>Ga0209672_100074_pt1 | contig 159792 bp, 119 predicted proteins | sample AraplaCol_mMS_r2_FD_184273 | JGI IMG/M metagenome (GOLD analysis project Ga0209672, IMG submission 184273) | Arabidopsis root microbial communities from North Carolina, USA - plate scrape CL_Col_mMS_r2 (SPAdes) (version 2) | ecosystem: Host-associated > Plants > Roots > Endosphere | place: USA... | reverse complement strand
CCACACAAGTCACCTGCGCACACTGTCAAAGATCAATCACTTGCAACCTTCTCTTGAAGATCGCCCCGAAGCATTTCGTCCCGGGTGAGCCGCCCATTCTACATCCCTTCATGCTTCCGTCAACACCCTTTGCGATGAATCTTTTGCTTGGGGAGTTGCCGTTCGCGAGAGGTGCGTCGGCGGGGTGGCGAATATTAGGGAGTGCCTGCCGATCTGGCAAGCGGTTTCAGCAAAATATTTTTCAGCGTGCAGCACGATGCTGCTCGCGCTGCACGCTAGCGGCGGAAAAACTCAGGCTTGCGTGAGCAATACGCGCGCGAAGTTGCGCTTGCCCACTTGCAATACCGCCTCGAAACCTGGCGCAAAGATGCGCTGCGCATCTTCGACGACCTCCGCATCGATGCGCACGGCGCGCTCCTTGAGTTTGCGGTTCGCCTCAGAGTTGCTGGCAGTGAGGCCCGCGGCGGTAAGCAGTGCAGGCAAACGCAAACCTTCCTCGGGCACCGCAATTTCAGTCAGCGGAAGCAAGCTCGTGTCGCCTTCGCCGCGCACGACCGCATGCCAGCCGGCAATCGCTTGTTCGGCTGCCTCTGCGCTGTGGAAGCGCGCGGCGAGTTCGCGCGCCAAGCGCAACTTGGCGTCACGCGGGTTGAGCTGTCCGCTCGCAACGTCGCGCTTCATTTGCGCCAGCTCGTCCAGCGAGACGTCGAAGCTCAGCAGTTCGAACCAGCGCCACATCAGCTCATCGCCGATCTTCAATGTCTTGGTGACGATATCGATGGCCGGCTCGTTGATGCCGATGTAGTTGCCTAGCGACTTGGACATCTTGTTGACACCGTCCAATCCCTCGAGCAGCGGCATGGTCAGCACGATCTGCGGTGGCTGGCCGTGATGCTCCTGCAGCGCGCGCCCCATCAGCAAGTTGAACTTCTGATCGGTGCCACCGAGCTCCACGTCGCACTTGAGCGCCACCGAGTCGTAGCCCTGCACCAGCGGATAGAGGAATTCATGGATCGCGATCGGCTGCTGCGACGCATAGCGCTTGGCGAAATCGTCGCGTTCAAGCATGCGTGCAACCGTGTGCTGGGCAGCCAGCTTGATCATGTCGGCGGCGGTCATCTGCCCGAACCACTCGGAATTGAAGCGCAGTTCGGTCTTCTCGCGATCCAGAACCTTGTAGACCTGCTCGGCGTAGGTTTCGGCGTTTGCCAGCACGTCTTCGCGGCTGAGCGGCTTGCGCGTGACGTTCTTGCCGGTGGGATCGCCGATCATGCCGGTGAAATCGCCGATCAGAAAAATCACGGTGTGCCCGAGATCCTGGAACTGACGCATCTTGTTGAGCAGCACGGTGTGGCCCAGATGCAGATCCGGCGCGGTCGGATCGAAGCCGGCTTTGATGCGCAGCGGCCGCCCGAGCTTGAGGCGTGCGGCCAGCTCTTCCTGCTTGATGATCTCGTCGGCGCCGCGCGCGATGGTGGCCAGCGCCTGCTCAAGCTCGTTCATGATGTCCTCGTTGGTGTAGTTGCCTAGGCAGCCATAAAGGTGATGGCCACCGTCAATAGCGTTAATTGTGCGTTAACCAGAAAACCCGCGCAAATCCTTGATGCAAAAGGCATTGACGCACTTTGCACAAGCTCGTTATGGTACGCGTCGGCTGATACTTTGTAACCGCAGGGGGTGCGGTGGTGAAGATGCATAAGAAGAACAAGGTTAACTAGCGATGGCACAAAGCAAGCAAGATCCGCGCATCGCACGCAAACTGGCCATTCGCCGCAAGGCTCAACGTCGCCACTCCCACTTCTACCAACGCTGCGCCCATTGGTCGTTCAATCGACAACCGGGCGGCGAGCAGCCGCCTATTCACTGGCATCGCGAGCGCTGGATGCTTGCGGCCACGGCGTTGCTGATTACCGTGCTTTCGGGCTTTCTGATTCCCGCGTGGGCGACGGCCATGAAGCCGACCGCTGTGCAGCCAGTAGAACGCACGTTGATGCCGCTCGCATTGCCGAAAGTCGTAGCGCCCACGCTCAAGGCGCCGGCCGTGGAAGATTGGCGCGTCGTACAAGTGCGCCCCGGGCAAACGCTTGCCGATATCTTCCAGAGCCAAGGGTTGAGCCTTTCCGATCTGCAACGCGTCGTGGATAACGCTGGCGACGCAAAAACTGCTTTGCACAACATTCGTCCCGGCCAGGAATTCGATTTCCTGATTGGCCGCAACCACAGCCTCGAAGGCATCCGTTTCGACAAGGACGAATCCACGCGCGCCGTCATTCGTCTCGATGGCGCCACGCCGAGCATGAACATGGTCGCGCGCTCGGTGGAAACGCGTGAGCAGATCGCCCATGGCGTGATCGACGATTCGCTGTTTGCCGCTGCCAACAAGGCAGGCCTGAGCAATGCGATGGTGATCAAGCTGGCCGATCTCTTCAAATACGACATCGACTTCGTGCAAGACCTGCGCGTAGGCGATAGCTTCACCGTCATCTACGACACCGTGTACCGCGATGGTGCCTATTTGCGTGAAGGCGATATCGTCGCGGCCGAATTCGTCAACCAGGGACAGCGCTACACCGCGTATCGCTTCAAGCGCGCCGACGGCGCCTACGGCTGGTTCAGCGAAGACGGCCGCCCGATCCAGAAATCCTTCCTGCGCATCCCGGTGGATTTCACGCGCATCTCCTCGCCTTTCAGCGCCGCGCGCATGCATCCGATCCTCGGCTTGATGCGCGCGCATAAAGGCGTGGACTATGCGGCGCCGAGCGGCACGCCCATCCATGCCGCCGGCGACGGCGTGATCAAATTCCGCGGTTGGATGAATGGCTACGGCAATTTCGTGATCATCCAGCACAACGGGCAGATCAGCACGGCTTACGGCCATATGTCGCGTTTCGCGAGCGAGCGCGTGGGTCAGCATGTGCATCAGGGCGATGTAATCGGCTACGTCGGCATGACCGGCCTGGCCACCGGCCCGCATCTGCACTACGAATTCCGCGTCAACGGTATGCAGCGCAATCCGCAGACCGTCACCTTACCCAAGCCCGAGCCGCTGCCTGGCGCGCAACTGGTGCAGTTCAAGAACGGCGTGGTCAAGCCGCAACTGGCGCGGCTGATGGAGATCGACAACAACTACAAGCTCGCGCGCGCCAAGTCCACCACGCGCAGCGATGACTGAGCCCGCGGATAACACCTCGGGTCTTTACGTTGGCCTGATTTCCGGTACCAGCGCGGACGGCATCGACGCCGCGCTGGTGCGGTTCGAAGACCACCAACCCCGGCTGGTGCACGCACTAACGCATGCATGGCCGGAAACGCTGCGGACGCCGATCCTGCGTGTCGCACAGAACGAAACCACGCTCGACCTCGATGCATTCGGGCGCCTGGACGTGGCCATCGGCGAGACCTTCGCGGAAGCGGTCGCGGCCTTACTCGCACAAAGCGCAACGCCCGCGTCAGCGGTGCGCGCCGTTGGATCGCATGGACAGACCATTCGGCATCGGCCCACTGGAGAACACCCTTTCTCTTTGCAGATCGGCAATGCGGCGGTGATCGCCGAACGCTGCGGCATCGATGTCGTAGCGGATTTTCGCAGCGCGGATGTCGCGGCCGGTGGACAAGGCGCCCCCCTGCTTCCCGCCGTGCATGCCATGTTGCTCAGCACGCCCGGCCGCACGCGCGTCGTGCTCAATCTGGGCGGTATCGCCAACATTACGGTGCTTTCCGCCAAGGGCGATGTGTTCGGCTTCGACACGGGGCCGGCCAATGGACTGATGGATGCGTGGTGCCTGCGTCATCGCGGCGAAGCGTTCGATCGCGGCGGTGCCTTCGCGGCCAGCGGACACGTGAGCGAATCGCTGCTCGCGGAGCTGCTGCATGACCCCTACTTTGCCCTGCCGCCGCCCAAAAGCACCGGACGCGAGCATTTCCATCTGGCATGGCTGGATGTGCGCTTGCAGGAGACATCGCTTGCACCGGCAGACGTGCAGGCCACCTTGCTCGAACTGACTGCACGCAGCATCGCAATGGCGATCGACGCGCACGCCAAGGATGCCTTCGACGTCCTGCTGTGCGGCGGCGGCGTGCACAATCCGGTACTGACGCAACGCTTGCGGGAACTGCTGCAACCCCGCGAGCTCGCCAGCACCGCGGACTACGGAGTCGATCCGGATTATTTGGAAGCCACCGCCTTCGCCTGGCTGGCACGCCAACGGCTGCTTGGCCTGCCGGGCAATCTTCCCGCTGTTACGGGTGCGAAAGGCTACCGCGTGCTTGGGGCGGTTTATCCGGCCCCACGCGACATGCGCTGATTACTCGAGCATTTCGCTGACCTGCGCGCTGGGCGCAAGTTGCTCCGAACGCGCCATGGCCAGCGCCTGCACCGCTTCCTGGAAGGCCGCACGTTCGCTGGCGTCCCAGTGTCCGCCAAAGGAAAGGTCGGACGGCTCCAGCAGGTTCTCGGCGAGCATGCTGTTGTTTTCCGACACACCCAAACCCTGCCGCAACGCCTGCAACACCACATCGTTGATCGACCACTGGCGCGCCTTCGCCAGCAGCTTGATGCGCTCTGCCATCAATCGATCAATGTGACGAATCATCAAATCCGGCATAGGACGGTCGCTCCGCTACCACACTGCCCTGTGCACCGATCCTCGCCAACTGCATCGTTGCCTGCAATCACCATCGTGGCGATTCGTGGATCAGTTCGCAGTCGCGATGTGAGCGTTTTCAGCTCTTTCCTAGCTTGACGGGACAGCCATCGGATCAAAGCGTCGCCAAAGACAAATGAACAGCACCATCGCCGGCAGCATCGAGCACACGGTAATCACGAAATAACCGCCATAGCCCACCGTGAGGACGATGCCTCCGGCGAAAAAACCAAGCACCTTGCCGGGCAGGTTCACCAATGAACTCAGCAGCGCATATTGCGTGGCCGTGTGCTGGCGATTCACCAGCAAGGAAAGGAAAGCCACCGTCGGCGGCCCCAGCATGCCTTCGAAGAAGTTCTGGCCGGAGATGGCCAAGGTCAGCATCGCCAGCTGGCCTTGGTGGCCGATCAGCAAGATATAGAGAAGGTTGCTGATCGCGCCCAGCACGATGCATACGCCGAGGGATCGCCACGCGCCCCAGCGCGCCACCGCTGCGCCGCCGGCAAACGCACCCATAATGGCGATCCAGACGCCATAGAGCTTGGTGACCGCGCCGATTTCGGTCTTGGAAAAGCCCATGTCGCGATAGAACGGACCCATCACGCCGCCGATGATCGCCTGCTCCGGAATCTTGAACAGCAGGATAAACGCCAGCGTCAGCAGCGCGAGCGCCCAGCCGTAGCGTTTGAAGAAATCGGTGAAAGGATCAAGCACGCTTTCGCGCATCGCCTCTCGCCATGAAGACGGCAAGAGACGACGCACGTCCGGTTCGCGCATGGTCAGCGTGGTGATCACCGGGATCGCCATCGTCACTGCCATGAGCGCGTAGATCAGCGCCCAGCGAATGTGATCGGCCAGGATCAACGCCAGCGCACCGGAGACGAGCAGACCGAGCCGATAACCCAGCGAATAGGTGGCCACCAAGGCACCTTGCGCCGAAGGCGGCGCGATCTCGATGCGATACGCATCCACGGCGATGTCCTGCGTGGCACCCATGAACGCGACGAACAGCGTGGCGGCGACGAACAACGGCAGCTGATGCGGGGTGAGCACCGCCATCACGAGCAGCCCGACGATCACTCCAAGCTGCGCCAGCAGCAACCATCCCCGGCGCTGGCCGAGCCGCGTGAACAGCGGCAGCCGCCAGTGATCCAGCAAGGGCGCCCACACGAACTTGAATGCGTACGTCATGCCGGCGCTGGCGATCATCGTGATGTCCTTCAACACGATGCCGTTTTCCTTCAGCCAGAACGACAAGGTGTAAGACACCAGCAGAAACGGCAGGCCGGAAGAAAAACCCAGCAGGCACATCGTCCACGCGGCGGGCTGCGAGAATGCCTGCCAGATGGATGGCTTGCGCGCGGCCGAAGCCGCTTCAGTCGGCATAGTCGACCGTGTACGGCGCGTGGTCGGAGAAACGTTCGTCGCGGTAGACCGAGCAATGCTTGAGCCGTTTTTGCAGCGACGGCGTCACGATCTGGTAGTCGATGCGCCATCCCACATTGTTTTCGCGTGCGCGGCCACGATTGGACCACCAGGTGTATTCCACCGCCGTCGGCTTGATCGCGCGGAAGCTGTCCACCCAGCCGCGCGTGTCGATCAAATCGTTGAGCCAGGCGCGCTCCTCTGGCAGGCAGCCGGAATTTTTCTGGTTGGAGCGCCAGTTCTTGATGTCGAGCTCGCTGCGCACGATGTTCCAGTCGCCGCAGAGTACATAGTCACGTCCACTCTTGAGCCATTGGTCGAAGATCGGCGTGAGTCGGTCCATTGCCTTGAACTTGAACTGCTGGCGCTCTTCGCCCGATGAACCGGAAGGCACATAGAGCGAGACGACGCTGAGATTGCCGAACCGCGCTTCGATGTAGCGTCCTTCGTTGTCGAACTCATCCCAGCCCAATTGCGTGAGCACCTTGTCCGGCTCGCGCTTGGCGTAGATCGCCACGCCGCTGTAACCCTTCTTGCTGCTGGCGTCGCGATAGAAGCAGTGATGCCCATCGGGACGGAACATCGGATCGGCAAGCTGGTCTTCCTGCGATTTGGTTTCCTGCAGGCAGACCACGTCGGCGCGCTGCTGGCGCAGCCATTCGAAGACACCTTTGGTGGCGGCGGAGCGGATGCCGTTGGCGTTCAAGCTGATGATGCGCATGAGCGTTCCTCGTGGGGACGGGCCATGATAGCAATCGAGCATGGCGCAAGGGACGCGCTACCATGGCGCATCCTGCCACCTTGTCGAAATCTCCATGCACGATTACCAGCGCGACTTTATCGAACTCACCCTGCAACGCGACGTGCTGCGCTTCGGCGAATTCACGCTCAAGTCCGGCCGCGTCAGCCCGTATTTCTTCAATATGGGCCGCATCGATTCCGGCGCGGCGCTCGCTCGCCTCGGCCGCGCGTACGCGGCGGCCGTGGTGAATTCCGGCTTGCAGGTGGACATGCTGTTCGGCCCCGCCTACAAGGGCATTCCGCTGGCGGCTGCCACGGCCATCGCGCTGGCCGATCAGCATGGCCGCGATCTGCCGTGGGCGTACAACCGCAAGGAAGCGAAGGATCATGGCGAAGGCGGCGTGCTGGTCGGCGCGCCACTTACCGGCCGCGTGCTGATCGTGGACGACGTGATGACCGCCGGCACTGCCGTGCGCGAGTCGCTGGCCCTGATCCGCGCGCAGGGTGCCACGCCCGCCGGCGTGCTGATCGCGCTGGATCGGCAGGAGCGCGGCCAGGGCGAGCTTTCCGCAGCGCAGGAAGTGCAGCGCGATTACGACATCCCGGTGGTCGCCATCACCAGCTTCGCCGACGTGCTGGCCTACGTCGGCGAGCGGCCCGACCTGGCGGAGCAGCATCCGCGCATGCTGGTCTATCGCGAGCGCTATGGCGTAAGCGGCTGAGCTGTCCTGCGCCGCCAGTGAACCCAGTCACGTTGGCGCACTCTAGACATCGAGAGTGTCAGAAGCGGTCGTTATACTGGGTCGAACGGGAGGGGAATCATGCGTCGACTCGCGCTTAGCGCAGCCATCATCGTCTCGCTAGGTCTGGCTGGCCTGGCGGTCGCCCAAAACACGCCCGGCGGGGTTCGCTACCGCTGGGTGGATGCCAGCGGCCTGCCCCATTACAGCGACAGCCTCACCGAGGATGCCCTGAAATACGGCTATGACGTCATCAACAGCAGCGGCATGGTGACGATGCACGTGCAGAAACAGCTCACGCCCGCCGAGCGCGCCGCCGCGCAAAAGAAAGCCGATGAAATCGCAGCGCAGAAGCGCGCTCTGGATGAGCAGAAGAGCAAGGATATCCTGCTGCTCAACACCTATCCCGACGAAGCCGCGCTCAAGAACGAGCAGCAACAGGTGCTGGACAATCTGGACGAGCAGATGAGCACCACCCGCGTGAACCTGCACAGCCAGGACGCCGCGCTTACCGACCTGCTCAACCGCGCCGCCGACGACGAACGCGCAAAAAAGCCGGTGCCGAAGTTTCTCTCCGACCAGATCGCCACACAGCGCAATGTCGTGGCCAACGAACGCGCGCTGCTCGAACGGCAAAAGGCGACACGTGACGCGACGGTGCAGCAGCAGGCGCAGGAGCTGCAGCATTTTCGTGAACTGAAGACAGCGGAGAAGGCCGATCGGGGCTACTGATGCTTTGCGGATGCTGCGTGCTCCGCAGCCCGTAGTTGGTTAGCGTCGCGTACCCAACGCAAACCATTGTTGGGTTACGCCCCGACCAAGTCCGGGATAACCCAACCTGCAAAATCCGTCAGAACGGCAGCTTCAGCGACGCATTCACCGCCAGTATTTGCGCGCGGAATACGTCCTGGATGCGCTTGAGTGCTTGCTCGTTGTCCGCATCGAAGCGCAGTACCAGGATCGGCGTGGTGTTGGACGGACGCACCAGGCCCCATCCATCCGGCCAGTCGGCGCGCACGCCGTCGATGGTCACCAGCGTGGCTTCGCCAAAATTCGCTTTTTCGCGGAATTTCTCGATGAAACGGTAGTGTTCGCCCTCGGCCATTTCCACCTTGAGCTCCGGCGTGGAAACCCCTTTGGGACATGTGGCGAAGATATCTTCCGGTGTGCGTCCTTCGATATCGCCGGCCAGGATTTCCAGCAGGCGCGCACCCGCGTAGATGCCATCGTCGAAACCGTACCAGCGTTCCTTGAAGAAGAAATGTCCGCTCATTTCGCCGGCCAGTTCCGCGCCGGTTTCGCGCATCTTGGCCTTGATCAGCGAATGGCCGGTGCGCCACATCAGCGGGCTGCCGCCGGCATCGAGAATCTGCCCTTTCAGATGGCCGGTGCATTTGACGTCGTAGATGATCGTCGCGCCTGGCTGGCGCGACAGCACGTCACGCGCAAACAACATCAGCGTGCGGTCGGGGAAGATGATCTCACCGCTGCGCGTGACCACGCCCAGGCGATCGCCATCGCCGTCGAACGCCAGGCCAAGATCTGCGCCGGTCTGTTTCACCGAAAGAATCAGATCTTCCAGATTATGCGGATCGGACGGATCGGGATGATGGTTGGGGAACGTGCCGTCCACTTCGCAATACAGCGGAATCACTTCGCAGCCGATGCCTTCGAGCACCTGCGGCGCCACCGCACCCGGAATGCCGTTGCCGCAGTCGACCACGATCTTCAGCGGGCGCTCGGTCTGCACATCCGCGGTGATGCGCTCGATGTAGTCGGGCACTACGTCGACCAGGCGCAGCGTGCCGCCGCCATCGGATTCGAGTGCGCCGGTGGTGATGCGCTGGTAGAGATCCTGGATGGCGCCCTCGGACAGGGTTTCCCCGCCGACCACGATCTTGAAGCCGTTGTAATCCGGCGGATTGTGGCTGCCGGTCACCGCCACGCCGCAACCGGTGTTGAAGCGATAGGCGGCGTAATAGACCACCGGCGTCGGCACGGCGCCGACGTCGATCACGTCGATACCCGCCAGGCGCAGGCCATCGGCCAACGCACCCGCCAGTTCCGGACCGGACAGGCGGCCATCGCGACCGACCACGATTTCGCGCAAACCCTTCTCGCGCATCACCGTGCCGATCGACTGGCCAAGCAGCTTGGCGACGCCAGCGGTAAGGCTCTTGCCCACCACGCCGCGCACGTCATAGGCGCGGAAAATCGCCTGATCGACATCGATCTGCGTGGGCGCCGCCGGCGCCGGCTTGGCAACCGGTGCCGCAGCAGGCTTGGCGGGTTCGGGCTTGGGTTGGGCTTCCACGATGTCCGACAACGTCTGTTCCTCGAGCGTAGGCGCGTGGCGGGGCTTGCCCAGATGCGCAAACAGCCAGAATAAACCAATACCACCGGCCAGGCCCACCAAGGTGAGCAGTGCCGCGAACGGCCACGATGGCGGCAATACGATGTAGGCGCCCGGCAATACCGCCACGACCTGGAAGTTGCTACCCGCGATGGGCTTGCCTGTGGGTTCGACATCCACCGCGCCCGTATTGCCGTGCGCCATCAGCTCGAGATTTCCGCCGCGGTCGGTGCTTTGGTAAAGCTGCAATCGGCCGCCACTCACGGGAATGGCATCGAAGCGATCGGCAATCGGCGCGAAGGGTAATTCGATCCACGCCCACGCAGCAGGCTTTTGCGACGGCCCCAGCGGGGCGACCACCGTAAGGTGCCGTTCGCCCAACCCCTTGAGCGCCGCCTGCATCGGCGGCGTGCCTTCGGCATCCGGCGCCGACATCAGCTGCGCGGCTTTCGCATAGCCGAATTCTCGGTAGTTCGCATGCAGCACTTCATCCAGGTTGCCGCTGTAGAGCTCAATGTCGAGTGCTTGCGGCAGGCGCTGCTTTATCGCTGCGATTATTTGCGGCGCACTGCCCGGCAGGCCGCTGACATCCATGCCCGCCACTGCCTGGTTCACGGCACTGCGCTGCTTGTCGATTTCCTCGCTGAGCACTTGCACCGCTTGATCCTGCGCCATGTGCACGTGCTCCACGGCGCTGCCTTGATCGGCAATCAGCCATGTCTGCCACGCGCCGAAGATGGCCAGCGCCAGCAGCAAGGTGCCGCCAGCCAGCATCAACAATCGCCCCCACTGCACATTCGGCAAACGCGCTCGTGCGCTGCTCACTGCCATGCCCCGTTTCCCCGCAGCCTCAATGTTTTCCGGTGGAGCCGAATCCGCCTTCGCCCCGCTGCGAAGGTACGAATTCGTCAACCATCTTCAGCCGTGCCTGTCCCACCGGCACCAGCAGCAATTGCGCGATACGCTCGCCCACCGCGATGGTGTAGGGCTGCGTACTTCGATTCCAGCACGAGATCATCAACGGCCCCTGGTAATCGGCATCGATCACGCCGACCAGGTTGCCCATCACCAGCCCGTGTTTATGACCCAGGCCCGAGCGCGGCACGATCAACGCGCACCAGCCTGGATCGCCGATATGGATCGCCATGCCGCTGGGCACCAGCGCGCTTTCGCCGGGTTGCAGCGTGAGCGGTTCGGCCACGGCGGCGCGCAGATCCATGCCGGCGCTGCCGACGGTGGCTGCCTGCGGCATGGGAATGCTGTCGCCCAGGCGCGGGTCGAGAATCTTCACTTCGACATCGATCATCCGCGCACCGCCTTGTAGCGGCTGGCGACGCATTCGATGAGCTGGCGTGCAAGCGCGCACTTGTCGGCGCGCGGCAGTTCCAGCGAACCGTCGGCCCAGTACAGCGTGATGGCGTTGTCGGCGGTTTCGAAGCCGAGGCCCTCGCCCACCTGGTTGGCGGCGATCATGTCCAGGCCTTTGCGTTGCAGTTTGTCGCGCGCATAGATTTCCACGTTCTGCGTTTCGGCGGCGAAGCCCACCAGGAACGGATGCGGCTGCTTCGCCGACAGGCTGGCCAGGATGTCCGGATTCTCCGCCAGCTGCAGCGTGAGATCGGCGCCGTCATGTTTTTTGAGCTTGTGCGCGGCCACCGCGTTGGGACGGTAATCGCCCACCGCGGCCGAGCCGATGTAGATGTCCGCGCCTTGCACGGCTGCCGTCACGGCGGCATGCATTTGCGCCGCGCTGCGCACATCCACGCGTTTGGCCACGCCTGCAGGCGTGGCCAGACTGACCGGACCTGCCACCAGCGTCACGTGTGCGCCGGCCTGCGCCGCCGCTTCGGCGACGGCAAAGCCCATGCGTCCCGAACTGCGATTGCCGATGAAGCGCACCGGATCGATGTCTTCATAGGTAGGTCCTGCGCTCACCACCACCTTCTTGCCGCGCAGTACCTGCTCGGCGAACGAGGCGACGATCGCCGAACGCAACTCGTGCGGTTCCAGCATGCGGCCCGAGCCGATCTCACCGCAGGCCTGGTCGCCGGAAGCCGGCCCCAGGATATGCACACCCCGCGCGCGCAACGTGGCGATGTTCGCCTGCACGGCGGCATGCGCCCACATCTGTTGATTCATGGCCGGCGCTACGTACACCGGCGCCGCGGTGGCCAGGCATAGCGTGGTCAGCAGGTCATCGGCATGGCCGTGCGCGAGGCGCGCGATCAGATCGGCGCTGGCCGGGGCAATCAGCACGCGTTCGGCCCAGCGCGCCAGTTCGATATGGCCCATCGCCGCTTCGGCCGATTCATCCCACAGGCTCACCCGCACCGGTTCGCCGGACAACGCCTGGAACGTAGTGGGCGTGACGAAGCGGGTCGCGTTTTCGGTCATCACCACACGCACGCGGGCACCCAGATCACGCAAGCGGCGGACCAGCTCGCAGGACTTGTAGGCGGCGATGCCACCCGACACTCCCAGCAAGATGCGACGTTCAGCAAGACTCATGGCGTAAGCGGGACCCGACGTACGAATAGACGGCTAGCTTACCGGATTCACATAAACCAACTGCTGTCCGGAAAGCACCCCGAACGGGATGCTGATCACATGAGTATTCGACAGTGGCCCGAAAGCGAACGACCTCGCGAAAAACTATTGAAGCATGGCAGTACCCATCTTTCGGACGCCGAATTGCTGGCCGTGCTGCTCGGCAGCGGCGTGCGCGGCAAGGATGCCATCACGCTGGGCCGCGAATTGCTGATGCAAGCCGGTGGCTTGAATGCCCTGCTCGCCCGTCAGGAAGGCAACATCCGCGCTGCCGGGCTCGGCCCGGCCAAGCGCGCGCGCCTCGCTGCCGCACTGGAGCTGGCGCGCCGCAGCCTGGCCGAGCAGCTTGCCGAGCAACCCTCGCTGCGCAACCCGCACGATAGCGGCGACTATCTCAGCGCCCGCTTGCGGCATCTGCCCTATGAGGTGTTCGCCTGCCTCTATCTGGACAATCGCCACCGCGTGCTCGCCTTCGAAGAACTGTTCCGCGGCACCGTGGACGGGGCCAGCGTGCACCCGCGCGAAGTGGTGCGCGCCTGCCTGAAGCACAACGCCGCTGCCGTGATCTTCGCCCACAACCACCCGAGTGGCGTGGCCGAACCAAGTTCCGCCGACCAGGCGATCACCCAGGAACTCGGCCAGGCGCTGCGGCTGATCGGCGTACGGGTGCTGGATCATCTGGTGATCGGCCACGCCGCGCCAGTGTCCATGGCCGCTCGTGGATTGCTATAGCGGGGAACCCTAGCGCCGAGGTCGCGGCTCAACGCACGATTCAAAAAAAAACGGCGCGACCGGGAGGGTGCGCGCCGGGAGCCGCATGAGGGGAGGGTATGAGGGATGCGGCAGTCCCGTATCGAGCCGACGGGGGAGACGCCGGAGATACCCAGCTATTGTCGCGTTGCGCCATGACTATCGTGTGACACGGGCGGCTGCCTGTCCCCTGGTTTCCATTCCTTCGGCCCGGCCCGACAGACCCTGGCAAGACTTATGCACACAACGGCTCTCAGGCCACTTAGAGCCATATCACCGAAAAGCACATCAAGTTCACATTTTAATTCATTGATCTTTAAAGATTAATTGCGTGACAAACAGGTTTCCGAAGCGCCTTCACGCGTTCTTGCATACGCCCCCTTCACTTTCCCCACAGACTTATCCACAAGTTCGTCCACTGCGCTGCAGCAGCGGAGCAGCCCCCTGGATGACGGCCGTTTGGGGTGCGTAGAGAAGGCTCGGGCGCAACGGTCTGTTACGATGCGCGGTTCCATCCCGATTCGATCCCCTCCTGTGAAAGAAGCGCTGCGCGAACTGGTCCTCACGGCGATCCGGACCCTTCAGGGCCAGGGTTCCCTGCCCGCCGACATCGACCTGCCCAACTTCGTCATTGAGCGCGCACGCAGCCGCGACCACGGCGACTTCGCCACCAACGCCGCCATGCTGCTGGCCAAACCAGCACGCGCCAAACCGCGGGAGCTGGCCGAAAAGCTGGTTGCTTCCCTCCCCTCCAACGGGTTGGTGGGCAAGGTGGAGATCGCCGGGCCCGGCTTCATCAATTTCTTCCTGGCTCCTCACGCCTATTACGCCGAGGCAGGTCGCATCCTGTCCGAAGGCAACGTCTATGGCCGCAGCCACAGCGGCGCCGGGCATACGGTGGGCGTGGAATTCGTATCGGCCAACCCGACTGGGCCGCTGCATGTGGGGCATGGCCGCAATGCTGCGCTGGGCGATTGCATTGCGCGCCTGTTCGAAGCCACCGGCTGGAACGTGAAGCGCGAGTTCTACTACAACGATGCCGGCGTGCAGATCCACAACCTCGCCATTTCGACGCAGGCGCGCGCGCGCGGCATTGCTCCTGGCGACCCGGGCTGGCCGGAAGACGGCTATCGCGGCGGCTACATTGCAGACGTCGCGCGCAGCTATCTTGCCGGCGAAACCGTCATTGCCGATGGCCATGCCGTCGTCGGCGCCAAGAACGCAGACGACCTGGAGGCGATCCGCCACTTTGCCGTGGCCTATCTGCGCCGCGAGCAGGATCTGGACCTGCAAGCCTTTGGCGTCAGCTTCGACGTCTACTTCCTGGAGTCCTCGCTCTACACCGACGCGAAAGTGGAAGAAACCGTGCGCGAGTTGGTCGCCCACGGTCACACCTACGAAGAAGGCGGCGCGCTCTGGTTGCGCACCACCGATTTCGGTGACGACAAGGACCGCGTGATGCGCAAGTCCGACGGCACTTACACCTATTTCGTGCCGGACGTGGCGTACCACCGCAGCAAATGGTTGCGCGGCTACGAAAACGCCGTCACCGTGCTGGGCTCGGATCATCACGGTACGCTTGCCCGCGTGAAAGCGGGCCTGCAGGCGCTCGATTGCGGCATTCCCAAAGACTGGCCGCATTACGTGCTGTACCAGATGATTACCGTAATGCGCGGCGGCGAGGAAGTGAAAATCTCCAAGCGCGCGGGCAGTTACGTCACCCTGCGCGACCTGATCGACGAAGCCGGTCGCGACGCCACGCGCTACTTCCTGATTGCCCGCAAGGGCGATTCTCAACTCGTCTTCGACATCGACCTGGCCCGCTCGCAAAGCAACGACAATCCGGTCTACTACATCCAATACGCCCATGCCCGCGTGTGCCGCGTGCTGGAAGAACTGGCCGAGCGCAGTCTGCCACCGGTGGATGCACAGGCCGGCATCGCGCAGATGACGCGCCTGGATACCGAGCACGAGCAAATTCTGCTCAATGAACTGTCGCGCTATCCGGAAGTGGTGGAAGCGGCGGCCAACAATCTGGAACCGCACCTGATCGCCCAATACCTGCGCGAACTCGCCGGCGCGCTTCACAGCTACTATCACGAGCACAAGTGGATCGTGGATGACGCCGAGCTGCGCAATGCGCGCATCACGCTCGCCGTCGCCACCCGCCAGGTGATACGCAACGGTTTGGATTTACTGGGTCTCAGCGCCCCGGAGAAGATGTAAATGGCAGCACGCAAGGGCAAAGGCCGACAGGCCGTGCGCAACAGTGGCGGCGGATTCCCGGCCTGGGCGGGCATCCTCGTCGGCATCCTGATCGGCGCCTTGGTGGTGGTCGTGCTGATGCGCCATTCGCTGGTGCCGATGACGCCCAAGGGCCCGCAACCCAACCCCGAAGCCACCGCGCAAGCCGGCAGCGACGAGGGCCTTACCCCCGCAGCCACCAACACCGCGCCCAAGAAACCGCAGTACGACTTCTATTCCGTGCTGTCGGAGAAGGAAGTGCGCATTCCGGATTCGGAAATCAGCGCGCAGGCCAAGGCCGAACAACAGCAGCAACTGGCGCAACAGAAACAGCAGCAGGCGGCCACGCCGCCTCCGCCGAAACTGCCGCCCAACGCGCCGCCAGCCGTCACGCAGAACATCACCGCGGCGCCGCCTTCCGCTGTGGCGCCACCGCCTTCGACCGGCCCCAGCGGCTATCTGCTGCAGGTAGGCGCATTCCCAAGCGCGGCCGATGCGGAAACGCTGAAGGCGAAACTGGCGCTGCAGGGTTTCGTCGCCAACGTGCAGTCGGTGAACGTCGGTGGGCAGACCTATCACCGTGTGCGCCTTGGGCCGTTCCGCTCGGCCACCGATCTGGAGTCGACCAAGCAGCGGTTGTCGGCAGCCGGGATTTCAGCGATAGCGTTGAAAGCCGGCGGCTGACGTAGGCTGGGGTGAAAACCCCAACCTATGAGTGTCGGCGCTTCAATCGGATCAGCCCTGAAATATCGTCATCTCCATGCCCCTGCTGCATCAGCTCGGCATAGTCGCTCAATGACTGCTCGATCACGTTGCGTGATGTCCCGGCCTTCTCGGCAATCCCGCGCACGATCTGCAGATCCTTGTGCAACAAGGCCAGCTTGAAGCCGACACTGAACTGGTTCTTCAGCATCGTCGCACCACGCTTTTCCAGGAACCAGTTGCCGGCAGCGCCCGCACCCAGCGTGGGGATCAAACGTTCCGGGTCGAGCCCCAACGCCTCGCCCAACGCAAGACCTTCGCACACCGCCTGCGCAATGCCGGCTACCAGCACCTGATTGATCGCCTTGGTGGCCTGCCCGGCACCGACGTCACCGAGATGCGTAATGCGCAGCGCATACGCTTCCAGCACCGGCCGCGCACGCTCCAGCACTGCGGCATCGCCACCTACCATGATCGAGAGCTTGCCGTTCTTCGCCCCTTCCACGCCGCCGGAAACCGGCGCATCCAGGAAGTGCGCGCCGACTGCGACGAGGCGCGCCGCGGCCTGCTTGGCGGTGTCGGGCGCGACGGTGGAATGATCGATCACGATTGTGCCGGGCTTTACATGCGGCGCGAGCGCGTCGATCGTGTTCAACACATCTGCATCGGCCGTTACGCACAACGCGATCGCGTCGCACTGCGCAGCAAGCTCGGCCAGCGTGGCAGGTGCGAGAACGTCCAGCGTTTTCGCGAGTGCTTCTGCCTTGGCATGCGTGCGGTTGGCCACCGCGTGCAACAGGCCATGTTGCTTGAGGTGTCCGGCCATGGGTTCGCCCATGGCGCCCAGGCCGATGAATGCTGCCTTCAAAGTCATGCGTGGTCCTGATGCAAATTGAGCGCGCGATGCACGTCGTGGGTAACGAAGGGATTGTCCGGCGTGGGCGGTTCGAGCCACTGCGGATGACTCAAAGTATGCCGCATATCGGTCAGGCCGCTCTGCCAGTGCTCGTGCATGGTCGCGGCGCTGAACTCGTAGTCTTTGTAGTGGCCTTCGTACGGCTTGTCGCGATAGATCAGGTGGATGAGATTGGTCAGCGCACCGTTGGCGTAGCGCTCTGCGCGTCGGTAGGCCGGGTCGTCGCGCTGGCTTTCCGGAACCAGCCCCATCAGTTGATGCAACAGACGCTGTTGCTCTCGGCTCTGATGCATGTATTCGGTGACCAGACGCGTGCGGCTGGAATACTGGATGTCCTTCGAGCGCTCGGCCACGCTGCCCATATCGCGCGGCAAGGCACCGACGGCGCTCCACAGGTCGACCTGGAAAACCAGTGCGTCGCGATGCGGCCGTTCCGTCAGCACCTTGTACAGCGGCGTGTTGGAAACCATGCCGCCATCCCAGTAGTACTCGCCATCGATCTCCACCGCAGGGAAACCGGGCGGCAATGCACCGGACGCCATGAAATGTTCGGGTCGAAGCTTGTCGTGGCGATTGTCGAAATAGGCGAAGTTGCCGGTCCGCACATTCACCGCGCCGACGGACACGCGCAAGCTGCGCGCATCATTGATGCGGTCGAAATCGGCCAGCCGTTCCAGCGTTTCGCGCAGCGGGGCAGTGTCGTACCAACTGGACGTAGCGGGCGTGCCGTGCCATTGCAGCACCGGCGGCGGCATGCGCGGTTGAAAGAAGCCCAATTGCCCTTCGGTGATCGCGCGCCACGCCGCGAACATGTTGACGCCTTCGCGCAGCACCGAGGGCATGTTCATGCCCTCCATCCACGGAAAGCCCGGCGCATGAGGTAGTAATGCGGACTTGCAGATGGTTTCCCAGAATTCGGTCAACCGTTCCACGCGATGTTCCGGCGCGTTACCGGCAATGATGGCCGCATTCAGCGCGCCGATCGAAATGCCGGCAATCCAGTTCGGATGCAGGCCGGATTCGGCCAACGCCTGATAGACCCCGGCCTGGTATGCGCCCAATGCACCGCCGCCCTGCAACACCAACGCGGTGACTTTGTACGCATCCTGCGCCGGATGGCGGGAAACCGTCTCAGCCTCGGACGAGGTCTTCTTCTTCGCGTCCATAAGTCTTTCCTATATAGGCTTCTTCAGCGAGATAGTCGTAAACCACCGTGCCCAGGTCGAGCGTGAGATCGGTGATGTAGTGCACGGCCGATTCCACTTTGAGCACAGGCAGATCGGCGACCGGCGCCAACGCATGGGGATGCAATTCCAGCGATGCCGGGCCGCTCCATGCACCTTTCAAGGTAATGTTGGTCGTGTAGTAGCGCACCAGCTCGCAGATACGTGGCGTGCCGTCGACATGCGGGATGATCTTCAACAGAAAATTGGGTGCGGCAAGCCCCGCCAGAATCGCATCGGCATCCGCCGGACGGTGCTTGAAGCCCATGGTGGCCTTGGCGACCCGCACCTTGCCGTAGTCGAGCGTGCCGACCAACGTATCGATCTCGGTTTCCAGGATCGGCGTGGCGAGTTTCTTCGGGAAACCCCACAGCTCGCGGCCACCCGCAATCGGGGGATGATCATTGAGATACATCGCATGCACGTAACCGCCGCGTTCGCCGCGAAAACTCACCGGAATCACTTGACCCGATTCGGTGTAGTCGCCAAATCCCGTGGAATCGGGCATGCGGATGAATTCGTACTTCACTACCGGCTCGATGATTTCCAGCGGTTCCGGCACCACTGCGCGCAACGCATCCATGTCGGTGCGGTAGGTAATGACTAGGAATTCGCGGTTGACGAAACGATACGGCCCTTTGGGAAACGCAGGGCTGGTCAACGGCATGGCGAAGGCGTTGGCTTTGACGTCGGCGATTTTCATTCTCACTTCCTTTAGCGGATGTTGAGCATGCCCTCTTGCCCCGTCCGGCGGTCATTCCCGCGAAAGCGGGAATCCACTTGCTCTGATGCCAAAGGCGAAGATGGATTCCCGCTTTCGCGGGAATGACGGCCGGACAAGACAGGGCATGCTCGGTAGCCTGCTTTATTGCATGTACCAACCGTGGCTCACGACCATGCTCTGCCCGGTCAGCGCCGCACTCGGGAATGCCGCCAAAAACAGCGCCGTCTGCGCGATGTCCTCGACGGTGGTGAACACGCCATCCACCGTATCCTTCAGCATCACGTTCTTGATCACTTCTTCTTCGCTGATGCCCAGCTCTTTGGCCTGCTCGGGAATCTGCTTTTCCACCAGTGGCGTGCGCACGAAGCCAGGGCAGATCACATGCGAGCGCACGTTATGCGCCGCGCCTTCTTTCGCCAACGTGCGCGCAAGTCCGAGTAAACCATGCTTCGCCGTGACATATGCGGATTTCAGCTTGGACGCTTCATGCGAATGCACCGAACCCATGTAGATCACCGTACCGCCATGGTTGTCTTTGTACATATACTTCAACGCGGCCTTGGTGGTGAGGAAGCCACCATCCAGATGGATCGCCAACATCTTTTTCCAATCCGCAAAGGCGAACTGATCGATCGGATTGATGATCTGCACGCCGGCGTTGGAAATAAGCACGTCCAGGCTGCCGAACGCTTCCACGGCCTTGTCTGTGCCGGCGTTCACCGCCTCTTCGTTGGTCACGTCCATGGCGATGCCGATGGCTTTGCCGCCGGCCGCCTTGATCTCCGCCGCCGCCGCGTCCGCCGCCTGCTGGTTGATGTCGGCGATCGCCACCGCCGCGCCGTTCTTCGCATAGAGCTCGGCGATCGCCTTGCCCAGGCCGCTGGCCGCACCCGTGATCAATGCAACCTTGCCGTCGAGACTTGCCATGTGCCACTCCTTCGGATGGATAAAAAAAGCGGGGCGGCACATTGGATCGCCGCAGGATGTTTCGACACGCGGACGAAACATCCTGTGGCGACGTCGCTAACGCGCGCCCTCGGAGAGGTAGGTATAGCCGGTGAGACCTTCATTCAATGTTACAAACAGGCCTTCCGCTTGCTCGCCGTCGATGCCTGCCGCCGCAATCCGTTCGCGATAGCTGCGTCGCAGTGCTTCCAGGTCATAGCCGACGTAGTCGAGCATCAGGTCGGTGGTGTCGCCGCGACGCTTGTGCGCGAATACATAACTGCCGCCATCCACGCGCACGTTCACCGCATCGGTATCACCGAAAAGATTGTGGATATCGCCCAGTGTTTCCTGATACGCACCGACCATGAAGATGCCGAGCCGGTATGCCTCGCCTTCCTGCAGCGAATGCAATGGAAGGCTCACATCCACGCCTTCGGCATCCACGTAATGATCGATGCGGCCGTCCGAATCGCAGGTAAGGTCGACCAGCACGCCACGCCGCGTAGGTTGTTCGTGCAAGCGCGTGATCGGCGCGATGGGGAAAATCTGATCGATCGCCCACACGTCCGGAATCGATTCGAACACCGAGAAGTTGACGAAGTATTTGTCGACCAGCTTTTCGTCCAGCTCGTCCAGCGCCTGGCGATGCGAACGCTCCGCCGGCAGCAACCGCGCGCGCACGGCATTGGCGATCGCGTAATACAGTTCGTCCAGCCGCGCGCGCGCCGCCAGCGACAACTGACCCAGCGCGTACAGGGTCTGGCCTTCCTGCAGGTGATGCTGCGCTTCGTGGAACAGTTCCAGCGGCGGGCGCGTGTCGAGTTCGTCGTGCACTTCGCGCAGATGGCGCAGCACGGCCGGCTCATCGTTATCGGCAGAAGACAAACTGCCGATCGGCACGGTTTCGACTTCGCTGACGTTCACCACCATCACGGCGTGATGCGCGGTCATCGCACGACCTGCTTCGGTGATGATGTGCGGCGCCTGCAACCCTTCCGCTTCTACCGCTTCGGCCAGCGATTGCACGATCGTGGCGGCGTATTGCTCGATCGAGTAATTGATGGAGTTGTGGCTGCGCGAGCGGGAGCCTTCGTAATCCACGCCAAGGCCGCCGCCCACGTCGACGATGTCGAGCGGCACGCCCATGCGCGTGAGTTCCACGAAATAGCGCGTGGCCTCACGCATGCCGTTGGCGATGTCGCGCACGTTGGAAATCTGCGAGCCCATGTGGAAATGCTGCAACTTCAGCGTGTGCTTCAGGCCTGCCTGCTCCAGCCGCGTCACCAGGTTCAGCACCTGTGCGGGTGAAAGGCCGAACTTGCCCTTGTCGCCGCCGGTGTTCTGCCATTTGCCCGCGCCGATGGAAGCCAGCCGCACGCGCACACCGAGCAGCGGCTCCACATTCAGCGCTTTCGCTTCAGTGATGACGTGATCGAGTTCGGATGGCTTTTCGATCACGATATGGATGCGCAGGCCGAGCTTGCGGCCGATCAAGGCGAGGCGGATGTATTCGCGATCCTTGTAGCCGTTGCAGATCACGATGGAACCGGGACGCGCCATCGCCAGCACGGCCATCAACTCCGGCTTGGAACCGGCTTCCAGTCCAAAGCCGTGCGCACCGGCCGCCACCAGTTCCGCCACCACGCCGCGTTGCTGGTTCACCTTGATTGGATAGACGGCCGTATAGCCGCCCGCGTAGTGCCACTCGCCAATCGCTTTGGCGAACGCGCCCTGCAGACGCGCAAGCCGATCGGCCAGTATGTCCGGAAAGCGCACAAGCAACGGCAGGCGCAGGCCTTCGGCGCGTGCGCGCTCGACGATGTCAGGAAGGGAAAAGCCGGGGCCGCTCGGGCCATGCGGACGAATCACGATGTGACCGGCATCGTTGATGTCGACGTAGCCATCGCCCCAGTAAGGCACGGCGTAGGTGTGGCGGGCGGCATCGATGGTCCAGGCATTCGCCATGACGGAATCTCCTTGTAGGGGACGACGTCGTCGCAGCGGCGAGCCTTGACGAACACTAAGCCCGCCGGCCGGAAGCCTCGCACGCCGCGGGACCGGGAGAGCCTGATGGCCGCCAGGGTTGGCAGCCGAACGCCTATTGTAACGGGCGGCTGCGACAATTTGAGGTCAGCGCGCGCTTGCGCCCTCTCCCCGGGGGTGAGAGGGCGCTACAGGCGGCACGGCAAAGACGGTTACCGCTACAATCGCTTTCCTTTAATCACGTTCTCCAGGATTACCTCGTCATGTCGCAGCCCAGCTGGTTCACCGAAGCACACCAGGCTTCCGGTTCCTCCATCGGTTATCGCGTTGAAAAGCTGCTGCATGCCGAGAAAACGCCGTTCCAGACGATCGAGATCTACCAGACCACCGACTGGGGCAACCTGATGGTGATCGACGGCTGCGTGATGCTCACCAGCCGTGACAATTTCCTCTATCACGAAATGATGACCCACCCGGCGCTGTTCACCCATGCGCGCGCCAAGCGCGTGGTGATCATCGGCGGCGGCGACTGCGGCACGCTGCGCGAAGTACTCAAGCACGAGGAAGTGGAACACGCCGCGCAAGTGGAAATCGATGAGCGCGTTACGCGCCTGGCCGAGCAGTATTTTCCGGAGCTGTGCGAATCGAACAACGATCCGCGCGCGGAACTGCTGTTCATCGACGGCATCAAGTACATGGCCGAGGCGGAACCGGAATCGCTGGACCTGATCATCGTCGACTCCACCGATCCGGTCGGCCCGGCCGAAGGCCTGTTCAACGCGACTTTCTACACCAGTTGCTACAAGGCGCTGCGTCACGGCGGCATCCTGGTGCAGCAGAGCGAATCGCCGCTGGCGCACCTGGAGCTGATCAAGTCGATGCGCGCCGCCATGCGCACGGCCGGCTTCAGCGCGGTAAAGACGCTGCCGTTCCCGCAGCCCTGCTACCCCACCGGCTGGTGGAGCTGCACCATGTCGCGCAAGGGCGGCGATCTGGCCGGTTTCCGCGAGCGCGGTGCGCTCAGCAAGAACTTCCCCACCCGCTACTACAACGCCGATGTCCACAAGGGCGCGCTGGCGGTGCCGGAATTCATGCGCGAGGCGCTTGGGGAATAACGGGAATCGCCCATCGGGAATCGTAAACAGCCATGCGCGAACTGCCGCCAGCATGGCTGCCATTCGCCCTTGCGATTCCCGATATCCGATTTACGCCCCCTGTTCGACGGTCCCCGCCTAAAACAAACGGCTGCGCACCTTCGGCAACACCACGATCACCAGCGTGGCCAGCGGACCAAACAGCAATGACAGCAGGAACCACAGCACCCCGCTGCGGTTCTTGCCCTGCGCCAGACCGGCATTGATCAAGGCCAGGGTGCCCCATCCCACAAACCACGGTGCGTTTGCCTGGGTCAACATCGAAAACGACTCCACAGCTATCTCCTGCGTTCCTCGTGGGCGGCGGCCCTGCATGCTACAGGAGCTTGCGTGGCATGCCCAACGCGCACGTTCAGCGAAGAAGCCTGACGTTTGCCGTTCAGAACCCTCTCAATCCGCCGCGGTTATGCTGGCGCCTTTTATGACCCACGGAGCAACCCCCATGCGCGGACGGCGCCTTATCGCCCTCATCCTGGCCGGTGCACTGAGTGCAACGGCCGCAGCCGCCGCACCCCAGGCGGCCCATCACAACACCGCCAAGGCCGCGTCGTCTCGCCAAGCGGCGCTTATCGCCTTCCAGAACGACCTTATTAATGTGCTGGTGCCCAGCGGCGATGCGGATCGCCTGCTGGCCGCCGCCCTGCTGGCCCGTCCGCTGCCGAACCCGAGCAAGCTGAACAGCTTCCACGCCCTGATCGAGCGCGCCAGCCGCGTCGACAACGCCGGTCCCGCCATCACCTGGGCGCGCCTGGCCGATTGCAACGCCGACACCCAGTCATGCCCGAACAGCGATGCGGTAACCCAACTCACCCAGCAGGCGCCGGACAATGCGGCCGTGTGGCTGGTGAAACTCAGCCAGGACGTCGGCACGCTGAAGAAGGACGATGCCCGCCAGGACCTGAGCAAGGCCGCATCCGCCAAGCTCTATGACGACTACAGCGGCGCCGCGCTGAAAGCGTTGGCCAACGCCGCCACCATGTTGCCGCCGCCAGCCGCCACGCTCGATCCGAACTCCGATGCCGGCGCGAACGGCCTGCAGGTGCTGATCGCGTATGGTTCCGCCGCCGGCATGCCGCAGCCGGCCCTACGCGATACCGCCACTTATTGCGAAGCGCAGGCGCCCAAAGACAGCGGCGTCAAGGATGATTGCCTGAAGCTGGGCCAGCTTCTGGAATGGGGTTCCAGTCCGCTGGCCCGTTCGCTGGGCCTGCACCTGCGCGAAGTACTCAACACCGATGCATCCCAGCAGCAGGATGCGCAGAACGCCCGCCGCAACCTGGTCTGGCAAGTGCAGAACTTCGCCCAGTTGTCCTTGCGCGCGCAAAGCGACAAGGCCCAGGCGCAGCACCTGCTGGCGCTGGCTCGCAGCGGCGGCACCCAGATGAGCCTGATGCTGGCCGCACTGCACGATGCCGGCATCGCTACCGATGCGCCGGCGGATTGGCAGCCGACGAAATAGCCGCAAATCGCCATCGGAAATCGTCAGGAGCGGCGCTCCATCTGTTTGTCCCCACACCGTTCCTGCGATTTTCGATCCCCGATTTACGATTCCTGGCCACCCGGCTACCCTTGACCCCACCTCAAGCCAACAGGGGTAGCTGATGCTTACGGTACTGGTAGCAAGCAGCAAAGGCGGCTGCGGCAAGAGCACGCTGGTGACCCAGCTCGCCTCGCATTGGGCACAGGATGGCAAACGCACCGCCATCGTCGATAGCGATCCGCAAGGATCCAGCTACCGCTGGGCAAGCCTGCGTCCGGAGCATGTCCCCGGTGTGCTGGCGGTAGAAGGTGGACGCCGCGCGCTGGAAAAGCTGCCCGAAGACACCGATCGCGTACTGGTCGACACCGCAGCCGGTTCGCACGAGAAAGAGCTCGAACCCTATCTCGAACAGGCCAGCGTGGTGCTGGTGCCGGTGTTGCCTTCGTCCTTCGATTTGCACGCCACGCTGAATTTCCTTCAGCACCTGCGCAGCATCAGCCGGATCAAGCGCGGCAAATTGCCGGTGGCGCTGGTGGGCAATCGCCTCAAGCCCTGGACGCACGCCAGCCAGGACGCCATCGCGCAACTGGCCGAGCAATCGCCGTTTCCGGTGGTGGCACAATTGCGCGACACCCAGGCCTACGTGCTGCTGACCTCGCTGGGCAAAGGCATTTTCGATTACGGTTCCGAACAAGTGCGCGGGCATCAGCAGGATTGGAACCCCCTGCTGCGCTGGATCAAGCGCCAGCATTGATCGCTGCCGCTACGATGAACCCAAACCTCCACCAGGAGAACTCACAGTCATGCACGAACTGATTCTGTTGCGACACGCCGAAGCCCAACCCGCCCCGCCCGGCGGCGAAGATGTGGTGCGTCGTCTCAGTGGCCGCGGTGAACAGGAAGCCCGCGCTGCCGGTACATGGCTGAAGAAGCACGGCAAACGGCCCGATCGCGTGCTCTGTTCTCCCTCGGAACGCACCTGCGCCACCGCAAACCTTGCGCTGTCCGAACTCGAACGCGCGCCGGAAATGGAAACGGCGTCGGAAATCTACAACGCCACGCCCGGTGAACTGCTGGCGTTGCTCGACCAGCATGGCGATGCGAACACTGTAATGTTGGTGGGCCACAACCCCGGCATCGAGCGGCTGGTCGCATTACTGGTGGAAGGACGCTCCGACGACTTCCGGGGCATGCCGCCGGCCGGGTTGGCGGTGCTTCATTTCGACGGCGGTCCGCTGGAACCGGGCAACGCCCGGCTGGATGCGTTCTGGTCGCCATGATGAAGGATGCCCTGCTCCATTCCGCGTAGGCGACACGATGCATAGAAGGTCCGCAGGCAATGTTGCCAGACGCAACAGGTACGTGTTGCGGTACCTCATGCTTTTGCTGTTGCCATCGCCGCTGTTTGCGGCGACCGGCGCATCCGGCTACCGCATCAACCCTGCCGCTTCCGAAGCCACGTTCCAGGTTCGCCTGTTCTGGCTGGATAACGTCAACGGCCATTTCACGCGTGTCGATGGCGACGTCGCCCCCGGGCCGCATCCGGAAAGCTGGGTCGTGAACGCCACGATACTGGTGGACAGTGTGGCGATGCCTTCACAGCGCATACGCAAAATGGTGCTGGCACCTTCGTTCTTCGACGCCGAACACCACCCGGTCATCCACTTCATTTCCAATCCCATCGCCCAGTCCGAACTGACAGGCGGCGGCACCCTTACCGGCTATCTCACGCTGCGCGGCATTACCGCGCCCATCCATTTCGCGATGGAACCGCAGCGTTGCGAACAGCTGGCGGCGGCGCCATGCAGAATCCTGCTGCGCGGCAATCTTCAGCGCAGCACCTTCGGCATGACTAGCAATCGCGTCGCCATTTCCGACCGCGTTGACCTGAACCTCAGCATCGCGCTTCAACGCGAAACACGCTAAACCACAGTTATGATGGCGCCGCTCGACCGCCTCTCACCTGCGGGTTTGCGTGGATCAGGAAAGTGAAAGCCATGTGGAAACATAAGCGTATGGCGCCAGGATGCACCCCCATGTCTTGCAGCGCGCCGGATGTGTCCGCGCGGGCGCCACACATGCATTGAGCGAACTCGCCATGCACACGCGCCGCAATCTCTTGCTGATCTTGCTGCTGGCATCCCTGCTACAGGGATGTGCGCTGAGCCGTGCGCAAATACGCCATGCCGATGCGGTCGTTGCCGCCAGCGTCGATCGCCAAAGCACCTGCGCCACCGCCGACCATTGCCCAACGCCATCGCCGCTGCTCGATGCCGCCGAGAAAGTGCTGGCCGAGTCCACGCCCGACAAACCGGTGCACGTGGTCACCCTGCTCGACGATAGCGAAGCCTCGTTGGCCGCGCGCATCAGCCTGATCCGCGCCGCGAAAACATCGATCGACGTGCAGAGCTACATCTGGGACGAAGACGACCTGGGCGAGCTTGCGCTCAACGAATTCATCGCCGCGGCACGGCGCGGCGTGCATGTGCGCATCCTTGCCGATCAGCTGTTTTCATTCCAGGATCCGGCCACCCTCGCGCAACTTGCACGAGCGAGCCCCAACCTGGAAGTGCGCCTGTACAACCCCACGTTCCACGCCGCGCGCACGCCGCCATTGGAATTTGCAGCCGGCGTGCTGTGCTGTTTCATGAAATTCAACCAGCGCATGCACAACAAGGTGTTGGTGATCGACGACACCATCGGTGTTACCGGCGGACGCAACTATCAGGATCGTTATTTCAACTGGGACAACGATTTCGATTACGTCGATCGTGACATCATGGTCGGCGGCCCTGCCGCACGCGAGATGGCCAAGGCCTTCAATCTGTTCTGGAACCACAAGCGCGCCGTGCCCATCACGCATCTGCGTGACGTCAACAGCCTGATTCTGCGCAACCCTTCGCCGCCGCCGTGGCCTGCACCACGCTATGTGTATCCCGCGCGCGTCGCCGCCGCACAAGAAGAGGCGGAAGATCAGGCATGGCTGGCCGAGCACGTCGCCAGCAACAGCCTCTATACCAGCAAGGTGGAGTATTTCAGCGATCTGCCGGCCAAGACCGAACAACCCACCCGACGCGAAGCGCGGGAATACACCGCACACCTGATGCGCCTGGTCAGCAACGCGAAGAAAGAAGTGGTGCTGCAGACACCGTACCTGGTGATGAGCCGGCGTGCGGAAAAAATCTTCAAGAAACTGCATCGCGAAGATCCTTCGCCGCAAATCATCGTATCCACCAATTCGCTGGCTTCCACCGACGCGTTTGCGGTGTATGCGGTGTCCTACAAACACCGTAAAACCTATCTCACCCGCTACGGCTTCAACATTTACGAGTTGAAGCCGCGCGCCGAACTGGCCAACGACGCCTACATGCAAGCCAATGTCGAGGATGAAGACGGTGGCGCGCCGCTGGTGGCCGGCGCAACCGGTTCGCGGCGCAAGCATTATCCAGGCACCGAGCGGCGTCCCGGTTTCTTCGGCAGCCAGGGCAGCCGCAATCGACCTGCACCACTGATCAGCCCGGGCCGGCGCTTCGGCCTGCATGCCAAATCGCTGATCATCGACGATGACCTCGGGATGGTCGGCTCGCACAATTTCGATCCGCGCTCCGATCACTACAACACCGAATCGGGTGTGATCGTGTACGACCAGCGCTTTGCCGCGCAATTACGCGATTCCGTGCTCGAAGCCACGGAGCCGCAAAACGCCTGGGTGATCGCCCCGCGCAAGCCGGTGATCCCGGTGCTTGGCCAGATCAGCCAGTTCATCGGCGACGTCTCCGCCAAGCTGCCGTTGTTCGATATCTGGCCATTCCGCTATGCGACCAGCTACGACATGAAACCCGGCACCGATTGCCCGCCGATGCAGCCGAACAACCCCGACTTCAGCCGCTGCTACACGGCGGTGGGTGATTTCCCGGACGTGGCGATTTCAACCAAGCTGATTTATACGCGGTTGATTACGGCATTTGGCGCCGGTGTAAAAGGCGTGCTGTGACGCGCGATTGCGCATCACTCAAAACATCTGCTCATACATGAAATAATGGCATTGCTCCATGCCAAGCCCCCGATACGTCTGCTGCGCGCGCAAGTTCTCCGTTTCCACATACAAGCGCAAACCCACCGCGCCCGCCTGCTTCGCACGTTGCGCCACATCGCCATGCATCGCACGGAATACACCGCCGCGCCGTGCCTCCGGCGCGACGTACACGCTCTGGATCCACCAGAAATCGCCGTTGCGCCAGTCGCTCCACTCATACGTAACCAGCAGGCACCCCACGGCGCGCCCATCATGCTCGGCCACCAGATAAAACCCACGGCGAGGCTCATCGAGCACTGCTGTCACGCCCCGCAGCAACACTTGCAGATCCAGCCTCTTTTGTTCGGTTTCCCACGCCATCGCCACGTTCCATTGCGCAATGGCAGCGATGTCTCCACGTTCCGCGGGACGAATAGTCAATAACGACACTGTGTACTCCTGTTTTTCGTTACGGCTTGCGCCGCGCACGCGATGCGCCCAGCTTGCGCGTGAGCGTATTGCGGCCCACGCCCAACGCCGCTGCCGCATGCTGGCGATGCCCGTTGTTGGAAGCCAGCGCGGCTTCCATCAGTACGCGATCGAGCGTTTCGCGTGCGCGTGCATGGATATCCGCCTCGCCCCGCTCCAGCGCGCGATCGGCCCAATCGCGCAAGGCATCCGTCCAATCGCCACGTTGCGTATCGGTGGATTTGCCCAGGTCCGCCGGCAGGATTTCCGTACCCGCCGCGATCACCGCCAGACGTCTGCACAAATTCTCCAGTTCGCGCACGTTGCCCGGAAAATCCCTTTGCGCAATAGCCTTCAGCGCCGCTTTGGAAAAACGCTTGGGCGGAAGCTTCAACTCCTGCACGGCCGTGGCGAGAAAGTGCTGCGCCAACATCGGAATATCGCTGCGCCGCTGCCGCAACGGCGGCAGCTCGATGCGCACCACGTCGAGTCGGTGCTTGAGATCCGCGCGGAATTGCCCCGCGACGACACGCGCATCCAGATCCTGGTGCGTGGCCGCGACGATGCGCACGTTGCAACGAATCAGCTCTCGCCCGCCGACACGGTAGAACTCCCCGCCCGCCAGCACGCGCAACAATCGCGTCTGCAGAATCAGCGGCATGTCGCCGATTTCATCCAGGAACAGCGTGCCGCCTTCGGCCTGTTCGAAACGCCCCGCCACCCGGCGCGTGGCGCCGGTGAACGCGCCCGCTTCATGGCCGAACAATTCGCTTTCCAGCAACTCGCTGGGAATCGCTGCGGTGTTCAAGGCCACGAAGGGTTTGCCGCGGCGCGCGCTTTCCTCATGCAAGGCGCGCGCAACCAATTCCTTGCCGGTACCGGTTTCGCCGGTAATGAGCACATTGAGATCGCTGGCGGCCACGCGACCAATCAGCCGAAACACTTCGCGCATCGGCACGCTTTCGCCGAGCAATGCGTTCGCCGGCGCGAGTGCTACGACAGACACACCTTCCGCGTTCGGCACTTCCGCCAACGCACGCTGCACCGAAGCGAGCGCCTGATCCAGATCAAACGGCTTGGCAAGGTAATCCACCGCACCCGCGCGATAAGCCGCCGCCGTGGTGGCGACGTCCGTGTAGGCGCTCATCACGATCACCGGCCCGATGCCTTGCGCGCGCAGCTCATCCAGCAGAGCGAGCCCGCCATCGCCCGGCATGCGCACGTCGGTGATCACCAGCGCCGGCGTCACCTCGCGCAACGCCTTGCGTACACTGGTCGTCTCTTCGAACTCGCGCACCTCCAGGCCAGCATCACGCAGCGCTTCGGCCAATACAAAGCGCACGCCGCGATCGTCGTCGACAATCCAGATGCCGGCGCGATTTTCGGATTTAGCCATGGACACGCCCCGTCGATGCTGCAGCGCCTACGCGTGGCGGCAAAGGTAGATAAAGCGAAAACACGGTTTCGCCCGCACGGCTCGCGTAGCGCAACTCGCCGCCATGTTCATGGGCTATTTCGCGCGACAAGGCGAGCCCAAGCCCGGTGCCATCCGCACGTCCGGAAACCAGCGGTTCGAACAAGGTATCGCGCAGCGCTGCCGGCACGCCGGGGCCATCGTCCATCACATCCAGCCGCAGGGCGCTGCGGAACATGCGATCGCCCAACCGTACGCCATGCTCGACACGACTACGCAACGTGAGCGTTTGGGCGCCGGCTTCGATCGCGTTGCGTGCAAGATTGAGCAACACCTGCTGCAGGCGATCGGCGTCGCCTTCCACATCCGGCAGGCTTGGATCGTAATCCTGGCGCAGGCGCGGCGACGAAGGCTCTGCGCGAATCAGTTCGCCGACCCGTTCCATTAGCTGATGCAGATTCACCAAGGCCAGATGCGGCGCGCCATCGTGATGCAGCAGGCGGTTGGCCAACACGGTGAGCCGATCCGCTTCCTTGATCACCATGCCCGCCAACGATTGCATGTCCGGATCGTCCAGCCTGCGCTGCAACAACTGCGCAGCACCGCGCAAGCCGGCCAAGGGATTCTTCACTTCGTGCGCAAAACCGCGCAGCGTCGCCGACAACGGCGACACGGTGGACGGCAGTTCCGCCACCGTATGCATCTCGACCAGCAGATCGCCACCTTCCAGCGGCTGCAAGGCCACATCCACCCGCTGCCCGCTCTGCACTCCCGGCAACAGCAAACCCCGGCACTGCACCGAACGCTGCTCCGCCAGACTGCGCTCGGCCTGCGCCACCAGCCTCGTGTCCTGCAACAGGCCCAGCAACGACTGCCCCTGCGCATGCCGCAACCCCAGCCCCAGCAATTCCGCCAGCGCCGAATTGATCCACTGCACCCGCAATTCCCCGTCGACCACCGCCAACCCGGTCGACATCTGCTCCACCCAGCTTCGGGACTGCTGCTCGCTCATTGCACCATCATGGACAATGCGCTGGCTTGGTGCAAATTGCTTGATGGCACAAGGGGTTTGGGGCCGGGTTGTTGTCTGCGATGCTTAACCTGTCGCGGCCGCATTAAACCCTGTCGCGACGCCTTAACCTTGTCGCAGATGTCGGGAACGCGTTACCTTGTCGCAAAACACTTAACCGTGTCGCGGACAGGTAACCCTGTCGCTAAGCGACAGTTTCCAGTATCGAAATCAGCTTAGACGCCCGCATCCCTAACGTAGCGATTGCCTTTCTTATTCATAAGTCTGATGGCACGAACGCTATCTCCCCGCGTGGTCGTTGCCACCGTGCGCGGCGATGAACATGGCGATGGCCGACCGGCAATAGGATTCAATTTCGTTGTCGTCCTCTGCTCTTGCCTGATCGAAGCGCGCGATAAGCAGGAGATCGGATCCTTTGAAAAGCGCGGCAAACAAGCGCGCAGACCGGAGAGGATCGGGCACGTTCAGAAGCGCCTTCGCGTGCAACTGGCGCAACAAGGCCTCAATTTGGGCGATGACATGGGCGGGGCCGGCTTCGTAATGGAGCTTGCTTAACGAGCTTTGATTCGTCCTGTCGGCCATGACCATGGCTTCAACACTGCGGACGTCTGATCTCAACAGCGTGCGAAGCAGTAATGATCCCACCGCCACCAGCCGATCTTCGACCGAACCGTCGACGCCTTCAAGAAGGGGCTGTGGTGCAAACAACTGATGACAGCCGGCCGCGATGGCTGCGCTGAACAGCGCCTCCTTGTTCTCGAAGTGTCGATAGATACTGAGCTTGGATATCTTCGCTCGCTGGGCGACCTTGTCCAATGTCGTCGCTTGAAAACCCAACTCCACAAAGAGTTCGCGCGCGGCGTCGACGATCGTTTGGCCAAGGGCCTCGTTGGCGGGCCGGCCGCGCCGGCCCTGGCTGTTTTCGGTCACGACAATTACGGTCCTTGACAGTATCTTAATTCTCAAATTACGATACTACGGAGTATCTATTTGTACAAGCCAGCCCAACCTAACCCTCATCCACACACGGAGTCCATCACCATGGATGACGTCATCATCATCGGCGGCAGCTTTGCCGGTCTCGCCGCCGCCTTGCAGCTCGGCCGCGCCCGACGCGAGGTCACCGTTCTCGATACGGGTCTGCCGCGCAACCGCTTCGCCGGCCATTCGCATGGGCTGCTCGGCCACGATCACAAGCCACCGCTGGACATCCTGGCCGAGGCGCGACAGCAGCTGGCGCGCTATCCCACGATCAGGCTGGTCAATGCCCGGGCCGACTGCATCTCCGGCGCCATCGACGATTTCTCCGTCCTCATTGCCGATGGCGAACGCCTTGGGGCGCGCCGCCTGATCCTGAGCTATGGCGTCGTCGACCAGATGCCTGATGTTCCGGGCTTCACCGAAGGCTGGGGCACGTCCATCGTGCCTTGCCCGTATTGCGACGGCTTTGAAGTCGCCGGCCAGCACTGGGGTCTCGTCTGGTCCGGCCCGCAGTCGCACAATCAGGTCAGGCTGTTCCGCGATTGGACTGACAGGCTGACGCTCTTCGCTGATGGTCACGACATTCCGCCTGATGTCCGGGCCGATCTAGCGCGCCGCAACATACCTGTCGTCGATGGCCGGGTCACCGAGATCGCCCGTCACGGGGGCCATGCCGCCACCGTCAATCTCGATGCCGGCCCCCATGTCCCGGTTGACATCCTGTTCGCCCATCCGCGCAACAAGCCGTCCACAAGCCTGCATGAATCACTGGGCCTCGCTACAGTTGATACGCCCCTAGGCATCGTCCTCAAGGTCGACGAGCGCCGCGAAACCAGCATGCCCGGCATCTACGCGGCCGGCGACCTCGCCAACCCCCTCATGCCCTCGGTCACCACGGCATCATGGCAAGGCGCGATGGCGGGTATCTTCGCCCAGCAATCGATGCTGGCTTGAGAGCACAGATTGGTGTCCCTGCCGGCCATGTACTCCACCTGGTTCAAGGTCAGGCCCACTCCCTTGCAAGGCTGACCGGCCGCCCCCCATTCACCCATACGGAGAAGCTGCCATCCCCGCCTGGTCTGCGTGGCTGCTCGCTGCCACCACCATTACTGTAGGCATCGCCGTGTTTCTTGGCTGCTTCCTCTTTTACGACCGAGCATAAGACGTGACAGAAGAGCGCTTGGCCAATCGCCTCAAACTGCATCGCGCTGCACGGGACTTAACCCAAGCGGATTTGGCCGATCTGATAGGAACGACACGAAAATCGATCAACGCCATCGAGACGGGTCGCATGGTTCCATCAACTATTCTCGCGTTGAAACTTGCCCGTGCCCTGGATCTTCCAGTCGAGTCGATATTCTCCCTGAACTCCGACACCTCTTGACCTTGAGCTACTTTGCAGACATCGGCATTGTTTAGACGCGAGCGTTTCAACAAGCTAGCAATGAGTGACTAACTCCACGACCCGCAGCGAGAGAAAGCACCTGGTATAAAACGCCTCGCTTACTTGGCGTTTCGCTTCTTTTCTTGTTTTGCCGCCTTCTTTTCTTTCATCGTTTTGGCCGGCTTTTTCTTGTCACTCTTTTTTGAATCCATGCCCTTGCTCATGTCACTTCCTCAGTAATGGTTATAGTCTGTTGCCTCGCACTGGGAGAGCTTCATCTGGGCGTCTCCACTTCCTGTGCTTGCAAGGCATATTACCGGTCGAAGGCTACGCCGAGCTGGAAATCCATAAAATGGCTGCGGCTTAGGTTCTGCGCGCGCCTACGCGTATCTAACGTCTGCCTCGGTTCCTGGCCAGAAGCAGGCGTTTGCAGGCGCCAGGCCAGGGCCACCGTACGCATACAACCCATCATACGATGGCTACACCTGCCCAAAAATGCGAAAATTCGTGGCTAATGGTCGCCCTCGTTGCGCCAACTGCCCCCAGAGATACCGTGAAGACCCCCCAAGGCTTGCAGGCGCTGATTGATGACGGCGTCATTGATGAAGTGCTGCGGCCACTCAAGAGCGGCAAGGAAGCGGCGGTATACGTTGTCCGTAGTGGTGACGACGTACGGTGCGCGAAGGTTTACAAGGACATGGCACAGCGCAGCTTCCAGCAACGCGTGCAGTATCAGGAAGGTCGCAAGGTACGAGGCAGTCGCGAGGCGCGTGCGATCGGCAAGGCTAGCAAGTACGGGCGCAAGCAACAGGAAGTGGCCTGGAAGAACACCGAGGTTGATGCGCTCTACCAATTACGCATGGCTGGCGTGCGTGTGCCTGAGCCTTATGGCTATTTCCACGGCGTACTAGTGATGGAACTGGTCACCGATGCAGAAGGGTTCTCTGCGCCACGTCTAGGTGAGATTGAACTCAGTGCCGACCAGGCGCGTGAATACCATCGCGTGCTGGTGCGGCAGGTGGTGCTGATGCTGTGCTGCGGGTTGATTCATGGTGATCTGTCCGCGTACAACGTATTGATCGGTCCGGACGGGCCGGTGGTGATCGATTTCCCACAAGTCGTCAGTGCCGGGGGCAACAATGCGGCGCGCACGATGCTACTGCGTGACGTCAACAACCTCACTGCACATCTTGGACGGTGGGCACCCGAGCTGTTGGATACGTGGTACGGCGAGGAAATGTGGGCATTGTTCCAGGCCGGCGAGCTGCGACCCGATACGGAACTGACCGGCGAGTTCGAGCCAGATGAAACCGAGGTCGATCTCGACAGCATTCGCCAGTCCATTAATGATGCACGTGAAGAAGCGCTGATCCGACAGCAGGGCCGCGAAGCGGCAGCAGAAAACTAGAACCTGATAGAAGCGCCGATGTGTCCTGGTCTCAGAATTTCCCTTACCACCGGAGACAGCGTCATGTTCCCAGCCGCGTCGCGCCATTCGGGCCGGTGCGCAACGCGACCCCGCCCATGCGCAATCGGCGGATCGACATGCCACTCATGCGCGACGCGCCTCGGCCACAGCTAACGTATCGATGTACTGACGGAAGCGTGTAATCTTGCCGTCCTTTACATTCCAAACGTGGCTGTAGTTCGCCCGCGCGGACTTACCGGTACCACCGTGCTTGCCGGTGAACACCCCCAGCGATACCACCGTGTCGCCTGCTGCGATGAATTCGGTCGGATCGAACGCGAAGCTCGACCACTCGGCCATCAGTGGCTTGAATAGGTCTTCCGCGACGCGTTCGGGGCCGCGGCCGATGACTTTGTAATGCCACATGGTGTTCCATTCGATATCCGGTGCCATCAAGCCAAGTGCCCCGGGTGCATCGCCGGCTTTCAAGTTGGCGTAGAAGCTGCGAACGATGTCGGTGGGAATGTTCATGATGAGTCTCCAGTAAAAGAAAAAGGAAAAGGGGATTTTGGTTGGTGCCGCGATGTATGGGTTACTTGGGCGCGTGTGGCGTGCCCAAGTAACGACCTATTAGCCAACGTGCCTGGAAAGGAACTCGCGCATCGTCAGGCCGATTTCCTTGGCGTGAGTTTCCAGAGCGAAGTGCCCGCTATCGACGAAGCGCACCTCGGCAGATGGCACGTCACGTTTAAAGGCTTCGGCGCCGGGCGGAATGAAGAACGGATCGTTCTTTCCCCAAATGGCGAGCACCGGCGGTTGATGTTTGCGCAGGTAGGCTTGGATCGTGTCGTACAGCGCGACGTTCGTCTGGTAGTTCAAGAGAAGATCCAACTGAATCTCGTCGTTGCCTGGACGCGAGAGATAGAAATCATCCAAGTTCCGACCATCAGGCGACACCAGGCTCGCGTCCGGCACGCCATGGGTGTATTGAAACAGTGTCGTTTGCGGTGTCAGCAGGCCACGCAACGCGTCGCGGTTGGCCTGGCTCGGATCGTTCCAGTAGGCCTGTATTGGCGCAAAAGCCTCCGACACACCTTCCAAATAGGTATTCCCGTTCTGCGTCACGATGGCCGAAATCCGATCGGGATGCCTAACCGCCAGACGGAAGCCCACCGGCGCACCGTAATCGAAAACGTACAGTGCAAATTTCTTGAGGTTCAGGACCTCGGTGAAGCGATCGATGACGTCCGTGATGTTCTCGAACGTGTATTCGAACTCATCGCGTGAACGCTGCTCGGTCATGCCAAAGCCAGGCAGGTCGGGGGCAATGACGTGGTAGTGATTGGCCAGCTCCGGAATCAGATCGCGGAACATGTGGCTTGCACTGGGGAAACCGTGCAGCAGGAGCACCGTGGGATGCGAGGGGCTACCGCTTTCACGGTAGAAGACTTTGAGACCGTTTACGTCGACTGTATTGAATTTAATGGACATTGGAATTCTCCGTTGCTGAGGACGAGTCCGCCTGATGCCGGTGCTTTTGGGCGCACCGGACGAGAAGAAATCGGTGTTGAACTGAGGTGATTAAGCGGCTTAGCCCGTGATCTCGGGCGACTGCACATGGTCTTTCTTCGAAGCTTCGTAGACGGACAGCGCTCCTAGGGCAGATTGCTTCGTGAGGTCGATGGCCAAGCGGATAAGCATTTCAGCGACATTGCCGTTGCCAAGCGAGCCCGTGTAGCTGAGATACGCCTCATCAATGGCGGGATGGTTGGTGAGGCTTCTGACCAGGGCCGGCACGGCTTTGAACTGCCGACCCACCTTGACCAGCAGCGACTGCGTGGGCATGGGTGTCGCGTCGAGGGAAGGGAGGGCGAGAAGGCACATCGTCGTCGGTCCGGATCACGTTCATGGCTGATGGAGCGACTTTAGGCCCTTCCATTTAGTGGCAGTAGACGGTAGTGTTGGAAACCTTCATTCCATTTTTTGGAAGGTTCTGTGGATCGCTTTGAGGCCATGCGGACGCTCATTGCAGCCGTGGACGGAGGAAGCCTTTCGGCTGCGTCGCGATCGCTCAATTTGCCTTTGCCAACGGTTAGTCGGCGTGTGGCGGATCTGGAGGCATACCTCCGTTCGCAGTTGGTCGTGCGCACAAGCCGCAAGCTGCTGTTGACCGACGCTGGTGCTGCCTTCGTCGCGTCGGCGCGACGCGTACTGGAGGAGCTGGCGGAGGCCGAGCGCACAGCGATGGGGGAGTACCGCGCGCCGCGCGGCGAGCTGCTGGTCACTGCCCCCATCATGTTTGGGAAACTGCATGTCGCTCCCATCGTTCAAGAGTTTCTTGCGGCCTATCCCGAGGTCACTGTCCGCCTGGTCCTTACCGATGGCGTCATTGATCTTGTCGATCATCATGTCGATGTCGCAGTGCGCATTGGCCGCCTACCCGATAGCTCACTGATTGCTCGCCGCGTTGGCGCGATCCGTTGGTTGACCTGTGCGAGCCCCGACTATCTGCGTCGACGCGGCACACCGCAAACGCCTTCGGATCTTCTTGATCACAACTGCATTGCCTATGAAGGCTTGGAGCTGGGGCGGGATTGGTTTTTCTCAGGGCCTGATGGCACATTCAACGTCACGATTCGTCCGCGCTATTCGGCCAATACGGCAGACGCGGTCATCAACGGCGCGCTTGCTGGCTTAGGCATCGCTTCTCTGTTGTCTTATCAGGTTGCTGATAACGTGCGTGACGGCTCGTTGGTGTCGATATTGAATGACTGGGCGCCATCGCAGGTCGCGGTGCAGGTCGTGCATACGCCAAAGCAGCACCAACCGCTAAAGCTACGTGCGTTTCTGGACTTCGCCACGCCCAAACTGGAGGAACGCATGCGTCGCATTGCCGAGCGTTACCATGCGAAGGGAATCAACGCGGCGAGCGCAATCTAGTTAACGCGTAGCGACTCGTCGGCTTCAACGATGGGCATCGAGGTTGGTTCGGAGTCGGATGAGGTCGGTGCGCAGCTTGTCTCTATCCATCCCGGTAAGCCTCGTCGCGCGGGGAACGACGTCTGTGACAGGCAAATGCGTCGGACACTAGGGCGCGCCGTCTGTTGTTAACGTGATCAGAACCTGGCGCTCATCGGTCGGGCCCCGCATTCTTGATATGCGACCGGCAGACTCAAGCCGCTTGAGGAGTGGCGTCACCGTGCCCGAGTCCAGAAAAAGACGTTCCCCAATAGCTCCGACGATAATGCCGTCTCGCTCGCACAACGCCAACATCACCAGATGTTGCGCCTAACCGCCGCCCAACTGAAGCAAGTAACGCAGGTGCTCGCCACACATGGCGATGCAAGCGCTGCCAATCGCCTCAGCCAGGCGCTCGACGGTCACCTACGAGACTCTGCCGGGCGAGAGCGAGTCGCCGATCAATCGGAGTAACGCAGGGCATCACGAAGCAATGCGAAGGCGGGTGAGCTCTGCCGCCGGCTTGGATAGTAGAGGTGGTATCCCGAGAACGGCGGGCACCAATCTGCAAGCACGCGTATCAATCGGCCTTTCGCGATGTACGCTTGCACCAGATCCTCGGGCATGTAGGCCAGGCCAAGTCCCTTGAGCACGGCGTCCAAGCGCATGGCGATGTTGTTGAACACTAGCTGGCCTTCGACCCGCACCTTCAGCTCCTCCCCTTTCTTTTCAAACTCCCAAGGGAAGATGCCGCCGTAAGTGGGCAAGCGGATCGTGATGCAGTTGTGTCGAAGGAGATCACGCGGCGTCTTGGGGCGTGGATACCGATCGAAATAAGCGGGTGATCCGACAACGGCCATGCGTACGTCCGGTCCGATACGTACCGCGATCATGTCCTTGGCGACCTGTTCGCCTAAGCGAACACCCGCGTCATACCCCTCGGCAACGATGTCGGTAAGGCCGTAGTCCACGATCACTTCGATCTGGATATCGGGATGGGTAGGCAGGAGCTTCGCGAGCACCGGCTGCAGTACAGAGATCGCCGGATGCTCGCCGGCCGTGATGCGCAATTTTCCTGCTGGTTTGTCCCGAAATTCGCTGAGCAGGGCCAGCTCAGCATTGATTTCTTCGAATCGCGGGGCGATGACCCGCAACAGATGCTCGCCTGCTTCGGTCGGGGACACGCTACGGGTTGTACGCGCGAGGAGGCGCACGCCAAGCCGTTCCTCCAACTGGCGCATGGTGCGGCTGAGGGCTGGCTGGGACATGCCGAGCTTGGCCGCCGCGCGAGTAAAGCTGCGTTCTCGCGCCACCATCGAGAAGATCGCGAGCTGGTCGTAGCTTTCCGTGGACATTTATCCACTCCAGTTATGAACCCTTTCCGATTATGCCATCTAGTGCAGGCAATGCTTCGGGCCTAGATTGTTTGCATGGAGGACACCATGAAAACCCGCAAACTCGGCAACAGCCAACTTGAAGTCTCCGCCATCGGCCTCGGCTGCATGGGTCTGAGCCATGGGTATGGTCCCGCGACCGACAAACAGGCGGCCATATCGCTGATCCGCGCTGCCGTGGACCGCGGCGTGACGCTCTTCGACACAGCAGAGGTCTATGGGCCCTACCTCAACGAAGAGGTGGTCGGCGAGGCACTCGCCCCAATGCGCAATCGAGTCGTAATCGCCACCAAGTTCGGCTTTACCTTTGGCGACGACGGCAAGCAGCAAATCCTCAATAGCCGGCCCGATCACATTCGATGGGCAGTCGAAGGTTCGCTCAAGCGCCTTCGCACCGACGTGATCGACCTGCTGTATCAACACCGGGTTGATCCTGACGTGCCCATTGAAGAGGTCGCGGGCACCGTCAAAGACTTGATCGCCGAAGGCAAGGTCAAACACTTTGGCTTGTCGGAAGCGGGCGTCCAGACCATCCGCCGCGCACACGCCGTGCAACCGGTGACGGCCCTGCAGAGCGAGTATTCCCTCTGGTGGCGCGAACCGGAGCAGGAAATCCTGCCGACATTGGAGGAACTGGGTATTGGCTTTGTGCCTTTCAGTCCCCTTGGCAAAGGTTTCTTGACCGGTGCAATTGGGGCTGACGCGACGTTCGGTAGCAACGATTTTCGCAGCATCGTGCCACGCTTCTCACCCGAAGCGCTGCAGGCGAATCAAGCCCTCGTGGATTTGCTTAACCAGATCGCGAACGACAAGGGCGTGACGCCCGCGCAAATCGCACTTGCCTGGCTGCTTGCCCAGAAGCCATGGATCGTACCGATTCCGGGTACGACCAAGCTGCACCGCTTGGACGAGAACCTCAGTGCTGCAGCCATCGTGCTCAATGACGACGATATGCGCAGTCTCGCGAAGCTTCTGGCAGAGATTAAGGTCGAGGGTGACCGCTATCCGCCCGCGTTGCAGGCGCGGGTGGGGCGCTAATTGGCGGGGCACCGGCATGACATCTGAATATGACTCTGCGCGACGCGCCGTGATGGCGGCGCTCGCCAGCCTTCCACTCATCAGCTTGGCCGGTCAGCCAAGCGGTGGCGAAGTAAAGAAGGCCAATTCGCGTGCACTCGTGGCCTATTTCTCCCGTTCGGGCAACACGCGTGTTGTCGCCGGACTGATCCATCGCGCGCTTGGCACTGATTTGTTCGAGATCCGGCCGGCCCAACCGTATCCGGAGGACTACCTGGCGACGGTCGAGCAGGCACGACAGGAGCGCGATAGCGGCTATGAGCCGGCGCTGGAGGCCACAGTTCCCAGCCTGGCGCGCTATGAAACCGTCTATTTGGGATTCCCCATTTGGGGAGAGACCACGCCTCCCCTCATTCGCACTTTTCTCTCGGCGCACGACCTGGCTGAAAAGACCTTGGTCCCCTTCGTTACCCACGGAGGTTACGGATTGGGAAACAGCGCATCCATTCTCGCCAGCCATGCGCCGAAGGCGCGGCTCGGCAAAGCCTTCGTCATGCAGGCGGACCAGGAGCGGCAGACGATGGAACGAGTGAATGCATGGTTGAAACAACAAACGGAGTAGATCATGAAATATCGCAAACTCGGCAGCGACAATCTTGAAGTTTCCGCACTTGGGCTCGGTTGCATGGGTATGAGTTCCGCCTATGGCCCAGCGGCGGACAAGCAGGACATGATCGCCTTCATCCGTGCGGCCTACGAGCGGGGCGTCACCTTCTTCGACACCGCCGAAGCCTACGGACCATTCGTCAACGAGGACCTTGTTGGCGAGGCACTGGCGCCGATGCGCCACAAGGTAGTCATCGCGACGAAGTTTGGCTTTGACATTAATTCCCAGACCGGCGAACGCGGCAGTGGCACCAATAGCCGCCCGGAACATATCAGGGCAGCTGTCGATGGCAGCCTTCGACGTCTGCGTACCGACTACATCGATCTGCTCTTCCAACATCGTGTCGATCCACAGGTGCCCATCGAGGATGTCGCGGGCGTGGTGAAGGAGCTGATTGCGGAAGGCAAGGTCAAACATTTCGGCTTGTCAGAGGCCGGGATCCAGACGATCCGGCACGCGCATGCTGTGCAGCCAGTAACCGCTGTTCAGAGCGAGTACTCGTTGTTCTGGCGTGGCCCGGAGGTCGATTTGCTGCCGACACTCGAACAACTGAACATCGGCTTCGTACCCTTCAGTCCCTTGGGCGCCGGCTTCCTGACCGGCAAGATCGATGAGAACACCAAGTTCGACCCGACCGACTTCCGAAACAGCGTGCCACGCTTTTCGCCGGAGGCTCGCAAAGCCAACATGGCTCTGGTCGATGTCGTGAAATCAGTTGCTGATCGCAAAGGTGCTACGCCCGCTCAAGTCGCGCTTGCATGGCTTCTGGTGCAGAAGCCATGGATCGCACCCATTCCGGGCACCACCAAGTTGCACCGCCTTGAGGAGAATCTTGGCGCCATTGCTCTCAACTTGACTGCGGATGATCTTGCTGAGATCAACACGGACGCATTGAAAGTCCAAATCCAGGGCGAAAGGTTGCCCGAGGCCGCTCTTAAGATGACCGGGAAGTGATCTTCACCCAACCCGTTTGAGTGCCTTCAATCACACGTGAAAACACCCTCGGTGGCACGACTTGAAGACTCTTTCAGAGCAAATTGAATCTCATGACGAATGTGCTAATCCTCGGTGCGAACGGCCATCTCGCTCGCAACACCATTCCCGTCTTTCTCCGTACCGATGTCAGGCTGCGACTCTTCCTTCGCAAACCAGCGCGGCTGAAAAATCCCGATCCTGCCCGCGCAGAGGTGATGGAAGGGGACGTATTGGATGACGAGGCGCTGACGTCGGCCATGCAAGGCCAGGACGTCGTTTACGCCAACCTCGCAGGCCCCATGGCGCAACAGGCGAAGAACATCATCACCGCCATGCATGCCACCGGCCTCAAGCGGCTTATCTTCATCAGCTCAATGGGCATCTATGACGAGGTCCCGGGCGAGCGGTACCGGAGCATCCTTGACCCGTACCGTGATTCCGCAGCACTGATCGAAGCGTCGGATCTGGAATACACCATTCTTCGACCTGGCTGGTTCAAGCACGATCCTGGAGTGAACTACAAGATCACTCGCAAGGGCGAGCCGTTCTCTGGTCACAACATCTCGCTCGATAGCTTGTCGCACCTGATTGTCGAATTGGCGCTTACTCCGGGCCTTTATGCCCGCGAGAGCATTGGCGTCAGCGATCGTTAGATCGGGCAACCAGCAGGTTTTAGTGGAGGATCTATGAGTGACGTTATCGCAGTGATTGGCTCAGGCTCGATTGGCCAAGCGTTTGCCAGGCGCGTCAGCGTCGGCAAGCACATCTTGTTGGCCGATCTTCGCAAGATAAATGCAGACACGGCGGCCAAAGTTCTCCTCGATGCCGGTTACACCGCTACCGATGTCTCCGTTCGGTCGAAAGCGGAGCGTCGGAGTTGGTTTCATGACATTTTCATTCACCATTTTGAGGTTGAACATGAGTAACGACGTTATCGTCATCATTGGCGCCGGCGGCATCGGCCTGGCGATTGCTCGCCGGCAGGGATTCGGTAGAACGGTGCTCTTAGCCGACCACAACGACACCGTCTTGAAATCCGGCTTGCAGCAGTTGCGCGATGCGGGCTATGTGGCGGAAGCTCAAGCGGTCGATGTGACCTCTCGTGCCTCCGTCCGCACCCTGACCGAAGCAGCCGCCGATCTCGGCAAAGTCACTCAAGTGGTCAATACCGCCGGCTTGTCACCCAACATGGCGCCGATAAGTAAGGTGCTGGAGGTTGACCTCTACGGCGCAGCGGTGGTGTTCGATGAATTTGAAAGGGTGATCGCGCCGGGCGGATCTGGCCTCATCATTTCCAGCATGGCTGGTCACATGATGCCTGCGCTACCTTCGGAGCAGGACCATGCACTGGCTTTCACTCCGACTGACGAATTGCTCGACCTGCCATTCCTGAAGGCTGACGCCGTGCCCAATACGTTGGTCGCCTACATGTTGGCTAAACGCGCCAATCATCTTCGCGTCCAGGCATCGGCGATCAGCTGGGGTGAAAAGGGCGCGCGCGTCAACTCGATCAGCCCCGGCATTATCGTCACGCCACTGGCTCTGCACGAGCTGAACTCCGAGATAGGCGATGTCTACCGCGCCATGGTCAATGCCTCGCCATCCAAGCGTGTAGCTCCACCGGACGAGATCGCCGTTGCAGCGTCGTTCCTGCTTGGGCCAGATGCCGGCTTCATCACCGGTAGCGACCTGTTGATCGACGGCGGCGTAATTGCCGCCATGCGGGCGGGCAAGCTATCCACGCCAGGCTGAATTTGGAACGTATCGCGCAACAGGGTCTTCGCCCTACCTGCGATTTGGCTGCATCGCCGATCAGGATAAGGGGCGCCTTATCGTCATGAGAATGCCGATCTGCTTGCCTCATTCAAACCAGTATTCACGAAATCATGTCCAGTAGAGTCGGATTCTTGTTCATGTGGACGACTTGACGAGCGGTGAAGCCAAGCCTATTAGGATCGTCAATCGTCGTACCAGCCGAAAGTAGGAGTGCAACGCAACGGACCCATTCGTATTCCACGGCGTTGTATATAGGCGTTGTACCCATGTCGCCTCGCGCGTTGACCTCCGCTCCGCCCATAATTAGCAACTCAATTGCGCTTATATCTCCCCAAATACTAGCCACATGTAGCGGAGTGTCGCCATCACCGAGAACCGTTTGAACGGTAACAGGCGGATCAAAAAACATGTGCTCGCCCATATATCCGAGGAGCGCTTCGAGACTAGGCCAGTGAGAGTCGTGCTCGAATTTCATTCCCCAAATATGTTCATTGAAATAGCCAATTGGTGAATCTGCGCTTTGCATCGACTCGAAGGTCTCCACTGGCACATTGAAGACCTCATAGTTCGGAAATCCAGGCAGCTCGACGCGCAACACGCCTGTTTCGCCATCAAACGCATGGACTTTCATAGTTGGATTTATTCCCTTGAGCAGCAGTTAGACATCGGAATCGGCAGCTAGATTCGTGAGACCGCCGCATTTTCAGTTCGCCTGCTAGACTTCCTGTAACTGCACGTCTCGGGGAACGCGCATGCACGCCAAGTTTGGGGTTCTCATTCTATTGCCCCTGATGGTCTCAACGGCCAGATATCTACAAGTGCACAGACAGGAATGGGACGGTTTCCTACGGGGATACGCCCTGCCCTAGCCAAAAAACCGCGCTGCTGCACAGGGAAACGGTGGAAGAAGCGGACCAGGCGAAGCACGAGCGCATGATTAGTACCCTCAACGCAATGATCGATAGCGGCCATCTGGATGAAGCCAGAACCTTCGCTGCTGCAAACGGCGCTAGCGCCCACTTCCAGGAGCGCGTTCAAGCCAACGTCATTCACGACCAAGAACAGCGCAGACAGGAAATGGCCCGCGACGCCGAGGCTCGGCGTGCAAACGACGCGGCTGATCAGGCCCGCAGAGAACAAGCGATGCAGGATCAGCAAGCGAAATTCGCGCAGATCGATGCTGATCAAGAAAAGTTTCGCAAAGAGCACTGGACCGAGATAAAGCAACAGCACCCAGAAGAGGTGCTGCACGACCAGTTCCCGACTTTCAACCGCGCCAGGAGCAAGTGGTGTTCGGTCAACAAGGACGACGGTTCCACCGCGTGTCAGTGAGCAACGCCATGGCCTTCTGAAGGTACGGAATGCTGTTCAGCAGCATGCTGGCATCCAGATGCGTCGTCGAAAAATTACCCGGTTAAAGATGCACGGATCATCGCGCCCTGAAAACCACGTCTGCTTCGGCCGGCAGCGGACCTTATGCCCAGGGTCGGACCAACGGTAGTCGGATCGGGTAGATCGCGCCGACTGCGTCGCTTGCATGTCTGGCCACGACAGGTCGTCGCTGTGTCCGACAGACGATGACAACTGGCATGGACTTCAAGGTCCAAGTGCAGCGGGGCCGATTGCATTGCAGGTCACTGCGGTGGGCTTGCCGGCGGATCTATCTCGAGGAATATTGCACTCGCATCCGCAACGATAGCGCCTGCGCGAAAAGCCCGTGCTCAGCGCTTCGGTTGCCACAGTTCGATCTTGTTGCCTTCCGGATCCAGGATCCAGGCGAAGCGGCCGTTCGAATCGCTATCGTCACGTTTGAGTACGGCGATGCCCTTGGCATGCAGCCGCGCAAGCAAGGCGTCGAGGTCGTCGACGGCGTAATTGATCATCATGCCGCTTGCCGATGGGGCGAAGTACCGGGTCGACGCCGGAAACGCATTCCAGGCCAGTGCGGGCGGATGTCCTGGCGCGTCGTAGCGAAGGGCCGCGCCGCCCCAGGCTTCTACCGGCATTCCCAGGACGTCGCGATACCACGCAGCGAGTGCCTTGGGGTCTTTTGCCTTGAAAAAAATTCCGCCGATGCCGGTGATGTGTCCTGGCGGTGGTGCAGATGCGGCGTTGCCGGTGTCGGCCATCGGCAACAACGTCAAACACAGCAGAAGAATCGATCGTGCTTTCATCGGCTCGCTCCAGTTTGGATCGACTGATTAATTGCCATATGTTTGCCGATGGTTACAAAAAAACGGACTCATATGCGGCAAGCAGCTTGCGTGTAACTGTGGCGAGATGAAGCGTCACCCGGAAGCAGGCGCCACCGCCGATCGCTTCCGTCACATCAACCCCGCCGTGCAACGCACCGACCCGACCCAGGCACCGATCCTCGCCACCTGAGCACCAAATTACACTTTATTAATATACCAATGAGTATAGTTAATCCATGTCGTGAGACATCAGTCCCACCGCTTAGCCGGGTCTCCCCTCCTCGCTAAGCAGCCTAAAGACGGATGACCCAAGCCCGCAGGTTTCCCCCCTGCGGGCTTTTTATTTACCGATACCCTTGCCGACTTCAAAAATCCACGTCCGGAATGGTCGCCGTAGCGAACGGGGCGATCACCGTCCAGCCAAGGCGTGTATACAAGCTGCGGCCCTCTTCGGTCGCAACCAGGAGCTGCGGACCAACGAAGGATTTCCTCGCGGCCGCAAGTGCATGCATGACGGCGATCCCCAAGCCTTTTCGCCGATGATTCGATGCCGTTTCGATACGATCGTAAACGAAGGCATCCATGGTTTCCGCCGCAGAACCGGTGGCGGCAAGCTCCCCGTCCGGCGCGACAATCTGCACACGCGTAACCGGTCCAGCTTGATGAACTTCCATCCGGTAACCGTCCGGCAAGGAATTTGTTTCGGCAGGCGTCGCGGTAGCCTTCATGAAGTAATTTTCCGGCTGAATCTCCCATCTCGCCGGAAGTGCGTTGCGCAGTTCTTCATTGGTGCCGCACAGCTTCAGATAGTGTCGCGGCATCGAGATATCGCGTGCGATGTCGTACAACCCAGCACATAGCTTCGGAAAGACCCAACGCTTCACTTCCTTTTCCGAATGGGTATCCACCCTGAAGCCGCCACGGTCGTGGACAGGGGGTGGCGAGTTCCGCGCCAGCGAATGCGCTGCTTGCCATGCAAAAACAAGGTTGGGGTCAACATAAGAACCGACCATCATTCGATCCATGCAGTGTTTGGTTTTTGTCATGTCATGCATGCTCCAGTGATCTTGCGTGACAGGGCCACGGAGCGCCGCGAGCTTGAATTGTCGAAATTGAACAGGAGTATCCTGAGCCCCCGCGCGGAGATTTTCCATGGCGAAGTTCGTATTCGAATTGAACCAGTCCCTGGATGGCTACGTCGACCACCAGGCATTGGGGCCACCCGATCCTGCGCTCTTTCGTCACTTCATCGAGCGCGTGCGCAATCTGACGGGCATGCTGTACGGCCGCCGCATATACGAGGTCATGCGCTATTGGGATGAAGACCATGCTGATTGGGGTGCGGACGAACACGCTTACGCCGCGGCATGGCGACGCCAACCGAAATGGGTCGTGTCGCGCTCGCTGAAATCAGTCGGTCCGAACGCCACCCTTGTCGCCGATGACGTCGAGGCGGTGATACGGAAATTGAAGGCCGAGTACGCCGGGGAGATCGAAGTCGCCGGACCCGACTTGGCGCACAACCTGACCGATCTTGGCCTGGTCGATGAGTATCGGCTCTATGTTCACCCCGTCGTACTTGGCCACGGCAAGCCGTTCTTCGCGGGTGCTCGGCCGCGCCTTCGCCTCGTGGCCAGCGATGTAATCGTCACGGACGTGATCAGGTTGATCTACGCTCCTGCTTGATTGCGTGACGCGCTTGCCAGCGGGACGTGCCAGCCCTCTCCCTTCTGCAAGAAGAGAGAGGGCCGGCATATATTTAGTATTTACGTGTTTTTATGGCTTTGGCGACCCGCCTCGGCATGCTGTTCAGAAGAACCGCCGCGATTGCCGCCAGCGTTTGATCCGCCACGGCTGTTTTCGCCGCCTTTCTGACCGATGTCCTCCATGTGCTTGCGATCACCGCCTTTGCGGCCGGCTTCGCGCGCTTCTTCCGAACTGAATTCGTGGGCACGCCCGCTTTCGTGCGCAGCACGTCCGCCTTCGCTGGCGACTTCACGCTGTTTGGACTCGTCCATGCTTGCAAAGCCGCGCCCACTACCTTGCCCTTGTTTGTTTTCGGTATTTGCCATGTTTCTGCTCTCCAAAAATACATGTGGGAAAACGGCACCCAAGTGCCGTATCCAATACTGGAGATGAGTAGTTCTAGCGCGAGTCTTTACGCAGTGAAGGAGATTTCAAGCAGCAGCGAAACGCCTGTCAGCTTGCCGATTCTTTTGAATGTCCGCTTCCGCTCGAAGCGGACATGAGCTGGCATCATGCATGGATCTATTGCTTATCGAAGGCCACTGCTCCCGCCTGAAAATCACCACGCATCAGCAGGTCGATACCGGCATTCATCCAGTACGCACCGCTCGCCACCAGCGGCGTGCGTGGATCAAAGGTGCCGGCGATGGCGCGGATGCGATATTTCCCATTTGCATCGAGGCCCTGCAGGCGCACGGTGGGATAAGGGTAGTTTTCCGTGCTTGAATGCAGGAAGGCGAACAGCACGGCGTGTGCGCGATCAGGACTGACGCTTTCGGTTGCCGATTGCTCGCTGCCATGCTGCGGCGAGACGAGACGATACAGATTCCCTTGTTGCACCGTCTTGCGGATGGCCTTGTACTCGGCGATGAGGCGGCGTGCCGTGGCGAAATCCTGTGGCTGCCATTTGTTCAAATCGGCACCGATGCCAAGCGAGCCTTGCATCGAAGAGAGGAACCGATACTCGAGCGAGAGCGTGCGGTTGTTCACCCAGGTCGGCGAATCGGTGACCCAGGCCATCATCACGGCCGGCGTCCAGGCCTGCGTGAAGCCATCCTGGATACGCAGGCGATCGAAGGCATCGGTATTGTCGGAGGTCCACACCTCGTCGGTCAGGTGCATCACACCAAGATCGATACGGCCACCGCCGCTCGAGCATGATTCGATCTCCACCTTCGGGTGATTTTTGCGCAGCTCTTCGAGAATGCCGTAGTAGTTGCGAATGAAGTCGACATAGACGTTCTTCTGCTCGTCCGGCGCAACCTCGGGCCAGCCCGGTTCCGACCAGCTGCGGTTGTAATCCCATTTGAGAAACGCGATATCGTTTTCGCTCAGCAGTTTATCGAGTGCGTGATAGACATACGCACGTACATCGGCACGCGCGAGATTCAGCACCAGTTGATTGCGGCCTTCACTGCGCGGCCGGCCATTCATATGCAACACCCAGTCCGGGTGGGCGCGATAGAGATCGCTGTCGGGATTGACCATCTCAGGTTCCACCCACAGGCCGAAATCCATGCCGAGCGTGTGTACGCGGTCGATCAGCGGCTTCAATCCGTGCGGAAACTTTTGCTGATTGACCACCCAGTCGCCAAGGCCGGCCTTGTCCGAATTGCGTGCACCAAACCAGCCGTCGTCCATGACGAAACGCTCGACGCCGATGCTGGCGGCCTTTTCGGCCAGTGCGATCTGGCCGGGCTCATCGACTTTGAATCCGGTCGCCTCCCACGAGTTGTACAGCACCGGCCGCACGCGCGGAGCCGGCGCCTGCGGCAGGATTTTCGTGAGTTCCAGGCGATGCATCAGGCGTGAGGCTTCACCAAGTCCCTCTGTCGTGACGCCGGCATAGAAACTTGGTGTGCTCAAGCTTGCGCCGGCCGCGAGCTTGTAGCCGAAGTCGAATGGATTGAAACCGCCGGTGATGCGCACCTGCTCGACCTGATCCTGCTCGACCGTGATCTGCCAGGAGCCACTCCAGGCAAGCGCACCAAACCACACTTGGCCATTCGTCTCGTTCGTATCGTTGCGGCGCACGGCGAACCATGGCTCGTTCTGCATGCCTGTCGTGCCGCGCCGACTTTCGAGCACGGTTTTTCCGGGTTGCACCGGGCGTTCGTTGATGCTGTTTTCCCCCGCCCAGCGACCGGCTAGAAAGCGCAAGGTGTAGTCGCGGCTGCGCGGCAGGAACCAGGTCGCCGCGTTGGCTTGTTCGATAATCACGGGTGTTGCAGTTTGATTCGATATCGTTGCGCTGCGGCGAACGATCCCGGTCTCCGCGTCCATCTCGTACTCAAGCGTGACGAAGATTGCGCGTTCGATATCCTTCAGCGTGACGTACAGCGTGTCGCCCTTGATCGAATAGGATTGATAGTGCAGTTCCAGGTCACGATTCCCATCGGGAAAAGTGATCTTCACGCCCGGTTCGTAGTAAAGCCCGCCGCCCCAGCCGCTGTATTCCTGGCGTACCCGGTTCATATCGCCGTCAATCGCATCGCCCTTGGCAGATGCGAGAGCGGACGGGATGCGATCGGAAGCATCGAGGCGCGAGCCCCAATAGAGCGATTGCAGCTGTCCCCTGTCGTCCACGCCGGACGCATAGGTGACCTTGGCTGCATCGAGGCGAAACACCTTGGCCGCCTTGTCGAAATGAATGGAATCCCCGCCCGCTGCCGCATGAACGTCGCCGATTGCGACGATGATGGCGATCAACATCACAACCAGCGCTCGTGTTGCGTGCATGGCAGTCTTCCCCGTCATTTTTAAAAATGTGATTAATCATACTAATGGCGAGCCTCGGCTGGCTACATTGAATCTTGGCTTTCGCTTGCTGCTGCCCGACACGGGTTTTGCGGATCCGCAACAAGATGTGGCGCGGTGCAGTTCAGTGCTCTGCTGTCGACGGCTGGACTTAAAAGCGCCGTGTCCCTTAGGGCCGTCATTCCCGCGAAAGCGTGCACGCGGGAAGACGCCCATGGGGTTTGCCGCAGACGTACACGCAAATTTCTTGCCGGATAGCAATGAGCTGAAGGCCAGAATGATGCCGACGCAATCTGAAATATCTCGCGCAACGCCAACCTGTGATTGGTGGCATTGGATGACCAACGGCACAGTGCCTTGCCACGCGCAGTTATGAAGATCCGCTCGACGGTAACGCTCCGGCATATACGGCGCTCCGCTCGGCCACGCGTTTGCTCCGCTTGTCATTGGCATGACACCGCTTATCACGCCATTGGCGCTCACGCCTCGCGCGCGGCTTACTCTCTTGCCATCCATGACCGAGGAAAACCCATGCGTCGCTTGCCGATGTTCGCCATTCTGCTTGCCGTCAGCGGTACCGCGTTTGCAGGCAGCACGGCCACGCCCTTCGTGTTTGCACCAGGGATCATTTCCGGCACGGGCGATGACGGCGCCGCCGCGTTCACGCCCGACGGCGCTATGGTGTATTTCATGCGCAGCCTGGGTGATGGCTCGACGCTGTTCGAATCGCATCGTGTTGGCACGCGGTGGTCGACGCCGCATCCGGCGCCGTTTTCCGGCCACTGGCGCGATCTCGACCCGGCGATGGCGCCGGATGGGTCGTATCTCATATTTGTATCCAATCGCCCTGCCTCGGGTGAAGGCGCGCCGATCGATGCAATGCGCGCAGGCCGCCGCACGCCGGGGCATGGCATGAATCTTTGGCGCGTTGCGCGCGCAGGCAGCGGCTGGGGAAAGCCGGTTCGATTGCCCGATGCGGTGAACACCTGCTCCATGACGTTCGCACCAAGCATCGCCGCCGATGGCAGCCTGTATTACATCGGTTGCGGCCCTGGCGATAACCTGACCCTGCAACGCGCGGCGTTCCGCAACGGCCATTACCAAGCGCCCGCGCAGGTCGCGTTGGGTGACGCCTCGCTACAGGTTCGTGACCCGGCGATCGCACCCGATCAGTCGTTCATGGTGGTGAGCATTTCGAGCGCGCCGAAGCAGCCTTATCGATTAGCCATTGCCTTCGCTACGCCGCAGGGCTGGAGCGCACCGCAGGATCTGGGCGATGCCGTGAACGCCGGCACGCACGCGATGGGTGCGCAGCTTGGTCCGGATGGACGCACGCTCTACTTCTATAGCGATCGGCGGGCGCCTGGCGAAAGCGCGGATGCGGTTCAACATGGCGATCGCATCTGGCAGCTCTCGCTTGCGCCGTGGCTGGATGCGCATCAGCAAGCCAACACAGCCGCCAATGGTCCTTGGAATCAGGACAACGATGCGTCGCCCGCCTTCACGCCGGATGGCAACGCCGTAGTGTTTTCGCGTGGCAGCGGCATCGCGCGGCGCCTCTACATGGCCAAACGCAGCCGCGCGAACTGGACCGCGGCCACGCCTGTTTCCTTTTCGCAAAACTGGATGGACACGGAACCTGCCATGGCGCCGGATGGTTCGTTCCTGATCTTCGTCTCCAATCGGCCGGCGCATGCAGATGGCGTTGCACTGGACGGTTTCTTCAGCGGCAAATCGTGGCCCGGACGCGGCGGCAACCTGTGGCGGGTTGCGCGCAACGCACACGGCTGGAGCGTGCCGGAGCGCCTGCCCGATGCCGTCAACGCCGGCAGCTCCATCTTCGCGCCGGCCGTGGCGGCCGATGGCAGCCTGTATTTCATGAAGCATGATGCGACCGGCGGCGATTTCCGGCTCTATCGCAGCGCATACCAGGATGGCCACTATCAACCGCCGCAAGCACTCGGCTTCAGCGACGGCGTCACCGCGGATTTCGATCCGGCGGTGGCGCCCGACCAGTCCTTCATCGTCTTCAGTTCCGATCGGCCACCCTCGACAAGCAGCGACAGCGCGTTGTTCATCGCTTTCGCCAAAGCCGGTGGCTGGACGCCGCCGCAACCGCTCGGCCCGAGCGGCACCGAGTCACGCTTGTCGCCCGACCTGGCCACGCTGTACTACAGCGGCGCGGACAAGCGCATCCATAGCTTTCGCCTGGATACCTGGTTGAAACAGCATCGAACCAGGTCTTGAGGCACTTTTCGCCAGGCGCTCTCCACCCGCACACTGGCCGCCACCGATACGGTCGATAGAAGACGAGGATGGAGTGTCCACGCGCATAACGCCACGACGATGGACCGGACCAGCCCTGACACTCGGGTTCTGGACGCTGATCGCGCTGTCGTACACGGTGAGCGCCGGGCTGTCGTCGATCAGCGAGGGCCGCGTTGCGCATTGGCCGCGGATACTCGTTTGGAATTCTGCGGATTTCTATCTGTGGATGCTGTTGGTGCCGCTGATCGCCAGCCTGGGCCGCCGTAGCGCCGGCCACGGCTGGCAACGCTTCGTCGCCGTGCACGTTCCCGCAAGTCTCGTCGTGGCGCTGGCGCACGTCGTGGTGCATATGGCGATCTTCTGGTCGATCTGCGGATCCGGGCCAATGCCGGCTGCGACCTTCGGCGCATTCCTGCGCATGGAGTTCGCCTATGTCTATCATTTCGCCCTGCTGGTTTATTGGGTGATCCTGGCGGTGCTGCGCGGATTGGAGTCGCAACGCCGCCTGCGCGACGAGCGCCTGCGCAACGCAGAGCTGGCGTCGCAACTGGCGCAATCGCAACTGCGCACGCTGCGTGTGCAATTGCAGCCGCATTTTCTGTTCAACACGCTCAATGCGATTTCCGCGCTCGCCCTGGCCGATCCCATCCAGGCGCGCCTGATGATCGCGCGCCTGAGCGATCTGCTGCGCCTCACCTTGGAGGAACGCCACGCGCTGGAGGTGCCCCTGTCGCGCGAGCTGGAATTGCTGCGCTGTTATCTGGAGATCCAGCAGGTACGTTTCCAGGATCGCCTGAGCACGCACATCGATGTGGCGATGGATACCGTGCATGCCGCCGTGCCCAGCATGATCCTGCAACCGCTGGTGGAAAATGCGCTGCGCCATGGTTTGCTGGATAAACCCGAGCCGGGCCAGCTGCAGATCGTAAGCCGCCGTGAAGGTGGCGAACTGTATCTGCGTGTGGATGATGACGGCCTGGGACTGCCTGAAGGCGCTGCCGAAGGTTTGGGGCTCGGCAACACGCGGGCGCGTCTGCAGGTCTTGTTCGGCGAAGCGGCCAGCGTGATGCTGGCGCGCAAGGCCGAAGGTGGCACCCGCGTGGAACTGCGCTTTCCCTACCGCGAACACGTGGCGGAGTCCGCCACATGAACGCGCCACCGATCCGCACCATGTTGATCGACGACGAAGTGCTGGCGCGCCTGGCGCTGCGCCAGGCGCTGGCCGCACATGCCGATGTGGAGATCGTGGGCGAATGCGGCAATGCTGCCGAAGCCTTGCAGGCCATCGCCGTGCTGAAGCCAGCGTTGCTGTTTTTGGACATTCGCATGCCCGGCATGGACGGTTTCAAGCTGCTGCACCGCATGAAGCCCGACACCTTGCCGATGGTGGTGTTCGCCACCGCTTACGGCCAGCATGCGCTGCGCGCCTTCGACGCCAATGCGCTGGACTATGTGCTCAAGCCGATCGACCAGGCACGCTTCGACCAGGCGATGGCGCGCGTGCGGCAACATTGGCTTGGACTGCAGGCACGCACAGCTCCGACACCGGTTGTACCGACAGCGCCCTCCGCACCACCGCACGTACAACGCATCAGCGTGCGCATCGGCGAAAGCATCCGTGTGATCGCCACCGACGACATCGACTGGATTCGCGCGGAAGGCAATTACGTGCAGATCCATGTCGGCGGCGCCAGCTATCTGCATCGCGAAACCCTGCGGCATCTGCTGGACATGCTCGATCCGACGCGCTTCCTGCGCATTCACCGCGGCACGCTGGTCAATGTTGAACGCATCCGCGAAATTCATCCGCTCTTCCAGGGCAATGCGGAAGTGGTGCTGCACAACGGCACTCGTCTGAACCTGAGCCGGCGCTTCCGCACGCATGCGCGGCGCGCCTTGGGCATGGCCTGATCCAGTCGCATACGTGGGCAACCGCCTATCCAGCGAACACAACCGCTTGTCCCAAAACCGCGGCGTCTAAGTCTTGCTGCACGGAGCATGGGGGATCGATCACCTCGATGTTCATTACAGGAGCAGGTATGAAGTGCAAGACACTCGTCTGGACCATGGCATTCGCGCTGGCCTGCGTCGGGCCGGTAAACGCCGCCGAGCTGTTGGGGCCCGGCGTCATTTCCACGGGCCTGCAAGAAACCACTGCCGCGTTATCGCCGGATGGACAGACGCTCTACTTCATGCGCTCGGACTTTGCGGAGACGGACGACACCATCCTGTTATCGCATCGCCATGGCACCCGCTGGTCCACGCCGGAAGTGGCATCGTTCTCCGGCCAATGGCACGACTCCGAACCGGCTTTCTCGCCCGATGGAAAGCGCCTGTATTTCGTCTCCAATCGGCCCCTGCACCCAGGTGACGCGCCGCTGATGGCCGAGATGGGTGGCCAGCATTTTGCCGGTACCAATCTGTGGTACGTCGAACGCCAGTCGAACGGACGCTGGGGCGAACCCATGCACGTGGACGGCGCATTGAACGAAGGCGCCATGCTCTACAACCCGTCCATAGCGGCCAACGGCGACATCTATTTCTCCGCGCACCGTCCGGATTCGGGCAAGGCTTATCAGATCTATGTGGCGCATCCCTCGGGCAACGGCTATTCCGATCCGCAGCGCGTAGAACTGGGTGATCTCTCGCACAATCGCATGGATCCATGCATCGATCCGCGTGGCCGCTTCCTGTTGTTCGCCGGCAATGAAGGCGATTCGCTGGGCAGTGCCGACATCTACATTGCATTCCGCCAGGCTGATGGCGGTTGGAGCAAGCCCGAGCACTTGGGCGGCGATGTGAATACGAAGAACCTGGAAAACGCGCCGACGTTAGGACCAGCATTTGGCGAACTGTACGTATCCAGCAATCGGCAGGAAGACGTGCATTTTCCCAAGATGCGCGACAACATGGCTACGCTGCAGCAACGGCTGAGCGGACCACTGAATGGATCGCGCAACATCTGGCGCATGGATATCGCTGATGTGTTGCACGCGCATGGAATCAAGGACTAGCGCACGCCACGTGCGCGCGTTCGATCGACATGCTCGAAAGTGGGTGCAGCTTTCTTGCTCGATATTTCCAGCAAGAGCTTTCACCCGATCACGACGACATCCGCCCTAGGCTCGCACAACTGGGGAGGGAGCATGGTTGTTTCCTCGATTCTGTCACTGACTACTTATGGAGTAGCTTCCGATGACTACGGATTCGACGAAACTTTTCGGCGCGGCGCGCGCATGCAGACTTTCAGCAGCCCTGGCAATCGCCTTCGGAGCAGCTGCCACGGCAAATGCTGCGCAGGTTTATACCCATCACGTGCGCGACGTGGTGCATGGCAATGTCGCACAAGAAGTTCGCAGCCTGGCGGCCACCAAGCTGATGAGCCTTGACGTGGTGCTGCCGGTACGCGACGAAGCGGGCCTGGACACGTTCGTGGCGGAGGTGACTGATCCCGACAGCGCGAATTACCAGCATTACTTGACGCCGCAGGAATTCACTGCGCGCTTCGGTCCGACGCAAAACGACTATGACACGGTGGTGCAGTATTTGACGCGTTATGGCTTCACCGTCACGGGCGGCAGTCGTGATGGCATGGATATTCAGGTGATAGGGCCGGTGTCGGCAGTGGAAGCGGCGTTCAACGTGAAGATGCGCATGTACAAGCATCCGACGGAGAACCGCATGTTCTACAGTCCGGACCGCGAGCCGACCACCTCGTTGGCAATTCCGCTCTGGCACGTGTCTGGATTGGACAATTATTCGATTCCGAAACCGCTGTACGTGAAAAAGAGTGATTTCGCAGCGGCACACGGCATCAGCCCGGATGCAGTCGTGTCGCACGCGACCACGGGCTCCGGCCCTTCGGCTTCGTTCCTTGGTAGCGACATGCGTGCTGCGTACTACGGCGGCACCGCGCTTACCGGCAAGGGGCAGAATCTTGGCCTGCTCGAGTATGTCGGCACCGACCTCGCCGACTTGACCAAGTACTACAAGAACGCGCACCAGACCAACACCGTGCCGATCAAGCTGCTTTCCACGGATGGCACAAGCACTGCTTGCTATGCGTCGCAAGGTTGCGATGACACGGAACAGACGCTCGACATGACGCAAGCAATCGGCATGGCGCCCGGCCTTGCCAGCTTGACCATGTATATCGGCTCGAGCGACACCGCCATCATCAGCAGGATGACCACGCATAGTCCTTTGCCCACGACGATCGGTTGTTCGTGGGGCTGGACGCCGGCCGATCCGGCCACGCTCGATCCGTACTTCAAGAAGATGGCGGCGCAAGGCCAGACCTTCTTCGCGGCATCCGGCGACAGTTCCACCTGGTCGGCCAGCAACGAGGCATGGCCGGCTGACGATGCGTACGTGATTTCCGTCGGCGGCACCGATCTCACCACCACTCGTGCGGCCGGTCCATGGAAATCGGAAACGGCGTGGGTGGACAGCGGCGGCGGCGTTTCGCCGGACGGCATCGGCATTCCTTCGTGGCAGAAACTCGCCGGTGTGATCAACACCAGCAACCGGGGTTCCACCACGCGTCGCAATGGTCCGGACGTAGCGGCCAATGCGAACTTCACCTTCTATGTATGCGCCGACCAAACCACCTGTACCGCCAACGAGTATGGCGGCACCAGCTTTGCCGCACCGATGTGGGCGGGCTTCGTCGCACTGATCAATCAACAGCGTGTGGCGATCAGCAAGAAGCGCATCGGCTACTTCAACGCGACGGTTTATCCGGAGAACGAATCCAGCGGCAAATTGACCGGTACCTACGCCACGGATTTCCACGACATTCTCAGCGGCAAGTCCGGCAGTTATTCGGCGGTGACCGGTTATGACCTGGTCACTGGCTGGGGTAGTCCGAAGGCAGGGTTGATCACGACGCTGGTGAAATCGCCGTAACACTCGTGTCTCCCCGATCCGACGCGAGCTTTGCTCGCGTCATTCCACCATGATGTTGCTTGCACGCGATTCTCTCAACTGTGCGACCGTTCCCTCCCCTGTGAACTAGGGGAGGGAGCAGATTCGGCGAGAGAGGGAATGAAAACCCGCGAAGCTTTTGCTGGCTTGCTGCGGCGAGTATAAGTGCGGGGTCTCCCCGTCACTGGCAAGAGATCTCGCATGAACATGCCCCGCTGCGTGCTGCTTGTTGCGCTGTTTGGTTTCGTGTCGGCTCCGCAGGTTTCGTTTGCGCGGGCGCAGAACACCTCGGCCGTTGTCGCCGGCAACGCGCGCTTCCAATTCCTTACCTCCTCACTGGTACGCATGGAATATGCGCCGAGCGGCCGCTTCGTGGACGAACCCACCGCAGTGGTGCAGAAACGCGATTGGTCGACGGTGGATGCGCAATCCACCAGGCAGAACGGTTGGCTGGTGGTGCGCACGCGCAGCATGACCTTGCGCTATCGGTTGGATTCGGGCGCATTCAACGCCAGCAATCTGCAGGTGACGTGGAATTATCCCAACAGCGCGCCGCGTACCTGGCATCCTGGTCAGGTCGACACGCAGAATCTTGGCGGCCTCACGTATTCGCTCGATCACGTCGGCGAGGCGAACCTGCCCAAGGGCAAGGATCTGGAAAGCCCGATCAACGACATCATTCCGGGCATCGAGATTCCACTGGAACCTGCCAAGCCCGGCCTGCTCAGCCGCAGCGGCTATGCCTTTATCGACGATAGCCGGACGCCGCTGTGGGATACGAAGATGCAATGGATAACGCCGCGCGGGCAGCCGTACGGCCAGGACTGGTATCTCTTTACCTACGATCACAATTACCAGTATGTGCTGCAGGAATACGCGCAATTGTGCGGCGGCATTCCGATGATTCCGCGCTACGTGCTCGGCAATTGGGTGACGGATTTCAATTTCGAATATTTCCCCAATACCGCCGATGCGCACGATCCACAGTTTGAGCATTACAACCAGCAACATCTGGAAGACGAGCTATCGCGCCTGCGCGAAAACCATATTCCGTTCGACACGCTGGTGCTGGATTTCGCGTGGCACAACTATGGCTGGCAAGGCGGCTATGACTGGAGTCCGCTGATTCCGCAGCCCACGCAGTTCCTGCAATGGCTGCATGATCGCGGCATCAAGCTCAGCCTGAACGATCATCCCGGCTATGCGGGCACGCAGGAGGAGATTCTCTCTTACGATGACAGCCATGCGCCGGACGTGCTGAAAGCGCTGGGGCGGCCGCTGCCGCCGGAACTGTCGTTCGACATGGATATTTCCATGCAATGGCGATTTTCGACGGATCCGAACGATCAGGGCATGCGCCGGCAATGGTTTGCCGCCGATTACGACGATCATGCGTGGAAGCCCATCCGCACGGATCAGTCGTGGCAGAAGCAAGGTTATCCGGAGTATCAAGGCATAGGCTGGTACCGCAGCCGTTTTTCGTTACCGGAAAAACTGCCCGATGCGCTGTATCTCTATCTTGGCGAGGTCGGCCAGACGTATCGGCTGTTCGTCAATGGCAAGGAAGTCGAGCACACGCGCGTTCCGTGGCCGCAGCGTCTTACGTACGCCGACATCAAGCCTTATGTACGCGCCGGCCAGCCCAATGACATCGCCTTGCGCATCGTGCCGGGCGAGCAAGGCGGCGGCATTTTCCGCGGGCCGGTGGCGCTGCGTGACGTGCAGCCGCCGGAGCGGATCTCTTTCAACCTTGCCGACAAGCACCAGGCGGATGTCTTCATGCGCGATTTGCACGCGCCGCTGATGCAGGCCGGCGTGAGTTCATGGTGGGTGGATGGCGGGGGTGGCGCGGCCGAGATGCCGGGGCTCAATCCGCAGTTCTGGACCAACAAGGTCTTCTACGATTTCACGCAGCAATTCACCGGGCAACGCGCTTTCATTCTCGGCCGCTACGGCGACTGGGGCAGCGAGCGTTACCCGGGGTTCTTCACCGGCGACACTTACTCGGAATGGCCGGTACTGGCCTATGAAGTGGCGTTCACCGCGCGCGGCGGCAATGTGCTGGTGCCGTACATCAGTCATGACATCGGTGGCTTTCATGGCGCCAAGCTCGATTTCGATCTTTATGCGCGCTGGATCGAATTCGGCGCCTTCAGCCCCATCCTGCGCATGCACAGCGCGCACGCCAATCCGCATGAAGGCAACACGCGCATGCCGTGGCTTTATGGCGACAAGGGCATTGCGTTGATGCGCAAGTACTTCACCTTGCGCACGCAGCTGATCCCTTACATCTACACTTATGCATGGCAGGCTCACACTTTGTCGCTGCCACTGCTGCGCCCGCTGTATCTGCAGTATCCGGAACTTGAAGAGGCGTATCGGCAGACTCGCGAGTATTTTTTTGGTGACGCGATGCTGGTCGCGCCGGTGCTCGATCCCAGCGGCGATCGCACGGTTTATCTGCCGCCGGGATCGTGGATCGATTTCTTCGGTGGCAAGCGTCATGAAGGCGGGCGCTCTTTCACTGCGCATTACCAGGTAGATGAAATGCCCGTGTTCGTGCGCGAGGGGTCGATCATTCCCGAGCAGGAACCCAGCGATTATTCGGATGCCAAGCCACAGGATGCGTTGATCCTGAATGTCTATGGCGGTGGCAAAGGGCATTTCGATCTGTACGAGGACGATGGTTCGTCGCTGGATTATGCGAACGGCAGTTATGCGATCACTGCCATCGACTACATGACCAAGGCGGACGGTTCGCACGAATTGGCGGTGTCGCCGGCAAAGGGAACCTACAAGGGACAGCCGTCATCGCGTTCGTACTCGGTGCGGATACATGCGATCGACAAGCCGCGGTCGGTCAGCATCAATGGCGAGTCGACGGATCAGTGGAAATGGAATGACAAGGGCGCAATGGTCGTAATTGATGTACCAAGGCAAGATTTGCGGGAAGGTGTGCGCGTCACTTGGTGATGGTTACACATCACTTACGAGTTGAAGCGCTCCTCACCGTCATTCCCGCGAAAGCGGGAATCCATTTGCTCTGATGTAAAAAGCAAGATGGATTCCCGCTTTCGCGGGAATGACGGCCATGGGGGGATCTGGGGTTATGTGCGATGAGTCAATCTTGTGGATCGCCGTATACGTCGTCGCGCTCTCCCGTCGACAACCCATACACCGTGCTGCGCCCCGCCAGCTTCGCCTTATAAAGCGCCTGATCGGCAGTTTGCAGCAATGCATCGCACATTTCCTCGACGCCCTGCGCGTGCGGCACCTTGTCCAGACTCGCTGCGCCAATGCTCAACGTGACCCTGCCATAACGGCTCTGCGCGTGAGGCAGATTGAGTGCGTTGACGGCGTGGACGATGGCGCCGGCCACTTTCAATGCGCCGATCGCGTCGGTGCCAGGCAGCACGGCGATGAATTCCTCGCCGCCGTAGCGCCCTACCACATCGCAATAGCGGTGCAGGGATTTTTTCAACTCCGCCGCCACCGTGCGCAGGCAATCGTCACCGCGCAGATGTCCGTAGTGATCGTTGTACTTCTTGAAGAAATCCACGTCGATCATCAGCACGGACAACGGATGTTCGCAGCGCTTCGCGCGCCGCACCTCGTCCGCCAGCAGCTCGTCCACGCAGCGGCGATTGGGCAGGCCGGTGAGGTGGTCGTTGTTGGCGTAGTACTCAAGCTGGCGATTGATTTCGGCGAGTTTCTGTTCGGCCAGCTTGCGGTCGGTGATGTCGTTGAGGGCGGCGGTGATGCCGATCACCTGCCCCAGCAGGTTGTGCACGGGGTTGGCCTGCACCTGGTAATGCTTGCCCTGGTGTTCGATCTCCTGCGCGGGCACGTCCTGGCCCGCATCCATCAAGCGCAGGCTTTTGCGGATGCCGGGAGCGGCGCTAGGCATCAGCTCAGCCACCTTGCGGCCCACCAGCGCCTCCGCCGGCACGCCATGGATGGCGACATAGGCGGCATTGGCGGCGAGGTAACGGCCATCGCGCCCAATCAGGCACAGCGCGCTCGGCGCGGTGTTGTAGATGGCCATCATGCGATACACGTTTTCGCTGTGCGTGAGGTCCATTACGCCCAGCGCCACGCCGCGATAGCCGTGCAACTGGCCTTGCTCGTCCTTCACTGCGACGGCGTCCGATTCGATCGCCACCATGCTGCCGTCGGCGCGACGATGCCGCGTGATGGCGCAGGAAAAAGCGCTGGGCCTGGCAGCCAGGAAACGTTCGGCGCGCGCCGCTTCGCGCGGCTCCATGAACGCGTGCACCGGTTCGCCGAGCACGGCCTCGCGCTGGTGCCCGAGCATGTCGAGCAGGCTGTCGGCGACCCGGGTGAAACGGTGGCGCCGGTCGATTTCCCACTGCCATTGCGGATGCGCGTGGATCACCGCATGCAGCCGGTCGAGCGCCTCACCTTGCATGTCCATGAACATTGCCGACACCTCGCACTGCATTACCACAACAGGAAATCCCGGCAGACATAACTCACAGGGGGTAATGCATGCCTGCCGCCGGCGTAAGCTCGCCGACACACGCCCGTCCGTGGGCGCGCGGGAAATTTCGAACGCCGTCGCGAGTGCGCGCAGGCGTTGCTTTATGCCGGCAAGGATGCGATTCGGGGGTGGGTGGGCTGTATCGGACGATTCCTAAAAGCGTCCGCTTGCGTCGAGTCGCGGCTCGACGGCATCTGCTCCCTCCCCTGCTGGCAGGGGAGGGCCGGGGTGGGGTTGTCGGGGCTTGCGTGATGCCTGACTTCAACGCGAGCTTGTGTCGCCTCACCCCGGTTTGGCGACATGGCTAGGTCACGCTGCGCTAACCCAGCCTACGCAGCTCTGCAGTTACGCGGTTATTCGGGATTCAAAGCAAACCGTACGTCCGCGCGTACTCGAACAACTGCGTATTGCTGGTAATTCCCAGCTTGCGCATTGCATCGTTCTTCTGCTGACTGACCGTCTTCACGCTGCGATGCAGCTGCTCGGCGATATGGGTGACGGACAAGCCTTGCGCGTAGAGCCGCACCACCTCAACCTCGCGCTGGGACAGCACGGCCGGGTCGGCGATGCCGTCCGACTCGGCCGGGGGGGACCAGTCGATCACATGCTCACGCATCGCTTCACATATATATGTGCGGCCGTTCATGACCGCGCCGACGGCAAGCTGGAGTTCCTTGGTCATCGCGCCTTTGGCGACCAGGCCGTTGATGCCGGCCGCCAGCATGCCGCGGGTGAGCGCGGGGTTGTGCAACATGGTGAGCACGATGATCGGCAGCGTGGGATGGTCGCGGCGCACGCGGCGCAGCAGCGGCAGGCCGTCGCCGGAGCCGTCCTCGTAAGGCATGGAGAAATCGGTGATCAGCAGGTCGCATGGCTGCTCTGCCAACAGGGCCAGCAGCTCGCGGCCATTGCTCGCCTCGGCCGCCACCTTGAGGCTGCTGTGTTCTTTCAGCAGCGCGCGGATACCGAGCATCACGACGGGGTGATCGTCGGCGATGACGATCCGGGTTATCTCACCATTCGGGGGCATAGCGGGGACAATTCCCAACCGGCGGCGTATATGGCCGCTCTGTCCACGATTCTAACCAAAGAACGCGCATCCCTAGTCGGGCTTGCGGCATCATGGCGCCACGGCCGGCGCCCACGCCTGCCCACAGGGACCGAACTTGCTCAGAATGCCGCCGTGACTCTTGCCCTTTTCATCAGCGACGCGGCTTCCGGCTGGCTTGAAGCCAATCCCATTTCCCTTGCCGTGGTAGTGCTGGCCGTGCTGCTCAGCCTTACCGCCCTGCTGGCGCTGGCGGTGCTGCGCATGATGTTCGTGCAGCGGCAAAAACTGGCGGAAGCCGAGCGTTTCATGCAGCAACAGGCGGCGCTGGCCCAGGCGCAGCTCGATGCCGTGCCCTTTCCGATCCTGATCAAGGACACCGCCGGCACGTACCAGGCGCTCAATGGCGCGTGCCTGCAGCGGCTTGGCATCGATCCCGTTCACGCGATCGGCAAGAACAGTCTCGGGCTGACCGGCCACCGCTGGCTGCCGCTCGCCGACGGCACGCCGGCCGCCCAGCGCCTGCAACAGATCGGCATGGATGCGGTAAGCGAGAACAAAGTACAGCGCTGCGAACTGGATTACGTCAGCCACGACGGCCGCCAGCGCACCGGCCTGTTCCTGGAAGCGCCCACCCATGCGCCGGACGGCAGCGCCACTGGCAGCATCGGCGTGCTGCTGGATATCACCGAATACCGGCAGATCGAACTGAGCGCGCGCGCCACCGAGCAAAGCCTGCGCGATATCACCCAGCGCATGCCGGTGGTGGTGTTCGCCGTGCGCCGCGGCAACGATCGCCTGCCGCGGCTGGCTTTCGTGGCGGGCAATCTGCATGCCTTGTTCGGCTTGGCGCAAGGCGAGCTGCTGGATCGCGACGACGTATTGCGCGATTGGCCGTTCCACGATCGCATCCATCCAGAAGATGCGCCGGCCGTGCGCCGCCTGCTGCAGCGCGCGACGCGGCATCGCGGCACCGTCACGCTGGATTTTCGCGCCTACGGCGCCGAAGGCCTGCGCTGGATCCACTTGGTGATGGGCACGCGCCGGCTGCCCGATCGCAAGATCGAATGGATCGGCTATTTCATCGATACCAGCAGCATCAACGCGCACAACCAGACACTGCTCGCCGCGCGCGATGCGGCCGAGCGCGCGTCCAAAGCGAAAGCGGATTTCCTCGCCACCATGAGCCACGAGATCCGCACGCCGATGAACGGCGTGATCGGCATGCTCGAACTGCTCGGCCGCACCGCGCTCGACCAGGAACAGCGCGAGCTGGTGCATGCGGTGGAGGATTCGGCCGGCGTGCTGCTGCAGGTGCTCAACGACGTGCTGGATTTCTCCAAGCTCGAAGCCGGCAACGTGCGCCTGGACGACGAGCCGTTCGACCTGCGCACCTTGATCGACAACGTAGTCGGCATGATGGCCGGATCCATGCACAAGAAAGGTCTGGCCGTCGACGTGGGCGCGGATGCCACGCTCGCCGGCAAGCTGGTGGGCGACAGCGTGCGCATCCGGCAGATTCTGCTGAACCTGCTCAACAACGCCGCAAAATTCACCGAGCGCGGCAGCGTGTCCGTCGGCCTGCGCGTGATCGGCGACGACGGCCACGCGCAGCGCGTGCGCATCAGCGTGACCGACACCGGCATCGGCATTGCCGCCGACAAGCAGGCCACGCTGTTCACGCCGTTCTCGCAGGCGGAATCCTGGACCACGCGCCGCTACGGCGGCACCGGCCTGGGGCTGGCGATCTGCCGGCACCTGGTGCAGTTGATGGGCGGCAGCATCGAACTCAGCAGCCGGCTCGGCGAAGGCACCAAGGTGACGCTCGACTTGCGCTTGCCAGTCGCGCAGCGCGAAGTCGATCGCCCGCCGGAACTGGCTGGCCGGCATGCGATCGTGCGGCTCGCCTCGATCGGCACCGCCAATGCCTTGGCCGCGCATCTGGCGGCATTGGGCTTGACGGTGGAACAGATCGCCCCCGCGCAGCCGATGCGGCGCGGCGCGGCCGCCAATCTGTTGTTCATCGACGCGGGCGATCAGGAAAGTGCCGCCACGATCGCTGCGCAACCGATCCTGGTCGACGCTGGCGCCCACGGCAGCAGCGGCCTGCGCGATCGCGACGAGCACCTGTGGCTGCATGCCAATCCGCTGAAATGGCAGGCGGTTTCGCGTGTCTGTGTGCAGGCATTGCAACCGCTGACGCAACCTTCGCGCGCTGCCGTGGCAGCCGCACCTGCCGTTGCAATACCCGGCGGCCGCGTGCTGGTCGCGGAAGATCATCCGATCAGCCATACCCTGATCCGCCGCCAGCTCGATCTGCTGGGCTGGGAATGCGACGTGGTCGGCGATGGCCACGCCGCACTCGATGCCTTGCGCCAGCATGACTACGCCATGCTGCTCAGCGATTGCCAGATGCCGCTGATGAACGGCTACGAATTGGCTGCCGCATGGCGCCAGCACGAAGCGCAGACCGCCAGGCATGTGCGCTTGCCGATCATCGCAATGACTGCCAACGCGCTGGATGGCGAGATCGAACGCTGCCGCGAAGCGGGTATGGACGACTACCTGAGCAAACCCGTGCAGCTGCGCCCGCTGGAAGACAAGCTGCGCACATGGACGCCGCGCGCGAAGGCCGATACGCCACCGCTGGAACCGGTCTTTTTCGAAGATGTATTCGCCGCACCGGGCATGGAAGAACTGCGCGCGCAAATGCTGCAGGCGATGCTGAAAACCAGCGCGGCGGATATGCAGAAGCTGGAACAGGCCCTTGCGCAAGCGGACGGCGAGCTGGCGCAGCGCACCTTGCACCGGGTGCTTGGGGCGTTGCAGCTTTTTACGAATGGCCGCGTGATGGCCGAGGGACGGGCGCTGATGGCTGCCGACGTTGATCGCCTGTTGCTGGCGTTGCCGGGATACCTGGAGAACTTGCGCAGCGCGCTGGATGAACTTGCACTGCAGTCGCATCGTGAAGGTAGTCGGTTGTCGCCTGAGGCCTAGTCATCGAAAGGACTTGCTACCCCTCATCGTCATTCCGGCGCAGGCCCACAGCTGTCCGGGAAAACGTGGATCGCTAAAGGAAGTCTCGACACGTAACCGTCGGCCGCTATTTCCGCCGGACAGCAATGGGCACGCGCCGCAATGCCACTGAGGCCAGACCCAGCCTCATGAAGAGATGTGTACCGTGCACATAAGGAACTGGTGCCCGGCTCATACATCCCGCACAATGCCCTCCACCATTGGGCATCGTCAGCAACCCCAGGACTCAAGGTTGCCTGCCGCCTGCCAGCCCACGGCGAAAGGGGGGCGTCTTGTTGGTTCTCAGGGGGAATGATGCATCCCACCCGTAACAGGCTGTTGCCGCGGTTGGCCGCGCTGCTCTTGGCTGTCTCGATCGTACCGATGCTTTCCGCTGCCGACTGGACCTATCGCGTCCGGCCGCAGGACAACATCTGGGATCTCACCAGCCGTTATCTCAAACCCGACGTGCCCTGGCAGAAGCTGCAGGCGTACAACAAGGTGGCCGATCCTTATCACCTGCCGCCGGGCATGACGATGCGCATACCCATCGCATGGCTGCGCCTGGAGCCGGCGAATGCAACCGTGGTTGCAGTGATGGGCGGCGCGCACGTGCAACGGTCCGACGGCGCGCAGCAGGAGAACGTCACACCGGGCATGACACTCGGCGTCGGCGCGCAACTGAGCACCGATCACGATGCCAGCCTCACCCTGCAATTCGCCGACGGCTCGCGCCTGCTGATGGAACCGGACAGCACGCTGGACCTGGACCAGATGAGCGCCTACGGCCGCACCGGCATGGTCGACACGCGCCTGCGCCTGCAGCATGGCCGCGTCATCAACGCGGTGACGCCGATGACCGGCGTCGGTGCGCATTTCAGCGTGGAAACGCCGGGGACGATTTCCAGCGTACGCGGCACGCACTTCCGCGTGGCCGCGGACGAAGGCCAATCGCGCACCGAAGTGCTGACCGGACGCGTGGACGTCGCCGGCGATCGCGCGCACGTGCTGGTGCCGAAGGAGCACGGCGTTGCCGTGGCCGATGGCGCCAAGCCTGCGCACGCGCAGGCGCTACTGTCCGCACCGGCCCTGCACTGTCCCACGCAGCCGGTGACCAAGCTTCCTTATTCATTCGCCTGGGCGCCGCTCGATGGCGCCACCGGTTATCGCGTGCAGATGGCCCCGAACGAGCGATTCGAAACATTGCTGCTCGATCACGTGACCTTCTCCGCACAGCTCGCCCTGCCGAATGTACCGGACGGCGATTACGCCGTGCGCGTGCACGGTATCGACGCGCAGAAGCTCGAAGGCGAGGACGGTGTATGCCTGCTGCACATCAACGGCCATCCGCAACCGCCGCTGGTGATGGAGCCGCTGCCCGGCGGCAAGGTGCGCGATACGCGTCCGCATTTCCATTGGACGGAAAGCCTGGAAGCCAGCTCCTACGTGTGGCAGCTCGCCGCCGATGAAGCCTTCACGCAGCCACTGGCCAGCGAAGCGCAACTCGGCGGGGACAACGTGCGCGCACCCAACGCGCTGCCTTATGGCCATTACTACTGGCGCATCGCCAGCCGCGACAAACAGGGCAAAGTCGGCCCGTTCACCGATCCGCTGCCGTTCGACCTGGTGCCGCAACCGCCCGCGCCGGAAGTGGGCAAGCCCACGTCGTCGAAGCACAACGTGAGCTTCGGCTGGCCGGCCGGCACGCCGGGGCAGCGCTATCACCTTCAGATGGACCGCCATCCGGATTTCGCGCATCCGCAGGTCGACCAGACGCTGGATCAACCGATGCTGGAGATCAAAAAGCCCGGTTCGGGCACGTGGTATGTGCGCGTGCAGACCATCGATACCGATGGTTACGCGGGGCCGTGGGGAGCGGTGCAGAAGATTCGGCTGGGCTGCCTGGCGTGCCGCATTGGCGCCATTGCCGGCGGTGGCGGGCTGGTGTTGTGGTTGTTGTTGTGAGAACTGCATAAATCCGCAAATGGCCATCGAAGCGCTCGTCATTCCGGCCTTCGCCGGAATGACGACGACGCAATCCCTCCATCACGCCAGACCCAGATAACTGCGCATGCCCGTTTCCGCTGTCGCGCCACTGATGCCTATCTCCGCCTTCACCTGGCTAGTCCGCGGCATGCTCTGGATGGTCGGCATCGGCCTGCTCGTATTGCTGATCGTCAGCGGGCTGACCGTGCCGCTGGACAACGCGCTTTACGACCTGCACGCGCGCTATTGGCGCTACACGCCGGACGACCGCGTGGTGATCGTCGCGATCGATGCCAAAAGCCTGGACGAGGTCGGCCGCTTTCCCTGGCCGCGCTCGGTGCACGCGCAGCTGATCGATCGCCTGACCGCCGATGGCGTGCGCGGCATCGGGATGGACGTCACCATGTCCACGCCGTCCAGCGATCCCAAGGACGACCAGCTTGTCGCCACCGCCATGCATCGCAATGGCAAAGTGGTGCTGCCGGCGTTCGCCGAAGCCGTAAACCTGGGCGGGCCGCTGCAGGAAGCGCTGCCGGTGCAGACCATCGCACAAAGCGTGGCGGCGCTCGGTCAGGTGGACGTGGCCAAGGACAACGACGAGCGCGTGCGCGGCGCCTATCTCAAGGCCGGGCTCGGCAGCGCGTACTGGCCATCGCTGGCGCTGGCGCTGCTCCAACTCGGTCACGACGCGCCGAACACATTGCCCGGATTGCATGACCCGCTGCATAACGATGCGTCACCGTATCTATGGATGCGCGACAACTACGTGCTGCTGCGCTACGCCGGTCCGCAAGGCACGTTTGGCAGCCTGTCGTATGCCGATGTGCTGAACAATCGCGTTCCCGCCAGCCTGCTGAAGGATCGCTGGGTACTGGTCGGCGCCACCGCGCAAGGCTTGGGTGACATCCTGCAGACGCCCGACTCGCCCATGCCCGGCGTGGAATACCAGGCGAACGTGCTCGAATCGCTGGAACGCGGCCTGCTGGTAACGCCGCTCGACTTCTTGCGCCAGCTCGCGCTTTCCGCCGTGCTGCTGGCGCTGCCGCTATTGCTATACGGCTTGCCGGGCATCGGCCGGAACAATTGGACGTTGTTGTTCACCAGCATGCTACTGGTCGTCGTGGCGTGCTTCGCCTTGTTGCGTGGCGCCTATCTGTGGTGGCCGCCGGCGAGCTGTCTTGTGGTGATCGCTATCGAGTTCGTTGCCTGGCAACTGTTAATGCGCAATCGCCGTTCTACCCGCGCGCCATGACGCCAGCCTGAGCTTGCTGAAGAAAAAGCGTGTTTGCTAACGCTGTCGTACATCCGCCTGACGATTTCCAAACACTCTCTGAACTTCTCGAAGTCCACATTGAAGCCGTAAGGGGCGATGGGCTCCGCCTTGAGGGCGATATGTTATGCGTGCTGTACGTTTTCCCCGGCTTGTTCCTGCCTCGTTGGTGTTGATGTGGTTGATGCTGGCAGCGGGACTGGCGCAAGCAGCCGACACCAGCCAACCCCCATTGAGCCCCGACGAACAATCCTTTCTCGCCCGCGCCAAGGCCGACAACGCCAACCAGATCGCCATGGCGAAAATGGCGCTGGCCAAATCCACCAACCCGCGCGTGATCGAACTGGCCAACAGCATCATTCAGGAACGCAGCTCGCTCGACGCCCATCTGGCGCAGCTCAGCGGCAGTGAGCATGCCGACGCCGGGCAACCGACCGTCAACACCATGATTCACATGCAGGCGTTGAATGGCGACGCCTTCGATCGGACCTTCGCCAGCTCGGCCGTGCGCAGCCATTGCCGGATGATCTCGGCCTATGAAGCGATGAAGATGTCTTCCGCCAATCCAATGCTGAAGGATTTCGCACACGAAACCATTCCTGCGCTGCGCAACAACCTGACCGTGGCGATGTCGGTATTGCGCTCCTCCGGTCCGGCGCCGCGTCCGCAAGATGCCCTCGCTTCGGTCGACACACATGGATCGAAGGCGCTGGTGTTCTGGGAACCGGTTTCGCTGGTGGCAGCGCCCTGGTAACCGCACGGCTGATTGCGTGGATCTGACGACCGCCGCGATGGAAACATCGCGGCGGTTTTGTTTTTGCGCCATGAACCAACCGGACGAGCTTGCTCGCTTAGGCAATGCTCTGATTTGTTCGGCGCAGGTGAAGCCGCTCTGTCTGCGCGCCGAATGGATCAGTGCATCCTCATGCTTGGGAAAAATGGATGGTGAAGAGCGTCCCTGGCTGGGTGCGCTCCGCGATCAGCCGCCAGCCGTGCGCGAGCACGATTTCCTTGCAGATCGCCAAACCCAACCCGGAACCTTCGGCTTTGTTGTTCGGCGCGCGCCAGAACCGGCTGAAGATGAAAGGCAAATGCGCTTCATCGATCCCCGGCCCTTCGTCGCTGACCGAGATCGAGGAGGCATCGACCATGATCACGACAGTGGAACCGCGGGGTGAAAAAGCCAGCGCATTCTCCAGCAGGTTCTTGAGCAGGATGAACAACCCGCCTTCGTCCGCCCTGACCTGCTTGCCGGGTGCGCGCAGGCTGGTTTCTATCGTCACGCCGCGCGCTGTGGCGCTGCGTGCCAGATGGGAGGTCACGTCGCGCACCGCATGCTGCAGGTCGACCTGCGAAAACTCGTAGTTTTGCAGCACGCTGGCTTCCATCAGATGCAACAGCTGGCGAACCTGCCGCGACATCGCGTCGACATCGTGCAGGATCTGGTGAGTGTCCGGCGACGCCGGTTGCATCTCCACCTGCCCGCGGATCAGGGTCAACGGCGTCTGCAATTCATGGGCTGCGGCTGCAAGAAAGGTCTGCTGCGCGAGATAGCCTTCTTCCAACCTGGCGAGCGCATCGTTGAACGAAGCAACCAGTGGGCGCATTTCGCTAGGTATGTTTTGCAGAGACAACCGCGTCGTCAGGTTTTGCGGTGTGATTCCGGCAGCCGCTTGCGACACCTCCTGGATCGGCTTCACCAACCGCCGCAAGGTCATGCGCATGGTGATCCCGAACACCAGCACGGCGAGCAGAAAGGTAAACACCATGACTTTCGGAACCGCCCCGTGCTTGATGCGGACAAGCGCCACGTCAAACGCCTCACTGGTGACGACCTGCAGGAAGTAGGGGCGGCGCGCGCCAGGAACGGGCACGGTTTCCACGTAAAAGACCTTGCCGCCGCTTTCGAAGCGGGAGCGTGGCGTATGCATCCAGTCGCCCTCGTGCGGCACCGATACGATCATGGGCATCATCGACAGCGCCGCGTTACCCTGTGTGTCCACCACTTGATAGCCGGTGTCCTGCGCAAACGTCGAATGAAACTTCTCGATTTCCGGCGAAACCACGAGCGAGACGGGTCGTCCCCCGGCATCGAATTGCACGGACTTGGCCAGTCGATGCGCCGCGCTATCTATTTCCCCCCTGATGAACATTTCGGCGGGATAATGCGTGAACGCGTATTCGACTCCCGCCATGATAACGACGAGGCTCAGCGCCAAGGCCAGCAGGCACGTCGCCGTCAGCCGCGAAGAAAGGCTGTCGAACCACGGAAACCGGTGTGTTACCGATGGCGTCGGGGTGGTTGGGTGCAGGTGTTGTGCTTCAGATGACATCGTCATGATGTTGCCGGTTTGATGAATCATTCGTCCGCAGACGTTTTCTGCAGTTGGTAGCCAATGCCGCGCGCATTCACGATCTTGACGTCGGCATCGATGGCGAACAATTTCTTGCGCAAGCGATGTAGCACAACATCCAGGGCGTTCGGCGTGACCTCGTCATGCAGGCCCCAGGCGGCATGTTCCAACTGCGCGTGTCGAACCACCTTCCCAGCCGCCGACACCATGCGCAGCATGATCTGCAGTTCCGACGGCGACAGCGATACCCAATCGCCATTCCAGCGCATGCAAGCATGTTCCGGATCGATCGTCAGCCCGGCAAAATCCGGCGCAAGAGGAGCCATGGCGGAGGGACGGCGCATCAAGGAACGTACGCGCGCCACCAGTTCTTCCATGGAGAACGGCTTGGTCAAATAGTCGTCGGCGCCGCTTTCGAGCCCTTCGACGCGATCGTGAATCGCGTCCCTGGCGGTCAGCATCAGGCACGGAATGGTCGCTCCGCTGGCGCGCAGCCGACGCAGCAACTTGATGCCATCGCCGTCCGGCAAGCCGCGATCCAGCACCAGCAGCGCGAACTCGAAGCGCGCCAGCGCATACAGCGCGGCGGCGGCATCGGGGAAGACATCCGTTTCGATGCCGCTGCGCGCGAGCGTCGCCTTGATCATCTCGGCAAGACGTTCGTGATCCTCAACCAGTGCTACGCGGTGCATGCCATCACGTCACTTGAATCGATAGATATAGCCGACCATGATGCTCGGGGCCGTCTTTTTCCCCACTAGCGGGCTGTCGGTAATACCGGAGCCGAATTGCGTGGCGCCCACATCGCCGCGGATGGACTGGCGTGCATCCAGGCGCCACGTCACGCTGACGCCGGCAGTCACGTTGACCGTGGACTTGCCATCGTAGGCAGGACGCGTGAGCGTGGCCTCGCTGGGACGTACTCCGTAATAGTAATCGACGTATTTGCGATTCATATATTCGAATCCGACATGCGGTGCGATGCGCCAACGCCCAAAATCAAAGCCGCGCTCGAACGATAGCGCTGCTTGCTGCCCGCGGCTGCTGAACAGATAGTCGCTTGAAATGCTGAATTCCCCATAGCGCCAGCCTACGTGCGGACCATACCAAAGCGCGCCGTTGCGGTCGGCCATGCCATGAAAGATGGTGGCATCGGAATGGCTATAGCCATCGAACAACGAGAATTTGGTGCGCAAGGAAAACGTAAAGCCGTCGCCTTGCCATGCCTTGAGGTCCAGCGCTGTGCCGGTGAAACTGATCCAGCGGCTGTTGTAGAACGCAAAGGGCACGGGAGAAACGCGCGTACCGAAGCCTTTGTACGGCAGGCCACGCGCGGCGACACCGGCACCCAGCCCCCAGTAGGAAGTTGCTTGCTGTCCGTCAAAACCTGTCGCGGTACTTGGGAGAGTCTGCCCGGCGCCGGGCGGCGTCCCGTCGGTTGTGCTTTGGGCATAGACGCTCGGGAGCCAGGGGAGTGCGCCGAGCAGGACAAGGTACTGCATGCGGTTACAGGGGAATCGCATATCGTGGTGATCCGGGTCGAGGGCGGGATTTGCACTCTCGGGTGGGGCGACTTACCGGATACTTACCGTGTTCTGTGCAATTTGTTGGTTGTCCGAGTTTGATTCCTGTCTCTTATGAAGCATGAGTGTGGCGAACTGCGCTACAACGCAGGCAATCGTCACTCTGCGCGATTTTACCCTTGCAAATAACTCAATCTACGATGCCCGCCCCCGTATGCAATGCGTGAAATCGCAAAAACTATTCGCAATGAATACGTATGCATACCCTGGTTGTTGCACCGCGATGCTTCCTACCATCCAGCGCAACAGCTTTCCGTATAGCCAGGCAACGCGTTAATCAGCTACGCAATCGATGGGGAGATCGATTCGGCGTACGGCAAGCTGCGGCCACGCAGATCGATACCTGCGTGCACTTCAGGGAATCCGCAACGAAACCTGTTCACCCAGGAGGCACCCGTATGAAGTGTCCGAAGATGCTCGCCGTCTTGCTGGCATGCGCCAGCCTTGCGGCGATTCCCGCCATGCCCGCTCACGCCGCCATCAACAGCATGAGCCTTGGCGCCAGTTACGACGCGCAGAAAACGCAGATTACCTTTCGCGTGTATTCCTCGCAGGCCACGCGCATCGTGCTGTACCTGTATGCCAGCGGCTATGGCGCGCAGGAGGCGGCGACGTATCAGATGTCCAACCAGGGCGGTGGCGTGTGGCAGGTGATTGTGCCGGTGTCGTCCATTCAAGGCGCCGGCATCACCGGCTCGGTGTATTACGGCTATCGCGCGTGGGGTCCGAATTGGCCGTACAACTCGAACTGGACCAAGGGCTCTTCGGCCGGTTTCATTTCCGACGTCGACAGCAATGGCAACCGCTTCAACCCGAACAAATTGCTGCTGGATCCGTATGCGCATGAAATCAGTCAGGATCCGCTCAACACGAACAATCAGAACAGCCACATCTTCGCCACCGGTGGCACGGTCGACACAACCTTCGGCGTGGCGTATCGCCTGATCGACAGCGGCACCTACGCGCCCAAGGGCATCGTGCTTGCGCCGAGCACGCAAAGCATCGGCACCAAACCGACACGCGCGCAGAAAGACGATGTGATCTACGAAGTGAACGTGCGCGGATTCACCAAGCAAGACCCCAGCATCGCTTCGCAATACCAGGGCACCTACTACGGTGCGAGCCTGAAAGCGAATTACCTGGCCAGCCTCGGCGTAACCGCCGTGGAGCTGCTGCCACTGCAGGAAACACAGAACGACGCGAATGACGTGATACCCAATTCGGATGCGAACCAGAACTACTGGGGCTACATGACCGAAGACTACTTCGCGCCGGATCGCCATTACGCATACAACAAATCGGCGGGCGGCCCCACAGCGGAATTCCAGGCGATGGTACAGGCGTTCCACAACGCCGGCATCAAGGTCTACATGGACGTGGTCTACAACCACACCGCCGAAGGCGGTAGCTGGAGCAACACCGATCCAACCACGGCCACGGTGTTTTCCTGGCGCGGCCTGGACAACACCACGTATTACGAACTCACCTCGGACAATCAGTACTTCTACGACAACACCGGCACCGGCGCCAACTACAACACTTACAACACCGTTGCGCAGAACCTGATCATCGATTCGCTCGCCTACTGGAGCAACACGATGGGCGTCGATGGTTTCCGCTTCGACGAAGGCCCCATCCTGGGCAACGCCTGCCTCAACGGCGCTGCGAAATCCGGCGCGCCCAATTGCCCCAATGGCGGCTTCTACTTCGATGCGGCCGATTCGAACGTCGCGATCAACCGCATCCTCAAGGAATTCACGGTGCGTCCCGCAAGCGGCGGCAGCGGACTGGACCTTTACGCCGAGCCATGGGCCGCCAGCGGGAGCAACGAATACCAGCTCGGCGGATTCCCGAAAGGCTGGTCCGAGTGGAACGGCCTGTTTCGCGACAGCGTGCGGCAGGCGCAGAACGAACTCGGCAGCATGACGATCCATATCACCCAGGACGCCAACGATTTCTCCGGTTCGTCCAACCTGTTCCAGGCCAGCAGCCGCGCGCCATGGAACTCCACCAACTTCATCGATATCCACGACGGTATGACGCTGAAGGATGTCTATTCCTGCAACGGCGCCAACAACAACCAGGCGTGGCCCTATGGTCCGTCCGACGGCGGCATCTCCAACAACTACAGTTGGGACCAGGGCATGTCGGCCGGAACGGGCACAGCCGTCGACCAGCGCCGCGCCGCACGCACCGGCCTGGCCTTTGTGATGCTTTCGGCCGGTACGCCGATGATGCAGGGTGGCGACGAATACCTGCGCAGCCTGCAATGCAACAACAACGCCTACAACCTCGACTCCACCGCCAACTGGCTCAACTACAGCTGGACCACGGACCAGTCCAACTTCTACAACTTCGCATCGCGCATCATCGCGTTCCGCAAGGCGCATCCGGCATTGCGTCCTTCCACCTGGTACACATCGAGCCAGGTCGTCTGGTACGAACCCAGCGGCGCGGTGGCCGACAGTAGCTACTGGAACAACACCAGCAACTACGCCATCGCCTACACCGTGAACGGCTCCTCGTTCAGCGACGGCAACTCCATGTACATCGCCTACAACGGTTGGTCCGGCAGCGTCACCTTCACGCTACCGCCGCCGCCTACCGGCACCAACTGGTATCGGGTCACCGATACCTGCAACTGGAACGACGGCGCCAACACCTTCGTTACGCCAGGCAATGAAACGCTGATCGGGGGTGGCGGTGCCACGTACGGCCAGTGCGGGCAGTCACTGCTGTTGCTGATTTCCAAATAGCCGTCCAAAAGAGGAAGGGCTGCATCCCCCTACCTATTACTTCTGTCCTGCGCCGCGCAACACACCCTGCGGGCCTTCTGGACGTCATGCCGGGTGCGTGGAATAGATCAGAGCATTCTTATGCCATCGGAAACAAGGAGGAAGCACGCACCTCCTCCTTGTTTCCGATAGAACAGACGTGCTTGTTTTAGTTGATCACGCAGCCGGAAACAGTGGAGCTGGTGATGCCGATGCCGCTCAAGAACGCCAGACCCTTGCCGGTACCCATCGTGGTCACGCTGCTTTGGTTGACCGTATACGGCGAGGCCAGCACGCCGCGAGTGTTGGCCAGATCGGTGCCATTGCCCTGCGAGCTGCCGAGCAGGTAAGAGATGGCAACGATCGGATAGCTAGTGGTTGAAGTTGCATAGGAATCCGGCTTAACCAGCATGACGCACTGCGTGGTCGGAGCGGGCGAAATGGCAGCAAGCGTCGGGCGGCCCGTGGCGGCATCAGCTCCGCTGATTACTTGGTTGATAACGATGTTGCTGCTGCTGATGGCCACCGGTGCACCGAAGCTGGATGGGTTGAAGCCGTTCACCTTGGCAAAGCTAATGCCCTGCGCTTGCGAGTTGGCCGTTTCCACATAACCGATACTACCAGCGGTAGAACCGATGGCCTTTGCCACGGCAGGATTGCCGCTGGAGCCAGTCCAGTTGCTGGGGATGGTTGGCTTGTACAGACCCACCACACTGGTGAAGAGCTGGTTAGTGACGAAGTGCTGGGAAGCCGTACCCGAGCACACCTTCGACAAGTGGTTGCTGAAGGAGAAAGTGGTACCGCTGCCATCGGAACGATACTGCACATTGATTGTGCCAGCGGGGATGCTGTCGCCTGACCCCAGCGTAAAGGCGGAAGCCAACGACGGATCGTTCCAGTTGGCCACCACACCGGAGAAGATCGAGCAAAGCTGTGCGTCGGTGAAGTTGGTGTTGGTGCTGTTCAGCACCACGCCCTTGGTGGTGGTCTTGTTCAAGGCGATCGAGATCGCACCGGCCACAGCCGGGACCTGCACCGGCAAAGAGCTGGAAGAATGATGGGCGCTGTAGTTGCTGAGGTCAGTGGAGCTCAGTGGCGAATCCGCGCCGACAAAGTTCGGCCATAGCAGGTCTGAACGGCCAGCGACCGGAGCACCAAAGCCGTGGAGCGTACCCGTCGAATTTGTTGGGCAAGGGTTCTGCACGTTGTAGTTCGGCAGCCCTTCTAGAATGTTCTTGCCAGCGCCACTGCCGGTCTGGCAGTACGACACCGAAGTACGCGAGCCGGCCGACCATACGCCGAACAGCGAGCCGGTGCCCGCAGGGAAGACTTGGGAATTGGTCTCGGCACCTGTACCGACGTACCCGATCGCAGGCAGCGTTGCGCCACCGCCCACTTGTGTGGCGGCATGCGAAGCGGCAGCCATCGCCAATGCAAGAGCACCGATCGCCAATTTGGCGCGGATGTCGAGATTGTTGAGTCCGTGATTCATGATGTATCCCCGTTACGTATTTACCTCCGGGATTAGAGGCCAGACTCTTTTACGCTCGAGCAATGACGTGCCAATTAAGCATTAATGTCCTTTGCGGTGACCGGAAAATTACATTAACGAGGTCATGTAATTATCTTAACTTGCTGTTTTTAGAGCGATACGTACAGTTTATGCATACCCTTCGACCATAATAATCCGCACATCGCGCTGCGTTTTCATGCCTATTATATTTTTTGATTTCATACTATGTTGATTATGTCCGCGCTGTTATCGACACCGGACTTCTCCATGGCGCGGACAACATAATGGATCGCGGCGCTTGCTTAATTCTCACGCAGGAACGATGCGCACACAAAAAGGGGAGGGGCTGCATCCCCTCCCTTTCTGCTTCCTGCAGATGAAACGCTCGACTTAGTTGGTCACGCAGCCGGAAACGGTGGAGCTGGTGATGCCGGTGCCGCTCAGGAAGGCCAGCCCCTTGCCGGTACCAATGGTGGTCACGTTGCTCTGGTTCACGGTGTACGGCGAGGCCAACAAGCCCTGGGTATTGGCCAGATCGGTACCGTTGCCCTGCGAGCTACCAAGCAGATATGAGATGGCCACAATCGGATAGCTGGTGGTGGACGTGGCATACGAGTCCGGCGTAACCAGCATGATGCACTGCGTGGTCGGCGTCGGCGAGATAGCGGCCAGCGTCGGACGGCCCGTGGTTGCATCGGCGCCGCTGATCACTTGGTTTGTGACAATGTTGCTGCTGCTGATGGCCACCGGTGCACCGAAGCTGGATGGGTTGAAGCCGTTCACCTTGGCGAAGTTGATACCCTGTGTTTGCGAGTTGGCCGTTTCCACATAGCCGATGCTACCGGCGGTGGAGCCGACGGCTTTGGCCACGGCAGGATTGCCGCTGGAACCGGTCCAGTTGCTGGGAATGGTCGGCTTGTACAGGCCTACCACGCTGGTGAAAGCCTGGTTGGTCACGAAGTGCTGGGAAGCTGTACCCGAGCACACCTTCGACAAGTGATTGCTGAAGGAGAAGGTGGTACCGCTGCCATCGGAACGATACTGCACATTGATCGCGCCAGTGGGGAAGCTGCCATCAGAGACCGTGAATGCCGATTTCAAGCTGGTATCGCTCCAATCGGTCACCGCGCCAGAGAAAATGGCGCACAGCTGCGCGTCGGTGAAGTTGGTGTTCGAGCTGTTAAGCACCATGTTCGTGGTGGTGGTCTTATTCAGAGCGATAGAAATCGCACCGGCCACGGCCGGGAACTGCACCGGCAAATAAGTCGATGAATGACCCGCACTGTAATTGCTGAGGTCGGAGGAGCTCAGCGGCGAATCCGCGCCGACAACGTTGGGCCACGCCAGCGTCGAACGGCCAGCGATCGAAGCACCAAAGCCATGGAGCGTACCCGTGGAATCCACCGGGCAGGTATTTTGCACGTTGTAGTTGGCCACTCCGGCGAGAACGTTCTTGCCGGCGCCGCTACCGGTTTGGCAGTACGACACCGAAGTACGCGAGCCGGCCGACCATACTCCGAATAGCGAGCCCGTGCCGGCGGGAAGAACCTGGGAATTCGTCTCGGCACCGGTACCGACATAGCCGATCGCCGGCAGCGTTGCACCACCAGCCACCTGCGTGGCGGCATGCGATGCGGCAGCCATCGCCAATGCAAGGGCACCCATCACCAGCTTGGTGCGAATGCCGACCTTGTTGAGTCCTTGATTCATGGTGTATCCCCATTGCGCTTTGTACCTCCGGGATTGGAGGCTCAGCCTTTCTACGCGTATGCAATGACGATGCAGTTAACTATTAGTGTCTTATATTGTGCCAATGTAATTACAGGACGCATGCATGAAATAATATTTAATGTCATATTTTCTGCAAGAAATTGCAGCACGTGATGGCATTCACACTCCAGACAACGCAAACAATTTTACGTGGCTTTTTCACATTTTATACTCACGTGCATTTCTATAGTCCTTCGGGGTTTTATATCCTTATTGACTTATACCCTCTGCACAAAACTCCAATATGCACACACGGAGAGTTGGGCAACTTTGCAAAACCAGGCTTTGTGGCTAGTCGCGAAGTCTCATGCGTCTGTGCATCGGCACGGTGAGAGCTCATACGGCAAGCCGTACTCGTGCAGCATGGAATAGACCTCCCGATCCAGTTCGGGCTTGCATCCAAGCGCAATGACTTCGGCCTGCTTCAGCTCCATCAGTACGCATCGGATTGCGCTGCGATGCCCTTCCATGCACCACGCATTCAAGACTCTCATCAGTTCGACGAGCAGCATGCCCTTTACCCTTTCGTCCGTCTCGCTGCTACGCGGCAGCTGCTTTTCCAGCGAGTAAGTGAGCCGCCTGCTGAAGGCGCGCTCAGCCACACTGAGCAGCGCTTCCAGTTGCTCGCGCGTGCAAGCCGCCAGCAAGGATTCGGCCATCGTGTACTGACGGAAGTTGGAAAGCTGGATCAGTGTTTCGACAAGTGCACCCTGATTCACTGTCATTTGCCAATCCATTGCCCCGGTGTTTGTATGGGAAAAATCCTGACTTTCCCTGGGACGGACGCCGCAAGGAGGATGTTCGGCTCATTTTTTTGGTCTCGGGCCAATGTCTTCCCATTGGCCTTGTCTGTTTCCAGCTCGGTGCTGATTTTTGGCTATATCCTTATTCGGCAAGCTGCCTGCGCTCAGCCTCGGTCAATGCTTTTTTGCGTGTATCGCTAAGCTGCCCAGCTCCGAGTACCTGCACGGGGCTATTCGGGTTGTAGATGCCGCTGCCTTGGATGCTAGTGCTGTTGTCACCAAAACCGAGCACCTGCACCGAAATGATCGAAGGTTGCTTGCCGAGCGCATCGTTTTGCTGCTGCTTCGCCATATCCTGCGCCACCTTGCTCACCGCGCCCGCAGCGGCACCGGCCGCACTGAGTGCGCCAACATTCACCGACTGCGCCACTGGCACGCCGATCTTTTGACCTTGCACCTGGATGTTGTCGGCGTTCAACACTTGCGCCGCAGCCACGACAAGGTTGCCTGACACGCGGATGCCCGCATCGCCCGCATCCACCGTGCCGCGCGGCGCGACCAGGTAAACGCTGCCCGTTGGCGCGCCGGATATGGTCTGCAATGTCGCAATGCCGGCGCCGCTGACCTGGCCGCGCGCATCGATCAGGCAGAAAGCGTCCACGTCGCACACGTACGTCGGCGGCGGAATTTCCGCCACGGTCTTCGCGCCCTGACCGGCGTTGATGTCGCCATTGGAACTCCAGATCACCATGTCGCCGCCCTGCTCGGTGAAGATGCGGCTTTGCGCCAGCAAGACGCTGCGATCGGTGAACATGTCGATGCTGCCCTGCTCCAGCGTCAGCACGCCCATACCATTGGGACCGGCAACGACCTGCCCCTGATCGTTAGTGATCACCGGAGGTGCGTTCACGCTGCCGATCAGGGCCTGGCCGCCCGGACCAAGAATGCTGACGTCGCCGCCCTGCTGGGTCTGGATGGTGGAACTGCGGATATCCAGATCGCCGGTATCCACCGTCTGCGCTTCACCGTTGCGTCCGCCCTTGCCAGCCCCGTTGTTGGTATAGCCGTACGAGGCGGGGAACAGGCTTTCGATCGCCGCGTAACCGCGCGCGTACTGCTGGTAGTACGGGCTGGACGGATCGTTGTAATCCGCACCCACCTGGGCTAGCAGTTTGAAGAATTCCCTCTGCACGAACAGTTCTTGGGCGGACGAAGGCAACTGCTGGAACGCGGCTTCCGCTTGCTGGGGCGTCAGCGACACATTGACCCGGTCTTGCGCGAAACCGGTATCGACGACCTTGCCTGCTTCCCATTGCTGCATGAAGCCGACCAGATCCGGCACCAGGCTGGCGAAACCGTCCGTGCCTTCGGGATGATTCAACAGGTATTGCGCGAAGAAGCCACCGGCATCGATGCCCGGCGCCACGCCGAACAGCACGCTCACGTTGGCGCCATCGTGCGGCAGGTTGGGATTGACCAGATTGCCGATCGTGTTGATGCCGGTTTCGTAGACATAACCCGTGCTGAGCTTGGACTGGATATCGACCTGGCTGGTCAAGGGCCCGAGGTTGCGGCCTGCCTCCACCATCAGATTGCCCACGCCGCCGAGCAGGATAGATGGCACGTACGCATAGTTCAGATTGCGCGGAGCGTAGATGTTCAAGGCGCCCGTGTAGTACGGCGTGTCGTAGATGTCGCGGCCCGCCACGATGCGCGTGACGTCCGATCGGTGCACCTGCTGGCCGATGAACGACAGATCGACGATGTCGCGCCCGGCCTGGATCAGTGCGGGCTTGTCCGGCTGAAGCACGAGCTGGTCCATCATGGCGCCATTGGGCGCCTGCACGCCGTCCACGATGTCGCCATCGAGCGCATAGATGCGCACAGGCGTACTGTCGGATGCATGCAGCGGCGTAGCTTGGTGTAACTCGCCCTTGAAGTTGTTGTTGACGCCATTGTCCAGATAAGCGCCATCGAACAGGCTCTGGTAGTTGGCGACGTCGCCCCCTAGCGGATGCAGTGGTGACGGCAGCAGACTGCTACCGGCGTCGATCAGGCCGAAACTGGGGGCAACCACTGGCCCAACGTTGCCGGCGTCATAGAGGGTATAGACCTGCGAGGCAAACGTGACCGAGCCGTCCGCAAACACGCTCAGGTTGCCGGTGGCCGAGGGATACAGGCCACCGGCACCGAGCACGTGGACGTCGCCTTGCAGCGCGCCGAGATCGAGCGAAGCGGGCAGCACGGCACCGAGGTTGTAGGATCCGCTTGCCGCCGACCCACCATATGAGAATAGAAAGCCCGGCAGGCTTACGCTGTCGAGGATGAGATCGCCCTGGGTGGTAACCAAGTGTGCCGACGAAGTTGGGCTGTAGCTCTGGCCATCGGCCTTGTTTGCCGGCAGCAGGCCTGCCAGGCTGGTGTCGATGCGCGCATACGAGGGATCGTAGATGCCGCCGATATCTGCGCCAGTGCGAGCCAGCACATCCCACTGCGTATCCTGCGCGCCTAGCAGCGTCGACACTGGCGTGCTGAGACCACCGAACTCATTTATGGGTGCAGGCGCGGTGTAGCTGAGGTCGGCGCCGATCTTGCCGCCAGCGCTGAGTTCACCCTGTCCCTTGGCGACGAAATACACGCCGCTCAGGATGTCGCCATCGGCGTGTACGGACAGATTGCCGCCACCCACGGTGGTAACCGCATTGCCGGCCGCGTTGGCGTACCAGGTCGTCGGCAACGATACGGACAGGTCGCTGATATGGCCGCCGGCATGGACGGCGACGTTGCCGCCCACGCTCATCACGCCCTGATCGAAGTTGGCGAAGTTGATCGATGAACGCGAGCCATCGGCAGCATTGCCGGTCTGCATCCAGGGCCACCAGAACTGGCTGGTGTCGTTGCCGGCGACACCGGTGACGTTTCCGCTCGCGTCGGCAACCTGTTCGATGGCGTTGATGCTGCCCTGCGCGTTGAGCAGGATGTCGCCAGCGTGCTCCGGGTTGACCAGCCCGCTGACCAGGAAGTCGGGCACCATCGCCGTTGCAGCGTTGCTTCCCGTATTGGTCACCGACACGCCCGTGCCAGCCGCCGTGCTGCTAGCTGGCTCGCCCGCGGTGTAGACCACGGCAGGCGTCATGTGATCCAGCCAGTCGATGTCGCCGGCTGATGCGATAGCGATCGAGCCGGTGCCGGTGCGCACGGTGGTGGGGAAATTCAGTGTTTTGCCATCGCCGCCGGTGGCGGTGTATTGCACGCTGAAATGGCCGTCCAGATTCACGTTGCCAGCGTTCGTGCCGGCCGACACGGCGATGGGATCAACCGCGTTGATATCGGCACCAGCCACCAGTCGGTACGAACTGCTGGAACCGCCCAGCAGGGTCGCCGAGACCAGCGAGGCGACGCTGCCGAGCTTGGGCATGTTCGATGGCCCATTGTCGGCCACATTGGGGAGCTGTTTCGGCCCCGTGGCATTGCTGGCGGCCGGCGAATACGGCGCATAGAACATCTGCGGATTGCCGCCGAACCGCACGTCGCCACCGTCGTTCTGCGAAACGTAGGTGTAGTAGGTGTCGTAGCCGCCGATGTAGGTGGCGTAGTCAGTGGAGTAGTTCTTGTAGTTGCTGGTCGCTTCGGAAGCTAGCGGCAGCAGCAAGGGTGAAGGTGTTTCGGTGGTGTTGCCCACCGCGTCGCCGAAGTTGCTCGTCAGCCAGTTCAGGTACGCCGCGACGTAGCTGGCGTAGTCGGTGGATGGTTGCGGAGCGATGCGCTGCGTCGGATTGTAGACGGTGAAACCATTGTTATCGGCATTGTTGTAGGCCAGCGACCAGTTGTTGCCCGCGCCTACTTCGCCGATGTACAGCATGTAATTGTTGTAGTAATCCACAGACTGGTATTTCTGTGGCGCCAGAATGGGCTGGTAGTACGGATCGTTGCTGATCGTGAGCTGATTGAAACCACCGGATCCATCGATGTAGACGGTGCTGTTGGACCCCGCGCTGTTTGGCTGCCAAAGAATATCGCCCGCAAAGATCGCCTGCGTTCTCAGGTAAGTATCCGAAGCCGTGTACGCCGCCAGCGCATCCAGATACGCCTGCGAAGGCGGTCCGCTGTCGCTCACCGTCACCGCCGCGGCCAGTGCCGCGCCAGTGTTCTGCTGGTAAAAGCCATCGGTGATGCTGGCTTGGATGTTCACGTCGTGCAGCGCCTGCACGGTAAGGATCGGCGCCGTACCCGACGCCGACGCGGATGTTGCCCCATAACGGTAGGCGAGATGGATTGCGCCATCAGCATCGGTGGTGCCGGCGCCGAGGTTCCAGTTGGTCAGCACCGAAATGGCGCCGCCGTTGGTGTTCGCATCGGCGTTGCTCAGCGCGATGCCCGGACGAACCTGCAGGTTGGCGAGCCCCGCAAAGCGATTGCCGAAACTGTAGCCCGGCTGTTCCACGTAACCCATCAGCGTGCCCGCGCCTTGCGTAGCGTCGCCGTTGACGTAGCCATAGAAGCTCAGATGTGCGGCGTTCGCTGCGCTCGGCGTGAAGTAGTCCTGGCTCAGGTACTGCTTCAAGGTCGCGGCATTGGCCGGTGCGGGCAGCGCGTTGTTCGCGGCATCCGTCCAGTTGCCGGCAACCATTTGCGGCACGCCGTCGGAACCGTACTGATACCAGCCGGCCGGATCGATCAGGCCGTCGAAATGCTTGGCGGTATCGCTGTAGTGATCGGTGGTGCTCCATACCGCATAGGGTTCGATCGTGACGCTGCTGGCGCCGCGTATCGCCAGCGCGCCGCCGCTCAGCACGATCGGCACGTCGCCATTGGCCAGCAGCGGCGCGCGCATGCTCACGCTGCCGCCGACATCGCTGGAACCGCCGGACACATCGATGCTGGCGTTCGGCCCGAACTGGATGATGCCGGCGCTGCCGGGCTGCACGTTCTCGTAGCCGTAGGCGCTGTTGAGCGTGCCATCCGGCGTGCCGGTGGTGCCGATCACGACGACACCGCCGCGCTGTTCCGGCGTGCTGCTGGCGGCGAGCAGGCTGCCGTTGAGGGTGACGCCGTTGCGTCCGTAAAGCTTGATTTCGCCGGCCGCCGCACCCGATGCGTCGATGCTTCCGTCGATCCGCACGACGCCTGCATTGGTATCGACCGCGCCTTGTCCGCCGCCGGCAAGCAGGTATACATCCTGCGCGACCAGGCTCTTTCCGCCGGAGAGCGTGAGGTTGCCCGCGCCGCTGCTGATGGAAATGCCGCCGGTGGTGCCGGCCTGCGTGGTCAGCTGCGCCAGCTGATCGAGGTCGAGCGCACCGCCGCTGCTCAAGGTGAAAAAACCACCCTGGTAGCCGCTTAGCGCTTGTCCTTGGAACGTGCCGGCCAATTGCGCCTGGTTAGCCGCCTGGATGGTGATGCCACCCGCGCTGCCACCTCGCGGTGCGCCCGCAAAATCCACCGCGGCACCTTGCAGCACGATCACCGACCCCTGATCGGACACCAGTTTCAGATGGCCGCCCGGCGCATACGTGGTAGTGTCGTAGAAGGTCTTGTTGGCGCCCGCGGTGTTGAGCGTGGCGCCGCTGGCAATAATGAGATCGCCGCTGGTGGCTTCCAGGTTCAGATTGCCCGCTGTCGCATCGACGGATGTAGCGATGCTCAGCGAACCGCCGGCAAGCGTCAGCACGCCACCCATCGCATTGTTCTGCAAGGACGTGCCATTGGCGCTATTCACCGCAAACGTGCCGGTGGTGATGAGTTTCGTCGTAGCACCGCTCTCGGCCAACAACACCGGTGTATTGAAGCTGACGTTGGCTGCACCGAAATCGAAGCCGCCACTGCTCTGGCCGGTGATGCCCTGGCTTACCGTGGCGCTAATGCTGCCGAAACCCTGTGTGGTGGTGCTGCCGGTGGTGAAATCCAGCTCACCCGCATGCAAGCTCAACTGTCCGCTGCCTGCCGTAGATGTTGCGGCGCCGGTGCCGATGGCATTGCCCAGGCCAAGTGTCGCCGCTTTGATGCTGATCTGGCCGCCGTCGCTGACGAAGGCGTTCGCATTGAGGTTCAACGCCTGCGGCAGATCGATCAACACATTGCCGAGGAAATCGATCGCACCGCGGCTGTTGAGCGTTATCTGCTGTGCACCGCTGAGCAGGTTGAGCGTATCGGGGCCAATCACCAAACCGCCAGCGCCAGCATTGACGCCATCGCTGCCGACGAAACTGATCAAGTTGGCGTTGCCCTGGATGTTCTGCGCGCTAAACACCGCCGATGGGCTCACCGTCGTATTACCGGTGGTATCCATGATCAGCGAACTACCGCCTTGTACCGTGGTGCCTGCATCGATGACGAGCTGACCAGCGCTGGCGCCGATCGACACGTCGTTGCGCGTGACATTCACCACACCATCTTGCGACACACGCAGCAAGGCGCCGTCGCCGCTCAACGCTGGCACGCTGGCGCCATTGGACGCTGTGCTTGCGTTACTGCCGAAGATCAGCGGCGTGCCGTTGAGCGAGCTGCTGCCGCTGGCCAACAAGACGCTGCCCGATTGCAGCACGATACCTTGTGCGCCTGGATCGTTGTTGCCGTTGGCAACCAGCAGAATTTCTGGACCTTGCAGTGGATGCGCTCTGTCGTTGGAGAGCACCACGCTGTCGGCGATACTGCTTACCTGATAGCCGTTGCTGGTGAGCTGCCTGCTGCCGCCCAACAGCAGGCTGCCCGCATTCAGCGCGGTGAGCGAATCGGCCGATAGCTGCAAATAGCCGGAAAGCGCGGCCGAATCTGGACTCGTCACCTGGATTGCCTGCGCTGCGATATCCACCAGCGATGTGCGGCCGCCGCTGGCCGGCGCTGCGACCAGACTCGTATCCAGTTGCAATTGTTGCGAGGCGCTCAAGGTCAGGTGACCCGCATCTGCGGGTAATGCGGGTGCTACCGCGCCGGCGCTGCTGGCCTGTTTGGCGAAGTAGCTGTCGGCATTGGTGAACTGATACTGCGAATACTGCTGCCACACTGATCCGGACTGCACCAGGAACGTAGTGGTACGCGCGCTGCGTGCGCCATCCAGTGCATCGCCGAAATAGCCGGTGATGCTCAGCGTGCCGTCGGGGAGCACTGCGTTCTGGCCGAGCATACTGTCTTGGGAAGCGGTGTTCTGCACCACGCGGTATGCACCGGGCAACGTCGCATAGCCTGCCGGCAGCAGGGTGTAATAACCCTCCGGCAGACCCGCTAAGCCTGATAGATAAACCGTCTCGCCGACGGCCGGCCCTGCTCCCGCGCCTTTTTCCAGCGCGGCATCCTGCGCACTTACCGGCGCGGCATAGCCGGGAATGATGGCGTAAATGGCACGGCCATCCGAATATTGCGGTACCTGCTGGCCCGTCGCATTGTTGGCATAACTGGTTTCGTACTGGGTAAGCACGTTGACGGTACCGCCGGTGCCGGGCACCCATTCCGACGCCTGCAATTTGCCGCCGCCGCTTATGTCGATGGTGGCGCCCTGGTCGAGCGAGACATCGCTGCCCGCGATACTGATGCTCTTGGCCGGGGGTGCGGACAAGGTCGTTGAATCCGTCGTGGGCGCGCCGTTGTACGTCCATTGCTGGCCGTCGGCGGTGGAACCGTAGGGCACCGTTTCCCCATCCAGTGATACCGACGTGATGCTTCCCGCGCCCAGGCGCACGCTCTGCGTCGCTACCAGCGGATAGGCGCCGGCACTGGCAAGGCTGAAAGCACCAGCCGTGGAGGCGGGATCCAGCACGCCGATGACCAGATCGCCAGACGGAACGCGTACGGTTCCATCCTGCTCGATGTGATCGGCATCAAGCAGCAACCCACCGCCGGCAGACATCGGCACGCGGCTGGCACCGTTGCCGAGGATGGTCAGCGTAGTGGAAAGCGCATTGCCCTGTGCGTCTTTCAATCCGGATGGATTGGCGTCGATCACGAACGAGTAATTGCTTACTGGATAAAGCCGTGCCGCCTGGAAGCTAAGATTGCCCGTACTGAACAACAAGCCCGCCTGCACCGCGCCGCTGCTACCGTCATATTGCAAGTTGAGCGGTGCGTAAAAGCGCACATCGCCGCGCGATGTGAAATTCGCCGCAGACCAACCCTGCAAATCCAATCCGCCGCCGATATCCATGAAATCGGCATTGATAGTCAGCACGCCACTACCCGCCAGGGCTGATGGCGTTTGGTTGGGGCTGGAACCTATGAGTTCCACGTAAGGCGCGATGATGTCGACGGCATCATTGCTTTGCACGTAGCCGGAAAGTGTCTTGCCCGGCCATTGCGTGGTGCCTGTTGGCAATGCTGTGATCGAAGGTGCGTCCAACAGGAAGCTGCGGCTTAGCGTCAGATCGACATTGCCGGCGATGCCTACCGGCACGTCGTTGACATTCACGCTGGCGGTATCGCCGGAAGGATTTCGTCCCACAACGAGGCTGGTAATACCCGAGCCGTTCAAGCGATCCAGGGCGAAATGCAGCACACCAGACACGCCTGCCGGTTCCACCACACCACCCGGCGACAAGCCTGCAGGCATCAATGTGCCCAATTGCTGCAGGAGGATGGCCGTGGCGGAAGGTCGCGACCACACCAACGTGTTGGCAATACCCTCGATTTGCAAACTGCCGCCTTCGCCTTGCGATGCGCCGGCTGTGGCTTGCAAGGCTCCATCCGCATAGAGCCCAGCACCTGCCGCGAACACAATGCTGCCGGCGTTGCTCCACACCGGTGTGGGCACGTAACTCACGCTGGCGCTGGAGCCATTTGTGGTTGGCAAATCGTAGGTATCGGCAGCTCCCGATACGTCGATCAGACTGCCTTGCTCGGTCAGTACGTAACCACCATTGGCGGCCAGCATCACGTTGCCGCCATTCAACGCCATGCCTGTGCGCGGCGTGAAACGCGAATTCAATCCAAGCCCTGCGCTGGGGCCAGGTACGACGTTGGCCAGGGGATTGATCAGCGAAATACCTGCCGTGTTCAGTACGGCCTGCGATCCAAGCCATAGCTGGGTACTAGCAGTCAGACCAGGAAGTTGCGACGGACTGGTAAGCAGGTTGATGGTGCCGCCGGGCGCGTCGATCGTGCCATCGACAATGGTCGCTGCGTTGCCTTCGAGCTGAACTGTCGCCCCTGCATCGGCAACAATCGCGGCGCCTTGCCCCAGAATGACCGCGCCCGTAACGCCTGGATACGACACCGGCCCATCAATGTACTCACCGCCGACCTTGTACCAGGTCAGGTAAGTGCCTGCGTTCAGCGAAAAGCCGGCGCCGCTCGTGTTGCGGTTTACGTAGCGCAGATAAGGGGCAAGCTGCCCGATGCTGACGTAGCTGGTATCCATCGTGCCAGCAGTGCCGTAAATATCCGTACCCGTTGGCGCTGACAGCAATGCCTGATAATCGGGCAGCATGTTGTCGCGGGCGAGCTGCACCGCTGTGTTGGGCGCGACGATCGCATCCGTTACCGAAGTGAGGTTGTAATGGTCGAAACCCTGTCCAGCGAAGAATGCAGGACTCAACCAAGCCCCATTGCTCATCGCGAGGTCGGCGGCGCGCCCGCCTATCTGCAGATCTGGCGCCTGCAACGTGAACGTGCCACCACCGCTGAAGCCATAAGCGCGCAATGTGCCGCCCATCTCGATGGTTGCGGTCAGCACCGATGGTGTTGCGTGAATGACGCCAAAGCCGCCGCCCTGGGCGTTGCTATTGGGTGCGTAGGTGGTAAGGCTGATGTTGCCGCCACTGCCATCGGGTATACCGTTGGTCAGTTGCAGTTGGCTATTGGGGTTCACATACCCACCGCCGGATGCATCCAGAAGGCTTCCTGGCTGCAAGATGATCGATCCCGTTGCGTCACCCGCAGTGGCCCCGAGGCTGTTTAAAAGGACGTACTGCGTCGTGACAAGATTGATGCTGCCGCCATTGATATAGCGGTCGCCCACCACGTTGTCCGCAGATAGACCGGCATCATTGACCCATAAGCCACGTGCGCTCAGTACGCCGCCATTGCCCACGACAATGTTGCCGGGTATTTGACCGTAGGGCGCCGAGGAAGAAGGAATCGCGCCCAGCGACTGCAGCGTGATTGAGCCAGCCGGAGCGTTTAGTTCTCCCAAGATCGTGATACCGCTGCCCGCTAGATTGATCGAGCCGCCGGGAAGAACGCTGAGTTCCGTACCAGGTTGTTCCTGAATTTGTACAGAGTTGCCGAGAGCCGGCGCTACGCTGAATGTGCTGAACCCGCCTCGCGCCACGAGGTTCGCCGACAAGGGCAGCCAGCGGGATAGATCGTTTGGGTTGTTGCCCGAGGGGTCTTCCGCGGTCAACACGGTTTGCCAGGGCGTGGTGGCCTGGAACTGCGGATCGAGCTGATCAATGGTGGATGTGGACTGTTGCAGTATCACGCCGGACACACTATCTGCGCCCGCCAGCACGCTGGGAGCCACGGTGATGCTCAACGTGCCGCCGCCTGGTTGCCTTCCATCTGTTACCTGGTTGCGCCCGGGGAAGGCCTGCGCGGCGACCTGCCCATCCAGCGCCAGTGCTGTGGAAGCCTCGATACTGAGCGTACCGGCGTTGCCGCCCACTGCAAAACCGCTGTCCCAGCGCGTGCTGCCGGCGAGCAACGGATTGCTGTAGTTGGTGGTGACGCCCCAGCGGTTGTCCACCACCTCGTAATTGCCAGCAAAGCCAACATAGCTGATGTTGGGATCGGCGTTGGCGATGTTGTAGATGCGGCCGTTCGCGCCCTGCAGATTGGGCGTCGTGACCCAACCCGCCTGATAGGCGAGGTAGCCGCCGTCCAGATTCAATTGCGCCCCGCTGCGCACAATCACTTGCTGGCCGCTGAGATTGATGCTGCCGCTGTTCGTCATCATCTGCGAGATGTCGCGCGGCACGTCCTGAACGTAGCCGGACACATTCAGGATGGGGCTGCCCACCCAGCTCAATCCATCTGCCGTAGTGCCACTCTGCGTGCTGTCAACGACGACGTTTTTCTGCGTATATAAAAAGCTGTTGCGCAGCAGTGGGGAATTGGCCAACTCGTTCTGGCCGATGCGTGGAATCGTAACGAGCAAGGCCGACATCGGCAGTTCGACGTCAGCCAGACCAGAGACGTCGATCACCGCACCATTGTCAACGTAGATGCGACCGGCAGCAGCATCGGCACCTGCGGTAGTTTCAACTTCCGCCAGCACGCTCAGCTTGGCGGCGGGAGCCTCCAGCAGCGAGCCCGACTGAAAGGTGACTGTGTTGCCGCTCAGACTCAGGCTGCTAGCCGTGAAGGCTGCCGTGGCTGAAGCGCTGGAAGTGGTGGTCGAACCATCCTTTTCGGGCAGGATGGTGGTAACGGCATTCGCACCCAACACCAAAGCGCCGCTACGGCGATAACTGCCATCGGTGCCGCTTCCTTCATCGCGCGCATTCAGCACGATGCTGCCGGGATAGCTGATGCTGGTAGAGGCAAGCGCAACGCCTTGCTGGTCCACGTTGTAGCCGAGCATTTCCACTTGGCCGCGGCGTGACTGGATCAGGCCGCTGTTGCTGGCCGTGTTGCCGATTGGCACGACCGTGGCGCTGGATGACAGCGTCGGCATCTGGTTGAGCACGGTCAACGCGCCACCTGCCAAAGCACTGCTTAGGTTCGAGAACTGGTAGCCCGCGGCCAGGATCGCCTGGCCATTGTCGTCCACGATGCTGCCGGCATTGGAAACGTTCGGTGCGGCCAGCAGCACGAAGCCTTGCGCGCCACCGTTGATGGAGGCGCCTTGCTGGACGACCACATCGTGGCTGCGCCCGTCGGTGAACAGGCCATTGATCAGGAACGGTACCGTCGCGTTGGCACCGGAGGAAATGCCCCCGGTGAGGAATGTGCTGTTGCTCGCGGTGACGTCGCCGTTGAACAGATCCAGCGAGCTGGCCAGCAGCGAATGTGTATTCACCTGGCTGCCGGCACCGAAAAGGATGCCGTTGCGGTTGAACAGATACACCGTACCTTCGGCCTTGATCTGCCCGAAGATCTGGCTCGGCACGCCACTGGGATCAACTACGCGATTGAGCGCAATCCAGTTGTTGTTGCTGCCGTTGGTCTGGTTGCCGCCGCTTTGGTTGAAATACAGCGTGGTGTTGCGGCCGACGTTGAAGCTGTTCCAGGTGAGGATGGCTTTCTGTGCGGTCTGTTTTACCTGGACGGTGGTTTGTCCGTTCGATGTGGTTTGCGTGGGCAGGCTGGCGTTCTGCCACAGCGATGGATTGCTCGAGATGCCGGATGCGACGGCCAGGCCGCCAGGTGTCAGTCCGTTCGGTACCGGCGAGGCCTGTTGCTGTGCAGCCTGCTGCGCCGAACGTTGCGCCGACATTTGCGCCGCGACCGCTTGCGCCGCACGGCTGAGATTGGCGAGCGATTGCTGCACCTGTTGTTGCTGCAGCAACTGTTGTGGCGTTTGGGCGGTAAGACCGGTGAGCGAAGAATTTCCCGTAGCGGCTTGCGTGGCCGGACGATTCGCAGCTTGTTGCGCAAGCCATGCCGAACTCAGCGCCTGCGGGCCGCCGGCGTGCGCCGGCATGGCTGCCATCGCCAGTACGGATGCAATGGCATAAGCCAGGGGATGCCTGGCTGCTGTGGTACACATGGAACGGAAATGCTTGCCTGAACCGACCGGAGTGATCACGAACGCTTCCCCTGGGTGTCTCTGTGCACGTCGTTAAGTAGACCGCCGGGTGGATGACGGACTGAACCGTGTCATCAAAATTTCATGGGGCATGTCGCGGGGGTTTCACGCGAAGGAAATGTTTTTCGTAGGTTGGGGTGCAAACCCCAACGTCGCCATGTCCCTTGAGTAAGGATGTTGGGGTTTGCACCCCAATCTACGGGTGTATCGGCGCACCAAGCAGCGGAGATGGCGATACGGGCGGTGGCCGTTGCGGCGTCACCGATCTGCCCAGGCTGTTGCCCATTTGATGGCTGAAGGCGGAAAAGTTGAACTGGCCGACTTGCTGGTTACTGGCCGCGTGCGCAATCGCATCAAGGTGCGATTGCGGTTGAGAAGGAGGATGCGTGGACGACGCCAGGTGTTGATTCAAGCAGGCATACGACAAAGCCGGCCGATCATTGACGCTGACGTCGACACATGAAGGCGACGTCGTTTGCGCGCACGCAACCGCCTGCACCATGAGGGCTGAAGACGTTACAAGCCACAGTACAGGTGATTGCACGCGCATGGCTTCATGACCAGATCACTATTGCGCGCCGTTCGACGCGCCGCTGCTGGTCGGAACCTGCTCCAGGTTGAATGAAATGGTCGTGATCTTCGCATCCAGGCCTTGCACGACCAGCGGCGTGAGATCGTTACCCATGTTGCCGCCGAGCACGGCATTGCGATCCAGCAGCAGGCCGCAGCTCTTGGTGCGGTAGGTTTCTGTAATCACCGGCTGCGCGTATTGCGCGATCTGTCCCATCGCCTTGATGCGCGTGGCTTCCAATTGGCGGCCGCGCTGGGCCTGATCGGTCTGTACTTTCTGCAAGCGTTGTTGCAGCGCCTGTTCGCGCGTCTGCCGTTGTTCGGCGGTAAGCGATGCTGCCTGTGAGCGATACGCCTGCACGTCTGCATCGATCGGCTTGCGCTCCGCATCGATCTCGCTCTGCGCTTGATCGGCCAGCTGCTTCAGGCGCGCGGATGTGGCCTTGCCTACCTTGGCGTTGGCGAAGATCGCTTCGCGCGAGAGCAGGCAGACGCCGGATACCACGGGGCCGCCGAGCGGCGGGTTGGTGTCGCTGGATTGGGCGAATGCGGCGGCGCCGGGAACAATGGCAAGAACGAAAGCGGCGAGTGCGAATGGCGTGCGATCAATGCGCATGATGAGGTCCTTGGGATGGGTGGAAAGGGCTTCAAGCTACGCCAATCGCGTGAAGTTTGCAGCAAGCCGTGATGCTCCCTCTGCCCGGAGGGGAGAGGGGACAAAGCGAGGCCTAAGGTTTCTTGGCAGGCGTCGCTCTTGGATCGTACCGCTGCTCATACAACCGATCGCCATACCCCTGCGCGGCATTCTCCAACTTCACCCGCTCCGACGCCGCGAACGGCTCGCGGCTGGCAATCACGCGGCCGATGCTCATATGGCTGTATGCATCCAATATCTCGTTGCCGATCTGATACAGCTGTTGATTCTTGGCTGTGCACGTGGTGACTTGCGCCTGCGCTTGCTGCAACTCTCCGGCGAGATCGCTGCCATGCTGTTCCTGCGCGTGCTCCTTGGCATTGGCGTCGGCTATGGTTTTTTGCAGGTTCTGCACTTGCGCCTCGGCCTGTTCGCGCGCGGCCCGTTCGGAGGCCAAGGCCGCCGTGTCCTGTGTTGACACCGAACTGTGCTTGCTCAACTCGGCCTTGGCCGCATCGGCGTCCTTGTGCGCGGCGTCGCGCTCCTGTTCAAGCTTGGTCTTCTCTGCCTGCCATTGCGCTTGTTGGCCTTGCAGGTCTTGCAACTGGCTGCGGGCGTCGGCGAGTTGTGAGCGCAGTTGCTGCTCCAACGTCTGCGCATGCAAGCCCGTGATGAGCGCGAGGTAGAGCAAGAGGGCAATCGCTGCACGTTTCATCGGTCACCTCAGAATTTCGTGCTGACTTCGAACTGCATCACGTCGATGGTGAACGGCGGTCCGTACACCTGCTTGGCGGCAAAGTAACGCGCCGACAGCCACGTGCGCTGCGCGATGCCGTAATCGGCGGTGAGGATGAAGCCCTTCGCGTTGGTGCCGCCGAGATGGAAGTTCTGGTCGGTGAGGCCGTCCAGCATGGCATCGGGCTGCAGGTACTTGTAACCCAGCGCGATGTTCCATTCGTTCAAGGCCATGGGGTGCGGATCGCCAATGATGCCGCGTACCAGCCAGCCGACCGGGCCGCTCTTATACGGACCATTCGAACCGTTACTGCTGCCTTGATAGTTGTTGACCGGCACGCCCAGGCCGTTCGGATAGCGATTGAACGCTGCTCGCATGTGATAGGCCATGTTGCGCTCGTATTCGGCCTGCAGCTCGATCGGTGTTTCGCCCACCTTGAAGTCGAGCTTATTGACCAGGTCAGCGATGTGATAGTTGTACGACAGGCCCACGAACTGCGGTTGCGCGTAGTTGGTCGGAGAGGAAGTACTTGGAAGAATGTCGCGCAGCAGGAACACCGTATTGCCCCACTGCATATAGTCGGGCGCAGTGTTGTCCGTGCTGCAGTAGTTGATGCCGGTGTAGATCGCACATGGCGCGGAAAGCTGGCCTTGCATGCGGTTGAAGAAGTAATAGGCCAAGCCGGACTGCCACTGCACATCCTCGGCGAGTCTCCAGGTAAAGCCCAGTTGCGTGGCCCACATCCACTTGTCGCCAGCAGCGTATTTATCGCTGCCCAGCGCCTGCGTCGGCGCGTTGTTGCTGGTGTACTGGATCGGAATCGCGCCCGCGGTGACAAAGGCCTTCACGTCGTCGGTGAAGGGAAATTCGCCGTGACCCACGACGCCATCGAAATTAAGTTCCGGCGAAAAAATAAGATCGGTCTGCAGAAACGGTGATGGCATGCGGCCGGCTGTAATGGAGTAGTACTGGTTGGGTTGCCAGCGCACCCAGGCTTGATCCAGCCAAAGGTTCTTCTTGACCAAGCCGCCGCCCAGCGTTTGGGTGGTGGACACCGGATTGTTGTCGTTACCAGAGCCAATGCGTACGCCCGCCGTCACCGTGTCACCAAGCTTCACGTTGATGCCGATGTGCGCCTGCATGCGCAACATATTGAGACGATTCTGCGTGGAATTGAGGATCGGCGGATTCACGCCTTGAGTAAGACTGTTGACGTCGTACGGGCCGGTCTGGTTGAGCGCGGCATAGTTGATGAAATCCGGCGAGTTCTTGCGGCTGTAATACCAGGATTCATCACGCACGCGCACATCGCCATACCAGCTGATGCGATCCAGCCATTCCGGCAGCACATTCGGTTCGGCCCAGTGTTCGCTCTTGGCCTGCGCGATCACTTCCTGCTTTACCTGCTCGCGGATTTCGTTGCGTACGTTTTGCGGTACGTAGACTGCGCGCACGTCGCCGGGTTGTGCGCCATCGGCAGGCACTGCGGCGGCAGCCGTTGCTTGGCGCGCTTGCATGGCTTCATCGTTGGCTTGCTTGATCAAGCCGTCGGCTTCGCCTTGGGTGATCAGGCCCTTCTTCACCATCAGGCGAATCAGGTTGATGGTGGCGTTGGTCGAAGGGGTGGCGTCTTGCGCGTATGCGGCAATGGTTTGGCTGCCAAACAGCAGACCGATGGCGATGCACAACATGCTCTTGCGCAGTCGACTCCCTCTCCCCTCCGGGGAGAGGGTTGGGGTGAGGGGTCGCACTTGCGAAAGTGCAAGGCCAGCGCAGCCCCTCACCCTAGCCCTCTCCCCGGAGGGGAGAGGGGACTTGTCCGTCGCACTGTGTGGACCTGCAGCCAGAAACGTCATCACGTTCTCCATAAGCATTCTTAAAAATGTCAGCCAGGCCGATAGCCGCGCATCGCCACACGCACTGGCATGCTCAGACTCGCCGGCGGCGGCGTATCGATGCGCACGCCACGCAGTACTTCGAGCAGGGCGCTGTCGGTCTTCTCGACGCCGCTCGGTTTGATCAGTTGCACGCGCGTCACGCTGCCATCCGGCGAGAGCCATAGATTCACGCGCACTTCGAAGACGAGGCGGCGCGTGCGGTCATCGCGTTGAATGGCTTCCTGCAGTGCGTAGCTCAGGTATTGCTCGTAGGAAGAACCACCGACGCCGCTGCCGCCACCGCTGCCCACCGTGCCGCCGCCTTCGCCCGCGCCGATGTTGAAGGCGTCGTTGCCGGCCTGTGCGGGACCATTGATGGTGATCTGCTTGGCGACGTCGGGCGCCTTGGGCGCCTGCACCGGTTTCGCAGGTTCGGCAGGCTTGGGCACTTCCTGCTTGATTTCTTCCTTCTTCGGCTCCGGCAGTTTTTCTTTCGGCGGCGGAGGCGGCGGTGGCAACGGCGTGATGGTGGCGATGCGCGGCGCGGAACGGCGCACGCCCACTTCGTGGCCCGCAAGCATCCACACCAGCCATGCCGCGGCAAGCAACAGTACAAGCGCGATGATGCGTCCGCGCCATCGCTGCCATCGTGTCTGCTCGGGGTAAGCGGGCTCGAACATCTTCAGTTCTCAGCTCGCTTGCTTGCCGGTCACCAGACCGACCTGCGTAAGTTCGAGACGGCGCAGCAGGTCGAGTACGTCGACCACTTTCTGGTACTGCACATTGGAGTCGCCCTTCACGATCACCGGGAAGTCGGGCGTCAGCGCTTTCTGTTCGCGCAGCCGCTGTTCCAGTTCGCCCATGGTCACCGGAAAGGCATCGAGGGAAATCTGTCCCGTATCGGATACCGTGATCGCCTTGGTCTGCGGCTTGGCCAGACTCACCGATGCGCTGGCCTTGGGCAGGTTCACCTTGATGCCCTGCACGGCCGCCGTGGTCATGATGATGAAGATCACCAGCAGCACGTACGCCAGGTCGAGCATCGGCGTGATGTTGATGTCGTCGTACGGTTTGTCTTCGTCTTGGGCTCGCATGGCGCTCTCCTCAGCTTTCCACCGTGGAGAGATCCACCGCGCGATGCAGCTCGGCCAGACGCGTCACGAACTCATCGACGAACACCTGCATGTTCGCGGTGACGGCCTTGTTGCGCGTCAGCAGATAGTTGTAGCCAAACAGCGCCGGGATCGCGACGAACAAGCCGGCGACCGTGGCGAGCAGCGCGGCGGAAATGCCCGGCGCGATCGCGTTGATGTTCACGTCGCCAGCGGCGGCGATCGCGGCGAAGGTGATCATCACGCCCACCACCGTACCGAGCAGGCCAAGGAACGGGCCGCCGGAAATGGCGATGGTCAGCATCACCATCGAGCGCGACAGCGCCTGGTTCTCGCGCACCAGGGTGGAATCCATCACCGCGCGGATCGCTTCGATCGATTCGGAGGCGATCACCAACCGGCCGTCTTCATCGCGGCGGCGCCACACTTCCTTGGCACCGGTTTCGTACAGGCGATAGAGCGAGGAGCGGGCCAGTTCCTGCTTCATCGCGGGCGAAGCATGCTTGCCGGAAAGACCGAGCAGATTGCTGCCCAGCTCGCGATAACGATGCAGGAAACGCTCGTTCGCGTTTGTCACCTGCGATACGTAGCTGCCACGCTGCCACATCACCAGCCAGGAGATCACTGCCATGATGCCCAGCAAGGCGATCACCACCCATGCATCCACGGTGACCGATTTGACGATGATGCCGAAGTAGCCGAAGCCGAAGCCCGATTTCTTTTCGTCCTCGCCATAGGCGGCGAGCTTCGATTCGGCGCCCTGCGTCAGCACGTCGGCGGCGATCATCGCCGCAGGGCGCACCACGCGCGACAGGCGCAGTTCGTCCATCTGTCCAAGGAAGGCGGCAAAGGGTACCGGCGTGGCACCAGCGCTCGCTGCATCGCCACCCACCGTGGACGGGCCGCTCAATGCAGGCAACGCGGCGGCGAGATTCGCATACGGTTGACCGTTGACGTACAGCGCGATCTGGCCATTGCCGGCCGTCACCGCCAGATGCGTCCACTGACCCGCTTTCAGCGGTGTGCCCGCCGCCGTGCGCTGCGGTGCGCTGGCGCCATCAACTTCCACGAACGGCGCGCCGCCGTCGATGCCGATGAGGAAGGCCTTGCCGTCCTGGCGATGGCCGTAGAGCAAGGTCGCCGTAGTCGGCAGCGCATCCAGCTTGATCCACGCGCTAAAGGTGAAACTGCCACCCTCTTTGATATCGAGCGAGGCGCTGGTCGGCAAGGTGATCACGGTGGAACCGTCGAAGCGGCCCGCATTGCCGGCGATGCCGCCATCGACCGTGCGCAGCGCGCCGCTTGCTGCGTTGTTGCCATAGGCGGTCGCATCTTTCGGCGGCTGGCCGCTCTGTTCGTCGAAGTGATACACCAGGGTGTAATCGGCATCGAACGTGGCGGCGCCGCTGCTCAGCGCGGGCGCCTTGCTGTTGCCGTAATACATCCAGATGGTCTGCTGGCCGTTGGCCGGCAGATCGGTGACGTCGAGCCAGACCTGCGCCACGCCCATCACCGGATCGAAGTTTTCGATCTGGTAGTTCAGCGGCGTTTTGCCGTCGGGGGCGACGAAGCGAAGATCCGCGCCCGTCTTGGCCACGCCGTCGAACTGGAAGTTGCCCGGATGCAACCGAATCAACAGCGGCATGCGCCCAACTGGTTGCGCGATATTGCCGCCCCTGGGGCTCGTATCCAGAGTGATGGGTTTGCGGTACGACCAGTCGTCGTTCCACCAGGAGGCCTCGGCGGCCATGCCCGACCGCGGCAACAGCAGCAGGCACAGGGTGCAAAGAAGGATGAAGTACCGCATGGTTTTGAGCCTCTATCCGGAATGCGAAGGGATTACAGTCCTGCCTTGACGCTGAAAAGCAGATGCCCGTCGTGCGCCCTGGTCTGCACGCCAGCCCGCAACGGGTAGGCGTATTCCAGATCGCCGTTCAAGTAATGGAAGACGGTGAACGACGTGCCGATGCCGGTGCTGAGCAAGGTGAAGCGCCCGCGCTGCTCGGGCAGCGGATCGATCAGCATCAGGCGCGCGCTGTCGACGAAGACATGGAAACGCCAGTCGTTGGCGAACGATCCCAGCCACGCGTGAATCGAAGGCGTGCGCAATTCGACCGAAGCGATGGCGCCGTTGTCCGCCGTGTCTTCCGCCGACAGATAGCCGCGTACGCTGCTCATGCCGCCGGCTGCGAACTGTTCGCTGGAAATCAACGGCTGGGTGCTGGCCTGCGCGCTGGCGCGCGTGGCGACGGCGAAGTCGCCGGCAAAACTGTGCGCATAGTTGAGATCCAGCCGCAGATCGGCGAAGTTGTCGCGCGCGTTGTAGCGCTGGTTGTCGAACGCCTGGTTGCCGCTGCCCACACCGCGCCAGCCGAAGTTGCCGGTGAGCGTGAAACCGGTGGTGGATTTGTCGGTGGTGCGCTGGCCGGTATAGGCGGCCGTCAAAGGGTAATACGTCAGCGGCGCTTGCAAGGTCTGTCCGCCAAGCGTGATGTTCTGCTCGAAATGCTTGCGGCTGATGCCGAACGACACCATCTGCGTGTAATCGCCGCCTAGCACCGGCAATTGCTTGGTCGCCTGCAGGCTTACCGCATTGCCCTTGCCGAGCACCGTGGTGCCGCCCAGCGTGTTGGCATTGCTGTTGGATTTGTAGGCCGAACCGAGCAGGCTCCAGTCCGTATTCAACGGCGCGAGATACGACAGCGCATATACCTCGGTGGCGTGCCGATCCTGCGGCGCCACGATATAAGTGGCCGAAATCGTGTGCCCAAGCTGCCACAGGTTGTCGTAGCGCACGGAAGCGATGGTGCGCAGATCCGGCGTATAGGCGCTATGGTCGTTGTTGACTTCGACGCTGCCGTGCAACGGATAGGTATCGTCCACCTTGAGCGTGACGTCCATCGTTTGCGGCATGCTGCCCGGACTCAGCAGCGGAACTACTTGCCGCCCCGATTGCTTATTGAGGTCGGTGAGTTCCTTCTGCACCTGGTTGAAGTTCGGCACGCTGCCTTGCGCCAGCGAAGGCACCGCATCGCGGATCTCCTGCGGCGAGTGATACTTCGCCCCTTCCACGCGCAGGCGGCCGATGCTGTTTTCCGTCACCTGCAGCAGGATCACGCCGTTCTTCACCTGCTGCGGCGGAATTTCCACCACTACCGATTGATAGCCCTTGGACTGATACAGCTTTTGCAGCGCATCGCGGGCAGCGTGCACGTCGTTCATGCTGCGCCCGGGGCCGAGGTACGGATCGACCGTGCTTTCGATGTCGTCGGCGTGCATCAGCGTATTGCCGCGCACCAGGTATTCGTTGATCTGGAAGTTGGCGGGCGTGGAAGCGGGCGCCGGCGCGGCTTGTGTCTGTGTCTGCGCTGCCAGCGGCAACGCGAGTGCCAGGCCGATCAAGGCCGCCATCGGGCGCAGCAGGCGCGCCGCATTGCTACTTCCGTGCCGCATGCTCATGCGCCGCCCCGTGCGTGCGTCGATCTGTCGGTGTCCAGCCGTCGATACGTTCCCCATCGATGCTGCGAAACTAACGCGCCGCAGATAACCGAATCACGACAGCGGCATGTCGGCTGCGCAACATGGCGCCCCATCCCCCTGCCACGTCCCTGTGGCATTCGCGGTCCCTGCCGCCGATGTCTCGTTTGCCTGATCACGCAATGCGCATCCCGATCGCAACGGCTTTTGGCCGTCCATTTGCAAGAGTCAAAAAATCCCCACACGCGGGCGCCAGGCGCCGTGCGTGATGCGAAAAAACCGGAAAGGGCATCCTTGCCCGTCCACGACATCCCTGCCCCAATAGACCGGGCGCCCACTTCGGGACTGAACCTTGTCACGAAAAATTCATGGTTCGGGCGTACACAGGGCTTTCCGACATGCGGGTGTCATGTTTCTGGACACACGACGCCCGCAACGTGCTCTTAAAACGTTTTCACGCGATTCACTGTCACATTCCGGGCATAGCCTTTAGGGCTTGTCCAAGGAGGCCATACAACGTGCGGCGCTTTCGTAACCAAGGGTCTTGAGTACTTCGCCATTCGACGGTTCGCGGTCATGGTTTTATGTTCGACGCTGTGTTTGGCATCTCCTGCAGAAGCGGTTTCCAACCCGTATCGCGCGGACTCCCAGGCGATCTCGTCCACGAGTGAACCGGCCCGCGGCGCCCAGGCCGAAGACACCATTGCGTTCGACATACCCGCGCAAACGTTGCTGACGGCGTTGCGAAGCTACAGCGAGCTCACCGGGCAGGCGGTGCTCGTGGACAACACGCTGGCGGCAGGACGCCATACCTCCGGCATCCATGGGAACTACGACAAGATCGAAGCGTTACAGAAGTTGCTTGCAGGGACCGGGCTGGTCGCCAGTTATTCCAGCGACCAGGCGTTCACGTTGAAGCTCGCGGAGCCGGGTGCAACCGTCGACAGAACGGTGCGCGAAACACCGGAAAGCCTTGGGGTGGAGGAAAGCCAAGCCGTGATCGAACACTATGCAGGAAAAATCCAGCAGCCCATCGAGGCCGCACTTTGCCAAACCGCGCAGACGCGTCCCGGCACGTATCGGCTTGCCTTGCAGATCTGGATCGCCCCATCGGGACACATCGAGAAAACCCGCTGGCTGAGCCCCATCAGCAGCGAGCGCAGCTATGAAATGCGGCGCGCCCTGAACGGGCTGGCGCTGGAGCCGCCGCCCGCCGGCATGCCGCAGCCGATCACGCTTTTGCTGCTGCCTGGGCGTGCGGCCGATGTTTCGGCCTGCGCTGCGGCGCCGTCCGTACACTGAGGCTGGCGGCGATGGAAACCACGTCATTGCCATTGCTTCGCCTGTTCATGGAGCGCCGCCACGAGTTGCGGCGACGCCTGAAAACCCGCCTGGGCTCCGACGAACTGGCCAACGATGCCTTGCAGGAAACGTATTTGCGCATCGAGCGCATGGGCGATGGCGCCTGCGTGTCGAGCAATCCGGCGGGCTATCTGTTTCGCATGGCGATCAACGCCGCGTCGGATCAGCGCCAGGCCGACGCGCGTTATCTCACCGGCAGCGAGGTCGACGATCTGCTGCATGTCGGCGCCGATACGCTGGACCCGTCCAGGATCATGCATGCCCGGCAGGAAGTGCATGTGCTGGAACAGGCGCTGGGCGAATTGACCGAACGGCAGCGCGCGATCCTGATCGCGGCCCGCGTCGAGGATGTATCGCAGGAGGACATCGCCCGCCGGTTCGGCATTTCCGTGCGCATGGTCGGCAAGGAACTCAAGAAGGCGTTGGAATATTGTGGCAAGCGTCTCGATCGCAAAGTCGTCCAGCGGTTCGGTCCTGGCGCCGGAAAAGAGTCTTAGGGGTATGCCCATACTCGATCACATGGCTCACCGCCGCGCTGCGCTGCAAAGGGAAGCGCAGCACTGGCTGCTGCGCCTGACCTCGGGCACCGCGACCGTGCACGACGCGAACGCTTTCGAACACTGGTGCGGACAGAGTCCCGCGCACGTGGAAGCCTTCGCGGAAACGCGCCGACTGTGGGAAAACCTCGGCCCGGCCGCCCATGCCTGGATGGCGGGCGAGCAGGCTCGCATGGCCGCGCAATCTCCGCGCGCCGTTGCGGCGCCACGCACGCAGCCGCACATGAGTCGCCGCGCTTTCCTCGGCGCGGCCGTGGCCGCCTCGGCGGCGCTCGTGGTGATGCATCCGCCGCTGCAACTGTGGCCGTCGCTGACCGACATGGCGGCGGACTATCGCACCGCCACCGGCGAACAGCGCGAAGTGGACCTTGGGCAAGGCGTGGTGGTGCAGATGAACACGCAGACCACGATGAACCTGCGCCGGTCGCAGGGACGGCTCACCAGTATCGAGCTGCTCGGCGGCGAAATGCAGCTCAAGGCCACGGCGGCTGCGTCCAGTCCCGTGAGCATATTCGCCGGCGGTGGCCGCATCGACGTCAATGCATCCGGCAAGTGCAACGTGCGTTGCAATGATGTGGGCGTGGAAGTCACCGGCCTGGATGGCACCGTCACTTTGCGCTATCAGGGCCAGACCACCGTATTGCAAACCGCGCAGCGCACCGATTACGGCGACGGACGAGTGGGCCAGGTGCTGCCGGCGAACATCGAAACCACCATGGCGTGGCGGCGACGCGTATTGATTTTCGACGGCCAGCCGCTGGCCGATGTGGTGGGCGAGATCAACCGTTATCGTCCGGGCAAGATCATCCTTGCCAACGCCGACCTGGCCGCGCGCAAGGTGCAGGCGCGGTTTTCGCTCAACCAGCTGGCTGACGTGGCGGCGCTGATCCAGGATGCCTATGGCGCCAAGGTCACCTCCCTGCCCGGCGGGATCGTGATCCTCAGTTGACGGCAACCGGCCTGTTCTGGACTTTTACTGATCGCTGGAGCGGATGAAGGACAGACCCTTGGGAGTCAGCTGCAAAGTTGCGCCACGCTCCTTTTCGTCCAGTTTCTGCACCAGTCCCATCGCCAGCAGGCGCGAGGCGACCGATTCGGGCACCGCGGATGCATGCCCTTCGGCCACGCTTTCCAGGCCGGAGATCTCCTGCTTTTCAAGATGTATCGCCACGTTCACGGGTGCGCTGCCTCGTCAAAAACCATGCTTCAAGCCTGCATCGGCAAGTGTGACAAAATCCCGCCCGCGGCGTGAAATCCGGGTGTATCCGTCCTGCGCTCGCGCGCACGAAAAAGGAAAAAGAAAGCCGCCCGTGAGGCGGCTTTCTCGATATCGCCGGAGCGGCTTACTGCTGTACGAGCGAGTAGTGCAGCGTGATCTGGTCCGGCGTGATGCCGTTCAGATCGTTCTGGCCGTAGACCTGGTTGATCTGATACGTGTTGCCGGTGCTATCGGCAAGCGTGCCGACCAGATGGATCTCGATCAGGCGCGTGCCGATCAGGTTACCCCAGCCATCGCGAATGCCGCGCAACTCACCCAGCACGATCTTGCCGGTGAAGGTGTCGGTTTCGTTGGCGCCGGCGGTATTGGTCACCGTTACCGGGCCAGATACCGCGAACTTCGTACCCGCCTGGTAGGTACCGCTCGGAATCGACACACCATTGCCGGAGATGGATACCGAAACACTGTCCTGCAACGTGTAAGGCGGCACGCCACCCGCACCTGACTGAAGGCTCAGGTTGTCGGTGAGATTGTTGAGCGACACCAGACCGCCGAGCACGAAGTAGGTATCGGCGCTGGAGTTGACCTGCTCCGGCAAGGTGCCGGCGGTGCTGCTGGTGAGAGTCGAAGAACTGTTGCTGGCCAACGCCACGTAGGAAAGGCCATAGGCGCCGGTGGTGGCGATGTTGACGTTGGTGGAATTGGTGCTGGTACCGGCGACTTCCAGTTTTCCGCCTTGCTGGAACGACAGGCTGTCGGTCTGGCCGGCGCTGTTGTTCAAGCTGACCTTCAGGCTGCTGGGAACGTAGGTGAATTGCGCCGCATACGAGGCCGAAGCCACGAAAAACAGGCCCGCAGACATGCACATGGCAAGCGTTTTCAGACGTGAAGCGATATTCATGAGCGCTACTCCTTGACTGACGCGCGAAAGAAATGCGCCGTACCCCTATGCACGGCGCGATGGTGTGGCCGGGTTGTGCCCGGCAGTCGAATATCGTCGTGGACGTTCCGACGTTATGTACGCCGGTCTGTTTTCAGGCGCATTGCCGATTCGCGCGAGCAAACATGACATTTCTTTTAAACGGAGGGACGGCACGACACCGGCGCGCAAAGCTGATTGCCATAATCGCTTTCATAATCCGCTTTCGACCGGCCTGATCGCGCCGGTCGATGACTCGCCATGCCGATGAGCGCGATATCGCCAACTAGGGCCTGTTTACACTAATTGCGTAGCCCGCGTTGCCGTTGTGTAGCCGTCAGGTGGTAGTGCGTGGCGCAGGCTTGGCTGGCTGCCAAGGCAAGCCACGCGCTGCCGCATGGCGGCTACACAACGGCAACCCGAAGGGCTGGGTCTGTTTGCCCGCCATCCTGCGTCATCACTCAGTCGTGTACCGACATACACTCCTTCGCTCTTCCTTGCCTGGCGCGCAAACAGATCCCAGCGCGGGCCACGCAAATAGTGTAAACAGGCCCTAGCACACATGCCGGACAGGGGCCGGCGCGAAACGCCCAACGTTTGAAGCGGCTATCAGGCGCCACCTGATTTGCATACGTTACCGTTTTGCGTCACATTCGGCCGACGCTCTTGGGGTTGGGTGCGGTTGCGGGAATGAAAGATAAGCGGGAGGGTGTGTCGATGAGGCCGTTGCCGGATATCCAGGCCATCGACGTACGCGCCAATGCACATCGTTTTGAAGCGTTCCTGCGGGGCCAGTTTCGCGGGCTGCTGCAGTTTCTGCGTGCGCGCACGGCGTCCGAACAGGACGCCGAGGACGCCGCCCAGGAAAGCATGGCCAAGCTGCTGCGCTACCGCGAGTCGGAACCGCCTTCGGCCTGGAAGCAGCTGCTTTACCGCATTGCGGTAAACGTGGCGCACGACCAGTACCGCGTTGCGCTCAGCCATCACAGCAAGGACCACGTGGCGCTGGACGGCCTGGAAATCGCTGCCGGCGAGCACAATCCGGAACAGCGCGCGCTTTACGACCAGCAGGTGGCGCGCCTGACCCGGGCCATCATGGAACTGCCGCCGAAGTGCCAGCGCGTCTACCTGCTCAAGCGCGTACACGGCTTGAGCCATGCGCAGATCGCCGAGCGCTGCGCCATCTCGGTGAAGATGGTCGAGAAGCACCTGGCCACGGCACTTGCGCAGTTGCGGCGCAAGGTAGGCGATTCGTCGACGGAAACGTTGTAATGGGCATGGACAGGGAAAACGCAGACAAGGGTACGCAAGCGGGCTTGCAGGATCAGGCCGCGCAATGGTTTGCGCGCCTGCTCGACACGCAATGCCCGCCCGCCGAACGCGCTGCATTCGAACGCTGGCGCAGCGCCGACCCGAAACACGCGGCGGCGTATCGCGAACTGGAAGTGCTGTGGAAGCGCAGCGCCGAAGCGGTGAAAGACCCGGCCCTGCTGGCGGCCGCGAACCGCGCCTTGCGGCGTGAACCGGATACGCATGCCAAGCGCTGGTTGTTTCCCGCGCTGGCGGCAGGTGTGGCAGTGCTCGTCGCCGCCATTGCCCTGCCCCGCTGGATGGCGACGCCGGCCGATCCCGCCGGTACCGCTTATGTGACGACACCCGGGCAAGAACGCACCGAACGACTCGCGGATGGTTCATCGATATTGCTCGATACGGACACCGAGGTGGTGGTGCGCTACAGCGCCCGCACGCGTCGTGTGGATCTTCTGCATGGCCGCGCACAGTTCTCGGTACAGGGCAATCATGCGTGGCCGTTCGTGGTGCATGCCGGCAACGGTACGGTGACGGCGGTCGGCACACAGTTCCAGGTGCGCCTCGACGGCGGCGCCACCGACGTGACATTGCTGAAAGGCAAGCTGGCCATTGCGGCGCAGTCGCCGGGCGGCCAGGAGCAAAACGCCTCCTTGGTCGGCGGTGAAGGCTTGAGTTTCGACGAACGCGGCAACATCACGCCCGTGCGTGCGATCGACCTGCAACAGGCGCAGGGCTGGACGCAGGGCAAGCTGTTCGTGCACGACTGGCGCCTGCCGCAGTTGCTGGCCGAGATGAATCGTTACAGCGCCACCAAGGTCGCAATCGGCGACTCCTCTTTGCAGAACATCCATATCAGCGGCGTCTTCCGCACTGGCGATCAGCAGACGTTCCTGCAGATGCTGCAGCAAGGCTGGTCGCTTCGCGCCACACGCACCAGCGACAAGCAGATCGTGCTGTCGCGCTGACGAGCGCCTGCATCATTCACAGTTTTCCGTGCACAGAAGCTGAGATCACATTCCAGCTGCGAACTCTCCGCATGGTCGTCATTCCCGCCTTCGCGGGAATGTCGGTGTGAAGAAACATATAGCTTGCGCGAGCATGACGACGCGCGGTTTATCTCGTTCCAATTCACACATGACGTTTCATGCATTGCAATCGACCACGCGTCATGACGCGCATCAGGTAGGGTTGTCTTCATCGACCGCGTCTTAATCATCGGCGACGCTGCAACACGGACTGCGTGAGGGATTCGAGGGGACGCAGTCGTTGAAGCATTTCTTTCCAGCGCGCCGGGCATCGCTGTGAATCGACGGGCCGCACTCGCGGCCATAACCAACGCATGGGGCTTGCGAGCCGCATCGGCTTCGTTCGCCCTGAAAATCGAGGGATTTCATACATGTCGAAGCATTACGGGCTTTTGGGGATTCGTCCATTGCTGTTGCCGGCGGCGTTGTCGCTGGCCTTGTTGTCGGTGTCGGCGCACGCGGCCGACGCGCGCGTGGGGACGCGCACGCATGCAGGCATTCAAAACGTAAGCACGAAGGTTTCCACGCTGGTGATGACCGGGCATCCATCGATCGATGCCACACAGATCGCGCCGCTGGAACAAAGCAAGCCGTTGCACGTGGAAGTGAGCTTGAACCTGCGCAATGTCGATCAGCTGCAGGGTTTTCTCGCCGGCGTGAATCAGCCCGGCAGCACGAATTACCATCACTTTCTGACACCCGCGCAATTCAAGGCGCAGTACGCGCCGACGGATGCGCAGGTGCAGGCGGTGGTCGCGCATCTGACGGCGTCCGGCTTCCGCAACATCAAGGTGGCGCCGAATAACTTGCTGGTCTCGGCCGACGGTACCGCGGCGAATGCGAACGCGGCGTTCGACGCCAATATGAAAACCTTCAACTTCAAGGGCAAGGCGCATTACGCGAACGCCACCGATGCGACAGTGCCGCAATCGCTTGGCGGCATCGTCGATGGCGTGCTTGGCTTGCAGGATTACGCCAAGCCGCACGTGATGTCGCACCGCATCGGCAGCGACGCGATCAAGACGCAGGCCACCACCGGCGTGGTCGGCCATAATCCGACCGATTTTCCGAAGATCTACGATGTCGGCAGCACGCCCAGTGCGTCCAATACCGTGGTCGGCATCATCACCTGGGGCGACATGACCCAGACCGTGAAGGATCTCAACACCTTCACCAGCAGCGCCGGCATGGCGACGGTGAACACGAAGACGGTGGCCGCGGGCAGCGGCACGCTCGCCAACGATGGCGATCCGTCGGAGTGGGATCTGGACAGCCAGGACATCGTGGCGATGTCCGGCGGCGTGAAGCAACTTGTTTTCTACGCCGCGATCAACGGCGATGCGCAGGACAGCCAGTTGACCGACGCCGGCATTACCGCGGCGTACAACAAGGCGGTGACGGACAACCTCGCCAAGGTGATCAACGTATCGCTGGGCGAGGACGAAACGGCAGCGAACAATTCAGGTACGCAGGCGGCGGACGACAAGGTGTTCGCGCAGGCCGTCGCGCAGGGGCAGACGTTCTCGATCTCCTCGGGCGATGCCGGCGTGTACCAATGGTCGAGCGATCCCACCAACGGTGCGCCCGGCTATGTCGCCAACTCGAGCGGCACGGTGAAAATCGATCTCAGCCATTACGGCGTAAGCGAACCGGCTACCTCGCCGAACGTGGTGGCGGTGGGCGGCACCACGCTCAGCACCAGCGGCACGACGACATGGACGGGCGAGACGGTATGGAACGAAGGCCTTGCCCACATCAACAACGACAGCACCCTGGACGAGCGCCTGTGGGCGACTGGCGGCGGCGTCAGCCTGTTCGAGAATGCACCCGCATGGCAAACCTCCGCGCTGGGTTCGTCGGTCACCAAGCGCCAGGTGCCGGACGTGGCGTTCGATGCCGCTTCCGGTTCCGGTGCGCTGATCGTGATCAACGGCCAGGCCAACCAGCAGGTGGGCGGCACCAGCCTGGCGTCGCCGCTGTTCGTGGGCATGTGGGCGCGCATCGAATCGGCCAACAACAACACGCTCGGCCTGCCGACGCAGAACATGTATACCTACTTCCCGAAAGACGCCACGCCACTGCATGACGTGACTTCGGGCAACAACGGTTACAACGGCTATGGCTACAAGGCCGCCGCAGGTTTCGACAACACCACCGGCTGGGGCAGCCTCGACGTCAGCAAGTTCAACGCCTACGTGACCAAGTACTGGGGCGGTGGCGGCAGTGGCGGCGGCACTACCGGCACGCCGGTGGCCAACTTCACCGATACGGTGAGCGGCCTGACCGTGAACTTCACCAACAGCTCCACTGACACCGGCGCCACGATCAGCTCCTACGCCTGGAACTTCGGCGACAACGGCACGTCCACGTCGGCCAGCCCCAGCCACACCTATGCGGCAGCCGGCACGTATACCGTCACGCTGACTGTCACGGACAGCACCGGCGCCACCAACAGCAAATCCGCCTCGGTGACGGTGAGCAGCGGCAGCACCGGCAACGTCTTCAGCAACACCAAGCAGGTGGTCATCAATGACAACGCCACCATCACCAGCAGCATCGCGGTGGCCGGCCTGTCGGGCAACGCGTCGTCCACGCTCAAAGTGCATGCCAGCATCACGCACAACTGGTCGGGCGACCTGACCATCGAGCTGGTTGCCCCGAACGGCGCGTACGCCATCCTGCAGAACCCGGACTACGGCGACGACGGCAACATCAACACCACCTGGACGGTGAATGCCTCGTCGGTGCCAGCCAATGGCACGTGGAAGCTGAAAGTGATCGACAACGATCCGCAGTACTACGGCGATTACGGCACGCTCAACAATTGGAGCCTGACGTTCTGATGCGGTTTGGAGGCGCGCAAGGACGCGCGCCCTCCGCGAACCCAAGCTGCGCGAGCATCACGGCACGTGCATATGACAATCCGACCGCACGGCCGGCCGGCCTTGCCCTATCATCGGACCATCCGCCACAGTGCGGTGTGGTCAGGTGTCCCTTTGTGGGGATGGGACGGGGAGGCAGAAGACGGGGATGCGCCGAAGCTGTGGGGAACGGGCGTCGCGCATGCGCACGCCGCGCAACACCGGAACACCGGCGTCCCTGCTTCGCTGTCTTCTCGCGTGCGCACGGCCCATGGCAGTTGGCGCTGCGGCCGCGCTCGCATCCCTGCCCGCAGTGTCCGACGAGACGGCAAGCAACCCGCGCAACTATTCAGTGCCGGCCGGTGAACTGCGCAATGCGCTGGATGCACTGGCGGCGCAGGGCGATATCCAGATCGTCTATGACCCCGCCCTGGTCGAAGGCAAGATGACGCGCGGCGCGACCGGACGCTTCACGCCGATCGAAGCCCTGAAGCAGCTGCTTACCGACACGGGCGTGAGCTGGAAAACCATCAACGCCGTCACCTTCGTGCTGGAGCCGGCGGCGGTCTTTCATGCGCCCACCAGCATCGTCGCCGCGCCGGTCATCGACGAAAAACCGCTGACGCTCAACACCGTGACCGTCAGCGGTTCGCTGATCAGCAACGCGAACATCCAGACCGCCACGCCGACGTACACCATCACCGCCACTGAAATCCGCGCACGCGGTTTCAACAGCCTGGATGACGTGCTGCAGAATTCCGTGCTGGCGACCGGCTCGGTGCAAGGGCCGCAGGCTGCCGGCTCCTTCACGCAAGGCGCCCAGCAGGTGAGCTTGTTCGGGCTGGGGCCGCAATTCACGCTGATCCTGCTCGACGGCAAGCCAGTCGCCAACTTCGGACGGCTCTACAACGGCAGCATCAATTTCACCAGCATCTCCAACTTGCCGATCGCGCTGGTCGATCACATCGACATCATGCCGGGTGGCGCTTCGTCGATCTACGGTTCGCAGGCGATCGGCGGCGTGATCAACATCGTTACCCGCTCGCACATGCAAGGGGGCGAGATCGCGGTGCAGGCGGGCGGCTATTCGGACAGCGGTGGTGCCAGCCAACGCATCAGCGCTGTGTATGGCCATGATTTCGGAGCATGGCGCGTGCTGGGTGCGCTCGAGTTCGACAACCAGTCGCCGATCTGGGGCTATCAACGCGCATTGACCGCCAGCAACACCGGGGTACCCAGTACGCAGGCTGCCGTGGTCGATCTCGGTACGGCCGGCACATCCAACGGCAATGGGCAGGGTTATGTCGCACCGCCGAATGGTTGCGCCCAACAGCTCTTCGGCGGCAGCACCGTCGCAAGCAGCAGACCGAAGGTGCCGGGCACGTATTGCGGCTCGCGTCGGCGCGATAGCTACACCACCTACAGCAATCAGCTGCGCAACCTGGACGGCATGCTCAAGCTCAGCTATCAACCGAACGATGCCGTTCGGTTCTATGCCGACGCCATGCTGAACTCGCAGCAGCAACGCTGGTATCCCGGCGCCCCCGCGTGGTTTTCAGACGATCTGCCGCAAGGCGGCATCGAGGATGCCACCACCGGCCACTATCTTTATCTCGAACGTTACTTCGCGCCCGAGGAAATGCCTGGCGGCGCAGCGGGCCAGATGTATCGGCAGAACGACCTGCTCTACCAGGCCGACCTCGGCGCCAATGGCCGCTGGGGCGATTCGGGCTGGGATTGGGACGTCTATTACCTGCGCAGCGGCGATCGCACGGAAGTGGTGGAACCGCTGGCGCTCAAGGCGAAGATCGATGCGTTGTTCAACACCATGCTTGGACCGGTGCTGGGCACCGATCCGCGTTCCGGCTTCAATCTGTACAACCCGGATTACCGCGCGTTCTTCCGGCCGCTCACGCCGGCGCAATATGCGAGTTTCACGCAAGGCGTCGGCGAATCCAGCCGCACCTGGATCAACAACACGCGCGCCACGCTCAGCAACGCATCGTTATTTGCCCTGCCCGGCGGCGATGCCGGCTTTGCCGCATTGCTCGAAGGCGGCAGCGAAGCGTGGTACGAACCGGTCAATCCGCTGTTTACCCAAGGCGATATTTTCGAGCATGCGGCAACGGGCGGAGGCGGCAAGCGCTTTCATGCCGCCACCGCGTTCGAATGGAATTTGCCGCTGCTGAAAACATTGACGGCGGATGTGTCTGGCCGCTACGACTATTACGCGCTCGACCATGGCGGCAACAATCATAAATTCACCTACAAGGGCGGCCTCGAATATCGGCCGCTGGATAGCTTGCTGATCCGCGGCAACTACACCACGTCGTTCAAGGCTCCGGATCTGTCGTCGATTTTCCTGGGGCCCACCGACTACTACACCACCATCACCGATTACTACTTATGCGACCGCGCGCATGGCGCCACCTGCGGCACGGCGTTTCAATACGGCGTGCAAGGTACGTCGTTGGCGAATCCGAACTTGCAGCCGACCTCGGCGCAAAGCTGGACCTTGGGCACGGTGTGGTCGCCGGTAGAAGGTTTGGACATCAGTGTGGATTACCTGCACATCGCGATTCAGAACGAAGTGGTGCAGCAGGACCTGGATCTGCTTACGCGCACCAATGCACAGTGCCTGCTCGGCGAGCTCGATGCTGCGTCCGCCGCGTGCCGGGCGGCCATCGGCCAGGTACGGCGCGTGGACGGCCGCGGCCCGATCGTCGGCGTGACGACGTATTACGCGAACCTCGCCAACGAGGTGACCTCCTCGATCATGGGCACGGCGCGCTATCGCTTCCCGTTCTTTCACTGGGGCATGCTCGACGTGCGATTCGACGTCAACGACATGCTCAAGCATGACTTCCAGATCGCTACCGGCCAGGCGCCGATCGATCAACTCGCCAACGCGCAGTACAGCACCGAATTCAAAAGCATCTTCAACGGCAGCGTCAGCTGGACCAGTCCCGGCGGACGCTGGACGGGAACGCTGTATGGGCATCGCTATGGCCCGTCGCCCAACTTCGCCGCCGCCAACAACGGCATCGGCGCAGGCCACGTATCGCCATGGATCACCTTCAACGCCAGCGCCAGCTATCGGCCCACGCGCAACCTTGGTTTTTCCCTGGTGCTCAACAACCTCGCCAACAAGATGCCGCCGCGCGACATGGGCTATGTGTCCTACCCGTTCTTCAACAACGAGAACTACAACATTTACGGGCGGGAGATCCTGTTGCAGGCGGATTTACGCCTGAACGGCGCTGGGCAATAAGGGACGTTCCGGGTCACTTTTTCCCACGAAAACGTGAAGAACACCCGCAAACGTGGGCAAAGCCAGCCTTCGCGCACCACGCGCTCAACGCCTCCTCAAGTGAGGGCGATCACATTCGTCGGACTCGGGCATCCCATCTTGACCGGGATCTGGCCCCTTGGGACAGCGGGCCCCCGCTTGGCATGGCCCATGCTTCAAGGCTCCGTGCCAACAGCGCACGAGCAGACGCAAAGACGCACGGTAGGGATTTGCCAGGGCGTTTACGTCTTATCACTCGGACGCGAGGCGCTGCCGAAGCCTTTTCGATGAGCGAGCATCCATGCTGTTGTACGTCTACCGCCGCTATGTATTCACCTGCGCCGTACTGCTGACGTACTTTCTGTACGCCATGCTGTTGACCGGGCGCGGGACGACGCAGCCGCATTTCGTGATCGACGAGACGGCCAGCAACCTGAAGCAAGCGAGCGGACTGAGCTTGCGCAAAGTGAGCGATTTCCTGGCCGGGCGCAAATACGTGGTGCTGACCTTCGACGATGGTCCGTACGGTTATGGCGTGGATGAGCAGATCATGGCGACGCTGCAGAAGCATCACGCTCGCGCCATGTTCTTCCTCGTATGCAGCCACATCAATGATGCCAATCGCGGCGTGCTCGGCAAGCTCGAAGGTGCCGGCCATTTGATCGGCAACCACAGCTACGATCATCTGAAGCTGGATACCCTTACGTCCAAGCCCGAACTCGAACACCAGATCGATGGATGCAGCCAGCGCCTTGCTCAGCTTACCGGCCGGCGTCCCTATTATTTCCGTCCACCGTTCGGCGCAACGTCCCACCTCGTCACGCAGTTCGCGCATGCGTCAGGCATGAAGCAGATGCTGTGGAACGCCAATAGCCAGGACAGCTGGATGACGCAGCCGGAGCAGATCCTGCATTGGAGCCTTGAGCAGACGGAAGACCAGTCCGTCCTGCTGCTGCACGAAAAACCGGCCACCGCGGCCGTGCTGGACGACATGCTCACCCAGCTCGAGCAACGCGGCTTCCAGTTCGTGCTGCCTGATCAGCTTTCCGACAACACCGCGATCAACTAACGCGGAACTCGCAATGAGGAATGGCGCAGCGCGTCTTCGTGCTGCGCTTCGTCGTGCGCGGCGATTTCGGCCATGTCCAGGGCGTTGTGATGCGGGCCGTGCATGCCGCCGGGCGGGATGCTGGCGTCGCTGCTGTTCTGGTTGATGGTGGTGTCGGTGCTGGATTTGTTCGTCATGCAGAAAGCTTTTCCCAAGAGAAAGTGCGTTAATGGGCTGCCAGAAAGCCCTCTAACACCTCACCGTCATTCCGGCGAAGGCCGGAATCCATGCTTCGTACTGGAGATAGATTCCGGCCTTCGCCGGAATGACGATGCGCTAAAGAGAGAGCCCGCCCAAACTACCGGGCTGATGTTGCACTTCGCAAGAGCAAGCCTCACTTCCGCGCCAACTGCTCCACCGACCATCCACCACCCAACGCCCGAATCAACTGCACGCTCGCCCGCAAACGCTGCGTATCGAGCTGCAGCAACCCGCGCTTCTCCTGCAATGCCGTGGTCTGCGCCTGCACCACGTCCAGATAACTCACCGCACCGTGCTTGTACTGGCTCATCGACAAATCCAGTGCGTGCTGCGCGGCATCGGCGGCGTCGTTCTGGTTGGCGCTGGCGGTGCCGAGGTGGTCGAGCAGCGCCAGATTGTCCTGCACCTGCTGGAACGCGGTCAGCACGACGCCGCGATACGTGGCCCCCGCTTCATCGGCTTTCGCTTTTGCCGCGGCAACCGTGGCCTTGCGATAGCCGCCGTCGAACAGGTCGAAGGCGAGCGTGGGCCCAAGCGCCCAGATGCGATTGCCTGCGGTCAGCAGATTCGCCCAGCCGGTGCTTTGAAAGCCGGCCTGTGCGTTGAGCGTCAGCGAGGGAAACCACGCCGCGCGCGCCACGCCGATGCCGGCGTTGGCGGCGGCGACACGGCGCTCCGCCGCGGCCACATCGGGGCGACGCTGCAACAGGGTGGACGGCACATCGAGCGGAACCACCGGCACGGCCATCTGATCGGTGTGCGCTGTCAGCTGGAAGTTCGCCGCGTTTTCGCCGACCAGCACGGCGATGGCGTCCTGCATCAAGGCGCGCTGCGCAAGGGCCTGCGACCACTGCGAGCGCGCATCGGAAAGCTGCGTCTGCGCACGCGACACGTCGAGGCCGGAAACGATGCCGCCGGCGTGCAAGGTCTGCGTGAGTTTTAGCGCTTTCTCGTAAGCCTGGATGGTCTGCTGCAACAGTTCGATCTGCTGGTCCAGCCCACGCAGTTGCATATAGTTGTCGGCGAGCTGCGCCTGCAGGCTCAGTTGCGCGGAAGCCAGGTCCGCCGCCGCGGCCAGCGCATTGTCGCGGCCGGCTTCGACGGTGTTGCGCACGCGGCCCCATAGATCGACTTCATAGCTGGCTTGCGCGCCGACGCTGTAGACGTCGTAGTCGGCCGGCGCATTCGGATTGCGCAGCGGCGGTGCATGATCGGATTGGCGCTCGCGCACGCCCGTCGCGCCCAAACCAATCTGAGGAAATAGTCCTGAGCGTGCCTGCATCGCGTACGCCTGCGCCTGCTGGTAATGCGCCAAGGCCGCGGCGAGGTCGGCGTTGTTGGCGAGCAGCTTCGCTTGCAATGCATCCAGATCGGCATCGGCATAGAGCCGCCACCAGTTGTCGCGCGGCGCCTGGTCGGACGGCTGTGCGGCCACCCATGGACCGACATCGCGATACGTCTGCGCTTGCGGTGTAGCGGGCGGTTGATATGCGGGCGCCAGCGAGCAGCCGCCCAACGCCAGCATCAACGCGAAGGGAAGCAGCAACTCACGCTTTTTCATGAGGCTTGGCCGTTGCATCGTCGGTGGCGATCTTCACGGCGTCGCCGTCCTTGATGCCGTCGGGCGGACTGTCGATCACGCGATCGCCGGCATGCAGGCCGGCGCCGATCTCGATCGTCTTGCCGTAGTCGAAAAGAATGCTGACCTTCTTGAACGCGACCTTGTCGCCCTCGCCCACGGTGGCCACGCGCAAGCCGGCGTTGTCGAAGATCAGCGTGCTCGCCGGCACGCGCAGCGCCGTGGTATCCAGCGGCAGGTTGAAACGCACGTGGGCGAAGGCGCCGGGCATCAGCTGATTGCCCGCGTTGTCGACCTGCAACTGCACCAGCGTCGTGCCGGACGTGGCATTGACCGCGTTGGACGTCGCCACGACCTGCGCGTGGAATTCGCGGCCCGGATATTCCGGCACCATCAGCACCGCAGCGCTGCCGGGACGGATCGATGGCGCGTAACGCTGCGGCACCTGCACGTACACGCGCAACTTGTGGATGTCCGACACCACGAACAATTCCGGCCCGGTGCCGCCGCCCGCGTTGATCAGTGCGCCGACGTCGGTATCGCGTGCCGTCACCACACCGTCGAACGGCGCCACCATGCGCGCGAACGCCTTGGCCGCCTGCAGGCGATCGACGTTCGCCTGTGCCGCCTTCATCTGCGCCAGCTTGGCGGCGTAGTCGGCCGTGCGCTGGTCGACGTCCTGCTGCGCGACTGAATCGCTGCCGAGCATGGCTTGCCAGCGCTTGGCGGTGACGCCGGCAAGATCCGCGTTCGCCTTGGTGCTGGCGAGGTCTGCGCGCGCCTGTTGCAGTTGTTGATCGAGTTCCGGCGTGGAGATTTCGCCCAGCAACTGGCCGGCTTTCACCGGCGCGCCGATATCGGTTTTCCATTCCTTGAGATAACCGCTGACCTGCGCGTAGATCGGCGCGCGCGTGTACGCCTGCAGCTGGCCGGGAAGATCCAGCACAGGCCCGGCTTTGCCGGGTTCCGGCGCGATGATGCTTACCGTCGGCACGGCCTGTTCCTGCGTCCAGGTTTTCAGGCTGTTGGCCTGCGTGGCGCGCGTGATCAGGCCGATCACCACGACAGCGGCCAGGATGACGGCCACGACGACGCCAGCGAAGCGCAAGCCGCGCTTGGACAAGGGTTGCGATGGATGCATGGTTGCGTCAGACGACATAGCTGGTTTCTCCGGAAGCGTCCGCGTGCTTGGCGGCACGCCGCGCATGGATGATGCTGAACACCACCGGCACGAACAGCAGCGTCGCGCAGGTGGCGAAAATCAGGCCGCCGATCACCGCGCGGCCGAGCGGTGCGTTCTGCTCGCCGCCCTCGCCCAGGCCCAGCGCCATCGGCGCCATGCCGATGATCATGGCCAGCGCCGTCATGCAGACGGGGCGGAAACGCGTAAAGCCGGCTTCGAGCGCGGCAACGGCCGCATTGCCGTGTTCGGCGAGCCGTTCGCGGCAAAAGCTCACCACCAGGATCGAGTTGGCGGTAGCCACGCCCATGCACATGATCGCGCCGGTCAAAGCAGGCACCGACAGCGGCGTGTGCGTGGCGAACAATATCCACACGATGCCTGCCAGCGCCGCGGGCAGCGCGGTGATGATCACGAACGGATCGCTCCACGACTGGAAATTCACCACGATCAACAGATAGATCAGCACCACCGCGCCGAGCAGACCGAACAGCAGGCCCGAGAACGCGCTGTTCATGGTTTGCACTTGTCCAAGCAACACGACGTGGGAACCCTTGGGCTGCTGGTTGGCGGTGTTGTCGATCAGCTTCTGCACATCCGCCGCCACCGCACCGAGATCGCGCCCCTGCGTGGCCGTGTAGATCTGCACCACCGATTGAATGTCGTACTGATCCACCACCGCATTGCTGGCGTTGCGCTTGAGCGCGACCAGGCCGCCCAGCACCTGCGCCTGCCCATTGCTGCCGTTGACCGGCAGATTGCGCAATTGCGCGAGGCTATCGAGCGCGTATTGCGGCGTCTGCATCACGATCGGATACGACACGCCGTTGGCGGGATTCAACCAGAACGTCGGCGCCACCTGGCTGGACCCGGCCAGGTTCACCACCAGGCTGTTGGTGACGTCGCGCTCAGTGATGCCGAGTAATTGCGCCTGCGTGCGATCCACGTTGATCTCGAAACCGGGATTGGCTTGCGACTCTTGAATGCGCGCATCGACCACGCCGGGAATGCGCTTGATCTGCCCGAGCAAGCTGTTCGCATAGGCGAAATTGGCGGCGAGTTTCGGCCCGCGAATCTGCAGGTCGATGGGCGCGGGCGCGCCGAAGTTCAAGATCTGGCTGACGATATCCGCCGGCGGAAACGAGAACGTCACGCCCGGATACATGTGCGGCAACAGCTCGCGCAGCTTGCGCACGTACTCCGCGGTGGGGCGATGCCCTTCATTGAGCGCGATCTGGATGTCGCCATCCTGCTCGCCGACCAGACCGGTGTTGTTGTAAGTGGTGTTGATGCCGCTGCCGGACACGCCGATGTTGTCCACCACCGTACCCAGCTCATCGGGCGGAATCACGCCGCGGATGCTGCGCTCGATCTGGTTGAACAAGGTGGACGTTTCTTCCACGCGCGTACCCACTTGAGCCCGCACGTGCATCAGGATCTGCCCGCCGTCCACGTCGGGAAAGAAGTTGCGGCCCAGGAACGGCACCAGCAAAAACGACACCAGCACGAACGCGAGAAAGCCCATGACGAACGGCCGCCGATGCGCCAGCGCCAGCTCCAGCATGCCGTGGTAGGCGCTGCGGATGCGCTCGAAACGCGCTTCGAACGCGTGCTGGAAACGCACCAGCGGATTCCGTGACGGAGGTTGCGTCACGTGCGTGCCATGTTCGTCGACGTGCGGCGCATGCGGCTTCAGAAGGAATTTCGCCATCGTCGGCACCAGCGTGCGCGAGAGGATGAACGAGCACACCATCGCAAAGATTACCGCTTCGGCCATCGGCACGAACAGGAAGCGCGCCACGCCATCGAGAAAAAACATCGGCACGAACACGATGCAGATGCACAGCAGCGAGACGAATGCCGGCGTGACGATCTGCTTGGCGCCATCGATGATCGCCGTTTCCACGTCCTTGCCGTGCTCGAGATGCCAGTTGATGTTCTCGATGGTCACCGTGGCATCGTCCACCAGGATGCCCACCGCCAGCGCCAGTCCGCCCAGGGTCATGATGTTGAGCGTTTCGCCGAAGGCGGAAAGCAGAGCGATGGCGCCGAGGATCGCCAGCGGGATCGACACCGCAATGATCACGGTGGAGCGCCAGCTGCCGAGGAACAAAAGAATCATCAGGCTGGTGAGCGCGGCGGCGATCACGCCTTCGCGCGCCACGCCGTTGATCGCCGCGCGCACGAACAAGGATTGATCGCCGATCGGCGCCACCTTGAGTTCGTCCGGCAGCAGGCCCTTGCTCTCCACCAATCGCTGCTTGATGCCGGCGACGATCGCCAGCGTGGAAGCCGAACCGTTCTTGAGCACGCTGAGCAGCACCGATCGATTGCCGTCCACGTGCACGATGTTCGTCTGCGGCGGCGAACCGTCGCGCACGTGGGCCACGTCGTGGATATAGATGGTGGTGCCATTGACCTGCTTGATCGGCAGGTTGCCCAGTTCGTTGATGTCGGAAGGCGCGTTGTTGAGATTGAGCGTGTATTCGAACTTGCCGATCTTCTGCGTGCCGACCGGAATGATCAAATTCTGCGCCGCCAGCGCATTGGCCACGTCCTGCGCTGAAAGGCCGCGCGCCTGCAGCGCCGCTGAATCCACGTCGATCTGCACTTGGCGTGTCTTGCCGCCGTACGGATAAGGAATCGCCGCGCCGGGCACTGACACCAGTTGCGGGCGCAGGATGTTCTGGCCCAGGTCGCCGAGATTCTGTTCGCTCAGGCCCTTGCCCGACAGTGCGAGTTGCAGGATCGGCACGGTGGAGGCGTTGTAGTTGAGGATCAGCGGCGGCGTGATGCCCGGCGGCAACTGCTTGAGCATGGTCTGCGACACTGCCGCCACCTGCGCATTGGCGGTAGCGATGTTCACGCCCGGCTGAAAGAAGATCTTGATGACGCCGTAGCCGGCGATCGACTTGGCCTCGATATGCTCCACGTCGTTCACCGTGGTGGTGAGCACGCGCTCGAACGGCGAGGCAATGCGGCCCGCCATCTGGTCCGGCGGCAGGCCGGTGTACTGCCACACCACCGCGATCACCGGAATCTTGATGTCCGGGAAAATATCCGTAGGCGTGCGCAATGCCGCCAAGGGTCCGACGATCAGGATCAGCAGCGCGAGAACGACGAAGGTATAAGGCCGCTCCAGCGCAAGCCGTACGATCCTCAGCATGTGGATGGCTCCAGAAACTTGCTGATGCGTCCTCACGCTTCGATCCCGGCTTGCGCCGGAATGATGGTGAGGAACCAGGGGCGACGCCGGGATGGCGTGCGGCATGCCTTTGGGGGAAGGATGCTGGCGTCAACGTTAGTTGCAGAGCTTGCTAAGATCGATACAGCATGGCGAATGGCTTGATATGCATGACGAATGATTACCTGGAACTGCGCCATCTGAAGTACTTCGTCACCGTGGCCGACGAATTGCATTTTGGTCGCGCCGCCGAACGATTAGGCATATCGCAGCCGCCGCTCAGCCAGCAGATTCATGCGCTGGAGATACGCCTGGGCGCAAAACTGTTCGAACGCAAAGGCCGCGGCATCGTATTGAGCGGTGCCGGCAGCGCATTGTTGCCGCGCGCACGCGCCATCCTTACCCAGACCGAGCGCGCGGCCGAATCCGTGGCGCGCTCGCAGCGTGGAGAATTAGGCGAATTGCATCTGGGCCTGATGTCTTCCGGTCCGTTCACCGTGGTGGTGCCGCGCGTGCTGGCGCGCTTTCGCGAACGCCTGCCCGACGTGCGCTTGCTGATTCACGAGATGGCTACCGTGCAGCAGATTGATGCGCTGGAACAAGGCTTGATCGACGTCGGCGTGATTCGTCCCGAAGCGCTGCCGCATGGCATCAAGGCGATGGAGCTGTTCAAGGATTCGCTCACCGTGGTGATGCACGCCAGCAATCCGCTCGCGGCGGGAGAAGGTCCGGTCGATATCGGCGAACTGGCGAACGAGGATTTCATTTTCTATCAGCGCCACCTCGGCATACGCCTGTATGACGAGGTGATCGCGCTATGTACGCGCGCCGGCTTCAGCCCGCGCATTCTTTATGAAGTGCGCGAATTGCCCACCATCATCGGATTGATTTCCGGCGGCTTCGGCGTGGCCGTGCTGCCCGGCTCGGTGCAGCGGATGATGGTGGAGAACGTGGTGTACCGGCCGGTGAAGAACATGGAAGCGGCGACGGCGGTGTGGGCGATCTATCGCGACGATGCAAACGATCCGATGGTGCATGCGTTCCTGGATATCGCGCAGTGCCTTGCATCCAAGGCGTTGAAAGCGGAACGGAAATGACGCGCTCGTCACTGCCCGCACACGACGACTGAAACAAGGTTCGAGTACGCGCTCGCTTACGCTACGCTGTCGATTTCATGCACATCCTTGCGGGCAACGGTGAGTTGCGAAAAAAGCAACGATCTTTGCTGGCAAGGGAACTTTTTCATTTGTAAACTAGAGGGTACATAAACCCACAACCCTATCCCCATAGGTACACGCAATGCGCATGCATCCCCTCACACGCGGCCTCACCGCCGTGCTGATGTTTGCCTTACCTGCCCTTCCCGCCATGGCGGCCCGCTTCGAACTGCAAGGCGGCGTCAGTTACATGGACAGCTACAGCGCGCCCGCAGCGTTTGGTCAGGTGATCTTCGACGAACATCAATTCGGCAGCAGCAACTTCAGCTGGGCACCGGAAATTACCGCCGGCTGGATCGGCGGCCGCGATCTTCGGCGTTTCGACAACGGCCGCTACACCACCCGCGATGACATCGGCCTGATCGGTGCCGGCATACGCGTCCATTACGGTCCCGCCAATGCGTGGTATCGGAAGCTTTTCGTCAGCGAACAGCCGACGGTGCATACCGGCCGCACGTTGGCGCTGAGCAGCTCTTATGAGTTCATGACCACGGTGGGTTATCAGGGCGATCATTGGATGGTGGGCGTTCGCCATATTTCCAACGCCGGCATTCATGAGCCCAATCGTGGCGAGACGATCGCGCTGGTGGGTTTTGCGTTCTGAGTTGCCGCAGTTTTTCGATACATAAAAAAACGGCCCCTTCGCAGGGGCCGTTTGCTTTTGCCCCCTCCCCTACTTCACGTAGGGGAGGAAGCTGTTTCTGGCAAGCGTGAATATCAATGCCCGCCGCCACCTGCTCCAGCCTTCGCGCCAAACGGCGGCTTGGCCATCCAGATCACCACAATCAGCGACAGAAAGATCCAGCCCAGCACGTAGAAGATCTCGTTGAAGGAAATCTGCAGGCCTTGCGCAGTGATAGTCTGGTTCAACATCCCGATCGTTGTCTGTGTATCGCCGCCCTGGCTGATCGCCTGCTGCGCGGTCGGGTTATACGGAGTGATCTGTTCGGCGAGCTGCGAGTGATGCAGCACGGCGCGGCGTTGCCACATGAAGCTGGTGAGCGAAGCGGCAAAGCTGGCGCCCATCGTGCGCAGGAAGGTGGCCACGCCACCGCCTGAGGCGAGTTCGTTTGGCTTGAGGTCCGACAGCAGGATGGTGGTGACCGGCATAAAGAACAGCGCTATGCCCAGACCTTGCACCAATTGCACCAACGCGACGTGGTAGAAATCCACGCCGATGTAAAAGCCCGAGCGTATGAAACAGGTTACCCCCATCACGACGAACGAGGCCGCGGTGAGCATGCGCAGATCAAAGCGCGAAGCGTAGCGTCCTACGAAGGGCGTGAGGATCACCGGCAGGATGCCCAAGGGTGCCGCGGCGAAGCCGGCCCAGGTGGCGGTGTAGCCCAGATTGATCTGCAGCCACTGCGGGATCAGCAAGTTGATGGCGAAGAATGCTGCATACGCCAACACCAGGGAGATCGTGCCCATGCGGAAGTTGCGATGGCGGAACAGCTTGAGATCGACGATCGGGTCCTTATCGGTCAATTCCCAAATCAGGAAGACGGCGATGGCGATCACCGAGATGATCGAGGTCATGATGATGAAGTTGGAATTGAACCAGTCTTCATCATTCCCCTTGTCCAGCACCACTTGCAGCGCGCCTACGCCAATCACCAGCGTGATCAGGCCCACGTAGTCCACTTTCGGACGCGACGTCACCACTTCGCGCAGACGCATCTGGTTAGCCACCACGAAGCTGGCGAAAATACCGATCGGCACGTTGATGAAGAAGATCCACGGCCAGGAATAGTTGTCGGTGATCCAGCCGCCAAGAATTGGGCCGGCAATCGGCGCCACCACCGTCACCATCGCCAATAACGCCAGCGCCATCGGCCGCTTGTTGGGTGGATAGATGCCGATCAGCAAGGCCTGAGTCACCGGATACATCGGGCCGGCCACCGCGCCTTGCAGGGTGCGAAACACGATCAGCATGCCCATGCTTTGCGCGATGCCGCACAGGAATGACGCGATCGAGAACGCCAGCGTGGCCCACACGAACAGCTTCACCTCGCCGACGCGGCGGGTGAGAAAGCCGGTGAGCGGCAGCGCGATGGCGTTGCTTACCGCAAAGGAAGTGATCACCCAGGTGCTCTGGTCCGAACTCACGCCAAGGTTGCCGGCGATAGTCGGCAACGACACGTTGGCGATGGTGGTGTCCAGCACCTGCATGAACGTGGCCAGCGACAAGCCGATCGTCGCGAGGACCAGGTTGGGTGGACGGAAATGGCTGCTCATAAGATGTCACCTGCGAGCGATGTGTCGAGCTGGCCCTTCTCCCCTCTGCTTCATCGTGCCGTCATTCCCGCGAAAGCGGGAATGACGGCCATGCAAGAACGAAGCATCAAGCGGAAAGAGTGAGGACAGGAATAAACGCGCTCAATGCCCGCCCATGTTGTCGTGAATGACCCGCTCGATCTGCGCATTCGCATCGGCGAGCTGGTCCTTGTAAACATCGGTGCTGAAGCGCGGTTCGCTGCGTACGCTTTGCGCCAGCGTCGGGCCGTTCTGATCGTGCAGGTCCACTTCGGTGGCAAGCGACATGCCGATGCGCAGCGGATGCTGGTCGAGCTGCGATGCATCGGTGAACACCACGCGCACCGGAATGCGCTGCACGATCTTGATCCAGTTGCCGGTAGCGTTCTGCGCCGGCAGCAGCGAGAACGCGCTACCTGTGCCTACGCCGAGGCTTTCCACCTTGCCCTTGTACTTCACCGAACTGCCGTACACGTCGGAGGAAATTTCCACCGGCTGGCCGATGCGCATGTGCGTAAGCTGCGTTTCCTTGAAGTTGGCATCGATCCACACTTCGTGCAGCGGCACCACCGCCATCAAGGCTGCACCCGGCTGCACGCGCTGGCCCACCTGCACGGTGCGCTTGGCCACATAGCCGGTAATCGGCGCCACCATCACGGTGCGCACGTCGTCCAGATAGGCAGCGCGGTATTGCGCAGCAGCGGCCTTCACATCCGGATGCGACGCAATGGCCGTGTCGTCGACCAGCACCTTGTTGGTCTGCAATTGCTGCTCGGACGTAGTCAACGCGCTCTGCGCAGCGGTGAGCGCCTCGCGTGCATGCGCCAGCTCTTCGGCGGAAATCGCGCCGCTCTTGGCCAGATCACGACGGCGGTTGTAGTCGGCCTGCGCCTTCTGCAACGCGACCTTCTCCACCGCCACTTGCGCTTGTGCGCCCGACACCGTGCTGTACAAGCCACGCACGCGACGCACGGTATTGGCGAGGTTGGCGGCAGCGCGCTGCAAGCCGACGTCCGCATCGGACTTGTCGAGCTGCACCAGCACTTGACCTTGCTTTACGAAGTCGCCGTCGTCGGCGCCGATGCTGGTGACGGTACCGGCGATGCGCGGCGTGATCTGCACGATATTGCCGTTGATGTAGGCGTCGTCGGTACTTTCATACCAGCGGCCTTCGAGGAAATACCACGCCGTCCACGCAATGGCGGCGAGCACGATCACTGCCATCAGCAAGCGCAGCAGCATGCCGCGCCGGTTGTTGGCCGGCGGAGCCTGCACGATGGGCGTGTCGGCGGTGTTGGGATTCGGACTGGACATGGGGGTGCCTCAGATACGCAAGGAAATCATTTGGAGGAAAGTTCGGCGCTAGACTGCGGTCGAAAGCCGCCGCCGAGCGCCTGGATCAGTTGCACGTTCAGATCGGACTGCTGCGCACGCAGCGCGGCCATGCGCTGTTCGGCGGCGAGCAGTTCCTGGCGCACGCTGAGCGCTTCCAGGTAATTGCCGATGCCGGCCTTGTAGCGCTGCTCGGCCAGCGTCCAGGCATCGTTCGCCGCATCCAGCGCGCGCTGTTGCGCAGCGATCTGCTGCTGCATCGATGCGATGGCGTCGTAGTCGTCGGCCACTTCGTTGACGGCGGAGACGAGCGTCTTGTTGTATTGCGCGACTGCGAGGTCGTATTGCGCATCCTTGCTGTTCAAGTTCGCGCGGCGGCGGCCGCCGTCGAAGATCGGCAGGCTGATTGCCGGCGCGGCTTCGTAGAAGCGGTTCTTCAACGAGAACAGGTTCGCGCCGCCGAGATTGATCAAGCCGACCATCGCGCCGATGTTTACGTTCGGCAGGAATTCGGTCTTGGCGGAAGCGATGTCCTTGCTTGCGGCTTCCACGTGCCAGCGTGCAGCCACCAGATCGGCGCGATGGCCGACCAGTTCCACCGGCAGATTCGCCGGCACGCTCAACGCCGCGGGCGGCAGCAACTGCGGACGAGCAATGTCCAGGCCACGATCGGGACCTTTGCCGAGCAGCACCGACAGCGAGGTACGCGCCGCATCGACCGCACGATCGGTCTGCGCCTTCTGCCCTTCCGCGCTGGCGACTTCCGAATCGCTTTGCTTGAGTTGCATCTGGTTGTCGATGCCCGCGGCCACGCGCTGGCGCGTGAGCATGCGCGCATCATTGGCGCGTTTCAGTTCGGCGGCAGCGACATCTTGTTGCGTGTATGCGTAACCCAGTTGCACGTATGCGCGTGCAACGTTGGTCGACAAGGCGATGCGCGCCGCTTGCGCGTCGACTTCGGCAGCGCGTTGGTGGCCCAGGGCCGCTTCCCACGCCGCACGCTGGCCGCCCCACAGATCGAGATCCCATTTGAAGCTGCCGTACACGTACTTGGCGGCGCCGACGTGGCCGGTGCCGAGGGCGGGGATGGAAGTGGGAATGCGCGCTTCGGCAAAGCTGCCGCCCACGCCTACGGTGGGTTTACGTGCGGCATCGGCGGCGCCGGCGGCGGCTTGCGCCTGGCGGGCGCGCGCATCGGCTATCGCCAGGCTCGGGTTGTCGTGCAGGGCTTCGGCGATCAGCGCGCTGAGCTGCGGATCGCCCAGGCCTGTCCACCAATCGTCCTTCGGCCAGGCCGCATCGGAAACCTGCACGTTCGACAGGCTGCGTTCGGCCTTCAGCGACGAAGGATCGGTGAGCGCGCCGTTCGGGTGCAGCCCGCCGCTGGTCGCACAACCGGCGAGAGCGACGGTGAATCCGACAGCAGCCGCAAGAGTTTGCAGACGCATGGCTTTCAATCTCGACGTTTGAAGTGAATGAAGCAGTGCACCGGCAAGCCTTTCCTGATGCTTTGCCGGCTGGCCGAAACCGGCGATGCCGGCTGGCGTCAGCGCCGCGGGGACTTTTGGGTCCACCGCGGCAGGTCATCCGTGTGTCAGTTCTTGTGTTCTTTGTTGTTGTCGCGCAGCGCGTGCAGCAGGCGACCGAGGTAGTCGTGCAGGCGCTGCCGTTCGTCTTCGTTCAACGAGCGTTGCGCCGCTTCCAGCACGCGCTCTTTGCAACCGGTCAGTTGTAGGTACTGCGCATTGCCTTCTTCGGTAAGTTCGATGCGCAGCGCGCGTCGATCCTGCTCGTGCGGGCAGCGGCGCAGATAACCCTTGCCCTCGAGCTGGTCGAGCTGGCGTGTCATGGCGCCGCCGTCCAATTCCACCGAGCGGGCCAGCTCGGTGGCCGTCATCGACCCCAGCTCGGCCAGACGCTTGAGGATCAGGAACTGGGTGAAGCGAAGGCCCAGGCCCTTGGCTGCAATTTCCGCCTCGATACCGCGCACCAGCTCGGTGCGGACGAGGCCGATCAGCACGCCAAGGCTTTCCTGGCTGGTGGGGGTGATGAGCGGTCCGGGGTTCATGGGAGCGCATTTTATTGCCCCCGGTATATTTGTCAAGGCAAATATGTGTTACGCACCTATTGACCCGGCAAATTGACAGAAATGAACTACGCCCCAGCGGGCGCGACCAGCAGGGCCAGCTCGTCGTCGATCCAGGCCTTGATGGCCGGATCGCGCAATTCGAACAGCTCAAATACGCCCAGCGCCCGCAACGCTGGCAGTTGCGCCAGCAGGCGGGGCTCCATCGCGCGCCGCACCGCTTCGGGCGTGGCGGGGTCGAGCATCTGATGGGCACAGGCAACAAAGGTCTCCAGCGGAGACTTGGAGACGTCAGGTTTTGCAGAAACCAGTTGGAGCAGGGACATGGGGTTTCCTTATCTTCGTGCGGCAGGATCTGCGTGAAACGGATCACTCATAAAAGACGGACGAACGAGATCTGCCGTGACCGACATCGGCGTGACCGGCAAGGCAAGTGGGCCTATGCATCGGGCGAGGGTCTTCGGCAGCCCCTGGGGTTCATCGGTAACCGCGAGCGGCGGCAGCGGGTGGGGGGAATTCCGGTGATCGCATCGGACAGTCCTGACAGCTTAGGCAAAGCCGATGACAAGCTGATAACGTTATTTGGCCAAATAATGTCGAGATTCAGCCATGCAACGGACCAAGCAGGAGCTCTACGAGCTAATCGAACGCCTGGACGGCCCTGCCCTGATCGCCTACTGGGATGACGGCGAAGCCTTCAGCGAGTACACGCAGGAGACCAAGCAATACGACTGGCACAGCCACGCGCGAGGGCAATTCTTCTGCGTGGAAAGCGGCCTGGTGCACATGCATACCGCGCACGGCTCATGGCTGCTGCCGCCGCATCGCGCCGGCTGGATGCCACCGGGCGAACTGCACAAGGTAACCATCAACGGCCGACTCACCGGCTGGGGCGTGTTCCTGCATCCTGACGTTTGCCCTTGCCTGCCCGATCGGCCCGGGGTGATCGGCGTCAATGCGCTGATGCGCGAACTGGTCCACCGCGCCAGCTCCTGGACCTGGAATCCCGAACTCAACGAACGCCAGCAAAAAGTGATGGCCGTGCTGCTGGAAGAGATCCGCCACGCGCCGCACGAACCGCTGCACCTGCCGATGCCGATGGATCGCCGCCTGCTGCGCATTGCCCTCGCCGTGCTGGATCAGCCGCAGGACAACCGCAGCCTGGAAGAGTGGGCGGCATGGGCTGGACTTTCCGTGCGCACGCTCAGTCGCCTGTTCCGCGCCGAAACCGCCTTGAGCTTCGCGCAATGGCGCCAGCAGGCGCGGCTCACCAAAGGGCTGGAGCAATTGGCCGACGGCTTGCCGGTCGCCGCGGTGGCGGACGGGCTTGGCTACGCCAGCACCAGCGCCTTCATCGCGATGTTCCGGCGTTGTTTCGGGGATCCGCCGGCGCGCTATTTCGGGCAGCGGGCCACGGCGTAAGCGACAACGCGCTCCTCAACTAAAACTCTCGAGCACGATCCCAGCCATGCGCATATTCTCCTTGCTCGCGCACCCGCGCCCGAACAGCTTCTGTCACGCGCTCTCGGCGCGCACTTGCAAGCGCCGGGCATGCCATCTCGCATCACGACCTGTATGCCGAGGGCTTCAATCCCTGCCTGACCGCGGAAGAGGCATACAGCATCGGCGACACGCTTGAAGTTGCCTTGTCGCGCGCGAGCGACCCGGTCTTGCAGAGTCATCGGACCGAGATTACGCACGCGGACGGTCTGCTGATCGTGCATCCCAACTGGTGGGGCAAACCTCCCGCCATCCTTGCGGGTTGGCTCGACCGGGTGCTGGTGCCCGGCGTGGCCTATCGACTGGCCTCCGCCGATGGAACGCCGGAGGGCTTGCTGTCGATCAGGCAGGCGCTGGTGTTGAACACCTCCGACACGCACGCCGAGCGGGAAGAGCGTGACCTGGGCGATCCGCTGGAACTGATCTGGGGCCGATGCGTGCTGCCCTATTGCGGCGTGCAGACATACAAGCGGCATATTTTCAGGCCCGTGGTGGGTAGCTCGGACGCGCAACGCCTGAGCTGGCTTGCGGACACCGAAGCGCTATGCGGCGCGGCCTTTGCGGGCTGACGCGAACGCATCGCCATCTCACCGCATGAGACGCCCGAGCCTGAGGATCCATGCAGCCGGCAAGGCGGGCCGCCGGTAGCCAGGACCGGCCTTTACCGCGCTGCAACCAGTCCCTATATATGATTGACGCCCCGCCCCCGCACCGCAGCGGGTCATCGCCCATGCCTTTGCAAGATTTCCATCCCGCCGTTGCCGCGTGGTTCGAAACCACGTTCCCTGCGCCTACCGCCGCGCAGGCCGGCGCGTGGCCGGCGATCAGGGCAGGGCAGCACACACTGGTGGCCGCGCCGACCGGTTCGGGCAAGACGCTTACCGCGTTTCTTGCGGCGATCGATCAGCTGGTGCAGGAAAGCGTCGAACGCGGCGGCACGCTGCCGGACGAAACGCGCGTGGTGTACGTATCGCCGCTGAAGGCGCTGTCGAACGACATCCATATCAATCTGGAAGCGCCACTGGAAGGCATCGGCATCGAGCTGGAAAAGCTCGGCCTGCCCGGCGCGCCGATCCGCACCGCCGTGCGCACCGGCGACACGCCACAAGCCGAACGCAACCTGATGCGCAAGGCGCCGCCGCATATTCTGGTGACGACGCCGGAATCGCTGTACGTGCTGATGGGTTCGCTGTCCGGACGCGAGATGCTGAAAAGCGTGCGCAGCGTGATCGTGGATGAAATCCATGCGGTGGCCGCGAGCAAGCGTGGTGCGCATCTGGCGTTGACACTGGAGCGGCTGGAAGCCTTGTGCCAACGGCCGTTGCAGCGGATCGGCTTGTCGGCGACGCAGAAGCCGATCGAGGATGTGGCGAAATTTCTCGTAGGGCAGGGGACTGGCTTGTCTCCCTCTCCCCTTCGGGGAGAGGGGCGGGGTGAGGGGACAACTCCGCCGGAAACCCCATCAAAAATACAGCCCGTCATTACCGACCTCTTCGCAAGAGCCACCCCTCACCCCAGCCCTCTCCCCGTAAGGGAGAGGGAGCAAAGCTGCACCATCATCAACGTTGGTCACACCCGCGCGCGCGATCTCGCCATCGAGGTACCACCGGTACCGCTCGAAGCAGTGATGTCCAACGACAGTTGGGACCTGGTCTACAACCAGCTCGCGCAACTGGTCGAGCAACATCGCACCACGCTGGTGTTCGTCAATACGCGTCGCATGGCCGAACGCGTGGCGCGACATTTGTCCGAGCGCATCGGGCAGGACGTCGTTGCCGCGCATCACGGTAGCCTCGCGAAAGAACATCGCCTGGATGCCGAGCAGCGCCTGAAACGCGGCGACCTGAAAGTACTGGTGGCGACCGCATCGCTGGAACTGGGCATCGACATTGGCGACGTCGACCTGGTGTGCCAGCTTTCTTCGCCGCGTTCCATCGCCGCGTTTCTGCAGCGCGCCGGCCGCTCCGGCCACGCGGTGAACGGCACGCCGAAAGCGCGACTGTTTCCGAGCAGCCGCGATGACCTGATCGAATGCGCCGCCTTGCTCGACTGCGTGCGCCGCGGCGAACTGGATACGCTGGTGCAGCCGCCGCAACCGATCGACGTGCTGGCGCAGCAGATCGTGGCCGAAATTGCCTGTGCGGAATGGGATGAAGATGCGTTGTTCGATCTGGTGCGCCGCGCGTATCCGTATCGCACGCTGCCGCGCGAGATCTTCAACAACGTGGTGCGCATGCTGGCCGACGGCTTCAGCACGCGGCGCGGTGCGCGCGCGGCCTATATTCATCGCGACGCCGTGCATCACGAGCTGCGCGCACGACGGGGCGCGCGGCTCACCGCCGTCACTTCCGGCGGCACCATTCCCGATACCGCCGATTACCTGGTGGTGCTGGAACCGCAAGCGACCATCGTCGGCACCATCAACGAAGATTTCGCCATCGAAAGCATGGCCGGCGACATCATCCAGCTCGGCAACGTCAGCTATCGCATCCTGCGCGTGGAGCGCGATCGCGTGCGCGTGGAAGATGCGCAAGGCGCGCCGCCGAGCCTGCCGTTCTGGCTGGGCGAAGCGCCGGGCCGCAGCAATGAGCTGTCGGCCGGCGTGTCGCGCTTGCGCGAGGAACTGTCGATGCGCATCGATGCCGAAGGCGTGCAGGCAGCGTTCGACTGGCTGCGCGAAACGCTGGGCCTGAACGAATCGGCCGCGCAGCAGATCGTGGAATACCTGGCCAAGGCCAAGGCCGCGCTCGGCGTGATGCCGACCCAATCCACGCTGGTGTTCGAGCGCTTCTTCGACGAATCCGGCGGCACGCAGTTGGTGATCCACACGCCCTGGGGCAGCCGCATCAACAAGGCGTGGGGCCTGGCGCTGCGCAAGCGCTTCTGTCGCCAGTTCAATTTCGAACTGCAGGCGGCGGCGACCGAAAACGCGATCGTGCTGTCGCTCTCCACCAGCCACAGTTTTCCGCTGATCGAAGTGGCGCGTTACCTGCACAGCAACACCGCCGAACACGTGCTGGTGCAGGCGTTGCTGGATGCACCGCTGTTTCCGGTGCGCTGGCGCTGGAATGCCGTCACCGCGCTGGCGCTGCCACGCTACGCGGGCGGCAAGAAAGTACCTGCGCCGCTGCAACGCATGAAAAGCGAAGACTTGCTCGCCACCGTCTTTCCCGATCAGGTGGCGTGCCAGGAAAACATCGTTGGCGAACGGGAAGTGCCCGATCATCCGCTGGTCAACCAGACCATGCACGACTGCCTGCGCGAGGCAATGGACGTGGATGGCTTGCTGGAGATCCTCAAGCGAATGGAGTCCGGCGCGATCACCGTGGTGGCGCGCGATCTCACCGCACCCAGCCCGCTGGCCAGCGAAGTGCTCAATGCAGCGCCTTATGCTTTCCTGGATGACGCGCCACTGGAAGAACGGCGCACGCGTGCCGTGCAGACGCGGCATTGGAACGGCATCGAAGATACCGACGATCTGGCCAAGCTCGATCCGGAAGCGATCGCCGCGGTGCGCGCGGAAGCGTGGCCGGAAGTGCGCAGTGCAGATGAAATGCATGAAGCGCTGAATGTGCTGGGCTTCGTGACTGAAGAGGAAGCGCGTGCGATCGATGGCTGGTTGGACTGGCTCGACAAGCTCGCGAAAGTACATCGCGCCACGCTTTTAGCTCCCTCTCCCCGCCGGGGAGAGGGTTGGGGTGAGGGGACAACCTCGTGCAATCCATGGATCTGCGCCGAAAAACTCCCCATGTGGCATGCGGTGCACGCGCATGCATCCATGCAGCCGGCAGTCACCGCTCCGGCCGAATACGCCGCGCAAAGCTGGACCCGCGAAGACGCTCTGCTCGAACTGGTGCGCGGTCGCCTCACCGGCCTCGGTCCCAGCACCGTTGCATCGCTGGCCTCGTCGATGCACGTCGATCCCATCGACATCGATCTCGCCCTGATTCGCCTGCAATCGGAAGGCTACGTGATGCAGGGCCACTTCACGCCGGACGCCAGCGACATCGAATGGTGCGAACGCCATCTGCTCGCGCGCATCCACCGCTACACCATCGGCCGTCTACGTCGCGAAATCGAACCGGTCAGCCGTCGCGACCTGATGCGCTTCCTGCTCGAATGGCAGCACACCACGCCGGGCACCAAGCTCAACGGCCCCGATGCGCTCAGTGCCGTGCTCCACCAAATGGAAGGCTACGAAGCCGCCGCGGGCGCGTGGGAAAGCGAGCTGCTCGCTTCACGCATCACGGATTATTCCAGTCGCTGGCTGGACGAACTCTGTCGCGCCGGCCGCATCGGCTGGAATCGCCTACGCAGCGGTGGCGGCAGCAGCGGGCCAGTACGCGCCACGCCACTCGTGCTGCTGCCGCGTCGGCAATTGCCGATATGGACGTCTCTGGCCGACCGCAACCAGGAACAGGACGCACTGCTTTCCTCGCGCGCACAAGCCGTTGCCGATGCATTGGGTGCGCATGGCGCGTTGTTCTTCGACGAACTGATCGATGCTGCCCATTTGTTGCGCACTGAACTGGAAGACGCACTCGGCGAGCTGGTATCCGCCGGCCGCGTCACTTCCGACAGCTTCGCCGGTTTGCGCGCATTGCTGACGCCCGCTGCGAAACGCGAGTCGCCTCGCCATCGACGTGTGCGTCGGCATGCGTTGAGCGAAATCGAGGATGCGGGGCGCTGGTCACTGGTGCGAAAGCTTCCTGCTCCCTCGCCCCTCCGGGGTGAAGGCCGAGGTGAGGGGTCAACCTCGCGGGAAACGAAAAATTCCGACGACATCATCGAACACATCGCCCGCGTCCTCCTCCGCCGCTACGGCGTCGTGTTCTGGAAACTGCTCGAACGCGAAGCACCATGGCTGCCGTCCTGGCGCGAACTCCTGCGCGTTTACCATCGTCTCGAAGCCCGCGGTGAAATCCGCGGCGGCCGCTTCGTGGAAGGCTTGGTCGGCGAACAATTCGCACTCCCCGAAGCCATCGCCCACTTGCGCAGCATCCGCCTGCGTCCGCCGGAACAAACACGCGTCACCCTGAGCGGCAGCGATCCCCTCAACCTCGTCGGCACCGTCCTCGCCGGCGACCGCCTGCCTGCGCTGGCTGGCACACGCGTGCTCTACGAAGACGGCATGCCCGTTGCAGCATTGGTCGCCAACAAGCCGCAATGGCTGATCGAAGGCGATCTTGCGCAACAGCGGCGCTGGTACAACGCCTTGCTGCGGCGACCGGAACCGGATGGCACGAGCGACGTGAGTTACGTTCATCGTTGAGCCCACATCCGAAGGCGCAACTTTTCGTTTGTGGAAAGGTCTGGCGGAAAGGCTTGGCACGTTTGTAAACTGGCTCACGGCAAATGTTGCCTAACGTTTCGTTCAAGGCGGACGGCTACGTAGCCGCTTAACTCCGGCGTTAGACCTCACTAGGGGAATTTCTTGGGCACTGGATTCTGGGTCAAGCGGTTTCTTACTGTCCTATTGGGAGCTTTCGCGATCATCTTCGTTGTGCAGTTGCTCAAAGGCCATAGCTTCGATTACGCGGCAACGCAGGCTGCAATTTGGGGCACTCTGGCGGCGCTTATTTTCGGCATCACCAGGTTCTTTCGAGCAAAACGAGGCCAGCACTGCGAAATTTGCAGAGACACGCCAGAGATGCAACAAGACCCTCGCGGTGAGGGCTGACATCTCGTTCAAGGCGTATGGCTACGCCGCCGCTTAACTTCAGCGTTAGGCAGCAGCGAACAGATCTAACAGTCACCTCTTACTCGGGCGTTAGCCATGGAACTTCGAGCGACCCTTGCGTATAACCAATCGCTGATCCGCCAAGCGGTATGGTGTTTTTGGCGGCGTGTCGTCGGTTTCCGATTCCCAACCGCCCTTATTCTCATCGCGATTGGCCTGGTTGCTCTGATTCGCGCGGGAGATAGCTCTTGGCTCCTTGGAGTTGCGGCCAGCGCTCTCATCCTGGGCATCCTTTTTATGGTTGCCCTTTTTCTTGTTCACTACCGCAACGGCATCCAAAAGCTGCGCGCAATGGGAAATCCGCAGGCCGAACTCATTGTCACGGACTCCATCTTGTCCTTCTCTTCTGGAGCAGGAACCGCGTCCCTTCCATGGTCGTCTGTATCCGAGATCTGGCAGTTCCAGACGTTCTGGATCCTGCTGTTTTCAAAAAACCAATTCGCCACCTTGCCGCTCGCGGATATCTCCGATGAGCTTCGGGAGTTCATCGTTCAACGCGTACGAGCGGCGGGCGGCAAGATCAGCTGACAAACAACGAACCACGTACCAACCATTGGATCTATATCCCGACAAAGGACGCATCTGTGGCATTCATATCAAGTAACTACGCGAATAACTCAGCGGCACCAGTAGGAAAATGGACCTGCTCACCGACGTCTCGCCTGGCGCCGTTCAGCGATGCACCAACCGGCGACAATACAAAAGGGACCAATCTTTGCGGCCAATGTGTCTCATACGTCAAGAAGGTTTGCCCTGCACTTCCTTCCACCGCCAATTGGAAGAAGGGCGCCGCAGTCAAGGGCAACACCAGCATCGTGCCCGGCACTGTCATTGCCACATTCAATGACTCCGGCCAATACCATGGTCATGCCGCGATCTATGTGGGCCAGACTCCGGCGGGTGTCAATGTCTACGACCAATATGTGACTCCTCCCAGCCCAAAGGCTATCGGCCCCAGAACGCTTCGTTGGGGCGCACATGGCGATTCGAACAACGGAGACAAGTTCTATGTCGTGGAATAGAAGTTTTGGCGTTCTGCTGTTTGTAGCCCTGCTGGGTTGCTCTGCTCAGCAACCGACCATGGCTGCCGCCGTATGCTCCGCACGCCCGGATCATCCATTGCGTTTCGTGGACGTATTCGACGGTTCTCCGAGCGACATGGCTACGCTCGTTCCTGATCAGGCCGGCGCATCGACCGGTTATTGGCTGCTTGGGTATATCTATGACGCTGGCCGGTTTGTCACGATCCGGTGTAAGTACGCCGATGGACACACCTCAGACACGAAGCTGGCCAACAAAATCAATCGATGTGATTACACGATCGATTCGAAGAAAACACTGAAGCTGGATTGTAAGTAGCGAAAGCTGGAAAAGCCGCTCTACGATTCGCCGGGATCAAAACGGCTTTGAAATCGGCTTGCTTCATGCTCCAACCCTGGAAAGAGGTAGCCATGCACCATTCTAGACTCTGCGCGCTGCTAATCGACTGCAATGTCGACGATATCGATCAGGCCGCCAGCTTCTGGGCCGAGGCGTTGGGGCGGCCGGTCGATCCCGGCCATCCGGGCACTCGCGGCAACTACCGCATGCTGGAGACGCCGCCTGACGAGCCGATCGTGCAACTTCAACGCGTCGATCATGAGAGCAGGGTGCATATCGATATCGAAACCGATGACATTCCTGCCGAGGTGCAGCGTCTTGAAAAACTGGGTGCCAGTGTCGTGGACCGCCTGGAACGCTGGGTGGTGATGCAGGCTCCGAGTGGGCAGCGGTTCTGCGTCGTTCGCGTGCAACGGCCTGGCTTTCCCAAGAATGCGAATCGATGGCCTTGAAGCGTGGCGTGGTTTGGCCGCCATCGCCACGTCAACGGTCCGGTTGACGCCGCTTCTGGCATCAACGCTTTCGATGGTTTTGGCATCCCCTTTTTCTCTGGCTTGGTTATAGTTGAAGCGCGGGCCTGAGCTTGGGCACCGGTGTTGGGGAACAGATAAGTCCAGTCGACAGGCAGTATCCACGCCGCCGCGGGTGGCGTGCGCCTGCACACAACCACGGAGGATGCATGAACACCGAATACAACCCTTATTCGCCACCCACCAGCGTGATCACGGACCACGCCGGCAGCCAGGGCCAGGTCGTGGCGAGCAAGGGACGCCGCTTCGGCACCTGGCTCATCGATTACGTCATCTATTACCTAATCATGTTCGTGATCGGAATAGCCATGGGCATGGTGTTCGGTAGCCGCGGCATCCAGGCGCTAGGCATGCCTTTCTGGTACCTGCTCGCCTTCGCCGTGGTCATCGGCTACTACGTGGTGTTCGAAAGCGTCTGGCAGCGTACGCCAGGTAAATTCATTCTTGGCACCATGGTTGTCAACGCGACGGGAACCAAGCCAAGCGTTGGGCAGGTTTTCGGGCGCACGTTGTGCCGGTTCATTCCCTTCGAACCGTTTTCCTTTTTCGGCGCCGAAGGCTGGCATGACTCGATCCCCAAGACCAGGGTGGTGATGGTGCAAAAACGCTGAGCCCTCAGTCGCGTAGTCGGGATGAGCGCACGCGAATCCCGACACCGCCCATACGCCATGCTTCGCGCCATCGCCTGTCGGCGAATCAATCGCTGTAGTCGGCGATGTAGACCAGCAAACCGTCGCGCTCGCGGTATTCGCTGCGTCCATCCAACGCGATGCTTTGGCCTGCCCGTATGCCGTTGGGCAGGTCGACGGCGAAGGTGCCCTGAAAATGGATTTGCGCGTGCGCCACGCCATCGGCTTCGCTGTAGCGGGTGATGGTCTGGTGGCGCGCGGAAAACAGGTAGCGGGAGCCCTCCGCCAGATGACGTAGCTCAGGGGCGCCCGCGGTACGCACGCTGAGCACGCCGGCGGTGTAGTTCTCAAAGATCACTTCGCTGTGCATGGTGGCGAGCATGGCGTCGACGTCGATGCGGTTGTAAGCGTCGATGTAACGGTCGATCAGCTCGCGCATGGTAGTTCTCCCGGGGGTCGGCGCGAGCATAACGGACTTGAGCGTATAAGGGATCGTCGTCACCCTCGGGAGGGATTGCGATGAAAGCCTCAGTCTTTGTTGGCGTCAGTGTCGATGGCTTTATGGCCCGGACCGATGGCGCACTCGACTTTCTGCCGGAAGGCGGTGGTGAGCCGCATGGCTACGACGAATTCATAAGCACGGTGGACGCACTTGTCATCGGACGGAAGACGTACGAGACGGTGCTTGGCTTCGGTTCGTGGGCGTACGGCGAAAAGCCTGTCTTCGTATTGAGTGCGCGCGAGCTCGCACCATCACCCGCTGGCGCATTGGTGCAACGGATGGCGGGCGAACCCGACGAGATCGTCGCCGAGCTTGGCAAGCTCGGCATCCAGCATATTTACGTCGATGGCGGCTTGACGATTCAGGGATTCCTGCGCGCCGGACTCATTCAACGATTGATCGTTACACGCGTGCCGGTGTTGATTGGCAACGGCGTTCCTTTGTTTGGCGCGGTTGCGGAGGACATTCGGCTCAAACATGTCGCCACGCGTTCGTATGCCAGCGGATTGGTGCAGAGTGAATATGAAGTTCTTGGCTGATTGATCTGGTGCTGCGTGTTACACGTACGACGCGAGTCGTTGGTTATCGCGCTGATCGTACCCTCACCCGACATGCCTCTCCCGGAGGCCTGGTTTAGCGTCGAACCTCAGCTGAGGATGGCAGATGATGTTGAGTGTTACGTCATGCTAGTTCGTCGTTGCAGCGAAAGCTGGACGTAGCGCGAAGCGCGGAGAACGTCCGAAGGACGGCCCCGAGGGGGTGAGCGAAGTGAATCACCCAGTGTCTTTCCGCTCTAAAGTCGCTGGGCACCGGCTTTCGCCGGGGCGACGAGCATGAAATGAATGGTGTAAGTGAGATTCGACGCTAATCAAGTCCCGAAGGGAGAGGGCTCACGAATGTCGGAATGAGGATGCACCACATCAATGCTTCTTGACGTTGTCCGTCTGCGTAATGAACTGCGCCACGTTGTCATGCAGCAGCTTCAATGATTCCTCGTGGGCGTAAACCATGTGACCCGACGGATACCACGCATAGCGGATGTTGTTCAGCAGCGCGGGCTGGATCGGCATGTGCTGCATCTCGTAATCGGCTGCGTAGAACGGCGTGGCGAGGTCGTAGTAACCGCCATTGAGGAAAACTTTCAGCCCAGGGTTGGTCTTCATGGCTTTGGCCAGGTCCGGCATCACATTGAGTGTGCCGTCGTGACCGCCGTGCTTGAAATTCCAATCGTTGGCGTCCGCGAATTCGTGATAGACCTGGTCCTGGCCGTATTTGAGATCCTTGCGCGCATAATCGTTGAAGGCGGCGATATAGGCGGAGCTGATCGCTGAGGATTGCGGATCGTATTCCGCTTCCTTGCTCAGCGGATCGAGCGAAGGTCCGGCGAAGCGCGAATCCAGGCGGCCGGTGGTGTCGCCGCTGTCCCCCAGCAGTTCGTGTTCGAACATGCCGCCGGTGACACGCAGGTTGGCCTTCAGCAGATAAGGCACGGAAAGGCCGGTGTATTGATGCAGCTTCTCGGCAACGGCCTGCTTGCGCGCATCGTCCAGGCGGGAGCCTTGCATCAATGCCTGGGCATAGTCGCCGAGCGCAAACTGTTCCGCTTCCTGCAGGAACGGTTCCAGCGCCACCGGTTGCTGCGGCAATTTGTGATGGTAGTAGGCGGTGGCGGCAAAGGTGGGCAGGCCAAGTTCGTATGGCAGATCTACGCCGGGATTCTGGTCGGCGCCGTCGATGCTGGTATCGAAGTTGAGAATTTGCGACAGCAGGATCACGCCATTGAGGTCGACGCTCTCTTCGTTTTCCAGATCGTTGGCAAGTACCGCCGAGCGCGTGGTGCCGTAGCTTTCGCCGAACAGGTATTTCGGCGAATTCCAGCGACCGTAGCGCGATAGGAACTGGGTGATGAATTGCGCAAAGGCGTGGCCATCGCCGTCGACGCTGTAGATCTCTTTACGCCGATCCTTCATCTGTTCTTCGCGCTTGGAGGCATCCGGGTCGTTGGCGATCAAACGGCTGAAGCCGGCACCGGGCGCGTCGATGAAGACCAGGTCGGAGGCATCAAGCAGGCTGTAGTCGTTGTTGACCAAGGGATAGGGCGCGGCCGGCGTATGGCTATCGTCCATGGTCACTACACGGCGTGGACCGAATGCGCCCATGTGCAGCCACACCGTCGCCGAGCCCGGTCCGCCGTTGTAGATAAAGGTGACCGGGCGCTTGGAGGCTTCTTCGCCTTTCTTGAAATAGGCCACGTAGAACATGCTGACGGTGGGGTCGTTTTCCTTGTCGCCTTTGCCGTGCAACACGAGGGTGCCGGCGACCGCCTTGTATGCGATGCGCTTGCCTTCCACGGTGACCGAGCCTTCGCTGGTCGATGCTTGCGGATGCAGCAGGTAGCTTTCCGGCTTCGCTTCGTCCGAGGCTGTCTTGTCTTTCTTGTCGGCGGCGTGGGCCGTGCCGAGCAAGAGCGCGGTCAGGGCGAGAACGAGCGGAAGCTTGCGCATGGGGAGTCCTTGGCAATGCGGCGCGGGCAGCGCGCCGGGATTCCCAGCTTAGGCATTGAACGCCTAGGGTTTCATACGCCAGAAGTCACTATGCCGCATGCGCAAAGCGCTCGCGGTAGCGCGCCGGGCTTACTTTCAACGTGCGCCGGAAGTGGTGGCGCAAGGTATCGGCGCTGCCGAAGCCGCAGGCATCAGCAATGCGCTCTACGGGCCACTGGCTTCCTTCAAGCAATTCGCGCGCGCGGCCCAGGCGTTCCTGGATCAGCCATTGCTTGGGCGAGCAGCCCGTGGCCTCTTCGAAACGGCGCAAGAAGGTGCGTTCGCTCATGCGTGCGCGTTCGGCCAAGGCATCCAGCGGCAGCGGTTGATCCAGATGGTTGCGCATCCACTCCAGCAACTTGCCCAGCGCGGTACCTTGCTCGGGCAGCGGCGCCGGAATGAATTGCGCTTGCCCGCCATCGCGGTGCGTCGGCACTACGGCACGCCGCGCGACTTGGTTGGCGATGCGAGGGCCGTAATCACGGCGGATCAGGTGCAGCGAAAGATCGATCGCGGCAGCGCTGCCCGCCGAGGTCAGCACGTTGCCCGCGTCCACGTACAGCACATCCGGTTCGATGCGGATACGCGGATACCGCTCTGCCAACGCCTGCGCATAGCGCCAATGCGTGGTGGCGGCGCGGCCATCCAATACGCCGGCCGCCGCCAGCACGAACACGCCCGAACAGAACGAAAGCAGGCGCGCACCGCGCTTGTGCGCGGCACGCAACGCATCGAGCAGCGCCGGGGGCGGCATCGCATCCACGCCGCGCCAGCCGGGCACGATCACCGTATCGGCCTGCGCCAGCAGCTCCAGCCCGCCGGCCGCCTGCACGCGTATACCGCCAGCCGCATGCAGTGGCCCACGCTCCACCGCGCACGAAGCGAAGCTGTACCAGCGCTCGAATTCCGGTCGCGACAAACCGAACATTTCCACGGCAATGCCGTATTCGAAGGTGCACAGGCCGTCATAGACCAAGGCGACGACGCGATGGTTGGCCGGGCCTGGACGGGGGCGAGCGCGTTTTGGCGATTTCTTCATGATGGCTGGCATTCTTGCCAATGTCGTGTTTGCGCGCCAGTGCCCAAACTGGAGCTACATTCACTACGGAGCACGTCCCATGAGCACTGTCGTTACCCGCGTCCCGGCCGCCCAGAGCGCGCAGGCATTGACCCATTTCGAAACGCGCCTCAGCTTCGAAACCGATTGCGCCGACGTGTGGTACGCCACGCAACATGAAACGAAAGACTTCGTGCTGCTGGACGTGCGCACGCCGACGCTCTACACGGCCGGCCACGTGCCCGGCGCCATCAACATGCCGACGCGCACGATCAGCGAACAGCGCCTGGCCGAATATTCGCCGGATACGGTGTTTGTGGTGTATTGCGCCGGCCCGCATTGCAATGGCGCGAACAAGGCCGCGGTAAAGCTGGCGCAACTTGGCCGGCCGGTGAAGGAAATGATCGGCGGTCTTACGGGGTGAATCGATGAAGGCTTCGGGCTGGAACGCTGACGTGCAAACGCTGGTGCACATTCAACGCGCCAGCGCCGCCGACGTTCAACGGCTGTTGCCGCTATGTGCCGAGCACGCCGCATACGAACGACTGACGCATTCAACAAATGGCGAGGACGCGCTTGTATCGGCATTGAGGGCCGATCGACTGCATGTCTGGATGGCGATGGAAGCCTCGGCAGCCATCGGCTATGCCAGCGCCACGCTGGATTTCTCTACGCTCGATCGCGCGATGTTTCTGCACATGGATTGCTTGTACGTGCGCGAGGCTTGGCGCGGCCGCGGCGTAGGGCAACAGTTGTGGAAGGCAGTTCACGTATTCGCCGGCGCGCAAGGTTGCCGCAACATGCAATGGCAAACGCCGGAGTGGAACGTGGATGCAGCGCGGTTTTACCGGCGCCTTGGCGCGGCGGAAACGATCAAGCGGCGCTACGTGTTGCGGCTGGAGTGATACACGGGCGGAAGGCAGGGATGGTCATCCCTGCCCGTGGATTATCAACCGCGCAGCGCGGCGGCTTCGCGGGCAAGCTGCTCGATAGCGGCCCAATCACCTGCTTTCAATTTGTCCGCGGGCGTAAGCCAGGAGCCGCCCACGCACAACACGTTCGGTAGCGAGAGGAAATCCTTCGCCGTGCTCAGCGCGATGCCGCCGGTCGGGCAGAAACGGATCTGCGGCAGCGGGCTGGCCCATGCGCCCAGCAGTTTCGCGCCGCCGGCAGGCACGGCAGGAAAGAATTTGAGATGGCGATAGCCGCGTTCGAGCAAGGCCATCGCTTCGCTGGCGGTGGCGATGCCAGGCAGCAAGGGCAGGGTGCTGTCATCGGCGGCGGCCAGCAACTTGGGCGACATGCCGGGCGAAACCGCGAAGCGTGCGCCTGCCCGTTCGGCGGCGAGCAGATCGTTGGCCGTCAACACAGTGCCGACGCCCACGACTGCGCCTTCCACTTCCTGCGCAATGGCGCGGATCGCGTCCAGCGCGGCTGGCGTGCGCAGCGTCACTTCGATCGCCGGAATGCCGCCGGCTACCAGCGCGCGCGCCATCGGCACGGCGTGCTTGGCGTCTTCGATGATCACCACCGGGATCACCGGCGCCAGGCGCATGGTGGCTTCGACGTGTTGTTGCTTGGTTTCGATGTTCATTGGCTAATGCCCAAAATTTCGAGGGGTTGTCCCCTCTCCCTGCGGGGAGAGGGTTAGGGTGAGGGGTAATCTTGCGATGCGTTCGAATCAGAGCGTCGCTCTTATGAAGTTCTTGGCAAGCCTTGGCCTCTCACCCCAGCCCTCTCCCCGGAGGGGAGAGGGAGTCAGATCACAGCACACCTGCGCCAAGATCGGCAGCCACCGCGTTGCGACGGAAAATGCCGAACAACTCGCGTCCCATGCCGTGTTGATGCCTGGAAAGATCCTCGACCGCCACGGTGCGCGCTGCGAATTCCGCGGCATCCACCAGTACGTCAAGCGTTCCCTTCTGCGCATCCAGGCGGATCATGTCGCCGTCGCGCACCTTCGCGATCGCACCGCCATCGTCTGCTTCCGGCGTCACATGGATCGCCGCCGGCACGCGGCCGCTGGCACCCGACATGCGGCCATCCGTGACCAGTGCAATGCGATGTCCGCGATCCTGCAGCACCGCCAGCGTCGGCGTGAGCTTGTGCAGTTCCGGCATGCCGATCGCGCGCGGACCCTGAAAGCGCACCACGGCGATGAAGTCACGGTTGAGGTCGCCGCGATCGAACGCGCGCTTGATGTCGTCCTGGTCGTGGAACACCACCGCGGGCGCTTCGATCACCAGGCGATCGTCCGGCACGGAAGACACCTTGATCACCGAGCGGCCGAGATTGCCGTCGAGCATGCGCAAGCCGCCGTCGGCGCGGAACGGTTCGCTCGCGCTGCGCAGCACGCCGCGGTTGCCGCTTTCCTTCGATACCGGTTTCCAGATGAGCTTGCCGGCTTCATCCAGCGACGGCACTTTGGCGTAGCCGGAAAGATCGCAGCCGGCAATGGTGAGTGCATCACCGTGCAGCAGGCCTGCGCTGAGCAGCTGATCGATCAGGAAGCCCATGCCGCCGGCTTCGTGGAAATGATTCACGTCGGCATAGCCGTTCGGATACACGCGCGCCAGCAGCGGCGCGACCGACGACAATGCGTCGAAGTCTTCCCAGCGCAGTGCGATGCCGGCTGCCTGCGCGATCGCCACCAGATGCAGCAGATGATTGGTGGAGCCGCCGGTGGCATGCAAACCAACCACGCCGTTGACGATGGCGCGTTCGTCCACGATATGGCCGATCGGCAGATGTTCGCCCGCCTTGCCCAGCGCGGCACAACGGCGCACGGCTTCGGCGGTGAGCGCATCACGCAGCAGCGTTTCCGGTGCGACGAAGCTGGCGCCCGGCAGATGCAGGCCCATGATTTCCATCAGCATCTGGTTGGAGTTGGCGGTGCCGTAGAAGGTGCAGGTGCCGGCCGAGTGATACGACGCCGCTTCCGCTTCCAGCAATTCGTCGCGGCTTGCCTTGCCTTCCGTATACGCCTGGCGCACTTTCGATTTCTGTTCGTTGCTGATGCCGCTGGGCATGGGGCCGCTGGGCACGAACACACCGGAAAGATGGCCAAAGCTCAACGCACCGATCAGCAGGCCCGGCACGATCTTGTCGCAGATGCCCAGGTACAGCGCGCCGTCGAACATGTCGTGCGACAGGGCAATGGCCGTAGTCATGGCGATCAGATCGCGCGAAAACAGCGACAGCTCCATGCCGGCGCGGCCCTGCGTGACGCCGTCGCACATTGCCGGCACGCCGCCGGCCACTTGCGCCGTGAAACCGGATTGGCGCGCCACCTCGCGGATGAATTCCGGATAGCGCTCATACGGCTGGTGCGCCGAAAGCATGTCGTTGTAGGCGGTGACGATGGCGAGGTTCGGCGTATGGCCTTCGCGCAATGCCGCCTTGTCGTGCGGGTTGCACGCGGCGAAACCGTGCGCGAGGTTACCGCAGGAAAGCCGTGCGCGATGCGGGCCGTCGATGATGGCGTTATTGATGCGTTCCAGATACGCGGCGCGCGTGGCGCGGCTGCGTTCGCGCAGGCGTTCGGTGACTTCGGCGACGACGGGGTGCAAACTCATTTCATGCTCCGGCCGAGCGCACTCGGCGTTGATGCTTGTTAGCGGTGCTCACTACCCTCATGCAGTCATTCGCGCGAAAGCGGGAACCCATTTACCTATGCAACAAAGCAACATGGATTCCCGTTTTCGCGGGAAAGACGGCCAAGTGGGTTACACGGATGCTGCAAGATTTGCCGCATCACGGACACCAATAGATATCCAAGGGCCGCCCGGCGCGCAGCACGCTGGCAACCGGCAGCGCGCTGCCGGGCTTTTCCGCCGCCGCCAGCACGTCGCGCTTGTCGTCGCCCTGGATATGCAGATAAAGCGAACGCGCCTTCAACAGCACTTCGAGGGTGAAGGTGATGCGCGGCTCGCCGGCGCCCGGCGCGCGCATCGGCAACACCAGTGCGGTGTTGGATGCATCGAGCGCTTCGCTCAGGCGATCGCCGCCGGGAAAGAACGAAGCGGTGTGTCCATCCGGACCCATGCCGAGCACGATCACGTCGAACGGCTGTCCCAACGCTTTCACCCGCGCGCGCACTTCGCCGATGCCGGCTTCCGGCGTGGGGGCTTCGGCATACAGCGGCACGAATTCGGCGTCAGCGGCCTTGTGTTGCAGCAGCAGCGATTTCACCAGCCGCGCGTTGGAACGTTCATCGGTATCCGGCACCCAGCGTTCGTCGACCAGGGTGACGGTGACGCGCGACCAGTCCAGCGATTCGTTCGCGAGTGCTTCGAACAGGCGCTTGGGCGTGCTGCCGCCGGAGACCGCGATCAACGCCTCGCCGCGCGCGTCGATCGCGTCACGCAGCTTGCCCGCGATGCTGGCGGACAAGGCTTTGGCCAACGCATCGCCGTTGTCGAAGGCGTGTAGCTCGCTCACTGTTCGAAATCCTCGTCCCAGGTGCGGCCGTCGCGTTCGATCAGCGCCACCGCGGCGCTCGGGCCCCAGGTGCCGGAGGTATACGGACGCGGCGCTTCGCCGCTTGTCGCCCACGCGGCCAGGATCGGATCGGCCCAGTTCCATGCCGCTTCCACTTCGTCACGGCGCATGAACAGCGTGGGATTACCGCGCACCACGTCGAGCAGCAAACGCTCGTACGCATCGGGCTGCTGCACGCCGAAGGCTTCGGCAAAACTCATGTCCAGCGGCACGTGGCGCAGGCGCAAACCACCGGGGCCGGGATGCTTGATGGTGAGCCACAGCTTCACGCCCTCGTCCGGCTGCAGGCGCAGCACCAGGCGGTTCTGCGCCAGCGGACCGGCGGACGCGGTGAAGATGGAATGCGGCACCGGCTTGAACGCCACCACGATTTCCGACACGCGATCGGCCAGGCGCTTGCCCGTGCGCAGGTAGAACGGCACGCCGGACCAGCGCCAGTTGGCGATTTCCGCCTTCAGCGCGACGAAGGTTTCCGTGTTGGAGTGATCGACCTTCGACTTGCTGGTGCTGTTCAAGTCGTCGATATAGCCGGGCACGCTCTTGCCTTCGCCGACGCCGGCACGGTATTGGCCGCGCACGGTGAGTTGGGACGCGTTGCTTTCGTTGATCGGCTTGAGTGCGTGCAGCACCTTAAGCTTTTCGTCGCGCACCGCATCCGGCGACAGCGAGGAGGGCGGCTCCATCGCCACCATGCACAGCAGCTGCAGCATATGGTTCTGCACCATATCGCGCAGCGCGCCGGCGGTGTCGTAATACGGGCCACGGCGCTCCACGCCCAGCGTTTCGGCCACGGTGATCTGCACGTGGTCGATATGGCCGGCGTTCCAGAGCGGCTCGAACAAGGCGTTGCCGAAGCGCAGAGCCAGCAGGTTCTGCACCGTTTCCTTGCCGAGATAATGATCGATGCGGAAGGTTTGCGATTCGTCGAAGACGCGGCCGACGTCGTCATTGATGCGGTTGGCGCTGGCCAGATCTTTGCCGATCGGCTTTTCCAGCACCACGCGCGACTGGCCCTGATTGAGGCCGTAGCCACCCAGGCGCTGGCAGATGTCCACGAACAGGTCGGGCGAGGTGGAGAGATAGAACACACGCACATGATCCGGACATTCGCCCATCAGCTTGGCGAAGTCGTCCCAGCCAGCGTCTTTGCGGGCGTCGAGCGGGCGGTAATGCACCAGCTTGAGGAAGGCGTCCAGCTTGTCGCCCTGCTTGGCGGCGGCGCCGTTGAGCGCGCTGCGGATCTGTGCGCGGTAACCGTCGTCGTCCAGGCCTTCGCGGGCCACGCCGACGATGCGGCTGCCCGGCTGGATCTGGCCGTCGACAAAGCGGTGGAAGAGGGCAGGGAGCAATTTGCGGACGGCCAGATCGCCAGTGCCGCCGAAAATCACCAGGTCGAACAGCTCGACCGGTAGCGCGGGTGCAGTCACAACTCACCTCTATGCATGCGGGCAGCCGCGACAATGCGGCCGCCGGGGAAGCCCGATGGTACCAATGCCGTACCAGGCAATACCAGTCCCTTGTGCGGTGCAAACGTATGCATTGTTTTCATAAGGCAGGAATCGTAAATCGAGAATCGTAAATCGTAAAAAATGGCTTGCGCGGGCGACGGCTCTGCTCGATTTCCGATTGACGATTCCCGATTCACGGACAGGTTGTCCCACTGGTCACGCATTGGTATGGTTCGCAACTATGCAGAACGCCCTGGCCGAGGAATACCGGCGACTGAGCCGCGATACCACCACCCACCAGCCGCTGGCTTACCTGCGGTTGCGGCGAGCCATTCGCAACGTCATCCAGCATCGCGACATCGAGCCGGGCCAAACCCTGCCGAGCGAACGCGATTTATCGCAGGCTTTGGGTTTGTCCCGCGTGACCGTGCGCAAGGCCATTTCAGGATTGGTTGAGGAAGGCCTGCTCACTCAGCGCCACGGCGCCGGCACCTTCGTGGCCGAGCGCATCATCAAGCCGATGTCGCGCCTGACCAGCTTCACCGAAGACCTGCGCGCGCGCGGCCTGCATCCGCGCTCCGAATTTTTCGAGCGCAGCGTAGGCGAAGTGACGCCGGAGGAATCGATGGCGCTCAACCTCTCGCCCGGCGTGCTGGTGGCGCGTTTGCACCGTGTGCGCTATGCCGAAGACGAGCCGCTGGCGATCGAGCGCAGCGTAGTGCCGGCCAGCGTGCTGCCCGATCCGCATGAAGTGCACGACTCGCTGTACGAGGCGTTGGAGAAATACAACTGCCGTCCGGTGCGCGCGTTGCAACGCTTGCGCGCGGTGTTGCTGGGTGCGCGGCAGGCGCGGTTGCTGCACGTGAGTGCGGGCAGCGCAGGCTTGCATATCGAGCGGCGCGGCTTTCTCGACGATGGGCGCGTGGTGGAGTTCACCACGTCGTGGTATCGCGGGGATATCTACGATTTCGTCGCTGAATTGCAGACGGATTGATGCCTCGCCTCCATTCCCTATCCCCTCCGGGGAGATGGCTGGGACGTGCGCAGCACACAAAACCATTTATGCAGTGTGCTTTGCACGTCATTTTTTTTACTGGATTCCGGCTTTCGCCGGAATGACGACGAGGCGAGGACAGGCGGCGCTACTGAGAGTTGCGTAGATCCCACCAAATTGCCCTCACCGCCCCCACCCGCTACAGTTGCGCCCGTTCCAGGTGTCCCCACGGCCAAGCCAAGGGGATGAAACGGGAAGCCGGTGCGCTGTTCGCGCAGCAAGGCCGGCACTGCCCCCGCAACGGTAAGCGAGAACGTTCGAGCGAAAACGCGCCACTGTGCTTTGCATGGGAAGGCATCGTTCGATGGCATGCATTGATGCGCGCCACTCGCGAGTCCGGAGACCGGCCCGGAACAGGTTCTGGCACTCGCGGTGGGCGAGGCACGGAAATCGCGCCGCGGCACCTGCCGCCTGCCCGCCTTCCGTTCCCTTGATTCATCCCGAGCGCCGGCTTGCTCATGCTTGCGCCGCGCGGGGACGCGCGGCAGGGGATATCCATGTCGTTGAAGAAGAACACGCTCGCAGCCGCCTTGCTGCTTTCATTGGCCGCGTCGGCCGCCCATGCCGAATCCGCGCCCGATCAGAACGGCACGCTGGCGCCGGTGATCGTCACCGCCACACGTACCGCCATCACCGCCAACGAGGCGCTGTCATCGGTCACGGTGATCACGCGCGAAGACATCGACCGGCTGCAGCCGGTATCCATTGCCGATCTGCTTACCGGCCTGCCTGGCGTATCGATCGGACAGACCGGCGGCATCGGCCAGCAGACGTCGCTGTATTTGCGCGGCACCAATGCCACCCACGTGCTGGTGCTGATCGATGGCATACGCGTCGGCTCCGTCAGCATCGGCTTGCCGGCGCTGGAGCAGATTCCGGTGCAGGCGATCGATCGCATCGAGATCGTGCGCGGTCCGCGCGCCAGCCTTTACGGTTCCGATGCGCTCGGTGGTGTCATCCAGATCTTCACCAAGCACGGGCAACCGAACGGCGGCATGGCGCCATCGGTAAGCGTGACCGGTGGCAGCCATGGCTACGTGAGCGGGCAGGCAGGTGTTTCCGGCGGCGATGCGCATCTTTGGTACAACGCCAGCCTCGGCGGCACGTATACCGGCGGCATTCCCGCCTGCCGCATGGGTGCGGCGGAGGTGGGCGTGGCGTGTTTCGTCGACGATCCGCGCAACGATGCTTATCGCAACTGGAACGGTTTCGCCAACGTCGGCTATCGCTGGGACAACGGTACCGAGCTGGCCTTCAACTGGCTGCGCAGCAAGAGCAATGCGGAATACGCCGGCAGCCCGTACGGCGGCAACGACGGCATCGAAGAACAATATGTCTCCGGCGCGCGCCTGAGTTTTTCGCCGCTGTCGATGTGGAAAGTCACGCTCAACGCGAGCCAAAGCCGCGACGACAACGCGACGTTCTACCAGGGCAGCTATTACGGCCAGTATTACCCACGCATGGGCACCGGCTATTTCAATTCGCGCCGTAACCAGGCGTCGTGGCAGAACGACATCACGCTGGCCACCAATCAGTTGCTGACGGTGGGCGTGGATTACCAGCAGGAACACATCGCCAGCGATACCGCGTTCCAGCAGACCACGCGCAGCGACACCGGCACGTTTGTGCAATACCAGGGCACCTTCGGCCAGAACGAGGTGCAGCTTTCGGCGCGTCACGATCACAACGACCAGTTCGGCAATCACAATACCGGCGCGGCGGCGTGGGGCTATCACTTCCAGAACGGGCCGGTGCTGTCGGTGAGCTATGGCACCGCGTTCCATGCGCCGACGTTTGACGACTTGTATTTCCCGGCGTTCGGCGGCGTGCCCACCGCCAATCCGAACCTGAAGCCGGAAACCTCGCGCAGTGCCGAAATCGGCCTTGCGCAGCAGCTGGAACACTGGAACTGGGGCGTGAATGCGTACCAGACCAATATCAACAACCTGATCACCTTCGACAGCAACTTCGTGCCGCAAAACTTGAGCCGCGCGCGCATCCGTGGCCTGGAAGGCCAGTTCGGCTTCAACCTGGACGACTGGCGGGTGCAGAGCTATCTCACGTTGATGCAACCGAAGAACGACGACGGCGGCCCGAACAACGGCAAGCTGCTGGCACGCCGCGCGCAGCGCACGGGACGCGTGGACATCGACCGCAAGCTCGGCCAGTTCAACCTGGGCGCCACCTTTTTCGCTGCCAGCCAGCGCTACGACGACACCGCCAACACGCGCCGCATGGGTGGCTATGCCACCACCGACCTGCGCGCCAGCTACGCCTTCGCGCCCGGCTGGCAGGTGGAGGCCAAGCTGGCGAACGTGTTCGATCACCGCTATGAAACGGCCTATTACTACAACCAGCTAGGTCGCACCTGGTATTTGACGGTGCGTTACGGGCTGTAAGAGCCCGTATGCCGGGCTTGACCCGGGGGCGAACCCCAACGGCGCCATGCGGATATGACGACGTTGGGGTTCGGTTGCGCCTCAGCCCAAGCTGAGGGGGTCTGCGGCTGGATCTGAACGCCATGCCTTTCGGCACGGCCGGACTTCAGGCACATTTGCACGGCTAGCCCCCAAGGCATAAAGGTGCCCATGAATGTGCCCTTCTTCTGGATTGCGCCACGGACCGCGCGGGATGGGCGCGAACATGGCTTGCGTTTACCTGACGCGCGTGCGCGGGTGATGCCATGAATATCTTCGCTCCCATCATCCGTCGCCCCATCGGCACGTCGCTGCTGGCGATCGGGCTGACCATCGCCGGCTTCTGCGCTTATCTGATGCTGGGCGTGGCGGCGTTGCCGACGTTCGATTTTCCTGGCGTGTTCGTGGTCGCCTCTCAGCCGGGCGCCAGTCCGGAGACCATGGCCAACACCGTGCTCGCGCCGCTGGAGCGCCACCTGGGCCGCATTCCCGGCGTGCAGGAGCTCTACGGCAACGCCACCCAGGGCAGCGCCACGGTCGTGGTGCGCTTCGATTTCGGCGTCAACGTGGACAAGGCCGCCACCGACGTGCAGACCGCACTCAACGCGGCGCAGCCCGATCTGCCTTCCATGCCGAGCCCGCCGGCGTATTTCAAGCGCGATACCTCGCAGATTCCGATCCTGCATCTGGCGCTGACCTCCAGCAGCCTGCCGCCCGATCGTCTGTTCGATCTCACCGATACCCTGCTCAGTCCCGTGTTCGCGCAGATTCCGGGCGTATCGCAGGTGCAGGTGTTCGGCGGCACGCCACACGCCGTGCGCGTGGACATGAACACCGCGGCGCTCTCGGCCATGGGCCTGACGGCCAACGACATCCGCAACGCCTTGGTCGCCGCCAACGTGACCTCGCCGCAGGGCACCTTGAGCGACGGCCAGACGCAGATGACGGTCACCGCCAACGACGCGCTGCACACGCCGCAGGATTTCGCCAAGCTGGTGATCGCCACGCGCAAGGGCGTGCCGGTGCATTTGTCCGACGTCGCCAACGTCAGCAGCGGCGAGCAGGACAAATACCAGGCCGCCTGGTTCAACGGCGCGCGCACGGTCGGCATCCAGATCAACAAGCGGCCGGAAGCCAACGCCGTGGCCACCGCCGAAGCCGTGCGCGCCAAGCTGCCGATGCTGCGCCATTACCTGCCTGCCGACGTGCAGATAACGCCGATCTTCGACTTCACCGAAGGCACCAAATCCGCCCTGCACGAAGTGGAAGTGGCGTTGCTGATCAGCGTGCTGATGGTGGCGCTGGTGATGCTGGTGTTCCTGCGCAAGCTGCGCCCCATGTTGATCGCCGCGCTGAGCGTGCCGCTCTCGCTGGCCGGCGCGTTCGTGGTGATGTGGGCGCTGGGCTATACGCTCAACACGTTGTCGCTGATCGCGCTGGTGCTGTGCATCGGCTTCGTGGTGGACGATGCGATCGTGGTGATCGAGAACATCGTGCGCCACATGGAACACGGCGAGACTGCGCTGAACGCCTCGGTACGCGGCGTAAGCGAGATCGGCTTCACGGTGATTTCCATCACCCTGTCGTTGATCGCCGTGTTCGCGCCGCTGTTGTTCGGCAACAACATGCTGATCATCCTGCTGCGCGAATTCTCGGTCACGCTTACCGCGGCGGTGGTGATTTCGGCGCTGGTTTCGCTCACGCTTACGCCGGCGCTGTGCGGCCATTTCCTGAAACTGGAAAAGGCCTCGACCAAGCCGCCCTCGCGCGTCGAGCAGGCGCTGCTGCGCTTCGACCGCTGGTTGCACAGCCATTACGAGCGTGCGCTGGATTGGGCCATGCATCACCGCCGCGTGATGCGCTGGCAGCCGCTGCTGCTGTTGATCCTGACTGGGGTGCTGGGCTGGGCGGTGGTGAAAACCGCAGGCGGCACCTTCATGCCGGACCAGGACACCGGGCAGCTTGCGGTGATGCTGCGCGTGGACGTCAACGTTTCCCCCACCGAACTCACCAAGCGCGTCGAACAGGCCAACAAGATATTGAAGGACGATCCGGCCACGCTGGACGTGCTGACCATCCTCGGCGGCGAGAACAACGGCAGCGGCGCCGCGGTAGGCAATAGCGCCAGCATGTATGCGGACCTCAAGCCGCGCGGCGACGGTCCGGGCGAGCGCCGCGACGACATCAAGGAAGTGATCAAGCGATTGCAGAAGAAATTCGACCCGATCCCGGGCGTGAAGGCGTACTTCAATCCGATCCAGTTCTTCAACGGCGGCGGCGCCGGCGACAACGCCGGCCAGTACGAATTCCAGATCGTCGACACCACCGGCCGCCAGGAATTGCAGCCGATCACCTTGAACATGGTGCGCAAGCTGCGCACGGTTTCCAAACTGACCGACGTCAGCAGCAACTTCGACCTGGTCGGCAAGCAGCAGCAGATCAAGATCGACCGCCAGGCCGCCGGCCGTCTGCATGTCAGCGTCGGCGACATCGATGCGGTGCTGCTCAACTCGTTTGGGCAGAACCAGGTGTCGGTGATCTATTCGGACATCAATCAATACCGCGTGGTGCTGACCTCCTCGACCGCCGAATCGATGAGCGCCCAGGCGCTGCTCAATCTCTACGTGCGCAATAGCAAGGGCGAGATGATTCCGCTTTCCGCGCTCGCGTCGGTGATGCCGGATATTTCACCGATGGGCATCCGCCATCACAACCAGCAGCAGGTCGCGACGATCAACTACAACCTGCAGCCGAAAGTGCAACAGAGCGAGGGCATCGCGCTGATCGAACAGGCCGCGCTCACGCAGCATCTTCCGCCCGGCGTCAAGCTGGACTTCACCGGCAGCAACCAGCAATTCCAGCAGGCGCAATCCAACGGCACCATCCTGCTGCTGGCCTCCATCGTGGCCATGTACATCGTGCTGGGCATTCTCTACGAAAGCCTTGGCCATCCGCTGACCATTCTCTCCACGCTGCCGGCCGCCGGCATGGGCGCGTTCCTGGCCATGTTGGTCACGCACACGCCGCTGTCGCTGATGGTGATCATCGCGATCCTGATGCTGATCGGCATCGTGAAGAAGAACGCGATCCTCATGGTCGATTTCGCGCTGGTCGCGCAACGCGAACATGGCATGTCGCCGCCGGATGCGATCCGCGAAGCTGCGCTGGTGCGCTTCCGTCCCATCACCATGACCACGCTGGTGGCGATGGGCGCGGCGCTGCCGCTGGCGATCGGCTTCGGCATCGGTTCGGAAATGCGGCAACCATTGGGTATCGCGATCGTCGGTGGCTTGCTCGTATCCCAAATGCTCACGCTGTTGAGTACACCGGCCATTTATTTGTGGTCGTACGATCGCGGCCTGCGCAAGGCGGCGCGCAAGGCTCGGCGCGAAGCGAAGCGACGCTTGCGTGAACTTGGGCAGCAAACGCCGGCGATCGAGGCCATCGCCGACGAGGCCACATAACGACGTAGATTGGGGTGCAAAACCCAAAGTTGCTGTGCAGGCAGACGATGTTGGGTTTGCATTCCAGCCTACGACAGGCTTACGGTGCGCGCCGTGCCTTTCGGCACGGCCCGACTTCAAGCACATTTGCATGCACACACAACAGCGTATGAAGTGCATATGGATATTTTCGATACGCGCAACAGCCGTTCACACGGCTTGTACATGGCCGTCATTCGTGCGCACAGGCACACGCCGGCATGAATATTTTCGAGCCGATCGTTCGTCGCCCGACCGGCATCTCGCTGCTTGCCATCGGCCTGGTGTTGGCAGGCTTCTGCGCCTATCTGCTGATAGGCATCGCCGCTTTTCCTTCGATTCAATTTCCTGTCATCGCAGTGGCTGCCACGTTACCTGGCTCCAACGCGCAGACCGTGGCTGCAACCGTCACAGCCCCGCTTGAACGCCAGCTGGGGCGTATTCCCGGCATCCAGCAGATGACCTCCGATTCAAACGCCGGTGGCACGCTGATCCTGATCCAGTTCGACATGTCGCGCAGCGCGGATCAAGCAGCGCGCGACGTACAGGCTGCGCTCAATGCCGCCTCACCGGATCTGCCAGCCGTCATGGCGTTGTCCCCGCCACAGTATTTCAAGAACGATACCTCGCAGATTCCCGTGCTGCTGATCTCCATGACGTCGACCAGCATGCCGCCGGACAAGCTTTACGATCTGGCCAACACATTGATGCTTCCGGCCGTGGCGCAAGTCACGGGCGTGTCGCAGGCGCAGTTGATCGGCGGCTCGGCGCACGCCGTGCGCATCTCGCTGAACAACCGCGCGCTGACTGCCAAGGGCTTGACCGCCAACGATGTTGCCAACGTATTGCGTGCTGCCAATGTCACCTCGCCGCAGGGCGTCCTGAGCGACGGCATGGAGCAAATGACAGTATCGGCCAACGACGGTCTGCAAACGGCGTCCGATTTCGCCTCGCTGGTCATCGCCAATCGGAAAGGCGTGCCGGTGCATCTTGCCGACGTCGCCACCGTCAGCGGCGGCCAGCAGGATTCCACCCAGGCAGCCTGGTTCAACAACCGCCGCGGCGTGATCATGCAGGTGCAAAAGCGTTCCGATGCGAACGCGGTGCAAGTGGTGCAGGCCATCCGCGATGCGCTACCCAGACTGCAGAAGCTGGTGCCGGCCGACGTGCAGATCACCCCGATTTTCGACTTGACGCTGTCCACCAAATCCGCCCTGCATGAGGTGGAAATCGCGCTGTTGATCAGCATCGTCATGGTCGCGCTGGTGATGCTGCTGTTTCTCAGGCGCGTCCGCCCCACCCTTATCGCCATGCTCAGCGTGCCGCTGTCGCTGGCCGGCGCATTCGTGCTGATGTACTCGCTGGGCTTCACGCTCAACATGCTGTCGCTGATCGCGCTGGTGCTGTGCATCGGCTTTGTGGTGGACGATGCCATCGTGGTGATCGAAAACATCTTTCGCCACATGGAGCAGGGCGCGAAACCACTGGATGCCGCCTTGATCGGCGTGGGTGAGATCGGCTTTACGGTGATCTCGATCACGCTGTCGCTAGTGGCGGTGTTTGCGCCGATGGTGTTCGGCAACAGCCCGATGGTGATGCTGCTGCGTGAGTTCTCGGTCACGCTGATCGCCACCATCGTGATTTCCGCACTGGTGTCGCTCACCCTCACGCCAGCCCTGTGCGGGCGTTACCTGGTGCAGGAAACGCGTGAACGGTCAGCGCCCAGCAGGTTGGAAGTGGCCGTGGAGCGCATGGACCGCTGGATGCTTCGCATCTATGAGCGCGCACTGGATTGGGCGATGCACCATCGGCGAGTGATGCGCTGGCAACCGCTGATTCTGCTGGTATTGACGGTCGGACTGGCGATGGCCGTGGTGAAGACGGCGGGCGGTGCACTCATGCCGGAGGGCGATACCGGCATGTTGCAGGCGGACATGGTGGCCGATCCAAATATCTCGCCTGACGCGCTCGCCAAGCGCACGCAAGCGGTGCAGGCCGTGATGCTGGCCGACCCGGCGGTGATCGATGTCGCGTCGTTCCTGGGCGGCAACAACACCAATGGAGCGGTGGGTAACGAAGCCTCGTTCTTTATCGACCTCAAACCGCGCGGCGACGGTCCTGGTCAGCGCCGCGACGCGGCGGACAAAGTAATCAAGCGGCTCAACGAGCAATACAAGAAGCTGACCGACGTGAACGTCGCCGTCACCAGTCTGGGCTTTTTCAACGGCGGCGGCGGGAGCCGGGCGAAAGGCCAGTACGCCTTCTCGCTCACCAGCACCACCAGCCAGCCCTTGCAGCAACCCACACTGCGGCTGGCGCAAGTGATGCGCAAGATGAAGCAGTTCAAGGACGTCAGCACCAGCTTCGACAATATCGGCAAGCAACAGCTCGTGGAGATCGATCGCGATGCCGCGTCGCGGATGCAGGTCACTATCGGGCAGATCGATCAGGCGCTGACCGATGCATTCGGGCAGACGCCGGCTTCGGTGATCTATTCCGACATCAACCAATACCAGGTGATCCTGATCGCCGACAATGCCTATTCACTCAGCCCCGGCACCTTGCTGAACCTGTATGTGCGAAGCAGTACCAACAAGATGGTGCCACTCTCGGCCATGGTGCATATCCGCCCACGCATCGAACCCATCGGCATCCAGCACTACAACCAGCTGGAATCGGCAAGCATCAACTACAACCTCGCCGACGGCGTCAGCCAGGCGGACGGCCTGAAGTACGTCGACCAGGCCATGTTCGCCGCACAACTGCCGGCTGGCGTGATGAAACAGTACACCGGCGACAACCAGAAGCTGGTGGAAGCGGCCACCAACACGCTCGTCATGTTCCTGGCGGTGATCCTCGCGATGTACATCGTGCTGGGCGTTCTTTACGAGAGCCTGATCCATCCGCTGACCATTCTTTCGACCCTGCCCGCCGCCGGCATGGGCGCGTTCCTCGCCATGCTGATCACGCACACCCAGCTCAGCACCATGTCGGTGATCGCAGTACTCATGCTGATCGGCATCGTGAAGAAGAATGCGATCCTGATGGTGGACTTCGCCCTGGTCGCCGAACGCGAAGGCGGCCTGACGCCACCGGAAGCGATCCGCGAAGCGGCATTGGTGCGTTTTCGCCCGATCACCATGACCACCCTGGTGGCGATGGGCGCCGCGCTACCGCTGGCCGTCGGCTTCGGCATCGGCTCGGAAATGCGCCAACCGCTGGGCATTGCGATACTCGGGGGCTTGTTCGTGTCGCAGTTGTTGACCTTGCTCAGTACGCCGGCGATTTATCTGTGGCAGCACGATCGGCGTGTGCGCAAGGCGATACGCAGGGCGCGTCGCGAGGAAAAACGCCGTCCACGCCAGTTGGGAAAACCGATTGCAACGTCCGAGGCGGGCAGGCTGGGCTGAGAACTTCGGCACCGCCATGCATATCGCCGCGCTGGGGCTCGGCTTCGCCCAAGCCCCGCTACGACACGCAGCCATTCCCCTGAATAGCATGCGTGAGGCCACGCCAATAGCGTGAACACGCCCTAGAACTGCTTCCTCACGCCGAACTTGATCATCTGGTCATGCGCGTGAGGCTGAGCCATGTAGTCGTATTCGGTGGTGATCAGCCAATCGCTCCACAGACGCAGATCGCCGCCGAAGCCTACTTGCACGCTGTTGCCATTGGCGCTGTAGGGATTGGTCAACACGTTCCAGGATCCAGCCGAAGGAATGAAGGCATAGCTCAGTGTGGTGTCCGTCGCGCCCTTGAAGTTGTGGCCCAACTCAAGCCGGAAGTGCGGAATCAGCATGCCCCAGCTCTCCTTGTACTCGCCGCTTGCGCGCAAGCCGAGGACCGCCTGCGAATTACGCACCAGTTCGCTTCCATAAGTAAGCGCCTCGGTAACGTCACCAGTTTCGGAGTAGGCGTTCAAGCGCGACAGCGACCATTGCAGGCGGGTGTAAGGCGACAGCAGCCAGTTGTTCCATTTGTATTCGTAGCCCCCGGTCAAGGACGCAAACCACTGGTCGCCGTAGCGATGGCCCAGCAGCGAGTCGCCACTGTTCTCGCCATGGCGCTGGCTTTCGAAGCTAAGGCCGCCGCCGCCGATCACGCCATCGATATAAGTGCGGGCCGATGGCGCGAAACTGCCATACACCGCTGCGCTATAGCCCTTCGCAATGCTATGCGTGCCGTCATTGGAAACGTCACTGTTGTCGTGGTTGTAGCCAAGGCTCATGCCCAGCACACTGTGGTTGCCGATGCGCTGATCCACGCCGACGGTCACCGCAATATTGTCCGAATCGAAACCGGCTGCCTGCCGATAGGAATTAAACGTACCGAAGTTTGCAGTGCCGCCGATCCACACGCCCAGTCCCTGCGGTCCTTTCATGCTGCTGGTGGAAGCTTGTTGGCTGGCCGGTGCATCCGGGAATGGTGCCGTGCCGTCCGGCGCTTCGCTTGCACCAATGCCTGGGCGCATAAAGCCGCTGCGCTGTGGCCACTGCGCAGTCTCCGCTGCGCCACCCGCTTGCGGCTGGCCATGCTGCGGTTGACCGGGTGCGTAGGCACCGGCGTCTCCGCCTAGCGGCTTGCCATCGAGGCTCAAGGACAAGCTGCTGCTGAACAGCGAACCCCCGCCGTCATGCAGGCTTTCCAATCGACCGCGGATATTGTCGAGCTGGCTCTGCGCGAACATCTGCGCTTCGTTGGTCTGCGCATTGATCAGTCCGAGCACATCCGGA
>Ga0209672_100072_pt1 | contig 167942 bp, 154 predicted proteins | sample AraplaCol_mMS_r2_FD_184273 | JGI IMG/M metagenome (GOLD analysis project Ga0209672, IMG submission 184273) | Arabidopsis root microbial communities from North Carolina, USA - plate scrape CL_Col_mMS_r2 (SPAdes) (version 2) | ecosystem: Host-associated > Plants > Roots > Endosphere | place: USA... | reverse complement strand
AACCTGACTTACTTTAGTGTGAGACTCTTGATACTTTCGCTATCTGATCCGAAGATCAGCTCGCTTCCATCAAGCGCCCACACTTATCGGCTGTTAATTTTTAAAGAGCATTTCTGCGAGAAACCTGAAGTTTCTCAGCAGCGCTGCGTTTTCAGCAGCAGAGAAGTGAGATTATGAACCGTCTTTTTCAGTCAGTCAACAACTTTTTGAACTGCTTCGTTGCGACGACCGGGTTCAACTTCGTGTGCGCCGGGGCTCTACAACCGACCCTCCATCGCACCGCTTCCCTTCTTCCTCCGCGCTGCGTTTCCGTTAGCGCGAAAGAGGCGTGATTCTATGCACCCGCCCCGGTCTGCGCAACCCCTTTGTGAAAATATTTTGAAAAAGCCCCCGTGCGCTAACGCGCACGGGGGCTTGGGGCTCACTGCCCCGGGCGATCTTACCGACGACCGACACCCGCCGCTCGCCAGGCGCCACCCAGCCACCGCCAAATCAGCGGTTCTTGAATACCGGCTTCCGCTTCTCGACGAATGCCGCCATCCCTTCCTTCTGATCTTCGGTCGCGAACAGCGAATGAAACAGTCGACGCTCGAAATGGACACCCTCGGCCAGTGTCGTCTCGTACGCGCGATTCACCGACTCCTTGACCATCATGACCGCCGGCAGTGAGAACTCGGCAATCGTCGTCGCAGCGGCAATCGCTTCATCGAGCAGTTTGTCGGCCGGCAGCACGCGCGACACGAGCCCCGCCCGTTCCGCCTCGGCCGCGTCCATGAAGCGCGCCGTCAGGCACATGTCCATTGCCTTCGCCTTGGACACGGCGCGCGGCAGACGCTGCGTGCCGCCTGCGCCCGGCATCACGCCCAGCTTGATTTCGGGCTGGCCGAACTTGGCCGTATCCGCTGCGAAGATGATGTCGCACATCATCGCGAGCTCGCAACCACCGCCAAGCGCAAAGCCCGCCACGGCAGCAATGATCGGCTTGCGGATCTCGCGGACGGTCTCCCAGTTACGGGTGATGTAGTCGCCGCGATAAACATCCATATAGGAATAGGTCGCCATCATGCCGATGTCGGCCCCGGCCGCGAACGCCTTCTCGCTCCCCGTCACGACGATCGCACCGATCGCGTCGTCTGCGTCGAATGCCTTCAGCGCAGCGCCCAACTCATCCATCAGCGCATCGTTCAGCGCGTTCAGCGCCTTCGGACGGTTCAGTGTGATCAGCCCGACTCGCCCCCGGGTCTCCACCAGGATGTTCTCGTAAGACATCTATTTCTCCTCGATCAATGAAATGAGAAACGCCTCGCACATGCGAATAGTTTGATGCTACCATTCTCCGACCAACCGGTCGGTTAATTAATCGATCCAACCCTTCCCTATGTCCATCAGGCTGCCGCCATGACCCATGCACTGTTCACGAAGCACGAAGACACGCTGAAACACGCCCTCGCCGCCATCGAGAGCCGCGGGTACTGGAGCCCGTTCGCGGAAATGCCGAGTCCCAAAGTGTACGGGGAAAGCGCCAACGCCGACGGCGAAGCGGCGTTCAAGGCACACCTCGGCAACACGTTCGCGCTCGACCAGCCCGCGTCCGGCGGAACCGTCGGCGCAGAGCAGTCGCCGTACGGGATCGCGCTGGGCATCCGCTATCCGAAATCGACACCCGACGAACTGATTGCCGCGGCCGCAGCGGCCCAGCGCGCATGGCGCGAAGCCGGCCCGAGCGCCTGGATCGGCGTCAGTCTCGAAATCCTCGCACGGCTGAATCGCGCGAGCTTCGAAATTGCCTACAGCGTGATGCACACGACGGGCCAGGCGTTCATGATGGCATTCCAGGCCGGGGGCCCGCACGCGCAGGATCGTGCGCTCGAAGCGGTCGCCTACGCCTGGGACGAGTTGCGCCGCATCCCGGCCGATGCACACTGGGAGAAGCCGCAAGGCAAGAACCCGCCGCTCGCGATGCACAAGCGCTATACGATCGTCCCGCGCGGCACCGGCCTCGTGCTCGGCTGCTGCACGTTCCCGACCTGGAACGGCTACCCCGGCCTGTTCGCCGACCTGGCGACCGGCAACACGGTGATCGTCAAACCTCATCCGGGCGCGATCCTGCCGCTCGCGATCACGGTCCGCATCGCCCGCGACGTGCTGCGCGAAGCCGGCTTCGATCCGAACGTCGTCACGCTCCTCGCGACCGAGCCGAACGACGGCGCCCTCGTGCAGGACCTCGCGCTGCGTCCTGAAATCAAGCTGATCGACTTCACGGGCAGCACGCAAAACGGCACGTGGCTCGAACACCATGCCCATCAAGCACAGGTGTATACCGAGAAGGCCGGTGTCAACCAGATCGTGATCGACTCGACCGACGACCTGAAGGCCGCGGCCAAGAACATCGCGTTCTCGTTAGCGCTGTACTCCGGCCAGATGTGCACGGCACCGCAGAACATTTACGTGCCGCGCGACGGCATCCGGACGGCAGACGGCCATGCAAGCTTCGACGAAGTCGCCCAGGCGATCGCTGTCTCCGTGCAGAAACTGACCGGCGACCCGGCTCGCTCGGTCGAACTGATCGGCGCGATCCAGAACGACGGCGTGGTCGCGCGTATCGACGACGCCCGCAAGCTCGGTCGTGTGCTCGCTGACAGCCAGACGCTCCAGCATCCGACATTCGCCGACGCTCGGGTGCGCACGCCGCTCGTGCTGCAACTCGACGTGGCCGACCAAGCGAAATTCACGCAGGAGTGGTTCGGCCCGATCTCGTTCGTGATCGCGACCGACTCGACCGCGCAATCGCTCGATCTCGCCGGCAAAATCGCCGCGGAACATGGTGCGCTGACGCTCTCCGTCTACAGCACCGACGACAAGGTCCTCGACGCTGCGCACGATGCAGCGGTGCGTGGCGGCGTCGCGCTGTCGATCAACCTGACGGGCGGCGTATTCGTCAACCAGTCGGCTGCGTTCTCCGACTTCCACGGCACCGGCGCGAACCCGGCCGCCAACGCGGCGCTCGCCGATCCGGCGTTCGTCGCCAACCGGTTCCGCGTGGTGCAAAGCCGCGTCCATGTTGCGCCGAAGGCTGTACCTGCGGAAGCCGGCCAAACGGCATAACCCGAATGGCCGACGTGCAAACGCCGTCACGTTCTCTACCATGAACGAATCTGCCAACCGGCAGGTTCGTTGCACATCGACACCCCCATGACCGACGCCTACATCTGCGACGCGATTCGCACCCCCATCGGCCGCTACGGCGGCTCCCTGAAAGACGTTCGTGCCGACGATCTCGGTGCGGTGCCGCTCACGGCGCTGATCGAACGCAACCGCAATGTCGACTGGTCGGCCATCGACGACGTGATCTACGGCTGCGCAAACCAGGCCGGCGAAGACAACCGCAACGTCGCGCGCATGTCCGCACTGCTCGCGGGCCTGCCGATCGCCGTGCCGGGTACGACGCTGAACCGGCTGTGCGGTTCGGGCATGGACGCCGTCGGCACCGCCGCGCGCGCGATCAAGGCGGGCGAGGCACGCTTGATGATCGCGGGCGGCGTCGAAAGCATGACGCGCGCGCCGTTCGTGATGGGCAAGGCCACCAGCGCATTCGCACGCCAGACCGCCATTTTCGACACGACGATCGGCTGGCGTTTCGTCAATCCGCTGATGAAACAGCAATACGGCGTCGATTCGATGCCGGAGACGGCCGAGAACGTCGCGGTCGACTACGGCATCAGCCGTGCCGATCAGGACCTGTTCGCGCTGCGCAGCCAGCAGAAGGCCGCGCGTGCGCAGCAGGACGGCACGCTCGCCGAGGAAATCGTCCCGGTGACGATTCCGCAGAAGAAAGGCGACCCGCTCGTCGTATCGCGTGACGAGCATCCGCGAGAAACGTCGCTCGAAGCGCTCGCGAAGCTGAAGGGCGTCGTGCGCCCGGACGGCTCGGTGACGGCCGGCAACGCGTCGGGCGTCAACGACGGCGCATGCGCACTGCTGCTCGCCAACGCGGAAGCCGCCGATCATTATGGGCTGCGCCGCCGCGCACGCGTCGTCGGTATGGCGACCGCAGGCGTCGAACCGCGCGTGATGGGGATCGGCCCGGCGCCGGCCACGCAGAAACTGTTGCGCCAGCTCGGGATGACGATCGACCAGTTCGACGTGATCGAGCTGAACGAAGCGTTCGCCTCGCAAGGTCTCGCGGTGTTGCGCATGCTCGGTGTCGCCGACGACGATCCGCGCGTGAACCCGAACGGCGGTGCGATCGCGCTCGGTCACCCGCTCGGCGCATCGGGCGCTCGGCTCGTGACCACGGCGCTTCACCAACTCGAGCGTACGGGCGGCCGCTTTGCACTCTGTACGATGTGCATCGGCGTCGGCCAGGGCATCGCGATCGCCATCGAGCGCATGTAACCGACGCGCCGCGCGCCTATAACGAAGTCATGAAGGAGACACTGCATGTCATATCAGGCGATCCAGCTGGATATCGATCAGACTGCCCGCGTGGCCACGATCACCCTCAACCGCCCGGACAAGCTGAACAGCTTCACGCGGGCGATGCACCGCGAACTGCAGTCTGCGCTCGATGAAGTCGAGACGGCCGGCGCACGTGCGCTGATCCTGACGGGTGCGGGGCGCGGCTTTTGCGCAGGCCAGGACCTGGCCGATCTCGACTTCACGCCGGGCGCGTCCACCGACCTCGGCACGCTGATCGACGAGCATTTCAATCCGCTGATCCGCCGCCTGCAACGCATGCCGATTCCGGTGATCGCCGCCGTCAACGGGACGGCGGCGGGCGCCGGCGCGAATCTCGCACTCGCCTGCGACATCGTGTTCGCGGCACGCTCGAGCAGCTTTATCCAGGCCTTCGTCAAGATCGGGCTCGTGCCCGATTCGGGCGGTACGTGGTTCCTGCCGCAACGCGTCGGCATGGCACGCGCGCTGGGGCTGGCCCTGACCGGCGACAAGCTCGGCGCCGAACAGGCCGAACAATGGGGCTTGATCTGGCGCGCGGTCGATGACGATGCGCTCGCCGCGCTGGCGCGTCAGCTCGCCAATCAGCTCGCGCAGCAACCGACGCTCGCAATCGCGTCGATCAAGCAGTCGATGCGCGACAGCGTCACGAATACGCTCGATCAGCAGCTCGACCTCGAACGCGACCTGCAGCGTAAGCTCGGCCAGTCATACGACTACGCGGAAGGCGTGAAGGCGTTCATCGAGAAGCGTGCGCCGCGCTTCGAGGGGCGTTGACATGACCACCTCCAACGACACGCTCACCCCCGATGCGCTCGCCCGTGCGACGGCACGGGCCATGTACGACGCAGACGCCTGCAGCCGCGCGTTCGGCATGGAAATCGCCGAAGTACGGGCCGGCTACGCACGCCTGCAGATGCGCGTACGGCCGGAATTCCTGAACGGACATCAGACCTGTCACGGCGGCATCATCTTCACGCTCGCCGATTCGACGTTCGCGTTCGCATGCAACTCGTACAACCTGAATACCGTTGCGGCCGGCTGCTCGATCGAATACCTGCGTCCCGTGTACGGTAACGACCTGCTGACGGCCGAAGCGATCGAGCAGACGCGCAGCGGCCGGCACGGCATCTATGACATCCGCGTCACGAACCAGACAGGCGAAACGGTCGCGATGTTTCGGGGCAAATCGGCCCAGATCAAGGGCACGGTGCTGCCGGAAGAACGTTGACGTCCACCGCTCGCTCATAACAATCACTGGAGACAGGCATGACTACCCCGCTACCGCTCGAGCCGATCGAGACCGCCTCGCGCGACGAGCTTACCGCACTGCAGCTTGAACGCCTGAAGTGGTCGCTCCGGCATGCGTATGACCACTCTCCCGTCTATCGCCGCAAATTCGACGAAGCGGGCGTGCATCCCGACGACCTGAAGACGCTCACGGATCTGTCGCGCTTCCCGTTCACGACCAAGAGCGACCTGCGCGACAGCTACCCGTTCGGGATGTTCGCGGTGCCGCAGGACCAGATCTCGCGCATTCACGCGTCGTCGGGCACGACCGGCAAGCCGACCGTCGTCGGCTATACGGCGCGCGACATCGACACTTGGGCCAATCTCGTCGCGCGCTCGATCCGCGCGGCCGGTGCGCGGCGTGGCGACAAGGTTCATGTCAGTTATGGATACGGGCTGTTCACCGGCGGGCTCGGCGCACACTACGGCGCCGAACGCGCGGGACTGACCGTGATTCCGTTCGGCGGCGGCCAGACCGAAAAGCAGGTGCAGTTGATCCAGGATTTCCGGCCCGACATCATCATGGTGACGCCGAGCTATATGCTGTCGATCGCCGACGAGATCGAGCGCCAGGGCCTCGACCCCGCACAAAGCTCGCTGCGCATCGGCATCTTCGGCGCGGAGCCCTGGACCAACGACATGCGCGCGGCCATCGAGCATCGGATGGGCATCGACGCGGTCGACATCTATGGGCTGTCCGAAGTGATGGGTCCCGGCGTCGCATCGGAATGCGTCGAGACCAAGGACGGCCCGACCATCTGGGAAGATCACTTCTATCCGGAAATCATCGACCCCGACACCGGCGAGGTATTGCCGGACGGCGAACTTGGCGAACTGGTCTTCACGTCGCTGACGAAGGAAGCACTGCCGATCATCCGCTACCGGACGCGCGACCTCACGCGTCTGCTGCCCGGCACCGCCCGCACGATGCGCCGGATGGAAAAGATCACCGGGCGCTCGGACGACATGATGATCGTGCGGGGCGTCAACGTCTTCCCGACGCAGATCGAGGAGCAGCTGCTGAAACAGCGTGCGCTTGCACCGCACTATCAGATCGTGCTGACGAAGGAAGGTCCGCTCGACGTGCTGACGCTCAATGTCGAGCCGTGCCCCGAAACTGCCCCCGACACGGCGGCAATCCATGCGGCGAGACAAGCGCTCGCGCACGACATCAAGTCGCTGATCGGCGTGACGGCCGTAATCAATGTGCTGCCCGTGAACGGGATCGAGCGTTCGGTCGGCAAGGCACGCCGCGTGATCGACAGGCGCAAGGGCTGATACCCCCAGCCCCCCGCCACCCGACCGCCGCGCGCAACAGCAATCGCGAGGCAAAAAAACAGCCCGACCGGCCAACACCGATCGGGCTGTTTCGCTTTGATGCCGGGCTACACGTATACGCCGCCGCCACCGCGCATCACGAATTCGGGAACAGCAGCCACATCCGGCCGATCTGCTTCATCCGTCCGGCCTGGTCGCCAGCGTCGTCGCCCAGCCCCCAGAAATAGTCCGCCCGCACGCCGCCTTTGATCGCGGAACCCGTGTCCTGCGCGAACACGAGCCGGTTCATCGGCGTATTCGTCAACGGACGCGTGGTCTGCAGGAACACCGGCGTGCCGAGCGGGATCGACGACGGATCGACCGCGATCGAACGCTCCGCCGTGAGCGGCACGCCGAGTGCGCCGATCGGGCCGTCCGCGCCGCCGTGCGGCGCATCTTCCTTCGCCGGCATGTCGCGGAAGAACACGAATCGTGGATTCGTATCGAGCAACGCATCCACGCGAGTCGGGTTTGCCTTCGCCCAAGCCTTGATGCCCTGCATCGTCGCCTGCGCGGGCGTCAGCTCGCCGCGATCGAGCAGCCACTTGCCGATCGAGCGATACGGCTGGTTATTGGTGCCGCCGAAGCCGACCCGCATCACCGAACCGTCGTCGAGCAGCACGCGCCCCGAACCCTGCACCTGCAGGAAGAACGCCTCGATCGGATCATCGACCCACACGAGTTCGTTGCCGTTGAGGATGCCGGCCCGCTCGAGCTGGGCGCGAGCGGGCAGCGCGGCACCGGCGCGATAGCCAGCCGGCCAGCGGTACAGCGCGTACTGATAAGGGCCGCGACGCACGCGGGAGCCGTGCAGCAGCGGCTCGTAATAGCCGGTCACGAGCCCGTCGAGCGTGCCGTCGGTATTCGCCAGCTGAAACGGCGTGAAATACGTTTCGAAGAATGCACGTGCGCTGCCGACGTCGAGCTCGTCGAGGCGGTCGGCGGCCGCGCAGGCGCGCTGCCATGCGGGCTGGCGCGCGAGCCGCACGCAGTTCTGCCGCAGCGCGGCCGTCGCGCCGATCAGCGAATCGTCCTGCCACCCCGGCACCTGCTGCCACGCGACCGGCGTGAGCCGCTTCGCGGCAATCTGCCCTGGCACGATCGCCGCGCCGGTCGGCGGCTTGAGCGCCGACGTCCGCGTCGGCGCGCCGCCGCATGCGGCAAGCAGCGCTGCCGTCGCGGCCGCCGCAACCCAGCCGGCCGCCCGGGGCCCAAACCACATACAATGTTCGTTCTTGATGGAAACCGCCATGTCAGATTTTCTCGACCAATATCCGATGCTCATCTTCGCGCTCGAGGCTTTCGTAGCGCTTGCCCTGCTGATCTTCATCGTCGTGTGGACGTCGTCGGGCAGGAAGAAGCACGCCCGCGGCAACGACCGCCAGCCGCGCTGACCGGCCCCGCACGCTCAATGCAGCGTGCGCGGCATGTGCAGCGCGAACTCGTCGACCGGCGCGTCGAACCGCTCGCCGTCCTCCGCCACGCAGAAGTACGCGCCGCGCATCGTGCCGACCGGCGTCGCGATCACGGCCCAGCTCGTGTATTCGAACTGTTCGCCCGGCTGCAGCAGCGGCTGGTGCCCGACGACGCCGAGCCCCTTCACTTCCTGCACGTGGTTTTCGCTGTCCGTGATGATCCAGTGACGCGCGATCAGCTGCGCCGCGACCTGCCCGGTATTGCGGATGGTCAGCGTGTACGCGAATGCGTATTGACGTCGATCGGGGTCGGATTGTTCCGGCAAGTAGCTGGTTTTCACCGAAACGGTGAACTGATACTGACTCATGATGTTTCCGCTGTAGGTAACCGCCCGCGCCAACTGGAGCGGCAGGGCCGCGGGCGCGCCGCACTGGTTCGGCATTCTATTCGGAATCGGGCCGCAACCGCACGGCCCGTCGCCGCGCACCGGGTCGCCGGACGGTAGAATGGCGGTTTTGCGCCGCAGCGTCCCCGCTCCCCTGTCATGACTCAATTCCGCATCGCTCCCAGCATCCTGTCGGCCGACTTTGCACGGCTCGGCGAAGAAGTCCGCAACGTGGTCGCCGCCGGCGCCGACTGGATTCACTTCGACGTGATGGACAACCATTATGTGCCGAACCTCACTATCGGCCCGCTCGTCTGCGAGGCGATCCGCCCGCACGTGCAGGTGCCGATCGACGTGCATCTGATGGTGCGCCCGGTCGACCGGATCGTGCCCGATTTCGCGAAAGCCGGCGCGAACCTGATCAGCTTCCACCCGGAAGGTTCGGACCACATCGACCGTACGCTGTCGCTGATCCGCGATCACGGCTGCAAGGCCGGCCTCGTGTTCAACCCGGCGACGCCGCTGAACTATCTCGACCACGTGATGGACCGCCTCGACTTCGTGCTGCTGATGTCGGTGAACCCGGGTTTCGGCGGCCAGTCGTTCATTCCGGAAACGCTGAACAAGCTGCGCGAAGCACGCGCGCGCATCGACGCATACACCGAGCGCACCGGCCGCGAGATCCTGCTCGAGGTGGACGGCGGCGTGAAGGCCGACAACATCGCGGAAATCGCGGCAGCCGGCGCGGATACCTTCGTCGCGGGTTCGGCGATCTTCGGCAAGCCCGACTACCGCAAGGTGATCGACGAGATGCGCGCCGCGCTCGCCACCGTCGAGCGGAGCTGACGTCGTGGCCGATTCCTCGCAGACCCGTCAGGCACCGGCCGCAGCCGACGGCACGATCCGTTTCGCGACGCCGCGCATCGACGCGGCGCTGATCGACCTCGACGGCACGATGGTCGACACGGCCGACGATTTCACGGCCGGGCTGAACGGGATGCTCGCGCAGCTCGGCGCGCCGGCCACGTCGCGCGACGAGGTGATCGGCTACGTCGGCAAGGGCTCCGAGCACCTGATCCACAGCGTGCTGAAGCCGCGCTTCGCGCCCGACGAGGCGCACGCGCGCTTCGACGACGCGCTCGCGATCTATCAGACCGAATACGCGAAGATCAACGGCCGCCACACGCGCCTCTATCCGGACGTCGCAACCGGCCTCGACGCGCTGCGCGCCGCCGGCATCCGGCTCGCGTGCGTGACGAACAAGCCGCACCGCTTCGCGGTCGAGCTGCTCGAGCAATACGGGCTGATCGATCGCTTCGGCATCGTGCTCGGCGGCGACAGCGTCGCGCGCAAGAAGCCCGATCCGCTGCCGATGCTGACGGCCTGCGACGCGCTCGGCGTCGCGCCGGACGCGGCGGTCGCGATCGGCGACTCGGAAAACGACGCGCTGGCGGGCCGCGCGGCGGGAATGGCGACGCTGACGGTGCCGTACGGCTACAACCACGGCAAAGCTATACAAACGATAAATTCGGATGGTATAGTCGATTCGTTGCTGGTCGCGGCCCGCGCGATTACCGCGCACAACGTCGGCCGGCCAACCATCTGATTATTTCTTCCATCCGCATGTTTCTGAATAAAAAACGGAGTCTGAGCAGCATCGACCGGGGAGCCTGGCCCTGGCGTCGCTGGTCGCGCTAACCTCTTCGATGAGGTACGCTGAGGCACGTCTTCAGCGCCGTTTTTTATCTCGCTGCGCATCCGCGCGCCGATCGTCGCACCACCTCGAGTTCTACCGTGTCCGAACGCTTGCGTTCAGGATCGGCCGCAGGCTCGCGACGTTCACGCCCGGAGTGCCGGCCGGCAACAGGCACTTCTCGATCGACCGCCCTTTCGCCGACGGCAGCCCGCGCAGCGTCAAGTGATCCCTGGCGCACTCCGCCGCTCGTCCCGAACAGGACCGGAACATGACCGAACTCGAATTCCAATCGCTGGCGAACGAAGGCTACAACCGCATCCCGCTGATCGCGGAAGCGCTCGCCGACCTCGAAACGCCGCTGTCCCTCTACCTGAAGCTGGCCCAGCCTGAACGCGCGGGCGCCAACTCCTTCCTGCTCGAATCGGTGGTCGGCGGCGAACGCTTCGGCCGCTATTCGTTCATCGGCCTGCCCGCACGCACGCTGGTGCGCACCCGCAACGGCGTGTCCGAAGTGGTGCGCGACGGCCAGGTCGTCGAGACGCACAACGGTGACCCGTTCGAATTCATCGAGTCGTTCCAGGCGCGCTTCAAGGTCGCGCAGCGCCCGGGCCTGCCGCGCTTCTGCGGCGGCCTCGCCGGCTATTTCGGCTACGACGCGGTGCGCTACATCGAGAAGAAGCTCGCGAACACCGCGCCGCGCGACGATCTCGGCCTGCCCGACATCCAGCTGCTGCTCACCGAGGAAGTCGCGGTGATCGACAATCTCGCCGGCAAGCTCTACCTGATCATCTATGCGGACCCGGCCCAGCCAGAGGCCTATACGAAGGCAAAGCAACGCCTGCGCGAACTGAAGCAGCGCCTGCGCACGACCGTGCAGCCGCCCGTGACGTCGGCGAGCGTGCGCACCGAGACGTTCCGCGAGTTCAAGAAGGAAGACTATCTGGCCGCCGTGCGCCAGGCGAAGGAATACATCGCGGCCGGCGAACTGATGCAGATCCAGGTCGGCCAGCGGCTGACGAAGCCGTACCGCGACAATCCGCTGTCGCTGTATCGCGCGCTGCGTTCGCTGAATCCGTCGCCGTACATGTATTACTACAACTTCGGCGATTTCCACGTGGTCGGCGCATCGCCGGAAATCCTCGTGCGCCAGGAAAAGCGCGGCGATGACCAGATCGTCACGATCCGTCCGCTGGCCGGCACGCGTCCGCGCGGCAACACGCCCGAGCGCGACGCGGAACTCGCGACCGAACTGCTGAACGATCCGAAGGAAATCGCCGAGCACGTGATGCTGATCGACCTCGCGCGCAACGACGTCGGCCGCATCGCGGAGATCGGCTCGGTGCAGGTGACCGACAAGATGGTGATCGAGAAGTACTCGCACGTGCAGCACATCGTCAGCTCGGTCGAAGGCAAGCTGAAGCCCGGCATGACGAACTACGACGTGCTGCGCGCGACGTTCCCGGCCGGCACGCTGTCCGGCGCGCCGAAGGTGCGCGCGATGGAACTGATCGACGAGCTCGAGCCGATCAAGCGCGGGTTGTACGGCGGCGCCGTCGGCTACCTGTCGTTCTCGGGCGAGATGGATCTCGCGATCGCGATCCGCACGGGCCTGATCCACAACGGCAACCTGTACGTGCAAGCGGCGGCCGGCGTCGTCGCGGACTCGGTGCCCGAATCCGAATGGCAAGAGACCGAGAACAAGGCGCGCGCGGTACTGCGTGCGGCCGAACAGGTCCAGGACGGCCTCGATAGCGACTTCTGACCGGAGACTGACCATGCTGCTCATGATCGACAACTACGACTCGTTCACCTACAACCTGGTCCAGTACTTCGGCGAACTGGGCGAGGACGTGCGCACGTACCGCAACGACGAAATCACGCTCGACGAGATCGCGCGCCTGAACCCCGACGCCATCTGCCTGTCGCCCGGCCCGAGCAACCCGCAGCACGCGGGCATCACCCTCGACGTGCTGCGCGAATTCGCGGGCAAGAAACCGATCCTCGGCGTCTGCCTCGGGCATCAGGCGATCGGCGAAGCATTCGGTGGCCGCGTCGTGCGCGCGAAGACCATCATGCACGGCAAGGTGAGCCGGATCGAAACCGACTGCCGCGGCGTGTTCGCCGACCTGCCGAAGCATTTCGACGTCACCCGCTACCATTCGCTCGCGATCGAACGCGAATCGCTGCCCGACTGCCTCGAGGTGTCCGCGTGGACCGACGACGGCGAGATCATGGGCGTGCGTCACAAGACGCTGCCGATCGAAGGCGTGCAGTTCCACCCGGAATCGATCCTCTCCGAGCACGGCCACGCGCTGCTCGAGAATTTCCTGAAGCAGAATCGCGCGACGGCCCGGGCGGCCGCGCCGGCGGCCTGACGGGAGACGCACGATGACGATTACCCCGCAGGAAGCGCTGCAACGCACGATCGAACACCGCGAGATCTTCCACGACGAGATGCTGCACCTGATGCGGCTCATCATGCGCGGCGACATGTCTCCCGTGATGGCGGCCGCGATCATCACCGGGCTGCGCGTGAAGAAGGAGACGATCGGCGAGATCGCCGCCGCCGCGACCGTGATGCGCGAATTCGCGAACCACGTCGTAGTGCAGGACAACTCGAACTTCGTCGACATCGTCGGCACGGGCGGCGACGGCTCGCACACGTTCAACATCTCGACCGCGTCGATGTTCATCACGGCCGCGGCCGGCGCGAAGGTCGCGAAGCACGGCAACCGCGGCGTGTCGAGCAAGTCCGGCAGCGCCGACGTGCTCGAGGCGCTCGGCGTGAACATCGATCTGCAGCCCGACCAGGTTGCCGCGTCGATCGCCGAAACCGGCATGGGCTTCATGTTCGCGCCGAACCATCATCCGGCGATGAAGAACATCGCGGCCGTGCGCCGTGAGCTCGGCGTGCGGACGATCTTCAACATCCTCGGCCCGCTGACCAATCCGGCCGGCGCGCCGAACCAGCTGATGGGCGTGTTCCATCCCGACCTCGTCGGCATCCAGGTGCGCGTGATGCAGCGCCTCGGCGCGCAGCACGTGCTGGTCGTGTATGGCAAGGACGGGATGGACGAAGTGTCGCTCGGCGCCGCGACGCTCGTCGGCGAATTGCGCGACGGCGAGGTGCACGAATACGAGATCCATCCGGAGGACTTCGGCCTGCAGATGGTGTCGAACCGCACGCTGAAGGTGGAAAATGCCGAAGAATCGCGCACGATGCTGCTCGGCGCGCTGGACAACAAGCCGGGCGTCGCACGCGAGATCGTCACGCTGAACGCGGGCACCGCGCTCTATGCGGCCAATATCGCCGAATCGATCGCGGACGGCATCCAGCTCGCCCGCGAAGCGGTCGCGAGCGGCAAGGCGCGCGCGAAGGTCGACGAACTCGTGCGTTTCACGCAGCAGTTCAAGCGCTGACTCCCTTTACGAATCAAGCAGGAACCCACATGAGCGACATTCTCGACCGAATCATCGCCGTCAAGCGCGACGAAGTCGCGGCGGCCATGCGCAGCACGCCGCTCGAGGCACTGAAGCTGGACGCATCCGCGCGCGACCTGCGCGACTTCGTCGGCGCGCTGCGTGCGAAGCAGGCGGCCGGCAACGCGGCGGTGATCGCCGAAATCAAGAAGGCGAGCCCGTCGAAGGGCGTGCTGCGCGAGCATTTCGTGCCGGCCGACATCGCACGCTCGTATGCGGCGCACGGCGCCGCGTGCCTGTCGGTGCTGACCGACGAGCAATTCTTCCAGGGCAGTGTCCGCTATCTCGAGGAAGCGCGCGCGGCCTGCACGCTGCCGGTGCTGCGCAAGGACTTCATCGTCGATGCGTACCAGATTCTCGAAGCGCGCGCGATGGGCGCCGACGCGATCCTGCTGATCGCGGCCGCGCTCGACACGCCGCTGATGCAGGACCTCGAGGCGTATGCGCACTCGCTCGGCCTTGCGGTGCTGGTCGAAGTTCACGACCGCGACGAGATGGAACAGGCGCTGACGCTGAAGACACCGCTGCTCGGCATCAACAACCGCAACCTGCGCACGTTCGAGACGTCGATCCAGACCACGCTCGACATGCTCGACATGATTCCGCCGGACCGCATGGTCGTGACCGAGTCGGGCATCCTGTCGCGCACCGACGTCGACACGATGCGCGCGGCGAACGTGAACGCGTTCCTCGTCGGCGAGGCGTTCATGCGCGCCGAGCAGCCGGGCGAGGAACTCGCGCGGATGTTCTTCTGATGGCGATCGAAAAGGAAATCAAGCTTGCGCTGCCGGCCGGCCAGGCCGATGCCGCGCGGCGCTTTTTCGAGACGCTGACCGGTGAAGCCGGCGAGGTCATCGCGCTCGCGAACGTCTACTACGACACGCCCGATCTCGCGCTGGCCCGTTCGAAAAGCGCGGTGCGCGTGCGCCGCACGCCGCACGGCTGGCTGCAGACGTTCAAGACGGTCGGCAGCGCGGAAGCCGGCCTGCATCGCCGCCATGAATGGGAGTTGCCCGTCGCCGGCGATGCGCTCGAAATCGATGCGCTCGTCTCCGCGTGCGACGTGCCGAACGCGGCCACCGCGCTGCGCGACGCGGCGCCGGCGCTGCACGCGCTGTTCCGGACGGATTTTTCGCGTACGCTGTGGCGCATCGCAATCGGCGGCGCAACCGTCGAGGCCGCAGTGGACATCGGCGAGATCGTCGTCCAGGCGGAAAACGATACGCGCCGCGAACCGATCAGCGAAATCGAACTCGAACTGATCGACGGCCCGGAAGCTGCGCTCGCGACACTCGCCGCCGAACTGCAGCAAGCGCTGCCGGGCCTCGCCCCCGAAAACATCAGCAAGGCGCAGCGCGGCTACCGGCTGCGCGCGCAATAAACCCGCATCACGCATGGCAACCCGCAAGACTCTCCGCACGCCGCAACAGGCGTCGCTGTTCGACGATCCCGTGCCGGAAACGGCGCTGGACGATGTTTCCGCCTCGGCGCCCGCGCCGGCCGCGGCTGGGCGCAGGCCCGCAAAGAAGCCCGCGGCAGCCGCCCCGGCCTCCGCCGCGCCGCAGCCCGCTGCCGCCGCGCACGTCCCACACCTCGCCGCGCAGTTCGACGCGCTGCCAGCCGTCTGGCGCGACGTGCTGAAACCCTTCATCGACAGCGATGCGTATGCACCGCTGTGCCGCTTCGTCGACGACGAACGCGCGGCCGGCAAGACGGTCTACCCGACCGACGTGTTTCGGGCGTTGCGCCTGACGAGCCCGGACGACGTGAAGATCGTGATCCTCGGTCAGGACCCGTACCACGGCGACGACCGCGGTACGCCGCAGGCGCATGGCCTGGCGTTCTCGGTGCCGCCGGCCGTGCGCACGCCGCCGTCGCTGCGCAACATCTTCAAGGAAATCGCCGCGAATTTCGGCCACGACACGCCGCGTCACGGCTGCCTCGATACCTGGGCGCGCCAGGGCGTGCTGCTGCTCAACACCGTGCTGACGGTCGAGCGCGGCGCGGCCGCGAGCCACGCGAGGCGCGGCTGGGAACAATGCACGGACACGCTGATCCGCGAACTCGCCAGCCGCCATCGCGGCCTCGTGTTCATGCTGTGGGGCGCGCATGCGCAGGCGAAGCGCGCGCTATTCGATGCGAGCGCGCACTGCGTGCTCGAGGCGCCGCATCCGTCGCCGCTGTCCGCACACCGCGGCTTCCTCGGTTGCCGCCACTTCGCGCTCGCGAACGACTACCTGGTCGAAGCGGGTCGCGAGCCGATCGACTGGCGCCTGCCGGAGGTGGCCGAAACGCTCGCGTAACCGTTCCGCGTTCAACTTCCCGCTTTCGTCTGCATCACGTGAAAACGCCGCGCCCCTTTCGGGACGCGGCGTTTTTTTATCTGGCGACGCAGCGGGTGCAACGCACCCGCATCGGCCTTACGCGGCAGCGATCGCTTCGCGGGCGCCGGCGAGCGCGGCGCTCTGTGCATCCGGCCCGAGGTTCAGGCCTTCCGCGTGGATGAAGCTCACGTCGGTCAAGCCGATGAAGCCGAGGAACGTGCGCAGGAACGGCGTCTGGCTGTCGTTCGGCGTGCCGAGGTACTTGCCGCCGCGCGCCGTCACCACGTGAACCTTCTTGCCCTTGATCAGGCCTTCCGGACCGTTCTCGGTGTAGCGGAACGTGACGCCGGCACGGGCGATCCAGTCGAAATACGTCTTCAGTTGCGACGAGACACCGAAGTTGTACATCGGTGCGCCGATCACGATGATGTCGGCGGCCTGCAGTTCAGCGATCAGTGCATCGCTCTTCGCGACGATCGCATTCTGTTCCGCGCTGCGCTGGTCGGCCGGCGTGAAGAATGCGCCGAGCACCGACTCATCGAGGTGCGGCAGCGCGTCGGCCAGCAGGTCGCGAACCACGACCTTCGCGCCGGGGTTCGATTGTTGCAGCTTTGCCGTCAGTTCGTTGGCCAGCAGCGTGGATTGCGCACCTTGCGAGCGCGCCGCGGAATTGATTTGCAGAATGGTCGTCATGTCAGGCTCCGGTTTGGTTGCGCTTCGGTAGCGCGAGTGACGCCATTGTGCGTGGCCGCATGGTCGCGAAAAAGCGGGTTCAAGGCGACGGATTGTTGCAACAGCAGAACAATCGTTGATCGCGCCCCGAAACCCGCTCGTGCATGCTCAGCCCTTCAGCCAGGCTTCCCGGGCCTTGTGCGCGGCAGCCGGCTTTGCGGCGGCCGTGAGCCGGTAGCGCGCGATTTCCGGCCCGTCGAGCTTCAGTTTCGCGGTCCGCAGCTCGTCACGGCGGAATGCATGCACCTCGACCTTGTCGCCCGGGCGGTAGCGCGCAAGCAGCGTGTCGAGGTTCGTGCCGGTGACGCGCAGCCCGTCGAGCGCGATCAGCGTGTCGCCGGCCGACAGCCCCGCGCGATGCGCGCCGGCGCCTTCGTATACCGCCGCCAGCGTGCAGTCCGCGCCGCCGCGCAGGCGCGCGCCGATCGTCGGCTTCGCGGCCGCGCCAGGCGCGACTTCGGGCGCGAGCGTCACGCCGAACGGCGCGAGCAATTCGGCGAGCGGCAGGTCGCGCGTGCCGTGCACGGCGTCGGAGAACAGCCTGCCGAGCGCGACGCCCGTCGCTTCCTCGATCAGCGTCTCGACCTCGTTTTCCTCGACGCCCGCCTGCTTGCCACGATAGAACTCGCGTCCGTAGCGTTGCCACAGCAAGCGCATCACGTCGTCGAGCGACTTGCGATTGCGCGTCTGCGCGCGGATCGCGAGATCGAACGCGAGCGCGACAAGCGAACCCTTCGTGTAGTAGCTGACGATCGCATTGGTCGCGTTCTCGTCCTGGCGGTAGTACTTGATCCACGCGTCGAACGAACTTTCCGCGACGCTCTGCTTCAGCCGCCCCGTGCCGCGCAGCACGCCGCCGATGGTGCGCCCGAGCGCCGCGAAATATTCGTCCTGCGACATCAGCCCGCTGCGCACGAGCATCAGATCGTCGTAATACGAGGTGAAGCCCTCGAACAGCCACAACAGCGACGTGTAATTTTCGCGCGCGAGATCATACGGCACGAACGCGGCCGGCTTGATACGCTTCACGTTCCACGTATGGAAATACTCGTGGCTGCACAGGCCGAGGTACGTGCGATAGCCCTCCGTCGTCTCCGGCCTCCCCTTCACCGGCAGATCGGTGCGGTTGCAGATGAGCGCGGTCGACGCACGGTGCTCGAGGCCGCCGTAGCCGTCGCTGACCGCGAGCGTCATGAACACGTAGCGGTCCATCGGCGCCTTCTTCGACTTCGGCTCGAACAGCGCGATCTGCGACTCGCACACGCGCTTCAGGTCGGCGCGCAGCCGCTCCATGTCGAGCTGCGTCACGCGCCCGGCGATCACGATGTCGTGCGGCACGCCGTGCGCGTCGAACGTCGCCAGCGCGAATTCGCCGATCGTCACCGGATGGTCGGTGAGTTCGTCGTAGTTCGATGCGCAGTACCCGCCGAACCCATAGCGCCGGGTGCCGCGTGCCTCGGGCAGCGACGTACCGACGCGCCACGTGCGGAATGCCGGGCCCGCCGGTTTCGCGATGTCGACCTCGCACGGCGCAGCCTCGTGGCCGGCGACGCTCAGGAACACGGCCGTGGCATTGAAGAAGCCGCCCGATTCGTCGAGATACGCGGAGCGGACCGACAGGTCCCACGCGTACACGTCGTAGCGCAGCGTCAGCGCGCCGTTCACCGGTGCGGCCTGCCACGTGTTCTTGTCGGTTTTCGCGATCCGCACCTTGCGGCCCGCGTCGTTGAACGCGGCGAGCGTCACGATGTTGCGCGCGAACTCGCGCACGAGGTAGCTGCCGGGAATCCACACCGGCAGCGAGAAGCGCTGGCCTTCGGGATCGGGATCGGCAACCGTCACCGACACTTCGAACAGGTGCGCGGCAAGATCTTTCGGGGCAATCGAATAACGGATCGGCTGGGTCATCGTGGGAATCGGACGAAAATCGGACGGAATACGGCAGCGGAAACGAAGAGAGGCGCCGGCTGATATCGCGGGCGCCCCTCGCTGGCCGGGCCATGCAGCCCGGGGTGTCGGTCAGTTTACTTGCTCGACGCGAGCGCCTGGTTCAGCTGGTCGGCCGACACCGCGCCCGGCAGGCGGCGGCCGTCGGGCAGGAAGATCGTCGGCGTGCCGGTGACGTTCATCCCGCGGCCGAGCGCGAGGTTCTTGTCGAGCGCGGTCGTATCGCAGGTGCCGGCGCCGGTCGGCACCCGATGGTCGAGCATCCAGCTCTGCCAGGTTTTCGCGCGGTCGGTCGCGCACCAGATCGCCTTCGACTTCGCGGTCGAATCGGGCGACAGTACCGGATACAGGAACGTGTAGACGGTCACGTTGTCGATCGACTGCAACGTCGTCTCGAGGCGCTTGCAGTACGGGCAGTTCGGATCGGAGAACACAGCGATCTTGCGTGCGCCGTTGCCCTTGACGACCTTGATCGCGTTCGCAAGCGGCAGGCTCGCGAAATCGATCTTGTTGAGATCGGAAAGGCGCGCGTCGGTCAGGTTCTTGTGCGTCTTGGTGTCGACGAGATCGCCGAGCAGCACGTAGTCGCCGGCTGCATCGCTATAGATGATCTGCGTACCGAGGTTCACTTCGTACAGGCCCGCGACCGGAGATTTCGACACGCTCTTGATCGGCGCGTCGTTGCCGAGACGCGCTTGCAGCGTGGCTTTCAGCTTGTCGGTGGTCTGGTCGGCCTGCGCGGTGCAGCCGAGCGTCGCCATCGTGACGGCCAGCGCCAGCGATGCGATGCGGATCGTTTTTTTCATCCTGTAGTTCCTTCAGCTCAATCGGAGTGCACGTCACAGTGTACGCCGTAACGGAACCCTGTCCGACAGGCCGAAGGCGCGAAGGTTCGATCAGCCGAGCGCGGCCGACACGAGCCAGCGCTTCACGAGCGGTTGCGCACCGACGAACGCCATGCCCGCGTTGCGCACCGCCTTCGCAAAGGAGCCAGGCACCGCGAACAGCCGCTGCAGCCCGTCGGTCGCGACCATCAGCGCGCGGATGTCCTCGCGGCGCGAACGCTCGTAGCGGCGCAGCAGCACCGTATCGCCGAGGTTGCGGAAGCTCTCCTTGTTCGCGATCGCATCGGCGAGCGCCGCGACGTCGCGCAGCCCGAGGTTCATCCCTTGCCCCGCGAGCGGGTGGATCAGATGCGCGGCATCGCCGACGAGTGCGACACGCGGGGCGATCAGCTTGTCGACGGTCTGCAGCGCGAGCGGGAAGCCGGCCGCGGGCGTCACGCATTCGAGTGCCCCGACCTGACCGTGCGACACGCGCTCGACTTCGGCCGCGAGCTGCGCCGGATCGAGTGCGAGCAATTCGTCCGCGTGCGCGGTGTGCGCGGACCACACGAGCGATACGTGACCGTCCGGCAGCGGCAGCAACGCGATGATCTCGCCTTCGTGAAACCACTGGCAGGCCGTCTCGCGGTGCGGCAGCGATGCCTTGAAGTTCGCGACGACGCCGGTTTGCCGGTAGTCGCGCCGTTCGACCTTGGCCCCCATTTGCGAGCGGACCCACGAGTGCGCGCCGTCGGCGCCGACGACGAGATCGGCTTCCAGCACTTGCCCCGACGACAGCGTGAGCACGGCCGCGTCGTCGTGCACGTCGAAGCCCTGCGCGCGCGCATCGAACCACGTGAGGTTCGGCTGGAACCGCAGCGCGGCATCGAGCGACGTCTCGATCAGCGACGATTCCGCGATCCAGGCCAGTTGCGGCACGGAGGCCTGGTACGCGGAGAAATGCAGTTCCGCGTGCGCATCGCCGTACACGCGCATGTCGTAGACCGGCGCGAGCCGGCCATGATCGAGCGCCTGCCAGACTCGCAGCCGCTCCAGCAATGCCTGCGAGCTGGACGACAGCGCGTAGATGCGCGTGTCGAACGCGAGATCGGCCGGGCGCGGCGTGGCCGGCTGGGCGAGCAAGGCGGTCTTGTAGCCGGACTGGGTCAGCGCGAGCGCGGCCGTCTTGCCGACGAGCCCGCCGCCGACCACGGCGACGTCGAAGGTGTGGTGGGCAGTCATGGCGGGCATTATAGCCGCGGGGCCAATCCCTTACGCGGCCGGACTTTGCGGGAAATCAGCATAATCGCGGGCCGGCCCGGCAGCGCGGCGGCCCGTCGCATCGGGCATTCGGGGGAAGGCCGGAAACCGGGGCGTCGGCACGGTACAATAGCGCCTTTGAACGTCGGCCCGCCGCGCCCCACGCGCCGGCCGTCCCTATTTTCCCGCGCCGCCGTGCCCTGTCCGGCCGCGCCGCCTTACCCGTCCGAAGGATTCCATGAGTCTCAAATGCGGCATCGTCGGCTTGCCCAACGTCGGCAAGTCCACCCTGTTCAATGCACTGACCAAGGCCGGCATCGCCGCCGAGAACTACCCGTTCTGCACGATCGAACCGAACGTCGGCATCGTCGAGGTGCCGGACGCGCGCCTGAAGGCGCTCGCCGAGATCATCAACCCGGAGCGCATCGTGCCGGCCGTCGTCGAATTCGTCGACATCGCAGGCCTCGTCGCGGGCGCGAGCAAGGGTGAAGGCCTCGGCAACCAGTTCCTCGCGAACATCCGCGAAACCGATGCGATCACGCATGTCGTGCGCTGCTTCGAGGACGACAACGTCATCCACGTCGCGGGCAAGGTCAGCCCGATCGACGACATCGAAGTGATCAACACCGAACTCGCCCTCGCCGACCTCGGCACCGTCGAGAAGGCGCTCACGCGCTACTCGAAGGCCGCGAAGTCGGGCAACGACAAGGAAGCGGTGAAGCTCGCTGCGGTGCTCGAAAAGGTTCGCGCGCATCTCGACCAGGGCAAGGCCGTGCGCGGCCTGGATCTGTCGGACGACGAGCAGGCGCTGCTCAAGCCCTTCTGCCTGATCACGGCGAAGCCGGCGATGTACGTCGCGAACGTGAAGGACGATGGCTTCGAGAACAACCCTCATCTCGACGCAGTGCGCAAGTACGCGGAAAGCGAGAACTCGCCGGTCGTCGCGGTGTGCGCAGCGATCGAAGCGGAAATCGCCGATCTCGACGATGCGGACAAGGAAGCGTTCCTCGCCGACATGGGCATGGAAGAGCCGGGCCTCGACCGCGTGATCCGCGCGGGCTTCAAGCTGCTCGGCCTGCAGACCTACTTCACCGCGGGCGTGAAGGAAGTGCGCGCGTGGACGATCCATATCGGCGACACGGCACCGCAAGCGGCCGGCGTGATCCACACCGATTTCGAGCGCGGCTTCATTCGCGCGCAGACGATCGCATTCGACGATTTCATCGCGTACAAAGGCGAACAGGGTGCGAAGGAAGCCGGCAAGATGCGCGCGGAAGGGAAGGAATACGTCGTGCACGACGGCGATGTGATGAACTTCCTGTTCAACGTCTGATACGCGCAATGCCGATGCCGCGCGATACGCTCGGCATCGCCTGATGCGCATCCGGCACGAAAAGCAAATGGGCCGATTGGCAAATGCCAATCGGCCCATTTTTCATTCACGGACTTGCCCGTCGGCCAAAGACGAGCACCCCTGCCCGCCTTCGGATCGTCACGTCATCACGTCGCCGACACCCGCCGCCCAGCACCTGCTCGCGCATCACGACCGCGCTTGTTCAACCACGAAGCAAACAACACGAGCAGCGCGAGCACGGCCGTCGCCCCGACTTCCATCCGGTGTTCCTCGCTGACGAACATCACGGTCAGCGTGCCGCAGATGAACACGATCACCGCCCACGTGAGCCACGGGAACAGCCACATCCGCAGCGTCAGGTCGGCGCCGCTCGATTCGAGCGTCTTGCGCATCCGCAGCTGCGAGATCGCGATCACGAGATACACGAGCAGCGCGATCGCGCCCGACGTCGCCAACAGGAAGCCGAATACCTGCTCCGGCATCAGGTAGTTCGCGATCACGGTCAGGAAACCGAATGCGGTCGATGCGAGCACGGCCGCACGCGGCGTGCCGGTCGAATCGGTGCTATGCAGGAACGCGGGCGCGTCCTTGCGCTTGGACAGCGAGAACAGCATCCGCGATGCGGTGTAGAGCGCGGAGTTCAGGCAGCTCGCGACCGACACGAGCACGATCACGTCGATGATCGCCTTCGCATTCGGAACGCCGATCAGCTCCATCGCGCGCTGATACGAGCCGTGCTTCGGCAGCAGCGGATCGTTCCACGGCACGATGGCCGCGACGACGAGGATCGAGCCGAGATAGAACAGCGTGATACGCCAGATGACGGAGTTCGTCGCACGCACGATCTGGCGTTGCGGGTTGTCCGACTCGGCGGCCGCGATCGTCACGATCTCGGTGCCGAGAAACGAGAACATCGTCGTCAGCATCGCCGCGAGCACCGCGCCGGCGCCATTCGGCATGAAGCCCTGGTGCGCGAAGAGGTTCGACACGCCCGATACGGCCGGCGCGGGCACGATACCGACGATCGCCGCGCCGCCGATGCACAGGAACACGACGATCGCGATGACCTTGATCAGCGCGAACCAGAATTCGAATTCGCCGTAGTTCTTGACCGAGAAGAGGTTGGTGATCGTCAGCAGCAACGTGATGCCGAGCGCGAAAATCCAGGTCGCGACGCCGGGGAACCATGCATTGAGAATGGTCGCGGCGGCCGTCGCCTCGATCGGGATCACGAGCACCCAGAACCACCAGTACAGCCAGCCGATGGTGAAACCGGCCCAGTGGCCGATCGCGCGATCGGCATAGGTCGAGAACGAACCGCTGTCCGGATGCGCGACGGCCATCTCGCCGAGCATGCGCATCACCAGCACGACCAGGACGCCCGCGATCGCATACGCGAGGATCGAAGCCGGGCCGGCTTCCGCGATCGCGTGGCCGGAGCCGACGAACAAGCCGGCGCCGATGACGCCGGCAATCGACATCATCGTCACGTGACGCTGCTTCAGACCCGTGCCGAGGCCTGTCTTGCTTCCACTCATGTGTCTCTCTCCAAAAAACGGTTCCGATATGACCGGGTGTCGCATGAAGGCGGCGCGGGATTTGTCGTTGTTGAATCCGGCAGCGCGCCGCGCATGCGCGGCATGCGGGCAGGGAGCCGGATCGAGCCTGTTCCGGTCGGTGCGCGACGCAGTCTGCGAAGCTGCGGGTGCGATGCGGCACACGGGGCGCCGGCGCATCGCGTGCGCCCTTTCCGTCGGCTGTTGGTCAGCCGCCTTCGAAGCGAAGGAGTGTAAGCATCAAACGGTTCTTGACTAAGAACCAATTGAAGAATTTCGATGGAACCACTTGTTGCATCGATGCGAACCGATGCAACGCTTGGTCCGGTTCGGCGTCCGCTCATGAGCCGCCGGATCGGGAAACGCGCGGTGAGACATGCCCGCCCCACATCGCAACGGACGCATTCCGTCAAGGTGGTTTGTGTGCCGCGCAGGCGCTGCGCCGGATGCTCAGGTCGCGCCGCCCGGCCCTGCGTCCCGCCATTTGGCCGGCACGATCGCGCGCCATTCTCGCAGAAGCAGGTTTTTCACGGCGTCAGGATGCGCGGCTGACAAGCGCACCAGCACGATCGGCCAGCCCGCATAGTGATCGGTCACGTAATACACGTCGGGCTCCGATTCGATCAGCCACGCGCGCTCGTCGGGGCCGACGCCCCGCACGACGAGCGTGTCGCCGTCCTCGCGCAGGCGCGCGAGCATCTTGCCCTTCACCCTGAGTGCGGGCGTGCCGTACGACTTGCCTTCCTCGACACCCCGCCATGCCAGCACGACCTGCCGAACTTCGTCGAATGTCACGATGCGCCTCCGCCCGTTGGTGATCGACGTCCCGGACACCGTAGCGGAAATCGAGGATGGCGCCTAGCCGAGCGGCGCCTGGCCACGCGCCCGGCGACGCGCGTCTAGCGGCCCGCCGCGCACGCCGCCACCGGCGCGCGCCCCGTGGTGGCAACGATCGCGAACGCGATCGCATTCGCGGCCGCGCTGGCCAGGATCGGCACGAGATAGCCGCCGCCCGCGTCGTAGATGAAACCGGCGGCGGCAGGCCCGATCAGCGTGCCGAACGCGACGCTCGTGTACAGCATGCCGATGATCGCGCTCACGTTGCGCCCGCCGAAGTAGTCCATCACGACGGCCGGCAGCACGGCGACCCAGCCGCCGTAGAACACGCCGAACACGAGTGCGAACGCGGCCAGCGTCGCGACGCTTCCGGCACCGGCCCACGCCAAGAGCGCGGCCGCCATGCCTGCGAACATCGCGAGCAGCGACGCGCGGCGGCCGAAGCGGTCGGCGACACCGCCGAGGAAGAAGCGCCCTGCCGTGCTGCCGACGCCGATCGCGCCGAGCAGCAGCACGGCCGTCGACTGCGCGACGCCGTGATCGAGCGCGTACGGCACGAGATGCACGAACGGCACGAACACACCGAACGAGCAGACGAGGCATGCCGCATACAGGCTCGCGAACGGTCGCGACGTGACGGCTTCGCGCACGGTCGCGCCGGCGGGCACCGATGAAGTGGCACCGGGCTGCCCGTCGCGCGATTGCGCACGCGCCGCATCGCCGTCGGGCAGCAATCCGCGCCCGCGCGGATCGTTCTCGATCAGCAGCGACATGCCCGCGCCCACCACTACCGCGATCGCCGCGAGGGTGACGTACGCGCCGCGCCAGCCGACGTGCGCGATCAGCGCGGATGCGAGCGGCGGCATCACGAGCGTGCCGACGCCGATCCCCGCGACCGCGAGCCCCGACGCGAATCCGCGCCGCCGCACGAACCAGCGTTGCACGGCGCCGACGGCCGGCACGTACGCGCAGCCGACGCCGAGGCCGACACCGAGCCCGTAAGCGACATAGACCTGCAGCAGCGTATGCGCGGCACCGGCCGCCGCGAGACCCGCTGCCGTCAGCAACATGCCGGCGACGGCGAGCCGCCGTGAGCCGAAGCGATCGGCAAGCGGGCCGCTGACGATGCCGAAGCCGAAATACAGGAAGCCGGCCAGCGAGAACACGAGCGAGATCTGCCCGCGCGATGCCGCGAAATCACGCTGCAGCGATTCGACGAACGCGCTGAACGTGTACGCACTGCCGAAGCCGACGAACGTGACGGCGAATGCGGCCGCCACCACATACCAGCCGTAGAAGACGCGCGATGCGCGCAGGCTGCTCATGACGATCCTCCTTTCAGGTTCCGCCGGACGCCGCACGGCATCCGGATTGCCTCATGGATATAGTTGAACTATGTTGATCGCATCGACAGCGCAAAACCCGCTCACCACGGATACGATCCAATGCAACAACGGTACTCGTGCATGCTCGTCGCCTCAAACGATATTTCATCGGTCTTTCGCTTTAGAAAAACTCAATGATGCGTTCACGCCTTCCACCGCTCAACGCGTTGCGTGCGTTCGAGGCGGCCGCCCGCCACCTGTCGGTGAAATCGGCGGCCGAGGAGTTGTCGGTCACGCCGGGGGCGGTGAGCCAGATGATCCGCACGCTCGAGACGCATCTCGGCGTACAGCTGTTCGAGCGCGTGAATCGCGGCATCCTGCTGACCGCCGCGGGCCGCGACTACCTGCCGCCCGTGCGCAACGCGTTCCGGCAGATCGCCGACGCGTCGCAGCGTGTGTCGGGGGCCGCCGACAGCGGCGTGCTGACGGTGAGCGTCACACCCTTTTTTGCGTCCGCGTGGCTCGTGCCGCGCCTCGCGCAGTTCCGCGACGCGTGCCCGGACGTCGACCTGCAGATCGTCACGAGCCACGCGCTCGCCGATTTCTCGCGCGACGGCGTCGACGTCGCGATCCGCCACGGTCTCGGCCGCTACATCGGGCTATGCAGCGAACGGTTGCTAACCGTGGAGATCGTCGCGCTGGCGGCGCCGGCACTCGTCGCGCGGCTGGGCCTTCCGGCCACACCCGCCGACCTGGCCGGATGGCCGCATCTGCACGACGCCGAGCGCAAGGGCTGGCACATCTGGTTCGACGCGCAGCGAATCGCTGATTTCGGCCCGCCGCGCGGCCCCGCGTTCGACGATTCCGGCCTGTTGCTGCAGGCGATCCTCGCCGGCCAGGGCGCCGGCCTGCTGCCGGCGGCGATGGTGCGCGACGAGCTCGCGAGCGGCCGGCTCGTGCAGCTTGCCGACGTCGCCTGGCTCGACGATTTCGCGTACTACCTCGTCTATCCGCCGCATCATGCGGAACGCGCGAAAGTCGCCGCGTTCCGCCGATGGATTCTCGAGGCCGCACAGGCCGACGGCGCGGCATCGATGACCGGCGCGGCGTAGCGTCGCTGCCCCTCAAGGCTGCGGCAACGATCTTCGGCCGATCGGCTAACATGCGCCCGCACCCGACAACGACATCCGGAGAGCGACCATGCCTGCCCTGCTCCGCCGCATGACGCGCATCGCGACCCTGTCGGCCGCGCTGTTCGTCGCGTGTGCCGCCCTGCCGCCCGCGGCGCACGCGTATCGCGCGTCGCCCGGCTACGCTAACGAAGCCGACCTCGACCGGCACGACACGTACCGCAATCGCGACGGCGACACCGTCCATGCGCCGGCCCACTCGAAATCGGGCCGCGCGCCCGAGGGCGCGAGCGCGCGCTGCCGCGACGGCACGTACAGTTTCAGCCGCCATCGGCGCGGCACCTGCTCGGGGCACGGCGGCGTCGCCGCGTGGCTGTGAACGCGGGTCGGCCGGATGGCCTGCGCGGTGCCAGCGGCAGCCGGCGGCGAAGTACAATACGCGCTCGCGCCGCCAACCCGCGGCGACGCCGCCGCGCCACGCGCGACACGCTCCGTACCGAATTTCCCGACGCCACGCACGCCCGCGAGCTGCGCGGCCGTCTTAACCTTTTCTGACTTTCACACCCGAATGGCCCAATACGTTTTCACGATGAACCGGGTCGGCAAGATCGTGCCGCCCAAGCGCCAGATCCTGAAGGACATCTCGCTGTCGTTCTTTCCCGGCGCGAAGATCGGCGTGCTCGGCCTGAACGGCTCGGGCAAGTCGACGCTGATCCGCATCATGGCGGGCGTCGACAAGGACATCGAAGGCGAAGCGACGCCGATGCCGAATTTGAACATCGGCTACCTGCCGCAGGAACCGCAGCTCGACCCGACGAAGACGGTGCGCGAAGCCGTCGAGGAAGGCCTTGGCGACCTGTTCCAGGCGAACAAGAAGCTCGAGGAAATCTACGCCGCGTATGCGGAACCGGACGCCGACTTCGACGCACTCGCGGCCGAGCAGGCGAAGTACGAAGCGATCCTCGCGTCGAGCGACGGCGGCAGCCCCGAGCAGCAGCTCGAAGTGGCCGCCGACGCGCTGCGCCTGCCGGCATGGGACGCGAAGATCGAGCACCTGTCGGGCGGCGAAAAGCGCCGCGTCGCGCTGTGCAAGCTGCTGCTCGAGAAGCCGGACATGCTGCTGCTCGACGAACCGACCAACCACCTCGACGCCGAATCGGTCGACTGGCTCGAGCAGTTCCTGGTGCGTTTCCCGGGCACGGTCGTCGCCGTCACCCACGATCGCTACTTCCTCGACAATGCGGCCGAGTGGATTCTCGAACTCGACCGCGGCCACGGCATTCCGTGGAAGGGCAACTACAGCAGCTGGCTCGACCAGAAGGAAGAGCGCCTGAAGCAGGAAGAAGCGTCGGAATCGGCGCGCCAGAAGGCGATCAAGAAGGAACTGGAGTGGGTGCGCCAGAACCCGAAAGGTCGCCAGGCGAAATCGAAGGCGCGTATCGCGCGCTTCGAGGAGCTGAACAGCCAGGAATACCAGAAGCGCAACGAAACGCAGGAAATCTTCATTCCAGTCGGCGACCGCCTCGGCAATGAAGTGATCGAGTTCAAGAACGTCAGCAAGTCGTTCGGCGACCGCCTGCTGATCGACAACCTGAACTTCAAGATTCCGGCCGGCGCGATCGTCGGCATCATCGGCCCGAACGGCGCCGGCAAGTCGACGCTGTTCAAAATGCTGACCGGCAAGGAACAACCGGATTCGGGCGAAGTCGTGCTTGGCCCGACCGTGAAGCTCGCGTACGTCGACCAGAGCCGCGACGCGCTCGACGGCTCGAAGACGGTGTTCGAGGAAATCTCGGGCGGCGCCGACGTGCTGACGGTCGGCAAGTACGAAACGCCGTCGCGGGCGTACATCGGCCGCTTCAACTTCAAGGGCGGCGACCAGCAGAAGATCGTCGGCAACCTGTCCGGCGGCGAACGCGGCCGCCTGCACCTGGCGAAGACGCTGATCTCCGGCGGCAACGTGCTGCTGCTCGACGAACCGTCGAACGACCTCGACGTCGAAACGCTGCGCGCGCTGGAAGACGCGCTGCTCGAATTCGCGGGCTCCGTGATGGTGATCTCGCACGATCGCTGGTTCCTCGACCGGATCGCGACGCACATCCTTGCGTTCGAAGGCGATTCGCAGGTCACGTTCTTCGACGGCAACTACCAGGAATACGAAGCCGACAAGCGTGCGCGTCTCGGCGAGGAAGCCGCGAAGCCGAAGCGTCTGCGCTACAAGCCGATCAGCCGCTGAACGGAGCGGCCCGTGCACCCGGCCACGCGGAGCCGGATGCAGAAAGCGGCCGCTGCCGGCTCCGCAAAACGAAAAAGCGGGCTCGTGGCCCGCTTTTTTGCATTCGTCTGCCGTCGTCTGCCGGAAGACTACGCGAGCGCGCCCAGCTCGCGCAAACGCGCCTCGGTCGCGGCCGCGCTCGTGTGATGAATGCCGTGCCAGCCGAGCGCCGTCGCGGCCGCCGCGTTCTTCGCATTGTCGTCGATGAACACGAGTTCGTGCGGCGCGATGCCCGGCAGGAACGGATCGATCCGCGCATGCATTTCACGGTAGATCGCCGGATCGGGTTTCACGAGTTTCACGCGGCCCGACACGACGATGTCCTTGAAGCGCCGCAGCACCGGGAAGTTGTCCCACGCATACGGAAACGTCTGCGCAGACCAGTTGGTCAGCCCGAAGAGCGGCATTCCCTGCGCATCGAGCCGGTCGACGAGCGCGGCGCCTTCGTCGAGCACGCCGCCGATCATCTCGCGCCAGCGCGCGTAGAACGCGCGGATCAGCGCCTCGTGCGCCGGAAACTTCGCGACGAGCTCGCTCGTCCCCTCGTCGATCGTCTGCCCGCCGTCCTGCCGGATCACCCACTCCATCGCGCACACGTGCGTGAGGAACCAGCGGCGCTCGGCTTCGTCCGGAATCAGTTGCCGGTACAGATACTCGGGGCTCCAGTCGATCAGCACGCCGCCGAAATCGAACACCACTGCCTTGATCGTCATGCGAACTCCGCGGCGAGCACGTCGGCAAGCGGACGCGGCGTCACCGAATTGCCCGACAGCGTATTGTTTTCCCACACGAAGTGGTGATGCGCGACGATCTGTGCGGCCGACAGGTGCGTGCGCTCGTTCGTCGTGTGCAGGTCGGACACGATGGTCGTCCGATAGCCGAGCAGTGCCGCGCGGCGCGCAGCCGAATCGACACAGAACTCGGTCGCATAGCCGCAGATCAGCACCGAGCGGATGCCGTGGCCGTCGAGCTGCGCGGCGAGCGGCGTGTCGTGGAACGAATCGCTCATCTGCTTGCGGATGCGCCAGTCGGCACGACCGACGATCAGTTCCTCGTGCAGTTCCCAGCCGGGCGTGCCGGGAACGATATCGTCGTCCGCGTCGCCGTCGTGCTGCACGAAGCACACGGGCGCGTTCGCCGCGCGCGCCGCCGCCGTCAGCCGGTTGATGCCCGACACGACGTCGTCGAGCCGGTACGCGGGCCGCGCCCGCTGCACCAGTCCGCGCTGCATGTCGATCACGATCACTGCGGTGTCTGCCATCGGTTGCCCTCTCGATCATGGTCCGGCCGTCGTGCGGCCGTTGTCGCTCGTTGCGCCTAGCGTCAGATCGGCTGCGTGCGCGCGTCGAGCCACGCCTTCGCATCGCCGCTCACGTGCCGGCCGACGCGCTCACGCACGGTCGCGTGATACGTGTTCAGCCACGCGCGCTCCTCTTCATGCAGCATCTCGACCAGCACGCAGCGCGTGTCGATCGGACAGAGCGTCAGCGTCTCGAACGCGAGGAAGTCGCCGAACTCGGTCTGCCCGCCCGCGCGATTCACGACCAGGTTCTCGATCCGGATGCCCCATTTGCCGGGCCGATACACGCCCGGCTCGATCGACGTGATCATCCCCTCTTCCATCGCGGTGTACGGCTCGGCCGGCGCGTAGTGCGAGATGACCTGCGGGCCCTCGTGCACGTTCAGGAAGTAGCCGACGCCGTGGCCGGTGCCGTGACCGTAGTCGAGCCCGGCCGCCCACATCGGCGCGCGCGCGATCGCGTCGAGCATCGGCGAGCGGATGCCGCGCGGGAAGCGCGCACGCGACAGCGCCATCATCGACTTCAGCACGATCGTGAAATCGCGGCGCTGCAGATCGCTGACGGTGCCGACCGGCACGACGCGCGTGATGTCGGTCGTGCCGGTCACGTACTGGCCGCCCGAATCGACGAGCAGCAGGCCGTCGCCCGCGATCGTCGCGTGCGACTCGGGCGTCGCGCGATAGTGCGGCATCGCACCGTTCGCGTTGAAGCCGGCGATCGTCGCGAAGCTCGGCGACACGTAGCCGGGGCGCCGTGCGCGCGCGGCAGTGAGCTGCTCGTCGATCGTCAGCTCGGTGATCGTCTCGCGGCTCACCGCCTGCTCGAACCACGCGAAGAATTCGGCGAGCGCGGCGCCATCGTGCTCCATCGTCACGCGCACGTGCTCGATCTCGGCGGACGTCTTGCGCGACTTCGCGAACGTCGACGGGTTCACGGCCTCGACCAGCTTCACGCCGGCCGGCACGGCCTCGAGCGTGCCGAACGTCAAGCGGCGCGGGTCGATCAGCAGCGTCGCGCCGTCGGGCAGCGCCGCGAGCGCCGCGCGCGCGGCGTCATACGCGCGAACGTCGACGCCGTCCCGCGCGAGCGACGCGGCCAGCGCCGGCGACACCTTGCCGTCGGCGACGAACAGCGTCGCGCGATCGGCGCCGATCATCGCGTGCGCGACGAACACGGGGTTGAAGTTGACGTCGGCGCCGCGCAGGTTGAACAGCCACGCGAGATCGTCGAGCGTCGACACGAAATGCCATTGCGCGCCCTGCGCGTGCATCGCGCGGCGCACTTCGGCGAGCTTGCTTGCGCGCGTCGTGTCGGCCTGCGGCGCCACGTGCTCGAACACCGCGTCGCCCGGCAGCCCCGGGCGCTCCGGCCAGATCGCGTCGAGCAGGTCGAGATCGGTGCGCAGCGCGATGCCGCGCGCGTTCAGCGCGGCCGTCAGCGCGCGTGCTGCCGCGACGCCGAGCACGGCGCCGTCGACACCGACCGTCGCCCCGGCCGGCACGTTCTGAGCGAGCCAGTCGACATGCGGCGCGCTTTGCTGGCCGCCCGTCATCTTCATCAGCTGGACGCCCGTGCCGGCGAGTTCCGCCTCGGCCTGCACCCAGTAACGGCTGTCGACCCACAAGCCCGCGAAATCCGCGGTCACGACCAGCGTGCCGACCGAGCCCGTGAAACCGGACAGCCAGCGGCGCGCCTGCCAGCGTTCGGGCAGGTACTCGGACAGGTGAGGATCGGCGGACGGCACGAGATAGGCGGCCAGGTCCTCGCGGACCATCGCACCGCGCAGCAGCGCGAGGCGGGCCGGCACCGACGAGACTTCGGGGAGACGGGCATTCATGATTTCACCTGAGAGCTTTCAGCGACGGGCAGACACCGCGACCGTCACGGCTACGGCGAGGAACGCGACACCGGTGCAGACCGGCCATTCGAGCGTTTCGCCATCGTAAAACAGTCCAGAGAGATTGCCGGCCATGCGCGCGGCGGCGGCGCCTGCGATGCCGACCAGCACCGCGATCCACCATGCCGGCCGGCCCGTGCGCCGCATCGGATGCAGCCACCGGCCGAACAGCCCGACGGCCGCTCCCAGGACAAGGATTCCAAACCAGTTCATTCGACGCCTTCTATAAATTCAGATTCGTCCCATAGGCGTGAACGTTGCCAGCGACTAGCATCGATTCATCCATCGAACCCGAGACCAGCCGGGCGCCGCGAACATTCGAGTGTAGGGGCCGACCCGACGTTATGGCAAGCGCGCTCCGGCAGCCGTATTGAAGAAATCCTCATGCGAATCGCCCTGATCGATCCGGAAGCACGTCATGCTGCGCTCCTGAACCGCCTCCTCTTCGCCGGCGGTCACGTGTGCCACACGTTTCCGTCCAGCACCGCGTTCTTCGAGTGGCTCGCCACCGACACCTGCGACATGCTGATCACCTGCAATTGGGCCGGCGATCAGCCGGCCGAGGAGGTCATTCCGCGTGCGCAAGCGATCCTGCCCGGCCTGCCGGCCATCGCCGTGATGCAGCTGCCGCGCGAAAGCGAAGTCGTGTCATGCCTGCACGCGGGCGCCGACGACTGCCTCGTGCGCCCGGTGAGCGGGCCCGAGCTGCTCGCACGGGTGAATGCGCTGAGCCGGCGCGCTGGCGTCCGGCGGCCGCCGAATCGCTCCCGCGAAATGTATGGAGAATACGCATTCGATGCGACCCACGGCCTCGTGCGCTTCGGCGACGTGGTCGTCTCGCTGACGCCGAAGGAGTTCCGCTTCGCGCAACTGCTGTTCGCGAACCTGTCCCGGCCCGTGTCGCGCGCCCATATCCTCGAAACCGTGTGGGCCCGCCGCCGCGACATGAAGTCGCGCACGCTCGACACGCACGCGTCCCGGCTGCGCAGCAAGCTGCAGCTGCTTCCGGAGCATGGCTACCGGCTTCTGCCGCTCTACGGCTACGGCTATCAGCTCGACCGCGTGCCGATCGAGCCCCCAAATTCGAGGCCGCGCCACGCTGATGCCCGGTATGCCGCGAGTGAGGAAATCACCGAAACGCTATAATATGGCGCTAAACGATAGCCCTCGATATGCAACTCCTCACGATCGGAATCAATCACCACACTGCGCCTGTCGCCCTGCGCGAACGCGTGGCGTTTCCGCTCGAGCAAATCAAGCCGGCTCTCGTCACGTTCAAGAACGTGTTCCTCGGCCCCCAGGCGCCCAATTCGCCCGAAGCGGCGATTCTCTCCACCTGCAACCGCACCGAACTCTATTGCGCGACCGATGATCGGGCCGCACGCGAGGGGGCGATTCGCTGGCTGTCGGAGTACCACCGGATTCCGGTCGACGAGCTCGCACCGCACGTCTACGCGCTGCCACAGTCGGAAGCCGTCCGGCACGCATTCCGCGTCGCGTCGGGCCTCGACTCGATGGTGCTCGGCGAAACGCAGATTCTGGGCCAGATGAAGGACGCGGTGCGCACCGCGACCGAAGCCGGCGCGCTCGGCACCTACCTGAACCAGCTGTTCCAGCGGACGTTCGCCGTCGCGAAGGAAGTGCGCGGCACGACCGAGATCGGCGCGCAATCGGTGTCGATGGCCGCCGCGGCCGTCCGCCTCGCGCAGCGCATCTTCGAAAAGGTATCGGATCAGCGCGTGCTGTTCATCGGCGCCGGCGAGATGATCGAGCTGTGCGCGACGCACTTCGCCGCGCAGAGCCCGCGCGAGCTCGTCGTCGCGAACCGCACGGCCGAACGCGGCCAGCGGCTCGCCGAACGCTTCAACGGCCGCGCGATGCCGCTGTCGGATCTGCCCGCCCGCATGCACGAATTCGACATCATCGTGTCGTGCACCGCGTCGACGCTGCCGATCATCGGCCTCGGCGCGGTCGAACGCGCGGTGAAGGCACGCCGCCATCGGCCGATCTTCATGGTCGACCTCGCGGTGCCGCGCGACATCGAGCCGGAAGTCGGCAAGCTGAAGGACGTGTTCCTCTACACCGTCGACGATCTCGGCGCGATCGTGCGCGAAGGCAACGCATCGCGCCAGGCCGCGGTTGCGCAAGCCGAGACGATCATCGAGACGCGCGTGCAGAATTTCATGCAGTGGCTCGACACGCGTAGCGTCGTGCCGGTGATTCGTCACATGCATACGCAGGCCGACGCGCTGCGCCGCGCGGAAGTCGAGAAGGCGCAAAAGCTGCTCGCGCGCGGCGACGATCCGGCGGCAGTCCTCGAAGCGCTGTCGCAGGCGCTCACCAACAAGCTGATCCACGGCCCGACGAGCGCGCTCAACCGCGTGAACGGCGCCGACCGCGATTCGCTGATCGACCTGATGCGCGGCTTCTACCAGCACGCGCCGCGCTCGAACGACCAGTCTGGCCACTAGCGCCGGCCGGTTGCTCTGCCGCCGGCCGGTCGTTGTCCTGCCGCCGGCCTATCCTTTCCGAATACCCTTGCCCCGGGAGCGCCGCTCCACACCATGAAGACGAGCATGCAACGCAAGCTCGACCAGCTGTCCACACGGCTGGCCGAACTGAACGACCTGCTGAGCCGCGAAAACGTCACGGCCGATCTCGACCAGTACCGCAAGCTGACGCGCGAACATGCGGAACTCGGCCCGGTCGTCGAGCAGTACGCGCTGTGGCGCCAGTCGCGCAACGACGAAACCGCCGCGCAGGAGCTGCTCGCCGATCCGTCGATGCGCGATTTCGCCGAGGACGAGATCCGCAGCGCGCGCGAGAGCATGGCCCGCCTCGAGGTCGAGCTGCAGAAAATGCTGCTGCCGAAGGATCCGAACGACGACCGCAACATCTTCCTCGAAATCCGCGCGGGCACGGGCGGCGACGAATCGGCGCTGTTCGCGGGCGACCTGCTGCGCATGTACCTGCGCTTCGCGGAACGCCAGCGCTGGCAGGTCGAGATGATGTCGGAGAGCGCGTCGGATCTCGGCGGCTACAAGGAAGTGATCGTGCGGATCGCGGGCCAGGGCGCGTATTCGCGCCTGAAGTTCGAGTCGGGCGGCCATCGCGTGCAGCGCGTGCCGGCGACCGAGACACAGGGGCGCATCCATACGTCCGCGTGCACGGTCGCGGTGATGCCGGAAGCCGACGAGATCGGCGAAGTCGAGATCAATCCGGCCGACCTGCGGATCGACACGTTCCGCGCATCCGGCGCGGGCGGCCAGCACATCAACAAGACCGATTCGGCGGTGCGCGTCACGCACATCCCGACCGGAATCGTCGTCGAATGCCAGGACGACCGTTCGCAGCACAAGAACAAGGATCGCGCGCTGAAGGTGCTTGCCGCGCGCATCAAGGACAAGCAGTATCACGAGCAGCACGCGAAGGAAGCCGCGACGCGCAAGAGCCTGATCGGCTCCGGCGACCGCTCGGAGCGGATCCGCACGTACAACTTCCCGCAGGGCCGGATGACCGACCACCGGATCAACCTGACGCTGTACCGGCTCGAGGCGCTGATGGACGGCGATCTCGACGAACTGATCAGCGCGCTCGTCAGCGAGCACCAGGCCGAACTGCTCGCGTCGCTCGGCGACGCCGACTGAGATCGCGATGCCCGACACCACCGCCGACGATCTGCTGCGCGCGTCGCCGCTCGACGCGGTCGATGCGCGCGTGCTGCTCGCGCACGCGCTCGGCTGGACCCGCACGCAACTGATCACGCGCGGCGACGTGCCGCTCGACGCTGCCGCGGTCGAACGCTATCGCGCGCTCGAAGCGCGCCGCGTAGCCGGCGAGCCGGTCGCGCAGCTCGTCGGGATGCGCGAGTTCTTCGGCCGGCCGTTCGACGTGACGCCCGACGTGCTGATCCCGCGCCCCGAAACCGAACTGCTCGTCGAAGCCGCGCTCGACGCGATCGACGGACGACCGCATCCGACGGTGCTCGACCTGGGCACCGGCAGTGGCGCGATCGCCGTGTCGATCGCGGCCGAACGGCCCGACGCACGCGTATGGGCGCTCGACCGTTCGCCGGCCGCGCTCGCAGTCGCGCAACGCAACGCGAACAAGCTGCTCGACGCGCGCCGCCCCGGCGGCCCGCTGCACTGGCTGCAGAGCGACTGGTACGCCGCGCTCGATCCGGCACTCGCGTTCGACACGATCGTCAGCAACCCGCCGTACATCGCGCAGCACGATCCGCACCTCGCGCAGGGCGACCTGCGGTTCGAGCCGCGCGGCGCGCTCACCGACGATGCCGACGGTCTCAGCGCGATCCGCACGATCGTCGCGGGCGCCGGCGCCTACCTGAGACCCGGCGGCACGCTATGGATCGAGCACGGCTACGACCAGGCCGAAGCCGTGCGCACCTTGCTCGTGTCACGCGGCTTCATTTCGGTCCAGTCGCTCGCCGATCTGGCCGCGATCGAACGCACGACGGGTGGCCGCCTGCCCGGCTGATGGCCGGCCCGCCCGGTTGAAATCCGCTATCATTTCGTTCTAACGCCCCGCAAACGCAAGGTCAGTCATGGACACCCAACAACGTATCAAGCAAATCGTCGACGAAAACCAGGTCGTGCTCTTCATGAAGGGCAACGCGCAATTCCCGATGTGCGGCTTCTCGGGCCGCGCCGTGCAGGTGCTGAAGGCCTGCGGCGTCGACCAGTTCAAGACGGTCAACGTGCTGGAGGACGACGAAATCCGCCAGGGCATCAAGGAATTCTCGAACTGGCCGACCATCCCGCAGCTGTACGTGAAGGGCGAATTCATCGGCGGGTCGGACATCATGATGGAGATGTACCAGTCCGGCGAACTGCAGCAACTGTTCGCCGCCGCGTAACACTCCCTTCCCGATGGCATCTCCCAGTGCGCCGCCACGCCGGCTGATCGTCGCGATCACCGGCGCCACCGGTGCAGTCTATGGCGTGCGGCTGCTCGAATTGCTGCGCGCCGCCGGCGGCGTCGAAACGCATCTGCTCGTTTCGAACGCCGGCTGGCTCAATATCCAGCATGAACTGAAGCTGCCCAAGGCCGAGGTCGAAAGCCGGGCGGATGTCGTGCATTCGGTGCGCGATGTCGGCGCGACGATCGCATCCGGTTCGTTCGCGACCGATGGCATGGTGATCGCGCCCTGCTCGATGAAGACGCTCGCGAGCGTCGCGCACGGCCTGTCGGACAACCTGATCACGCGTGCGGCCGACGTCACGCTGAAGGAACGCCGCCGTCTCGTGCTGATGGTGCGCGAAACGCCGTTCAACCTCGCGCATCTGCGCAACATGACCGCCGTGACCGAAATGGGCGGCATCGTGTTTCCGCCGCTACCCGCGTTCTACGCGATGCCGAAGACGATCGAGGAACTCGTCGACCAGACCGTCACCCGCGTGCTCGACCTGTTCGCACTCAGTGCACCGATGACGACGCCGTGGGCCGGCATCAGGCCGGCAGGGTAAGCCGCTCGACACGGCGCTCCGGCGTCGTTCTTCACGCATCTTCGCTGATTCGGCCGTCTTCCCGCTCGATCCGGCAACCTCGAGCCCTCGCCTGCCGCCGAACGCCCGAAGCCGGCCGAATTATCAACTCGCACGATTCAATCAAATTCCGCCAAGCCGATTTATCAATAATTGGTGTGCGTCTATAGTCACAGGCAAATCCCTTTTGCAGGCTCCCCACCATGAACCGCTTGCCCTCGCTTTACCTGTCCCACGGCGCCCCTACCCTGCCGATCGACCCGACACTGCCGTCCGGTGCGTTCACGCACCTCGGCGCCGAATTGCCTCGCCCGCGCGCAGTGCTGATGTTGTCCGCGCACTGGGGCACGCAACAGCCGGTCGCGAGCGTGGCCGCGCATCCTGAAACGATCCACGACTTCTACGGCTTCCCGCGCGCGCTGTACGAAATCCGGTACCCGGCACCCGGCGCGCCCGAGGTCGCCGAACGGGCGGCCGCACTGCTGAACGCGGCCGGCATCGCGACCGCGACGACCGAGCACGGCCTCGACCACGGCGCGTGGGTGCCGATGCTGCTGATGTTCCCGGAGGCTGACGTGCCCGTCGCGCAGTTGTCGATCCAGCCCCGCGCGGACGCAGCCCATCACTTCGCGCTCGGCCGCGCGCTGCGGCCGCTGCGCGACGAAGGCGTGATGGTGATCGGCTCCGGCCAGATCACGCACAACCTGCGCGCGGCCGATTTCAGCGCGGCGCCCGAGGATGCGGACCCGCGCGTCGCGGAATTCACCGACTGGTTCGAGGCGAAGCTCGCCGCGCGCGATGTCGACGCGCTGCTCGACTATCGCCGGCAGGCGCCGCACGCGGCGCTGATGCATCCGACCGACGAACACCTGCTGCCGGTGTTCACCGCGCTCGGCGCGGCCGACGACGACTATCAGCTCGGCATCCAGTCGCTCGGCACGTATCAACGCGTGCTCGCGATGACGAACTACGTGTTCGCGAGCGCAGCCGCCTGAATCCGGCGACAAAGCCGGCGGCCGCAAACAAAAAGCCCGCCCGAGCAGCGCTCGGACGGGCTTTTTTTTACGCTTTCCGCCACCGCCGATTCCGGTGGCGAGTCACGCGTCAGGCACCGACCCCTTCGAGGATCTCGTCGTGCGACTCGCGCTCGTCGAGATACTGCGTCCGGTAGCCCGTATTCACGCCCCAGAAGTAGAACACCAGCGAGATGGCCGCGACGATCAGCATGTCCCAGCCGTACGGCAGCACGCCGTGACCGCCGAACTCCTTGCTGCCGATCAGCGACAGCACGGCCATCGTCGGCAGGTACGCGACCAGCCACCACGCGGCCTTCAGGTCGGCGCCCCAGCCGGTCCAGCCCGACTTCGCCTGGAAGTAGAAATACACCGGCAGCGCGACGATCATCAGCAGGATGATTTCGCCCGTCAGCGGCCACTTCGCCCAGTACAGGATCAGCGAGGCGCACACGAACGCGAACGGCGCGATCAGCTTCATCAGCGGAATCGACAGCGGGCGCTCGATGTCGGTCGCCGAGCGGCGCAGCGCCATCAGGCTGATCGGGCCGGTCAGGTACGAGATCACCGTCGCGACCGAGATCACCGCCGCGAGCGAGCTCCAGCCGCGGAAGAAGAACAGGAACACGAACGACACGAGCAGGTTGAACCACATCGCCTGGCGCGGCACGCCGTAGATCGGATGCACGTTGCCGAACATCTTCGGCATCGTGTTGTTGCGCTCCATCGCGTAGATCATGCGGGTGGTCGTCGCCATGTAGGTCGTACCGGTGCCGCTCGGGCTGATGAACGCGTCGACATACAGCAGGATCGCGAGCCAGTTCAGGTTCAGCGCGATCGCGAGTTCCGCGAACGGCGACGAGAAGTTGAAGTGCGACCAGCCCTTTGCGACGTCGGCCGGATTCACCGAGCCGATGTACGCCATCTGCAGCAGCACGTAGATCACGAGTGCGATCAGGATCGAGGAGATCACCGCAAACGGCACGCTGCGCGACGGATTGCGCGCTTCACCGGCCAGGTTCACCGGGCTCTGGAAGCCGTTGAACGCGAACACGATGCCGCTCGTCGCGACCGCGGTCAGCACGGCCGACCAGCCATACGGCGCGAAGCTCGCATTCGACGCGGTGCCGAGGTTTTCCGGGTGGAAGCTCGACAGCATCAGGCCAAGGATCGTGAGGCCGGGGATCAGGAACTTGAAGATCGTGATCGCGGTGTTCGCACGCGCGAACGCCTTGACGCCCCAGTAGTTCAGCATGAAGTAGATGACGACCAGCACGGCAGATAGCAGCAGGCCGGGGGTCGTCAGCTCGCCGTTCACGAACAACGCGTGCGCCCACGGATACGGCCACGTGCTCATGTACTGGATCGATGCTTCCGCTTCGATCGGAATCACCGATACGATCGCGATCCAGTTCGCCCACGCGCTGATGAAGCCCACCAGCGAACCGTGCGAGTAGCGCGCGTAGCGCACCATGCCGCCCGACTCGGGGAACATCGCGCCCAGTTCGGCATACGTCAGTGCAATCGCGAGAATCACGACCGCGCCGATGATCCATGCGCAAATCGCTGCCGGGCCGGCAATCTTCGCAGCCTTCCAGGCGCCGAACAGCCAGCCCGAGCCGATAATCGAACCCAGCCCCGTCAGCATCAGTGCAAACGGGCCGATGTTCCGTTGAATAGAACTCTTCACATCCTCTCCTATGTCTCAAAAAGCATGGTCGGCCTGCTGTCCGGGATCGGCTCGGATAGCACCGCGCATGCAATTTTGGGGGGAAGGATCACCCGATCGGGGCAACCCTTCCGCGCGGCGCGTAGTTTAACGGTTGCACCTGCAAGTTGGCGCCAAAATCGTTCGGCCCCTACAAAAAATTCGCATCGTTTGCAAGGTTTGTAAACCTGAACCCCGCAATAACCCTGAGTGCATGGAAATACGGTTGACCGCGCGACCGAATAGCCGTATAAACAACGTTGCAGGATTTCAAGCGGCGAGTGAATTGGTTCTTTCGTAGTTCGCCCATCAACGGTACTCCGGTTGGTCCTATTACCCCCTTCCTTGATTTTCCGCACCCATGGGCCTCGGCCCCGTTTTATCTTTTTAGGAACAAGTAACATGGCAACCGGTACCGTCAAGTGGTTCAATGACGCAAAGGGCTTCGGCTTCATCACCCCGGAAGGCGGCGGCGACGATCTGTTCGCGCACTTCTCGGAAATCCGCGTCGAAGGCTTCAAGACGCTGCAAGAAAACCAGAAGGTTGAATTCGAAGTGAAGACGGGCCCGAAGGGTCTGCAAGCTGCGAACATCCGTCCGGTCTAAGTTCGGCGCGATATTTCGTGTAAAAAAGCCCCGCTTCGGCGGGGCTTTTTGTTTTCCGGCGCGGGCCGCCTTGCGGCCACCGCCGATCCGAATGGCCTTCGCTCAGCCGAACAGCCGCTGCGCGTGAATGCCGAGCCCGGTCGCGACGCTCGCGAGGCGATCGCCGAACACCGGCTGCGCGTCCGGGAATGCGCCGGCGAGCGCACCCGACAGGAACGCGAGCCCGGTCGAGCCGCCGGTGAAATACAGCGCGCCGACATCGCGCGGCGCGACGCCCGCAAGCCGTACCGTTTCGCGCGCGGCGTCGACGATGCGCGCGGTGTCGTCGACGCTCGCATCGACGAGACGTTCGGCGTCGAACGCGATCTGCAGATCCTCTTCCACGTCGTTCAGGTCGATCATCGTCTCCCCGCCCGCCGCCACGCCGATCTTCGCTTCTTCCGCGCGCGCCATCAGCGCATGCCCGAGCCGTTGCTCGACCACGCGCGTGAGCCGGTCGTACTGCCGTACGTCCTGGTACAGATGCTTCATCAGCTTCAGCTCGCCCAGCCGCTTCGGCGTGTAGACGGTGTTGATCAGGTGCCAGGTCGCCAGGTCGAAGTAGATCCGGTTCGGCAGCTCGCGCCCCTCGGGATCGAGCGCGCGGTAGCCGAACGCGGGCAGGATCGCCGCCAGCTCGACGCGGCGGTCGTAATCGGTGCCCGCGACGTGCACGCCGTGGTGAGCAAGCACGTCGTCCTTGCGCTCGAGGCGCGCCATCCGCTCCGGCCCGACGCGCACCAGCGAGAAGTCGGACGTGCCGCCGCCGATGTCGGCGACCAGTACGAGCCGCTCGGCGTGCTGGCGCGACTCGTAGTCGAACGCGGCCGCGATCGGCTCGTACTGGAAATGCACGTCCGTGAAACCGACCGACTGCGCGGCCGCTTCGAGCTGGTCCTGCGCGAGGCGGTCGGCGCGCGGATCGTCGTCGACGAAGAACACCGGCCGACCGAGTACCGCGCGCCCGATCGGTGCGCCGGCGCGCGCTTCGGCCTTGCGCTTCAGGTGCGTCAGGAAACGCGCGATGATCTCCGTGTACGCCATCGCGCTGCCGTCGCCGAGATCGGTCGTGGTTTCCGCGAGCGGCGAGCCGAGGATGCTCTTCATCGAGCGCATCAGGCGGCCGTCGAAACCGTCGATATAGGAGGCCAGCGCCGCGCGGCCGTACTCGACCGTCTGCTCGTCGTTGTTGAAGAAGATCGCGGTGGGCAGCGTCAGGTGGTCGCCCTCGACGGGCGCGAGGCGCATGCCATCGCCGTCGGGCAGCGCCACGGCGGAATTGGACGTGCCGAAATCGATCGCGCAGTAAGTCATGGGAAGGTGCCGCAGCAGGGCCGGCGCGAAAACGGAAAGGACGGGCTTTTTATCATGAAGCCCGCCGGATCACAACCGGATCGCCCACCGATGCCGGCGCAACCGGCCCGGGGTCGCGATCAGGCGCCCCCGCGGCGCACCGGCGACGGGTGCGGACGGGTCATGCAGCGCCACCACGCCGCCCGCGTGCTGCGCGCGCGCAACTGCCGCGCAGCGTGCTCGACGAGCGCCTGCCCGATTGCGGATCAGGCTGCGGCGTCGAAACCCTTCTTCCAGGCGCCCGCATAGACGACTTCGCCGATCGCATGACGCGTGCGCGGCGCCTTTTCGCGATCGCGCAGCACCGGATCGAGTTTGTCTACGTTGCCGTAGTGGCCGAGCGAGATGATCGCCGGAATCGCGACGTCGGCCGGAATCTCGAATGCGTCGCGGAACGCCTTCGCGTCGAAGCCGCTCATCTGGTGTGCAGCAAGACCCAGCGCGTGCGCCTGCAGCACCAGCGACATCGCGGCCGCGCCCGCGTCGTACAGCGCGGTCGGCGCCGGCTCGCCCTTCGGCGTGAGCGTGTGCGCGGTCACGGCGATGAGCACCGGCGCCGGCGCGTTCCAGCCCTGGTTGAACGGCACCAGCGTCGCGAATGCGCGCTTGAACGCCGCTTCGTCCTGCGTGCGATCGAACACGATGAAGCGCCACGGTTGGGCGTTGTACGCGGACGGCGCCCAGCGAGCGGCTTCGAGCACCGCGTGCAGATCGGCGGCGCTGATCGGCTCGTCCGAGTACGCGCGCGGGCTCCAGCGGCCGGCGATCAGGTCGTGAATCGAAACAGTGGTGGGAGCAGGTTTGACGGACATGCGGTTCCTCGCTGACATCGATGAAGGGGCGCGAACGCCCGGCGAACCGAAAGCATAACCGCTTGAGGCGTCACGCGCCCGATCATCCCGCGCAATGCAAATCACGGATCCCGCATTGACCGGCCGCACCCGTGCATGGGCCGGCCGAAGCGCCGCGCTCAGGCGGCCTGCGCGGCCGCGCGGGACGGGCCGCGGTTGATCCGCAGCACGATCAGCGCGCCGATGATGCAGAGCCCGCCCGAAATCATCGACGCGATCGTATAGGTGCCGAGGCTCGCACGCAGCAGCCCCGCGCCAAGCGCCGCGAACGCCGCGCCGAGCTGGTGGCCGGCGACGATCCAGCCGAACACGACCGGCGCCGCGGCCTTGCCGAACACGTCGGTGGCGAGCCGTACCGTCGGCGGCACGGTCGCGATCCAGTCGAGCCCGTAGAACATCGCGAAAAGCGGCAGCCCGAAGAAATCGATGCCGAACGCATGCGGCAGGTAGATCAGCGACAGCCCGCGCAGCCCGTAGTACCAGAACAGCAGCACGCGGTTGTCGTAGCGGTCGGACAGCCAGCCCGACAGCGTCGTGCCGAACAGGTCGAATACGCCCATCGCGGCGAGCAGCGATGCACCCTGCACTTCGGTCATCCCGTAGTCGCTGCACATCGCGATCAGGTGCGTGCCGACATAGCCGTTGGTGCTCGCGCCGCAAATGAAGAAGCTGAAGAACAGGAGCCAGAAGTCGCGCGAGCGGCTCGCCGTCAGCAGCGTGCGGAACGCGACCGCGAGCGGGTTCTCCTTCGTCGCGTCGGGCGCGGCCGGCGCGTCGGCCGGCTCGCCGTAGGGGCGCAGCTCCACGTCGGCCGGCCGCTCGGGCAGCAGGAACGCGACCAGCGGAATCACGATCGCGGCCGCCACCGCGACGACCAGCACGACCGGCCGCCAGCCATGACGCTGCGCGATCGCCGCGAGCATCGGCAGGAACACGAGCTGACCGGTGGCCGTGCTCGCCGTGAGGATGCCCATCACCAGGCCGCGCCGCGCATGGAACCAACGCGTGACGAAGGTCGCCGACAGCGTCAGCGCGACGACGCCGGTCGAGCAGCCGACCATCAGGCCCCAGATCACGACCATCTGCCAGCTCTGCGTCATCATCGACGACAGCGCGACGCCCGCGCTCATGGTCACCAGCGCAGTCAGGATCGTCGGCCGCAGCCCGAAGCGCTGCATCGCGGCGGCCGCGAACGGGCCCGTCAGGCCGTACAGCGCAATGTTCACCGAAATCGCCAGCGAAATCGCCGCGCGGCTCCAGCCGAGTTCGCGCTCGAGCGGCACCATCAGCACGCTCGGTGTCGCACGCGTGCCGGCCGCGGCCAGCAGGATCAGGAAAACCACCGCCGCCGCGAGCCATCCATAGTGGAAACGCCCGCCGATTCGTGTCACTGCCCAGTTCATGTCGTCGCTCTCCAATTGGCGGCCCGGCACCCGCGCGCCGGCCCCGCGTCACCACCGGGCCACCTCCGCCGCATGCTGCATCGGCTGACCGGGGCCGATACCTGGCATTTGTCTGTCGATCCGGCCGGCATTGTTACCGCTCGGTCACAAGTGTGTTGCGATCGTAGTGACCAGTCGGTAACATGTCAAGCAATTCATCACGCAGTCGAGGGTCATCATGTCGGGCATCGAGGCCGCCAACAAGCCGCCGGCACGTCGCACGCGCCAGCCGATCGCCGCGGCCGCCGCGCAGGAACACCTGCTGCGCGCCGCCGAGGAGCTGTTTTACAAGGAAGGGGTGCGCGCGGTCGGCGTCGAAGCGGTCGTGGAACGCGCGGGCGTCAACAAGATGAGCCTGTACCGCCAGTTCTCGTCGAAGGACGAGCTGATCCTCGCGTATCTCGAACGGATGGATGCGTGCTTCTTCGAGCGCCTCGATTCGAGCGTCGCGAAGCATCCCGGCCAGCCGAAGGCGCAGTTGATCCAGTATTTCGTCGATCTCGCGGAGCGCGCGACGCAGAAGGACTATCGCGGCTGCCCGTTCGTCAACGTCGCGGCCGAATTCCCCGATGCGTCGCATCCGGCGCGCGAACGCGTCGCGCAAAACAAGGAGCGGCTGATGAAGCGGCTCGTCGAGCTATGCGAAGGCGCAGGCGCCCGGCAGCCGAAAGCGCTGGCCGATGCGCTCGCGCTCGTGGTCGAGGGCATCTACGCGGCCAGCCAGACCTACCGGCACGGCGAAACGCCGATCGGCACCGCGCCCGCGCTGGTCACGCAACTGATCGAAGCCGCCTGCGCGTGACAGGCGGCGCACGCCCGAACCCCGCGTGCCCGCTCCCGCTACAATGCGGCCCTCGCTTCCGCCTTGCCCGACTGCCCTCGCCATGACCGATACCCGCCCCGATTCGCACGACGACATCCTCGCCGCCACGCGGCACTGGCTCGCGCGCGCGGTGATCGGGCTCAATCTGTGCCCGTTCGCGAAGAGCGTCTATGTGAAGGAGCAGGTGCGCTATGCGATCAGCGAAGCGACGACGCTCGAGGACGCGCTCGCCGACCTCGAAACCGAGTTGCGCGCGCTCGAAGCGGCGGATCCGCAGCTGGTCGACACGACGCTCGTGATCTATCCGCGCGCGTTCGCTGATTTCGTCGACTACAACGACGCGCTGTTCTTCGCCGACCGGCTCGTGCGGCAACTGCGGCTCGACGGCGTGCTGCAGATCGCGAGCTTCCATCCCGAGTACCGGTTCGAAGGCAGCGAAGCCGACGACATCGAGAACTACACGAACCGCGCGCCGTATCCGATCCTGCACCTGCTGCGCGAGGACAGCATCGCACGCGCGGTCGACGCGTTCCCGGACGCGTCCGCGATCTACGAGAAAAACCAGGAAACGCTGCGCCGCCTCGGCCACGACGGCTGGCGTGAATGGATGCGCCGGCCGGGCGACGACGTCTGACGCGTCGCGCAACGGCTGTCCGCCGCGCGGCAAACGGGCCGCGAGTCGGCCTGCCTCAGTCCGGGGCCTGCTCGACGGCCTCGCCCGCCGCCGCCGCGGGCGCCGGCGCGAAGAAGCGCTCGTTCAGTTCGGCGAGCCCGAACATGCCGAGGATCTCGTTCAGCCGCTCGCCGGGCTTGCGGCGCGGCAGGTTCTTGTACTGCGCGATGATCAGCTCGTTCTTCATCGAATGTTCCCAGCCGACCAGCTCGGTCACGCTGACCTGATAGCCGTGCGCCTCGAGCTGCAGGCAGCGCAGCACGTTGGTGATCTGGCTGCCGAATTCGCGCGTATGCAGCGGATGCCGCCACACTTCAGTCAGCGCGTTCGCGAGCGACTTGCCCTTGTTCCTGCGCAGCACGCCCGCGACTTCCGCCTGGCAGCACGGCACCAGCACGATGTGCTGCGCGCGCTTCGCGAGCGCGAAACGGATCGCATCGTCGGTCGCCGTGTCGCATGCATGCAGCGCGGTGACGACATCGACCGTTTCGGGCAGCTTCGGCGACGTGATCGAATCGGCGACCGACAGGTTCAGGAACGACATGCCGCCGAATCCGAGTCGCGCGGCGAGTTCGGTGGAACGCGCGACGAGCTCCTCGCGCGTCTCGATCCCGTACACGTGCGACGCGAACGCCGGTGTGCCGTGCCCCGGCTGCTGCTTGAAGAACAGGTCGTACAGGATGAAGCCGAGATACGACTTGCCGGCGCCGTGATCGACGAGCGTCACGCTGCCCTTGTCGGCCTGCACGCTCGCGAGTAGCGGCTCGATGAACTGGAACAGGTGATAGACCTGCTTCAGCTTGCGGCGGCTGTCCTGGTTCAGCTTGCCGTCGCGGGTGAGGATGTGCAGCTCCTTCAGCAGCTCGATGGACTGCTCCGGACGGATTTCGTAGGTCTTGTTCGACATCGTGAAGCGCCGCCGGGCCACGGTCGGTCGACCACGGCCCGGCGGCGGGAATTCGTGAGGAATGGCGACAGTTTACCGAAAATACGCGATCAGGCTCGCGCACCGAGCCGCCAGAGCGACGTGACCTCGGCGCGGCGTGCCGCGTGCAGCGGGTCGTCCGCGTCGGCCGACTTGGGGTGCGCGGGGCGGATGTCTTCACGGCCGAGCACGACGAGACCGGCTTCGTCGATCCATTGCAGCAGCGTATCGCGCGGCCGCAGGCCGAGATGTTCGGCGAAATCGGACAGGATCAGCCAGCCTTCGCCGCCCGGTTCGAGATGGTCGGCGAGCCCCGCGAGGAAACCGCGCAGCATGCGGCTGTCGGGATCGTAGACCGCGTATTCGATCGGCGCGCTCGGACGGGCCGGCACCCACGGCGGGTTGCAGACGACGAGCGGCGCGCGGCCGGCCGGAAACAGGTCGGCTTCGACGACCTCGACGCGCTCGGCATGACCGAGCCGCGCGACGTTCTCGCGAGCGCACGCGAGCGCGCGCGGATCCTGATCGGTCGCGACGATGCGCTCGACACCGCGCGACGCGAGCACGGCCGCGAGCACGCCGGTGCCCGTGCCGATGTCGAACGCGAGCGACGTCGCGGGCAGCGGCGTGCGCGCGACGAGTTCGACGTATTCGCCGCGCACCGGCGAAAACACACCGTAATGCGGATGGATCAGCGCGCCGCCGAGCGCCGGAATCGGCACGCCCTTCTTGCGCCATTCGTGCGCGCCGACGAGGCCGAGCAGCTCGCGCAGCGACACGACCGACGGCGCGCCGCCCGGGCCGTACGCTTCCTCGCACGCTGCACGCACGTCGGGTGCGCGGCGCAGCGGGATCGTGTAGTCGGCGTCGAGCGGGATCAGCAGCATCCCGAGCGTGCGGGCACGCTGCGATTGCGCGAGGCGGTGCAGGTTGAATGCGTCGACGCCCACCGCGGCCTTCGCCTTCTTCGGCTTGCGTTCGACGCGGCGCGCCATCGCCTGCACGAGCTGGCGCGCGTTCTGGAAGTCGCCCTGCCAGACGAGCGCGGTGCCCTCGCACGCGAGGCGGTACGCGGCGTCGGCGGTGAGGCGGTCGTCGGCGGGCACGGCGCGCCTGGGCGGCTGCACGCCGGCTTCGGAGCGCCAGCGCACGGCATGTTCGGCGCCGTCGGCGTCGGTCCAGTGGAAAACGGGGAAATCGGTCACGCGAGCTCGGCTACGGTTGGCTTCAGACAGGCGGCGCTACAGGAGCGCGCCGCGCGGACCACACCATACCGCGCTTTGCCCGCGCGGCAAAGCGCGGGCGACCGCCCTGGCATTGCGCAGGCAGCCTACCCGCCCCACCCCGGCATCGCCGGCATGCGCAACGTGCCCGCATCGTGGAAATGCACGCTGCCGAGCACGCCGCCCGCGAGCCGGCCGCGCAGCGCGTACGGCAACTCGCCGTTGGCCGCCGCGCCAGGCAGGTTCCACGCCTGCCGCGCGGCGGCGAACGCCGACACGGAAACGGGCACGTCGATCACGGCCTCGCCGAAGCGCGGCACGACACCCGCGCGATCGCTCACGCCGCTCGCGAACGGCGTCCCGTTCAGTTCGAGTGCGACCGAAATGCCGTCGTATTCGATCGGCGTGTCATTCGGGTTCTGCACGCGCAGTTTCAGGCTGAAGCGCATCTCGAGGCCCTGGCCGACCAGCGGATCGAGCCCGGCGACGGTCACGCTCACCGGCTCGCGCGTCAGACCCGCGCAACCGCCGAGCACGAAGACGGCGGCGAACAGCAGCAGCATGGCGCGCAGCGGCGCGATATGGAACAGGGCTCGTGGCATGGGCTGGCCTCCTTGCGGCAATCGATTTGACGGATCGTCGCTGCATTGTACCGAGCGCGCCACGCTCCACCCTGATTCGTAGTTTCCGCGCACCGCCGAGATCGTTAATAGATTAAAACTACGAAAACAAGTAGTCGAATGGAAAGCGAATTAATGCCTTCCAGCATTCAATGGTGCGCAAAAGATTCAATCGAATCACTTTCTAATTTTTTCGTTTCCTTTACCCAAAACCATCAAGTATATTTACGCATCCTTCGAGCAGGCCGACAAACCTTCAAGCCGCATGACGGCGATGTTACGGAACGGCGACACGCCGTCCTTCCGTCCTGCGGCCTTGCACGGCCAGCCCCGTGGGTCGTCGGTTCAAAGGGAATGCACGCCCGCGCAGGGCGAGCGGCCCCGTGTCGTGCGCGCGAAATCAATTCAGTACAACACGCGCCCGGCCATTTTGAACCGGCAAGTTAACCGACATCCGGAAACACAGAGGGGGCAGTAAACCATGATTACCTTCACGTAGTCGGCCGGCCGTCTTTTCGAATAATCCGTCATTGGCATTTCTCGTCGCTGTTGATTAACGGCGAGGGACTTCCTTTGCCGGCGTTTTCGCAGCACTGAACGATTCTTTCAACAATCGAGGTTTCAGTCATGTCGATCAACATTCACAAGATGCGTTACCTGCCGCTGGTCGCCGCACTCGCGCTCGCCGGGTGCGGCGGCGACGACAGCGGTGTCGGCTCGGCTTCCGCGCTCAGCTCCGCCGGCGCGCCGCACTCGAGCTCGTCGCCCGCCGCCAACACGCCGCCGAGCGCGTCCAATGTCGACAAGAGCGTGTCGCCTGTCGAACTGCCGGACACCGTGGTACCCGTCAACTACCGGCTGTGGTTCCGACCGAACGATGCGCTGAACGCGTTCGACGGGCGCGCCGATGTCGAGATCAAGGTGCTGAAGCCGGTCAACAACATCGTGATCGCCGGTCACCGGATCAAGTTCACGAACGGCCGCATCACGCTGCAGCCGGGCAACATCCAGCTGATCGCGACGCCGCAGGACAAGGGCGACTTCTACCAGCTGCGTCCCGTCGCCGGCACGATCTCGCCGGGCAACTATTCGCTCCACATGGAATGGTCGGGCATCATCAACTTCAAGTCGTACGACGATCCGGCCACGCAGACGGGCGGCAGTTGCGGCGACGATCCGTATCCGGGCTGCTCGGCCGCGGAAGGCGTGTTCCGTGTCGACCTGAAGAGCACCGACGGCACGACGAGCGGCGCGATCCTCACGCAGGGCGAAACCAATCTGTCGCGCCAGTGGTTCCCGGGTTGGGACGAGCCGGCATTCCGGCCGACTTATGAAGTGACGGCCGAAGTGCCGCAGAACTGGCGCGTCGTGTCGAACGCGGCCGAGAAGCCGTCGACCAACGTCGGCGGCGGCTACAAGCTCGTGCAGTTCGAGAAGACGCCGCCGATGCCGTCGTACCTGCTGTTCTTCGGCGGCGGCATGTTCGACACCTACGAGGACGATTTCTCGAGCCCCCTGCCGGGCGGCAAGGGCGGTCTGCACCTGCGCGTGTTCACGCCGCCGGGCATGAGCGACTGGGCGAAGCCGGCGATGGACCGCACCAAGCAGGCGCTCGACTTCTACTACCGCTACACGGGTATCCCGCTGCCGCTGACGAAGTTCGACACGGTCGCCGCGAACGATGCGTTCAAGGAGCAGAAGGACCTGAACTTCGGCGGGATGGAGAACTGGGGGTCGATCCTCGAGTTCGCCGACGACATCCTGCCGCAACCGGGCCAGCCGATGTCGCACTACGGTAACGAGGTGCTGACGCACGAAGTCGCGCACCAGTGGTTCGGCGACCTCGTCACGACCGACTGGTGGGACAACGTCTGGCTCAATGAATCGTTCGCGACGTTCTTCGAGACGAAGACGACGATCCAGTTCTTCCCCGACGAGTTCAGCTGGCTCGATCAGGTGAAGAACAAGTATCGCGTGATCAATCGCGACATCGGCCCGAACGCATTCCCGGTCGCGCCGAACTTCAATGACTGGGCGTCGAACGACTTCGTGCTGAGCGCGAGCGCGTTCACCTACGACAAGGGCGGCCACGTGCTGAAGACGCTCGAGAACTATCTCGGCGAGCAAACCTTGCGCAAGGGCTTGCAGCAATACCTGGTCGATTACTCGTTCGGCAACGGCACACCGAAGCGCCTGTGGGATGCGCTGTCGAAGGCGAGCGGCCAGCCGGTCGGCCCGATCGGCGACAGCTACGTGCGCCAGACGGGCGTGCCGCTGATCTCGCTCGACACGCAGTGCGACATGACGAAAAACCAGACGGTCGTCACGCTGAAACAGCAGCCGTTCCCGAACAAGAACGCGTATCCGGGCCTGCAGTGGACGGTACCGATCACGCTCGCGTACGGCCAGGGGCTCGCGAAACACACGACGCTCGCGCTGAAGGATACGCAGACGCAGACGCGGATCGACGGCTGCACGGGCGTGGTCGCGGATCCGAGTGGTCTCGACTACTACGTCGTGAACTACAGCGACGCCGCGTGGAGCGGCCTGCTCACGCAGGTCAACGGCTCGACCGATCCGGTGCTGCTCGCGAACCTGAAGAGCGAGGCCGCGCTGCTCGTCGCGAACAACCTCGCGCCGGCTTCGCGTTCGACGTCGATCGGCTCGGTCGCCTCGCCGGCCGCGATGAAGCTGCGCCAGACGCCGAGCTTCGGCGGCATCGCGCCGACGGTGAAGGAACGTCCGTCGCTGCGCTACCAGGGCATGTTCAAGCCGCGCAAGACGCTGGTTCAGTAACGTCGTGGTCCGGCCGGCCGGTGCCGCGGAGTTTGCGGCGCCGGCCGGCGTTCAATCTTTCACGTCCTTCGACAGGCTCCGGATGCGGGGCCTGTTTTTTTGCGGCCGCCGCTAGCGATCATCGCGCCGGCGAAACGCCCACCACGCGGCGAGCGCGGTAAAGCCCGCGACCAGCAGCACCATCAGCCAGAACCCGTGCTTGTTCTCCGAGAACGGCACGCCGCCGACGTTCATCCCGAAGAAGCCCGCGACGATGTTGATCGGCAGTGCGATCACGGTCACCAGCGTCAGCGTGAACAGCGTCCGGTTGTTCTGCTCGTCGAGCCGCGAACCGATCTCTTCCTGCAACAGCTTGATCCGCTCGTTGAGCCCCGACAGGTCGGCGAGCACCAGCGAGAACTCCTCGGTCGACTCGCGCAGTTCCTGCACGTCTTCGGCATGCAGCCACGCGGGCGGCTTCGCGAGCAGCCGGAAGATCGACCCCGGCTCGGGCGCGAGCATGCGCTGCAGCCGCGTCAGCGTACGGCGCATCGCGCCGAGTTCGACGCGATTCGACGTGAGCCGTTGCGACAGGAAGCGATCCTCGATGCGGTCGACGTCGATGCTCGTGCGCCGCATGATCTGGATCAGCAGGTCGGCCTGGTCGCGCAGCAGGTGCACGAGCAGTTCGGCCGGCGACCGGAACCGTTCACCGTCGCGCACGCAGGCGCGCAGCGTGTCGACCGAGCGCAGCGGCTTGAGCCGCGCGGTGACCATGATGCGCCGCTCGACGTGGACGAACAGCGTCGCGATTTCCGACGGCGTCAGCTCGAGGTTGAACATCACGTCGTTCACGATCGCGCGCAACGCGCCGTCCTCCTGCTCGATGCGCGTCGAGCGCGATCCTTCGTGAAGGAATTCGAAGAAGCTGTCGGGCAATCCGAGGTGCGTGCGCATCCAGCGCTCGCTCGCGCCGTGCGCAAGATTGAAGTGCAGCCAGACGAAATCGTCCGAGGTGGCTGCATCGCGCGCGCGGCACGTGCGCAGCCATGCGGCCGCCGCGTCGGCATCGAGCATCGCGCCCGATCCGCCCGGGACGAAGCGGAATCCGCACACCATGCCGGACGTATCGGCGCCGTAAGTCTGTACGATCAGATCCATCGTGTCGAAGGTCGTGCGGCGCGGCCGCGCCGCGCATCGCGCATTGCGGCGCCACGCCGGGAAATGAAAGGAAACGTATGCCCGACGTATGCGACATTTTCGTGACGGGGTCACACACGGACGTCCGGCGTCGGACAGCCCCCAAAAGCAATGCGCCGCCCATTGGGCGGCGCATGTGCGATGAGCAGGCCGGCGTGACGCCTCGCTACTGCCGCGTCTCCGACTGCGCGGCGGTCGGGCAGGCGGGATCCTTGCCCCAATGGCCGTCGCAGACGCGCCACCGGCACAGCTGATCCTCGAAGAAGCCGCGCTCCGAACACTCCTTCACGCGCGCTGCGAGCGAACCGCCCGTCGTGGCGGCCGTCTTGGTCGGCACGACCTGCCCCTTCTGCGCGGCGACCTTCTTGTCGGCCGGCTTCGTGCGTGCGACGAGCGCGGCGAGCAGGTCCGCATCCGGGTCGTCCTTCCCGGCGGCCTTTGCGCTCGCCGTACGGGTCGTCGCGTCGCGACGCTTCTTCGCCTGCGCGAGCTCCGCCTGCTGTTCCTTGTGGTGCTTGCGGGCCTCCGCCTTCGCGTCGGCCTTCGCATCGGCCTTGCTGCGTGCGGCGACCTTGCCGCTCTGCGCGGCGTCGGCCTTCGCGGTTTTCGCTGTCGCAGCCGCGGCGGCGGCCGTCGCGGCGACGGCGCCAGCCGTGGCCGCGCCCGATGCATCGTCGGCACCGTTCGCGAGCGCCTGCGACAAGCGACTGTTGTCCGCGCCCGACGCGCCCGATGCGGACGCAACGGTCTGGGACGCCGCATCGTCATTGACGATCGTGGCCGGTTGCGCGGCAGGAGCGGCCGACGCGGCATTCTGCGCGACCTGCACGGCGCCGCCGCTGGCTGCCTCGGCCTTCGCCGCTGCCTGCGCGGGCGCGGCGGCCACGACGGCCTGTTCGCCGGATTGCTGCTGCCAGCGCCATGCCCCCCAGCCGCCGACGGCGACCACGAGCGCGACGACGGCCGCAATCGGCCCCTTCAGCGAGCGGCGCGGCGCTTCGGCCGGCGGCGTGACACGTCCTTCCAGATTCGCGAGAATGCGCGACTGCTGCGGTCCACCCTCACCTGCCGGTTTGGTATCGGACAGCAGGCTCGGCGGGGTTTTCGAATTTGAATTTTCCGGCGCACTCATTCAGCGTCTCATTGAATCCTGGTTTAATTCACCGCGATAATATAGCCCGGCCTCTCAAAGCAGCCTGATTCTAAGAGCAAGCATTGCAAAACACAATCAATTCCAATTTCCGGGGATTTCGTTGATTGCCGTCGCACTCGTCGCCTATTTCGCCCTTGCCGTCGCGGTCGCGGCACTGTTGCTTTTACCGGGTATCCGCACGGCGGTTTTCGAATCCGTCGCCCAGTTTCACGGCCGTCTGACGCGCCGCGCGAACGCTCGCGCCGCACGCACGCGAAGTCAGATTGTTAAATCGGCAACCGTTACGCGCGGCGCATTAAGCGATGTGCAAAATTTACTGATTCGGCGACGCTTGATGATTATGGTGTCGGCAGGTATTCTTGCGACGCCGCCATTGGTGGCCATTGCGTTACGCGGTCGGCAATTGTTTCAGTACGACGACACGGCGCGCGTGCCGGACGAGAAGATCGCCGCGCTGCTGCAGGGCGAACAGCTCGTGCCGCCCCCGCCGTTGCCGCCGGAAGTCTTTGCCACGAAGGAAGTCGAACAGGTGCGGCCGGCACTGAAGGACGCGAGCCGCGACTGGAACCTGCTGGATCCCGATTTCCGTACGCGTTTGCTGCTGGTCTACAAGATCATGCACGAACAATATGGTTACGAGATGGCGCTGCTGGAAGGTTATCGGAGCCCGGAACGACAGAACCGGCTCGCGCAAATGGGCACCAACGTGACCAATGCGGCGGCCTTCCAGAGTTATCACCAATTCGGGCTCGCGAGCGACAACGCGTTTCTGCGCGACGGCAAGCTGGTCATTTCCGAGAAAGATCCCTGGGCGATGCGCGGCTACCAGTTGTACGGACAGGTTGCCGAACAGGTCGGCCTGACCTGGGGAGGCCGATGGAAAATGATGGATCTCGGGCACGTGGAATACCATAAACCCGGTTTTAAACTGGGACGCGGCAGCTAGTCAGGGCTGCCGGACAAGAAATAATGAGGGCGGCATGGGGCTTTTTAATCATCCGGCAGGAAACGATTTGAGCGGCGCAATCGATCGGGCATTCCGTTGCACGATTTTTTCCGATCGCCGCTTCCGTTTTAATTCTCACAGCGTCCTTTCATTATTGCGCGCGCCTTCTCCGATGCCGCGGGCGCATTGATGCCAGCCCCCTTCATCCCGTTTGACAGCATGGCGACACATCGCGGCGCCACGCTTGCCGCTCGGCGCGCCTGCGTCGCCTCACCGAATCGCACCGGAACCTGAACGTCCTATGCAACGCATCCTCAACGTGCTGACTCATCCGCGTACGCTCTCGATTGTCGGGATCATCGCGCTAGCGGCGATTCTCTTCATCGTCGCCGACATGCTGCAGCTGCCGCTCCTGTGGGCGGCGATCGCCTTCGCGGCGATCCTCGTGCTGTGGCTTGGCGTCGCGTTGGTACGCCGCTGGCGCGTGAAGCGCGCGAACCAGCAGCTCGGCCAGGTGCTGGAAGAGCAGGCGGAAACCGGCAAGATCGCCGCGCCGGCCGCGGCCGCGCTCGCACCCGACACCAAGACCGCCGACCTCGACGTGCTGCGCACGCGCCTCTCCGACGCGGTCAAGACGATCAAGACGTCGAAGATCGGCCAGGTGTCGGGCGGCTCCGCGCTGTACGAGCTGCCGTGGTACATCGTCATCGGCAACCCGGCCGCCGGCAAGAGCAGCGCGGTGCTGAACTCCGGCCTGCAGTTTCCGTTCGCGGACAAGAACAGCGCCGTGATCCACGGCATCGGCGGCACGCGTAACTGCGACTGGTTCTTCACGACCGAAGGGATCCTGCTCGACACGGCCGGCCGCTACTCGGTGCACGAGGAAGACCGCAGCGAATGGCTCGGCTTTCTTGGCCTGCTGAAGCGTTATCGCCCGAAGGCGCCGATCAACGGCATCATCGTTACCGCGAGCATCGCCGAACTGACCGGCAACCGCCCGGAATTCGCGATCAACCTCGCGAAAAACCTCCGCCAGCGCGTTCAGGAGCTGACGGAAAAGCTCGAGGTGTTCGCGCCGGTCTACGTGATGTTCACGAAGGCCGACCTGATCACCGGCTTCACCGAATTCTTCAGCAGCAGCGACAAGCACGAATACGACCGCGTGTGGGGCGCCACCCTGCCCTACGAGCCGGACGACAAGCGCGACGTCGTCGCGCAGTTCGACACGCACTTCGAGGAACTCTACGAAGGGCTGAAGGAAATCAGCGTCGCGCAGCTGTCGCTGTCGCGCGGCAACCAGCTGTCGCCGGGCCAGTTGAGCTTCCCGCTCGAATTCTCGACGATCAAGCCGTCGCTGCGCGCGTTCCTCGCGACGCTGTTCGAGAACAACCCGTTCCAGTACAAGCCGATCTTCCGCGGCTTCTACTTCACCAGCGCGCTGCAGGAAGGCGAAACCAACAGCGCCGCCGCGCAGCGCATCGCGCACCGCTTCGGCCTCGACGCGAGCGCGCTGCCGAAGCCGCACAGCGCGTTTTCGAAGAATGGCTTCTTCCTGCGCGACCTGTTTTCGAAGGTGATCTTCGCGGACCGCCAGACCGTGCGCCAGTTCGCGAGCCCGACCAAGACCCGGCTGCGCTACGCGACCTTCTTCGGCTTCGTCGCGGCGCTCGCGCTCGCGCTCGGCGGCTGGACCTGGTCGACGATCGGCAACCAGCAGCTCGTCGCGAACGTGCAGGCCGACCTCGACAACGTCACGCGCCTGCAGCAGGGCCGCAACGATCTGCAGTCGCGTCTGCAGGCGATGGATATCCTGGAAGACCGGATCGAACAGCTCGAACAGTTCCGCCGCGACAAGCCGGTGTCGGTATCGCTCGGCCTGTACCAGGGTGACCGTCTCGAACAGCACCTGCTGACCGAGTACTACAACGGCGTGCGCCAGATCCTGCTGGCGCCGGTCTCGCAGAACCTCGCGTCGTTCATGAAGGATGTGAACGCGCACCCCGAACAGCTCGTGCCGATGACGCGCCCGCCCGAATCGGGCGCCGTGCAGGGCGGCCCGATTCCCGTATCGACGAACCCGCCGGGCGCCACGCCGCTCGCCGGCGCCGCGCAAGGCGCATCCGCCGCGACCGCCGCCGCGCCGCAACAGGCGGCGGCACCGCAGGGCGGGTTGTACAGCGACGCGTCGCCGACCAACGTGCAGGACGCGTACAACGCGCTGAAGACTTACCTGATGCTGTCCGACAAGCGTCACGTCGAACAGGCGCACCTGACCGACCAGCTCGCACGCTTCTGGCGCGGCTGGCTCGAGACGAATCGCGGCAACATGCCGCGCGACGAGATGATCAAGAGCGCCGAGCGCATGATCTCGTTCTACCTCGCACGCGTAAACGACGACGACTGGCCGATGATCGACGCGAACCTCGCGCTCGTCGACCAGACCCGCGAGAACCTGCGCCGCGTCGTGCGCGGCATGCCGGCCCGCCAGCGCGTCTATGAGGAAATCAAGGCGCGCGCGTCGACCCGCTTCGCGCCGATGACCATCGCGCGCATCGTCGGCGACGGCAACCAGGGGCTGGTCGCCGGCAGCTATGCGATTCCGGGCACGTTCACGCGCGAAGCGTGGTTCGACTACGTGCAGCCGGCGATCCGCGACGCGGCGACCAAGGAACTGCAGGCGAAGGACTGGGTGCTGAACACGTCGACGCAGGACGACCTGACGCTGGAAGGCAGTCCCGAGCAGATCCAGAAGACGCTCGTCGGCATGTACAAGACCGAATACGCGCAGCACTGGCAGAAGTTCATGCAGGGTATCGCGGTGCAGGGCTTCAGCAGCTTCGGCCAGGCCGTCGACGGGATGAACCGCCTCGGCGATCCGCAGGATTCGCCGATCCGCAAGATCCTCGAAACCGCGTACGACCAGACGTCGTGGGACAACCCGTCGCTGGCGAACGTCGCGATCAAGAAGGCGCAGACCGGCGTCGTGAACTGGGTCAAGCAACTGTTCACGCGCTCGCAGGCCGGCCAGGTGGCGGCCGCGAACATCGACATCAACGGCAATCCGGCCGAGGTGCCGATGGGTCCGATCGGCCAGGAGTTCATCGGGCTCGCGCGGATCGTCACGACGCACGACGGCACGTCGATGCTCAAGGGCTACATGGACTCGCTGTCGAAGGTCCGTACACGCTTCAACGTGATCAAGAACCAGGGCGACCCCGGCCCCGGCGCGCGCCAGCTGATGCAGCAGACGCTCGACGGCAACGGCTCGGAACTGGCCGATTCGCTGAAGTTCGTCGACGAGCAGATGCTGACGGGCCTGACCGATTCGCAACGCAAGTCGCTGCGTCCGCTCCTGGTGCGCCCGCTGATGCAGGCGTTCTCGGTGGTGATCCAGCCGGCGAGCGCCGAAGTCAACAAGGTGTGGAACGCGCAGGTCTACCAGCCGTTCCAGAGCTCGCTCGCGACGAAGTACCCGTTCGCGGCGAACGCGAAGGTCGAGGCCGGCGCCGGTGAAATCGCGCAGGTGTTCGGTCCGGACGGTGCGATCGCGAAGTTCGTCGGCACGACGCTGGGCCCGCTCGCGGTGCGCCGCGGCGACACGCTCGCGGCCCGCACGTGGGGCGACATGGGCATCGGCCTCACGCCCGACTTCACGAACGGATTCGCACGCTGGGTCGCCCCGCTCGCCGGCGGCGCCGCGGGCGGCGCGGCCGCGGCGGCCGAACCGCAGACCGTGTTCCAGATCCTGCCGCAACCGAGCACGGGCACGACGGAATACACGATCGCGATCGACGGCCAGCAACTGCGCTACCGCAACACGCCCCCGCAGTGGACCAACTTCGTGTGGCCGAACCCGCAGGGCTCGCCGGGCGCGACGCTGTCCGCGACGACCTTCGACGGCCGCACCGTGCAACTCGTCAACGAACCGGGCCGCTACGGTCTCGAGAAGCTGATCAACTCGGCGCAGCGCAAGCGCCGTCCGGACGGCACCTTCGACCTCACGTGGGTCCAGGGCAGCGTGAACGTGTCGGTGACGATGCGCATCATCAGCACGTCGCAGCCGACGAGCGGCGGCGGCGACCAGCCGCAGCAACAGAGCCTGCGCGGCCTGCAGCTGCCGTCGTCGGTCGCCGACGCGAGCGCGGGTGCCGCGCAGAACGCGACGCAGGCCGGCACGGGCACGCCGGCCGCGGCACCGACACCGGCACCGGCCGTCGCGGCCGCCACCGCAACGAATGCACAGGGGGCGCAATGACGCAAACCGTTCAGGCGCAGATCGCCTACTTCGGCAAGATTCCGTCGCGCGGCGACTTCGTGAAGAGCCCGCACAATCCGCAGTTGCTGCAGACGCTCGATCGCTGGATCGCGCAGGCGCTCGAACTGCTCGCGGAAGATCCGCGCTGGAAGATCGTCTACGAGGATGCGAAGCCGATGCATTTCGCGTTCCTCGGCTCGCGCAGCAAGCTCGCGATCGCGGGCCACATGGTCGCGAGCCACGACGTGTCGATGCGCCGCTTCCCGTTTCTCGGCGCGACCGCGCTCGAGGTCGACCGGCCGCTCGCGTTCCTCGCGCGCAGCCCGCTCGCGTTCGCCCGGCTGTGGTCGCGCGTCGCCGCGCAGATGCCGCCGCTGCTCGCGAAGGAGGAGCCGCCCGGCGCGCTGCAGGCGCTCGGCGACACGCAGGTGCCGATCGACGTCGGCGGCCCCGGCACGTCGCATGACGGCACCTTCAACGACTTCATCGAACACCAGTCGCTGTATGGCCTGCAGCAGATGCTGCTCGAAAGCGGCCATCCGGTCCGGCTGCGCGGCGCGATGCTCGCGCTCGGCTCGCTCTTGCGGCCCGTGATGCAGAGCGGCTCGTCGCACATCGAGCGCGGCCTCACGCTGCCGCTGCCCGTCGATCCGTTCTACCGAAGCCTCGTCGCCGCGTTCTGGCTCGAACTGATCGCACCGTTCGTCGCGCAGGCCGACTTCGAGCTCGCGATCTTCATCGGCACGATCGCCGAGCGCGAACGGCTGATCATCGGCTTCAACGGCGCGTCGTCGAAGACGCTGCTGAGCGTCGTCGACCCGCAGACCTACGCCGCCCACAACATCGACATCGACGATCCCGAATGGATCGACGCCCATGCGCAAAACGATCAGCAGATCAGCAAGCTCGTCAGCTACCTCGACCAACCGCAACTCTCGCTGCGCGTCGCCATCGACGCGTTCCGCGAAGCGTTCATCGGAGGCTGACGGGATGCAACGCACGAATCACGTCCGGCGCATGCGCTTCTCGGCATTCGTTGCCGCCCTCGCCGCCGCCGGCCTCGTCGCCAGCGGCGCGGCCTACGCGCAGAACACCGGCGGCGCGACCGTCACGCCGATCGGCAACGGCACAGTCGCGACGACCGCGCTGCCGTCGTCCAACACGAACCCCGGCGCCGCGCCTGCTACCGCCTCCGGCACGGTGGTGCACGGCACGGCCGGCACGATCTCGCCGCCGCCCGCGAACGCGACACCCGGCCAGGTGGTGGTCGGCGGCAAGGTGCCGGACGAGGCGACCAAGGCCGCCGTGCTGCAGAAGCTGCGCGACACCTACGGCGCGGTGAATGTGGTCGACCAGATCGAGGTCGGCGACGTCGCGACGCCGCCGAACTGGAGCGCGAACGTGCAGAAGCTGCTCGGCGCGCAGCTCAAGCAGATCAGCAAGGGGCAACTGAAGATCAACGGCACGCAGATCGAGATGAAGGGCGAGGTGCACAACGAAGCACAGCGCCAGCAGCTCGCGAGCGACATGGCGAACACGCTGAACCCGACTTACACGATCAAGAATGGGCTGCGCGTGTCGGCATCCGAGCAGGGTGTGCTCGACCAGACGCTCGCGAACCGGACGATCGAGTTCGAGACCGGCAGCGCGACGCTGACGCCGCAGGGCAAGCTGATCCTCGACCAGATGGCGGCCGCGCTCGCGAAGATGCAGAACCGCACGGTCGACATCATCGGCCACACCGACAATTCGGGAAACCGGACGTCGAACATCGCGCTGAGTCAGGCGCGCGCGGATGCGGTGAAGGGTTATCTGATCACGAAGAGCATCCCGCCGCAGCAGATGACGACGACGGGCGTCGGGCCGGATCAGCCGATCGCGCCGAATGACACGGCGGATGGGCGGGCCAGGAATCGGCGGATCGAGTTCCGGGTGGGGCAGTAGGCGGAGGTTCGGCTGTGCGGCGAGCCGGTGGCAGGATACCGGCAGACTCGTCCCGCCGGATCGTGCAGCCCCAATCTCCCCGCATTGTCAACAGGCCGATCGCCTGACCGACCGACTACTGAATCCGACCATTCCAGTGAAATACGCAATGCGCTGCTTGCGGTCGGCCATTCTTCTGCTCTTCGGTGCGGCCTTCGTGCTGATGGGTGTAGCTGGCGCCGTCAATTCTGCCATCCTCGTTCGCGCTCGTGTGTGGCCTCACGTCCCCGCCATTGTCGAGCGATGCGAGTTGTCTCTGCGATATGGCAAATCCGATGCGACATGGGAGGCGCGCGCCGTCTTCCGCTATGGCGCGGGACAGACGCAGCAGTACGATACAGCGTGGCAGCCTGCCGGGTCGCCGGTGTATTCGCGTTCGGCCGCCTCGAACATCACCCACGAACAGTTCGCAGCGTTCACGAAGACGTACTGCAATGCGGCCGCGAACGATGGCCTGCGCGTTTCGCCGATGTTTCCCGGCATTGCGCGGCGCAACGAAGCGGTTGAGGGCGGAGCATGGGTGCGTGAAATCGGATTCGGCCTATTCGCCCTGATCGGCGGATTGATGCTATGTGCGACGAGCATTTCGATGCTGCCGTGGATCGAGGATAGGAAGAAGCAATCGTTGAGGCGAAAGACTCGGCGCGCTCGGAAACGTATCGGCGGTTCGTGACTCGCGCCGGCAGACCGGATTCGGATCAGACGTCGTATCGTGCCGGTCGGGGCGCGACGGCTGATCGTTGCGCGGGAAGGAAACGTACTGCGTTCCCGTCATCCGGGTCGAGTTTGATTCTCTCAGCCACGCTGCTTTTCCTCTGCACGTGACGGTGGCAACAAGCCGTCTGGAACCGCCGGCAAGGCAACCGGCTCGAACTGGCCGGTCGTCAATTCGGATAGGACGCTCTTCGGCAGAGACCGCATCGACGTTGCAAACACGCCGGGCCGATCCGCAGCGGCTTTCAAGACGCGCTGAACCTCCGGATGCGCGTCGAAACGGCTATTCACCAGCAAGGCGTAGTACGCGTACTGCTTCAAGTCATCTGAATCGGTCAGGCGGTATTTCAACCATGCTGCCGCCACGATACGCGCGATACGGCGAAACTGCTGGTCTTCGCGTTCGTCGTATCGCTTGCTCAACTGCACCTGATAGTTGGTCGACATCCAGTGCGACACATCGATCATCGGAATACGCGATTCGTCCATCGGCGTGCCGGGAAACTGAAGCTCGATGTGGCGATCCGGATAAAAATGAACTGCAAGAATTCGGCTGCCCACATTTTCCGGAACCTTTGACGGAGGCAGCACAACCTTTGCTTCGGCGTGAAACGTCTGTTCGTCGCCCTTATGCCACTGGTCAACGTCGTAGTAGTCCCATTTGACGATGAACTCGGTCCCCTTGAGCTGATAGCAACAAGTCACGCCCCCACCGCCCCCCGGCATGCTGTCGCCACCGCCGCCTGCCTTGTTGCCATAAGCATCGGTGATCGTGAATTTATCCAGGTTATAGGGCAGGTAGTTCTGAGCCATGACCGAAATCCCGCTGTATGTCGGTTCCGGCTTGCCGCACGCCGCCATGGCCGTCACGAGCAGGCACCCTGCCAGAACACGGCTCACCAGACTCGAAAATCTCATTGCCCTATTCAATGATGTTTTCCCTTCCGAATATTGCCCAGCATGCCCTTCCGACGTATCGATTTTAGTTGTCCACTCGGCAAATGCGATTTTTTATCTACGTAAATGACGATATGTCCGACAGCAACGGCAACATCAATCGCGACAACAATCGGGGCCGAAATCGCGCGGCATCCGCAGGCTGGCCGATATCGCAGCTGATCTCGAACATACCCGGATAAGTAACCATTCCGACCCGTTCTCGGCTTCCTCCGACATGACGGACGAAACGGTATCGAGCAATCCGAGGAACTCCATCTGGATCGATACGCCCTCAGCGACTTTCACCCCGCGGACATCTCGAGTTACTTCCTTCTATTGTGAACCGCCACAAGCTTTCCGTTCGCGAAAGCAAACCACTTCCCCCCAAACGCTTAGCAGTACGCAGCCAGGCAGCCATCGAACGTCATCAATATCCAACTTGTCGCTAACCGGCAAGACGGCAGCGGGTTTTTGGCGGAAGTCGTACAGGGAGATTACCGGTGGGTCTGAAAAACGACCGCTGAAGTCTTCGACGATCAGCCGCGAGACGGCCTTGTTCTGTTCTTTCGAATCCGGATAGTAGACATAGCGTGAACCGTAAAGGTGATCGAATTGCTTGCCATCGAGCTCGACGTTGAATGTAACGCCGTCGCTTCCCGGCCGGGCGATCTTTGATATCTGCAATGTGCCCGCAACGGTGCGGATCGTATCGTGATCCCCACCCGAGGTCTGCGCCTTGACATTGATGCAACAGACCGTCATCAACACTACAACAAACGACTTCAACAAGCCCACCTCCTAAAAAGTGGGGTTCGTACCGCCGACGACAGTCACAAGATCCAACAGTGGGCGAACATCTTCAAGTTTCGAAGCATCGCATGCGAAGTTCTTGAAGTTGACACCTGTGTCGATGAGATGGCTCAACCACAGGCGATGAGCCTTGACATAGTTCCCACCGTTCTCTTCCGCACGCTTCGCTGCTGCCGCGCTTCCCACCTGCGCGGTCAAACGCGTCTTGGCCCCGCGAGCGATGAGCCTGGGCGGACGGGGCGGCTTTGCTCCGTATACGTGTCCTCCGCAGCAATTGTTCCGGCCAAATACCGTTTTGCGTCGGCCGCTCCCAAGTGGTGAGACAGGTACAGCATCTTCGCCCGCTCCCCATCATTCAAATTCGAGAAATCGTAGCCGCCGCCTTCGCTCGCGGTGGACACGAGGTCGAGCACGACGCTGAAATCTCGGCCAAGCTCGGACCGCGTCACGGCGCGGCGCGGCACGAGCGCGTTATTCGGCAGCGACGGGATATCCGTCTTCAGCAGGCGGTCATGCTGAATCAGGCCACCACGGATCGCCTGTGCCAGTTCGGTCACGTTCATGCGTCACCCTTCTTCTCGTTCATCGCGAACCCGCCGGGCCCGCGCTCTCAGGTCAAAACCCCATCGCTCAAGACTGCTCGTCGGGCCTCACCCCAAGCAGCTCGCGAATATGCGACAGCGACCCGTCGTCCTTCACGACGCTCTCGAGCCACTTGTGCAGCGGCATGTCGGCCCATTCGGCGGCCTTGTCCGCGAGATACGCGACCGGGCTGTGCGGCTCGGTCTGGCGGAAGTAACGCGCGACGGCACGCAGCTGGTCGACGGCCTGCGCGCGGTTCTGGATGCCGGCGATCATCTGCGTCACCGGCGGACGCGGAGCGGTCTGCGACTGCACGTGGGTCTCCTCGCTGTGGAACGTGTCGCCGAAGCTCGGCTCGATGCGCTCGGGCTGCGCCTGCGGCGCCGCTTGCGTGTGCGGCGCGCTACCCGTATAGCCCTGCTCGCGCGCGAAGCGCTCGGCGAGCCGGTACACGGTCTCGAACGCGTCGCGCGCCTGCCGGAAGCTCGGCGCCGAATCGCCCGCGCGCTCGACGAGCCGCTCCTCGAACGCATCGAGCGCGAACTCGAACGCCTTCAGGTTCGCGAGCAACGCGGTGTAGAACGCGATCGGCGTCACGCGCCGCGACGCATCGACCTGCTCGACCGACGGCTTGCCGCGTGCGATGTCGTCCGCATGCTCGGGGTCGCGCCTCACGGCCTGCGCGACGTGCTGTGCGACTTCCCAGTCGAGCGTGGTGAACGCGTTCGACGCGCCCTCCGTCACCGGAATGCCGCGCAGCAGCTCGGCCGTGCGGCCGGACAGCCACGCGACGTTGCCGAGCCGGTATTCGACGTCGTCGCCTTCGGGCAGCGGATGCACGGTGTCCCAGTAGTCTCGGCACAGGCCTTCCAGCAGCGCATAACCTTCGGTGAGGCCGGTGATGCCATCCTCGAGCGCGAGCGCCTCGGTCAGCCACACGGCGAGCCGCAGGTCCTTGGTCCGCGTGCGCAGCAGCTCGCCCGCGTGATCGACGACGAAGCCCCAGTCGGCCTCCTTGATCTCGGTCACCCATTCGCCCTGGTCGAGCGTCGGATCGTCGTAGCGCCGCGCGTCCTGGATCGCGTCGAATTCATTCGAAAACAACAGGTCGTCGCCGCTGGGCGACGCATCGCTGATCGGCGTCAGCAGCTCGGGGAGATTGATCGGCATGGTTCAGTGAATCCGTTGATGCATGAGATGTCGCGCGCGGGGCTCATTCGACGGTGTACGCGAATTCGCCGGCCTCGTCCGCGCGCACCGCGATGCGCGCGATGGCCGCGCCGTCGGCGATCCGGCCGAGCACGTGGCCCGCGATCTCCGGCAGCAGCGTGCCGTTCAGGATATGGTCGACGTTGCGGGCGCCCGAATCGACCTCGGTGCAGCGCGCGAGCACCGCATCGACGAGCGACTCGTCCCACTCGAACGCGGCCTTGTGGTTCGCTTCGATGCGGCGGCGGATGCGTTCGAGCTTCAGCTCGATGATCTCGGCCAGCACGTCGTCGGAAATCGGGTAGTACGGCACGACCTTCATCCGGCCGAGGAACGCCGGCTTGAAGGTCTTGTACAGCTGCGGGCGCAGCGCCTCGGCGAGCGCGTCCGGATCGGGAAGCTCCTCGGCCGGCTTGTTCAGGCACGCCTGCATCACCGCCGCCGACCCGACGTTCGACGTCAGGATGATCAGCGTGTTGCGGAAGTCGATCTCGCGCCCTTCGGCGTCGTCCATCGTGCCCTTGTCGAACACCTGGAAGAACATCTCGAGCACGTCCGGGTGCGCCTTCTCGACCTCATCGAGCAGCACGACGGAATACGGGTTGCGGCGCACGGCCTCGGTCAGCACGCCGCCCTCGCCGTAGCCGACGTAGCCCGGCGGCGAACCCTTCAGGCCCGACACGCTGTGCGCTTCCTGGTATTCGCTCATGTTGATCGTGACCATCTTGCGCTCGCCGCCGTACAGGATGTCGGCCAGCGCGAGCGCGGTCTCGGTCTTGCCGACGCCCGACGGCCCGACGAACATGAACACACCGCGCGGCTTGTTCGGATCCTCGAGGTTGGCGGTCGCGGTGCGCACGCGCTGCGCGATCGCGTCGAGCGCGTGGTCCTGCCCGATCACGCGCGCGGTGAGCAGCGGCTGCAGGTTCAGCACCGTGTCGATCTCGTCCTTCACCATCCGGCCGAGCGGGATGCCGGTCCACGCGGCGACGATCTCGGCAACCACGTGGCCGTCGACCTGCAGCGGCACCATCGGCTCGCCGCCCTGCAGTGCGTGCAGTGCGGCGACGCGCTCGGCGAGCTTGTCGCGGGTCGCCTGCACGTCGACCGGCTGGCCGTCCTCCGACGGGCCGCGTGCCTTGTCGAGCGCTTCGCGCAACTCGGTGATCTCGGCTACGATCGCGCGCTCGGCTTCATAGCGCGCTTCGTCCTCGGTCAATTGCGCGAGCGCCGAGTCGCGTGCGCCGCGCAGCTCGCCGAGCCGCTCGTCGTGCGACGCGCCGCCGGCCGCCTCACGTTCCAGCGACGCGATTTCCGCGTCGATCCGCTCGATGCGCTTCTTCGTGTCGTCGATCGCGGCCGGCGTTGCGCTGTGCGCGAGCGCGACCTTCGCGCATGCGGTGTCGAGCACGCTGATCGCCTTGTCCGGCAGCTGGCGGCCGCTGATGTAGCGATGCGACAGGCGCACGGCCTCGGTGATCGCATCGTCGAGGATCCGCACGTTGAAGTGCTTCTCCATCAGCCCGGACATCCCGCGCAGCATCGCGGCCGCGAGCGGCTCGCTCGGCTCCTCGACCTTCACGACCTGGAAGCGCCGCGCGAGCGCCGCATCCTTCTCGAAGTACTTCTTGTATTCGCTCCACGTCGTCGCGGCGATCGTGCGCAACTCGCCGCGCGCGAGCGCCGGCTTCAGCAGGTTCGCCGCGTCGTTCTGGCCGGCCTGGCCGCCCGCGCCGATGATCGTGTGCGCCTCGTCGATGAACAGGATGATCGGGTGCGCGCTCTTCTTCACCTCGTCGATCACGCTCTTCAGCCGGTTCTCGAACTCGCCCTTCACGCTCGCGCCGGCCTGCAGCAGGCCCATGTCGAGCACGTGCAGCGCGACGCCACGCAGCGGCGGCGGTACGTCGTCGGCGGCGATCCGCAGCGCGAGCCCTTCGACGACGGCGGTTTTGCCGACGCCGGCCTCGCCGGTCATGATCGGGTTGTTCTGGCGGCGGCGCATCAGGATGTCGATCGCCTGGCGGATCTCGGCTTCGCGGCCGATCACCGGGTCGATCTTGCCGTCGCGCGCGCGCTGCGTGAGGTTGGTCGTGTACGTGTCGAGCGCGGGCGTCTTCGACGGGCCGGCCGCGGGCGCGGCGCCGTCGGCGGCCGGCGCGACGTCGCTGCCTTCCGCATCCGCCTGGCGCGGCTCGGCCTCGCTCGACCCGGCCATGATCTCGTCGAACTTGTGCTTCAGGTCCGTCACGTTCATTTCCGCGAACCGCGACGACATGCGCTGCGCGAACTGCGCGAGATCGGGCGCGGTCAGCAGCGCGAGCAGCAGGTGCCCCGAGCGGATGCGGCCGAGCTGCGAATCGAGCGACGCAATCAGCCATGCCTGCTCGAACAGCGCGATCAGGTGCACGGAGAACACCGGCGTGCGCGTGTTGCCCGTCTTCAGGCGCGTGAGTTCGCGCTCGAGATCGGCACGCAGCGCATGCGGATCGACACGGCTTGCGCGCAGCGCGAGCGGCAGGTCGCCCGTCGCTTCGTCGAGCAGCGCGAGGAACAGATGCTCCAGATCGACCTCGTAGTGGCCGCGCGCCAGGCACGCGCTCGCCGCGCGCTCGGTCGCGTGCCGGCACAGCGGATTCAGTTTCGTGATCAGGGTCTTCAGAGGCGTGCTCATGGCGTCGATCTCAGGTTCGATTGCGTGTTGTTGTCGTTCGGAATCAGTGAATCACGTGCAGTTCGTAGCGGGCGTCCGAGCGGTCGTCGACCGCGTCGCGCGTGCAGAGGAACGCGTCCCAGCCGAGCCGCGAGCCGGCGCCGAGCACGCTCGCGCCGACCTCGGTGCGCTTCAGCACGAGCTTCACCTCGTATTCGAGCGTGACGCCGGCGAGCAGCGTGAGCATCCGCTCGAGCGCGACGGCCTGCGGGCCGCCGGGCAGGAATGCCTCGTAGTCGCGCTTGGACAGCGGACCGACGACGATCCGCGCGCGCATGTCGCGCTGCCATACGCGTTCGCCGACGAGCGCCGTCGCGCCGAGCACCGCGTTGACCTCGCCGAGCACGCTCAGCTGGTCGGTCGGCACGTCGTACCACTTGCCGACGAACTGGTCGATCTTCACCGGCACGCGGAAATAATCGGACAGCGTGCGCTGCAAGTACGCAGCCGACATCGGCCGGTGCCGCGCGGCGAGCGCGTAGCCGGCGACGGCCTCGTCGAGCACGCCGCCCGCGCCGGCCGCGAGGCTGTCGCGCACCTCGTCGCTCGGCACGCCGGCGATCGCGAGCAGGAGCGGCAGGTAGCGCTCGTCGCGATCGAGTTCGTAATGGAACGGCAGCCGGTATTTCTTCCACGCCGCGTAGAACAGCGCGGTCGCGCGGTTCGAGAACACGTCGAAGAACGCGCGCGCCGCGTGGTCGCGCTTCAGGTGCTCGCGCGCGACGATCTGCTCGGTGTAGTGCAGCGGCAGCGCGCCCTGCCCGCCCAGCAGCCCGAAGAACGCGGGCGTCAGCTCGACGTGGCCGAGCTCGCCGGCCGCGAGCGCGGCGCCGCGCTGCTCGCCCGAGTCGAGCAGCGTGCCGTCGTCGTCAAACGAGCGCGCGCCCTCGATCTCGCTCGGCGGAAAACCGAGCGACAGCGTGTTGCGGAATTCGATGCGCTGCGCGACGACGTCGCCCTGCCGCCATGCGCCGGGGGCATCCGACGCCTGCCGCGCGAACAGCCCCTCGAGCACGCGCACCGCCTGGAAGAACTCGAAGCGGTGCGGCTCGTCGAGCAGCGCGTCGACTACGCCAGGATCGATTCGCCGGTCCGGGGCTTGCATCGGATGATCTCCTCGCCGGTGCGCTTCGACACCACGACTAGTTGAACGAAACTGTTGAGGTGGACGTAAAGCCCGAAGAAGCTGTCGAGCACGCGCACGAACGACGCGAGGCTCGCGCCGACGAAGTGCTCCTCGTCGATCGTCAGGCGGATCTCGATGCCGCGCACGAAGGTCGCGAACGGCTTGCCGGGCAGCCACTGCACGGCACCGCGCTGCTCGACGCCGGCCAGGCCGTCGATCTGGCGCATCGACACTGCCGTGCGCCGCAGGTCGTACAGCGTCAGCATTTCCTTGAGCGGCGCGAGGCCGTGCGCGACCAGCGACACGTGGTTCAGCGCCAGATGCGACACGAGCCGCCAGTGTGCGGCGCGACCGCGCTCGAAGCGCACGCTCTGCGTCGGGCGCCTCAGCAGCGAGATGCCGCTCGTCTGCGCGCCGCCTTCCTGGAACAGGTCGCCGCCTTCGAGCCCGAACGCGAGCATCGACGGCAGGTCGCGGTTCGTGCAGCTGAGGTCGAGGCTCAGCGTGTCGGTTTGCGGCGACGTGGGCTCGAAGTCGATGTCGACGATCGAGATCTCGGTTTCATAGCCGGGGCTTTTTTGCGCGACCCAGTCGTTGCGGCGCGCGAACCAGTAATGGCCGATCCGCGCCGATTCGCCGTGATGCAGCGAATAGAACGGCCGGAACTCGATCACCGATTCTTCATGCGCCTGCTGCCGGACGAGCTTCACCGAATCGATCGAGTACACCTCGTACGCGAACGCGCGCCTCGCCTCGGCAATCACCGGATACGACACCGCGCGGTGCGTGATGCGGATCGGCTCGCCGTGCTGGCGGAACAGGTTGACGATCGGCGTGCAGAACAGCCGGAAATGGCTGGCCGTCAGCAGCTCGAGCAACCGCGCGACGTGCGAATCGCTGCGCACGTCCTGCAGCACGAGATGCAGCGTCGCGCGCTGGCAGCGGCCCGACGCGCGCGCGATCGCCGCGAGGTCGAAGTCGACGAAATCGAACTTGTCGGGGAACGCGAAATATTCGGTGAGCAGGCGATACGCAGGATGCGATTTCGCCGGATAGTCGATCAGCGCGTCGTCTTCGTCGAAGCCGGCCTGCGCGATCGGCAGCTTGCGCAGCGCGGTCCAGCGGCCGTTGCGCTCGGGCTCGACATACGCGCCGAGCACGTTGACGAACAGGCAGTCGGTCAGCGCGGCGACGAACGACTGCTCGCCGTGCAGGTGCGCACGCAGCGTCGGCACCTTCAGCGCGCCGAGATCGAGCTGCGCCGCGAGCGATTCGAACGTGATCGAGATCACGCCCGTCGCGTTGGACGGCAGCACCGTCGCGCTCGGCGCGAGCGCGACCGGCACGTAGCGCGCTTCCGAGATGCGGATCGGCGCGAGCGTCACGTCATAGGCGGTGCGGAAGCGGCACTGCACGCCGCGGATCGGGCGACTCTTCAGTTCGGTGCCGCGATCGATCACGACCGGTTCGGTCTGCTGGCCGGGCGAAGCCGGCGTGAACTGCGCGATCGAGCACGACGGGAACGGCCGCAGGTAGTGCGGATACAGCACTTCCAGCAGCGCTTCGGTGAATTCCGGGTAATCGTCGTCGAGCTTCTTGTTGATGCGCGCGCCGAGCAGCGCGAACGACTCGATCATCCGCTCGACGTGCGGATCCTCGCAGTGCTCGCCGGACAACGCGAGCCGCGCGGCGATCTTCGGATAACGTTCGGCGAAATCTCGCGAATAGCGCCGCAAAAACGATAATTCGCGCTCGTAGTACGGCAGCAATTCTTCCATCGACGACCCCGAACCTCAATATTTCCTGCCGGACCCTGAACCATCACCGGGCGGTCCGGCCCGCTCGGCGGCTTGATTTACAGCATTCTGGCCGCGCGCGTGCGCGTGACCGAGTACTGCAGCGTCGACGGCTGCAGCATCGCGTCGAAACTCACCGGCTCTTCGGCCGGATGCACGACGAGCAGCGCCTGGATCGCGAAGTACAGCGCATTGGTCGACTGCTCGTTCAGCTCGAACGTCACCTGCACCTGCTGCAGCCGCGGCTCGTGGCGCGCGATGGCCTGCTGGATCGACTTGCAGATGAACGCGCGGTCGTAGTGGCTCGCGAGGCTCAGCCCCGCAAAATCGTTCAGCCCGTAGGTCAGCACCGATTTCTGGCATTCCGGCAGCGCGGCCAGCTCGATCTCGGTGTGCGCGATACGGGTGTTGAGGATCGCCTCGACGTCGCGGGCGACCGTGTTCTTGAGCTCGTCCAGCGACAATTGCCGCATCGCGGCCGAGGCCGGCAGATGCGGTTCGTCGTCGAACAGCTTGTCGAGAAAACTGGGTTCGAATCGTTTCATCGGCCGGCGTGCACAGCGAAAACGGCAACGGGACGCCGCGCGCCCCGTTGCCGCAACCGACCTTAGACCGCGTAGGTCTTGTCGTTCTTCGTCAGGCTCCAGGCGCCCTGCGTGTTGCCGCCCTGGTTGCCGCCGATCTTCTGCTGGGTCTGCTTCCACTGCACGGCCGCGTACTTCAGCGAGAACGTCTCGAGCGGCAGACCTTCTTCGCGAACGCTCGGAGCGATGCTCGAGATAATCACGTACTTGAGCTTCACTTCCAGATACTGCACGCGCTTGCCTTCACCGTCCGCGCGCGAGAAATGGACCGTCACTTCATCGAACGTGGTGCCGCCCGATGCGTGCTGATACAGCAGCGGGCTCGACGAATCGATTTCCTTCGTGAAAATCATGTCGCCGTGCTCGCAACGCGTCATCGTGTGACCGCCTGCGGTCGATGCCGTTGCCGAACGCGGCTGAACGATCGAGTGATCCCACGATTTCAGCTCGATCCAGCCCTGATGGTCTTTGTCCGCGGATTCGCCCTTCACCGCCGGACTACCAAACTGCAAGTGCATGTGTAACATGGCCCTTCGACTCCCCAAAGAGGTGGTTTTAACGTCCTACCCAGGCGGCCCGCCCGGGCGATTTACTCGCTTATGAATTTGCCGGTTTGGGCAGATCAGCGACAAGTCGCAGAGAAATCGAGAGTTCGTCGAGCTGAAAGTGCGGGCGCAGGAACGCGACCGAACGATACGAGCCCGGCTTGCCCGGAATCTCCGACACTTGTATGGATGCCTCGCGCAGCGGAAATTGCGCTTTCTGTTCCTGCGAGGCGTTGTCGTCGAGCAGGACGTACTGCGAAATCCACCGGTTGAGGAAAGTCTCCACGTTCTGCGCCGATGCGAAGCTGCCGATCTTGTCCCGCATCATCGCCTTCAGGTAGTGCGCGACGCGCGATACCGAGAAGATGTACTGAAGCTGGGCGGACAGGACGGCGTTCGCATTCGCGCTGTCGGTGCTGTATTTTTTCGGTTTCTGCACCGATTGCGCGGCGAAAAACGCAGCGTAATCCGAGTTCTTGCAATGCACGAGCGGGATGAAGCCGAGGTCGCTCAGCTCCTTCTCGCGGCGATCGGTGATCGCGATTTCGGTCGGGCACTTCAGTGCCACTTCACCGTCGTCGGTCTTGAACGTGTGCGTCGGCAGGTCCTCGACGAGGCCGCCGCCTTCGACGCCGCGGATCGCAGCGCACCAGCCGAAGTCGTCGAACGCGGCCGTCAGGCGTGCCGCGAAGGCCCACGCCGCGTTGCACCACAGGTACTTGTCGTGCTCGGTGCCGTCGACGTCCTCGACGAAGTTGAAGTTCTCCGCGGTCTGACCGTCCTTCGGATTGAACGGCAGGCGGCCGAGGAAGCGCGGCAGCGTCAGGCCGACGTAGCGCGAATCTTCGGCATCGCGGAACGATTTCCACTTCGCGTATTCGACCGTGTCGAACACCTTGCCGAGGTCGCGCGGCTTGCCGAGGTCGGAGAACGACTCGAGGCCGAGCAGCTCCGGCGACGCCGACGCGATGAACGGCGCGTGCGCGGCCGCCGCGACGTGCGACATCTGCTCGATGAAGTACATGTCTTCCGGCTGGCGCGAGATCTCGTAATCGCCGATCAGCGCGCCGAACGGCGAGCCGCCGAACGTGCCGAACTCTTCTTCGTAGACCTTCTTGAACAGCGCGCTCTGGTCGAACTCGCTCGCACCCTTGAAGTCGCGCACGAGGTCGCGCTTCGGCGCGTGCAGCGCCTTGATCTTGATCGTCTGGCCCGTATTGCTTTCCTTGACCAGGTAGTCCATCCCGCGCCACGTGCTTTCCAGGCGCTGGAATTCCGGCGCGTGCATCACGGCGGACAGCTGCGTGGAGATCAGGCGGTCGAGTTCCGCGACGCGCGCGTCGATCGTCGCCGACAGGTTGTCCGACACGATCACCGTGCCGTCGAGCACCTGGTGCACGAGTTCGCCGATCAGGTCCTTCGCACGCGCATGCTCGGAATCGGATTTCGCGACCTTGCTCTTCTCGACGATATCGTCGAGCAGCGAAGTCCCGGCGGCGTATTCCGCGCCGCTCGCTTGGGCCGCAGCCGTTTGCTGGTTCATCTCAACACTCCGTCGTCATTCGCCGTCTTTGTCGCCGCCGGTGCCCTTCGCGAGCTCCTGCAGCTGCTGCGTGTTCTTCAGCACCTCGGACAGCAGATCCTCGAGCTTGTCGTTGCCGGCGAGCTTGTTGCGCAGGTCGGCGAGCTTCGAGCGCGCCTCGAGCAGGCGGCGCAGCGGCTCGACCTGTTCGACGACTTCGTCCGGGCTGAAATCCGACAGCGAGCGGAACTTCAGGTCGACCGCGAACTTGCCGCCTTCCGGGCTCAGGCGGTTTTCCACCTGGAACGCGGCACGCGGCTCGATCGCCTTCATCACGTCGTCGAAATTATCGCGGTCGATGTTGACGAATTTACGATCGCGCAGCTTCGGCTGCTCGATTTCGGACTGGCCCGCCAGATCGCCGACGACCCCGACGACGAACGGCAGCTCCTTCACCTCGATCGCATCGCCCTTCTCGACCTCGTAGGTCAGCTGGACGCGCGGCGGCCGTATTTTCTGCAAGCTTTTCTGAATGCTTTCTTTCTTGGCCATCTCGACGGCTCCCAGGTTAGTTGTGGTTATCGCGTCAGTTGCGGTCAGTTGCGCAGTGCGCTGAACGGATCGGCGCCGCCCTTTTGCGGTGCGGCCGGCGGCGTCGGCGCGGTGGTTGCTGCTGCGGCTGCCTCGGCTGCCGGCGCCGCGCCGGCCTTCGGACGGTGAATCACGCGGCGCGTCGTACGCGTCTTCGTGGTCCGCTGCTCCGGCGGGAACAGCGCCGATTCGCCGAGCGTGTCGCGCAGTTGCTTCGCGAGCGCCTGCGCGTCCGACTTCGCATCGCCCGCGAGCGATGCATCCTGGCGCAGCTCGCCGAGCGACTGCGTCGCGATCCGCAGCCCCGCGACGGCGAGCACGCTCTTCGCCTGACGGTCGGTCGCGTCGCGCTGCAGTGCCTCCTGCGCGGCGACGATCGCCTGGCCATAGTGGTTCTGGGCAAACTGGATCTGCGCGATGCGCGACCACGGTTCCTCGCGCGTCGGATCCGATTTCGCGAGCTGCTGGTACAGGCCGAGCGCCTTGTCCTGGTCCCCCGACTTCGCAACGGCGTCCGCATCGGCCAGCGACTTGTTGAACACCTCGGCAGTCGGCGGCGCAGGCGGCTGGTTCGCACAACCGGCGATCACGCCGCAGGCCAGCACTACCCCAGACAATTTTGCGAAGAGACGGTCTTTCATCGTTATATCCACCGGCGCGTGAGTATTAAAATCGTTGAGAATCTGGTTCTTTTGCTTTGCAAGAAGCGCGCGGGTATAGTACCGATCAATTTTTCATAATTCAATCGCTGCGTGCAGAGTAATTCCTTTTAAAACCGTGCGCTACCCCCTCGAAACGTCTTCGGCAACGGCCCGGCGGCGGCTTTTCCATCGACGGGAATGTGCAAGTTTTACTTGCTCGACAACGCTGCGCGCAGGCACCGGAAAAAAATTCCGGAACTGCAATGCGCCGCACATGTGCTTAATAGTTGAACGGCAGATTAGCCGGCATTCGCAGTGAACGCGGAAATGCCCGGTAGTTTTGACAGGGGAGTTAAAGGCGGCACGCCGGAAACACGATGAGATCGTCCATGATTCGCTATGCGCTGCCGCTGATCGCCTGCGCGCTCCTGGCCGGATGCGCGGCCGCCCCGCTGCTCGGCTCCGCCGCGAGCGCCGTGATGCAGGCCGCCGGCATCGGCAAGCCCGAACTGCCGGATGCCCAGAAGCCGCCGCGCAACATCGGGCTCACGCTCGCCGCCGCGCCCAACCTCAACGCCGCGAACGATCGCAAGCCGCTCGCATTAGTAGTAAGGCTCTACGCGTTGAAGGATCCGACTTCGTTCCAGCAGGCGCCGTTCGATGCATTCACCGATCCGACCAAGGAAAAGGCCGCACTGGGCACCGATCTGCTGAACGTGCGTGAAATCACGCTGATTCCGGGCCAGCGCTATACGGCAACCGAAAAAGTGTCGCGCGAAGCGCAGGCATTCGGCATCGTCGCATTGTTCCGCGATCCCGCCATCCAGCGCTGGAAACTGACGTTCGACCCGGCGAAGTCTGAGAAATCCGGCATAATCGTCGGCCTGCATAATTGCGCGATGACGGTCACCGACGGCTCGGTCATCGCACCGCAACAGGGTGCGCCTTCACAACCGCTGAATTTGCTTTCGTCGGTCACCTGCGGTTAAGCATGACGCACGAATGTCAATTAACAAGAGTTAACAAATTGGCGATTTAATTCGGGCACGAACAAATCGATTACATCGCAACGCGACATTAACCGGATTTGACATGAGTTATTCGGCCAAGGTGCTTTGGGGGGAAGGGCTGTTCCTCCGGCCCCAACATTTTCAGCGGCAGGACGCCTACCACGAGGCGCGCCTGTTCGAATCCATCCAGGCGATCCAGCCGTACAACTGGGGCGTGCGCTCGGTGCGCATCGACCGCGATGCGCTCGGCAGCAACGTGCTGCGCGTGGCCGAGCTTGCGCTCGTGTTCCCGGACGGCGCGCTGTATGCCGCGCCGCAAGCCGACGACCTGCCGCCGCCGATCGCGCTGGACACGCTGCCCGACGGCATCAACGAATTCGTGTTCTACCTCGCACTGCACCCGCTGCGCGAGAACGGCACCAACTACAGCGACGATCCGGCCGCCGGCTTCATGACGCGTTTCGTCAGCGAGCAGACGAGCGTTGCCGACAACTTCACCGACGCCGCCGAAGCCGACATCACGTTCCTCAAGACGCAGGTCAAGCTGATCGCGCACAGCGAGCCGCGCGACCAGCTGCTGTCGGTGCCGCTCGTGCGCGTGCGCCGCACCGCGACGTCCGGCTTCGAGATCGACGACAGCTTCGTGCCGCCGTGCCTCGCGATCGACGCTTCGCCGATCCTGCACCAGCGGCTGCGCCAGCTCGTCGACGCGCTGCAGGCGAAGGTGAACGCGCTGTACGGTTTTCACCGCGAGCCGTCGAAGAACATCATCGAATTCCGTTCGGGCGACATCGCGTCGTTCTGGCTGCTGCACACCGCAAACGCCGCGTTCGCGACGCTCGCGCACCTGCACCAGCATGCGGCGCTGCATCCGGAGCGGCTGTTCCAGGAGCTGCTGCGCCTCGCGGGCCAGCTGATGACGTTTTCGAAGGGCTACACGCTTGCCGATCTGCCCGTGTATCGCCATGACGATCCGGGGCCGAGCTTCGCGCGCCTCGACCTGATGCTGCGCGAATTGCTCGACACCGTGATCTCGACGCGCTACTTTGCGATCACGCTCGACGAGGTGCGTCCGTCGTTCCACCTCGGCCGCCTCGATTCGGGCAAGATCGACGACAAGACCGAGTTCTACCTGGCCGTGTCCGCGGACATGCCCAACGTCGAGCTCATCGACGCGGTGCCGGCCCGCTTCAAGGTCGGCGCGCCGGATGACGTCGACAAGCTCGTGCTGTCGGCCATGCCCGGCGTGCGGCTGTCGTACATGCCACAAGTGCCGCCCGCGATTCCGGTGCGGCCCGGTGCATGCTATTTCCAGCTCGATTCGCGCGGCGCGCTGTACGAGCGCATGCTGCAGGCCCAGTCCGCGATGATCTACGCGCCGACTGGCATCAATGACCTGAAATTCGAACTGATCGCGGTCACATCATGAGCTACGCGCCCTCCCTGTTCGGCGACAACACGCCGGCTCCGCTGCATACCCCGGCGTCGACCGACGCCGCGTTCCAGGCCCGTTCGCTGCTCGATCTGCTGTACGACGGGTTTTTCATGCTGTTCCTGCTCAAGAACGGTCGCGAGCCCGATAGCGCGAGCGAGTTCAGTACGAAGATCCAGGAATTCCTGTCGGACTTCGAGCGCGGCGCGAAGAAGCTGAACATCCCGGCCGAGGACGTGTATGGCGCGAAGTTCGCGTATTGCGCGGCGGTCGATGAAATGGTGCTGTCGTCGCAATTCAAGATCCGCACCGACTGGGAGCGCCGGCCGCTGCAGCTCGTGCTGTTCGGCGAGCAGCTTGCGGGGGAGAAGTTCTTCCAGTATCTCGAGGAATGTCGGGCGCAGGGCGCGGCGCGGTTGCAGTCGCTCGAGGTGTTTCACATGTGCCTGCTGCTCGGGTTCCAGGGCAAGTATCTGCTCGAAGGGCCGGAGAAGCTTGCGTATCTCACCGCACGGCTGGGGGACGAGATCGCGCATATGAAGGGCAAGCGCGCCGCGTTCGCTCCGCATTGGCCGCTGCCGGATCAGATCGCGCATCGGTTGAAGCGCGAGGTGCCGGTCTGGGCGATCGGGGCGGTGTTCGCGCTCGTGGCCCTGCTCGGGTATCTCGGGCTCAATACTTATCTGAAGGACAAGACGCTGCAGGCGTTGGCGCCTTATTCGCAGGTCATCAAGGTCGGGCCGGAGTCGGCGAATTTGACGATTTCGTTGCCTTGAGGGGCGTTGAGTCGTCGTTTTAACGCGGCTGCTGCTTCGTGGAAAAGGACCGCCCGGCGGTCCTTTTTTACTGTGGCGTGCGGGATGCGCCGTCAGAGCAGAATGAATTCGTCGTTTTCGACGTAGTACACGAACGCGTCGAACAATTGCGCGATGCTCGGTTCGTCGACCTGGTCGTGCGCGTTGATGACGATGTCTTCGATCGTCGTGCTGTTCAGCGTTACGCGCCAGCCGGGCGGGGTTGCAGCATCCGATACTGCGCCGTCTTTCGCGTCTTCGAAGAAGACACCGCTCGTGTCGGGCGTCCATGGCGTCGGTGGTAGGCAGAGCCGCCCGGTGAAGTCACCGGGATGTTCGAGAACGTGTTTCAACGACACTTCGGTCGCGGTGATAGTCGACATGGGGTAAGGCGGTGGTAACTAAGGGAAATGTAACGGGCTGGTGGACGCACATGCGTCGTAGCGCCCGCGTCAGCGAGCCGCGATTGTGCCAAATAGCGGATGCATAAGGTTGGCCGGCGGCTATCTTCGCCACATCTTCGCCACATCTTCGACTCATCACCAGGATACCGGGAAGGCGCGGGCCAAGCATGGCGCGCGGCCGCCGCCGGCCGGCACCTAGCCATGCTCGACAATACGATACTCGTCGGGCTTCACCCACGATACCGAACGATAAGGCGCCGTGACTGCTCCGTTTTCCCGGTAATGCTCGACGAGCTCCTGCGGACCCCAGTCTCGTCCGGCCGAAAAGAGTGCGTTGAGCTCCATCAGCATTCTCACGAGATGCTGGCGGTCCGCATCGTCGGAAATCGGCCGTATCCATTGATCCCCCTGTTTATGGAATCCAGCGGTCTGCAACTTCGAGACGTGCGCAGGCACATCCGAAAGGACAACGCACCTGTTGCTCGCAATATCGATCACGACGGTTTCATTCTTCGGGATCAGCATCATTTTCTAACCTTCACGTTCACGAGCGTCTTCACGTAGTCATTGTCTGTCGCGTTTGCGCCGTATTGGCCGCTGCCGGATCAGATCGCGCACCGGTTGAAACGCGACGTGCCGGTTTGAGCGATCGGGGTGGTGTTCGCGCTCGTGGCCCTGCTCGGGTGTCTCGGGCTCAATACTTGTCTCAAGGACAAGACTCTGCAGGCGTTGGCGCCTTATTCGCAGGTCATCAAGGTCGGGCCGGAGTCGGCGAATTTGACGATTTCGTTGCCTTAAAGGGCGTTGACTCGTCGTTCGAACTCTGTTGCTGCCTCATGGAAGAAGGACCGCCCAGTGGTCCACTATCCCGAAAACGGGACGGTCTTTGCGGTGCCTCGCTCCACATAGTACCCGTGCCGGTTATAGTGCAGCCCAACTCAAATACGGAGCATCTTCCGAAACCGCATCAAGAAAGCAGCGCAAGCGGCTGCCTCCGAGTCGAATGACTGCTGCTCAGTACGTTGTCCGCGCTCACTGTAGTACACGTACCAGTGCCCATAATTTTCCGCAAGACATAAAGCCTCATCCTTTTCACCTCCAAGGCAGTAGCTATCTCGTGGTGCACCTACCGCATCAAGCGCATTCTGTAGATCTTGCTTATTTATCCATCTCCTAAGGTGACTAGACTCCACCAAGTCTCCAACCGATTTAGGTAGCTTGTACTGCGTACCGAAGCCCAGCTCACCGGACCATGGTGCAATTTTCCCCGCTACTACATTCTCAATCGGCTTTGCCACCTCATACATGTTGCAAGGCTCTTCATTCGATCCGGGCGGAAGCGTTCGTGCAATCGCCCTGCCCGCAAAAATGCGGACGGGGCTCCCCGGCAGTCATTGCTCACTTAGAATTTCTTTGGAGCGAGCTCGATTGCATCGTCTACTAGGCCGTCAAAATTCTGGCAACGCCCTCAAGCTCGCCAACAGAAAAATCGCTCACTGCCTCAAGAGAAACCCCGTAATCCAAGTCAAACTTCACATTGAAGTCTTTACCTTTATACTTGCAGCGCAAAATATCGGCCTCCGGTATATGGACGACTTTTTCGAGGGAAATTCCATCCTTTCCCGCGAGCAATTCACTGCAAACACGCTCGAAATCCAGAGCATCCAAATCCTTCGAATTAAATTCCCGCATCGCTAAGCACCTTATTACAGTCAAGATCCCCAATCGTCATCTTGTCAACACCGGGTCTCGATCGCTTGGACGATCCAATGATGTAGTTGTACACGTCATCGCCTTGATAGCCTTTACCGTTTGCCTTGGCAACCGTTTCCTTCCAGGTGAGCATAGGCTCCGCCTTGCCAGTCGGCGAATTGATCCCCGTATAAAGAGCAGTAGCAGCATCGCGGTCGGCCATCAAAAGTCTAGCTCGAATACGTGCTTGATTACGCAACTTATGCTCAAGTCGCGCCCTTTCCTTCAAATTTTTACAGCTGCACAATTGCTGATCGATCCTGCTTTCTTCGCGCTTATACCAACAGCGAGTCTGAACGCCACTCAGCGATCCGCCTTTCGGATCTGTTTCCCTGAGCTTTACCAACCCCAGAGCATCCGTCCACTCGACAGGATTTGGCGCATACTGAAAATTATTTGATCCACCGTGCAACTTTATCGGATCCTGGCTAGTAAATCTGCCAGCTCTCGGGTCGTAATACCGATACCGGTTATAGTGCAGCCCCGTCTCCTCATCGACCTGCTGCCCCTGAAACCGCAACGGATTCCTGGCGACGATCCCCGCCGCCTTCGACACCCGCGCGATCACCTCCCGCGCTTCGCCCCACGCCTTGTACGACCCCTCCCACACGACATCGCCATCGTCGTCCGTCAGCAACTGCGGCGTACCGATCTGATCGCAGTGGTAATAGAACACCGCCGCATCACCCCGCCGCTCCGGCAGCCTCTGCAGCGGATCTTCCTCCGGCACATAGCGGTCGGTACTCTTCCACTCCGGCGTCGCGATTCCCTCGACCGGCTCCGCCACATACTGCACCAGCGGCACGAACGTCCCGGGCTCGTAGAGATAGTGCGTGGCGCGCTCGCCGTCACTCTCGTACGCCAGCGTGTCACCATCCCACCCGAACACCGTCCGCTCGCCGTTCAACTCCTTCGCAATACGCCGGCCGAATCGAGTAATTTCGACGAAACCGGTCATATCCGCGTGCGGCTGCTGGATCATTTCGGAAGCTGGCTCCATCGTCAATCAACCCGTGAAGTTGCTTGTAATACCTTTGATGCGTCGCGGCGGACAGCTCCACGATTGGTCCCGGTTCGTCACCAAGCACATGATGCAGATTTACCTGATTGCCATCGGGCCCGAAAGGCGCATAGCCCGCTTTCATCAAGTCCACATTCGTCGCACCGTTGTTGATCATACCCTTCAGCTTATCGAAGCTAGGCGAATTGAGTGCCTTCTGATTGATGCTCATTTGAATGATGGGAGTGGTCGCGTCAATCAAGGAGTCGTCTTGATTGACCTTGCGGCCAAGAACGCTATTAGGGCAACGCGCCAAGCCGAGGGGATCAACCCATCCAGTTGGATTGGGCGCGTACTAATAAACGTTGATACCGCCCGCGAGCCCGATCGGGTCTTTCGAGAGGAAGCGCCCGGTGCTGGGATCGGAATACCGATGCCAGTTATTGTGTAAGCCCGTATCTCACGCAACGGAATTGCCCGTGCTAATTGAGCCGCAATGGTACCGTCGCTAGTGACGCACACTCTTCCGTTCGCATGCTGTCTATTCCCGCGTGCTGTAGGCATGCATCCTCATAGGCAACGTGCTCGCCATCGCATTGTGAAGCCAAGAAGGCGTCGATTCTCTGAAATTCGACATCAGCAGCAATGTCAACTGCAAAGAGCGATAACCCGTCGGTTACTGAGCATTGTGCTCCAAGTTGCGTGAGGTTTTGGACAATTGCCTTTCTGGTTACATCATCCTCCGCAAATACCCGGAGGGTCGAGTGCCCCCCCCGAGCAACTACTCCAGCGGCAACAAGTTCGCCGTCAATCTCCTCGGTCACGACCGTATCACCTTTGCTCACCCCACATATGTAGTAAGGCACGTTGTCGATCACGTAGGAATTCTCGCCAAGAGCCCCCCCCCACAGTGATTCGAAGCCAACGGGCGGATATCCGTCAGCGTCAGTCTTCAGACGAAACACGATTTTTGCGAAGCCTGGCATGATGATCCTATTCGTTTCCGCAGGGGTTGCGCCCCAAACGGTTGAGTTGCTTGAAATTTTCCTTCAGCTTATTCGAGAAGCCACGATTGCACTTACGGCAGAGCAGTTGGGTGTTTTTTTCGTTGTTCGCCCCACCCAGCGAGTCGGGTTCGACGTGGTCGAACTGACGTTCGTTCGCCGGAGGTGTGACACCGCGTTGACTCTTTTGGCCAGGAATCACGTCGGTGCCACAGCACTCGCACTTTTCCGTTCCAAAGAAGTCTTTATTCTCCTGAGCAACCTTCTGTTTGACAGACGCCGGGATGCGCGCTAGCCCAAGCGGATCGATCCATCCGGTTGGCGCGGGTACGTATTGATAGACGTTGATGCCACCGGCGAGCCTGATCGGGTCTTTCGAGATGAACCGTCCACTGCTCGGATCGTAATATCGATGCCGGTTATAGTACAACCCCGTTTCCGCATCAACCTGTTGCCCCTGAAACCGCAACGGATTCTTAGGCACGATCCCCGCCGCCTTCGACGCCCGCGCGATCACTTCCCGCGCTTCGCCCCAAGCCATGTACGACGCTTCCCACACAACATCACCGTCGCCATCCGTCATCAATTGAGGCGTCCCGATCTGATCGCAGTGGTAATAGAACAGGGCAGCATCACCACGCCGCTCCGGCACCTGCTGCAGCGGGTCCTCCTCCGGCACATAGCGGTCGGTACTCTTCCACTCCGGCGTCACGATCCCATCGACCGGTTCCGCCACATACTGGGCCAGCGGCACGAACGTCCCCGGCTCGTAGAGATAGTGCGTGGCGCGCTCGCCGTCACTCTCGTACGCCAGCGTGTCACCATCCCACCCGAACACCGTCCGCTCGCCGTTCAACTCCTTCGCAATACGCCGACCGAACGCATCATAGAAATACCGCGCGCGACTCTGCCGCGACGTCTCGGCAACCCGCGCGGATAGCAATCGATTGAATTCATCCCACTCGTATTCCTGCTCACCCGCAGGCGTGCGCTTGCGCACGAGATTCCCGCGCGCGTCGTACTCGAAGTGCATCCCCGCATACGTCTTCAGCAAGTTACCGAGCACCTTCGGCACCTCAACCGGCAACGTGCTGTCCGGCCGCACCGGACTCGGACGCGGCGCGGGCGTCTCCGTAGTCCGCGCCGGATCGATGATGTTGCTCGCCGGATCGAACGCAAACCGTTCCTTCGCGATGGGACTGATCGCCTCGATCAGCCGTCCGACAGGATCGTATCGATAGTCGGTCCCGCCCTTGCGGCTGTCCTCGATTCGCGACAACTGCCCCGCCGCGTCATAGCGATACCGCCGCTCGGCGAGCGGCGCAGGTGACGTCGATCGCTGGATCGACTGCTGCAACACGCGTCCCGCCGGATCGTAGTGCGTGCGCTGCCCGACCTTGCTCGACAGCACGCGCACCGTCTCGCGATGAAGATCATCGCGCTCGAACTGCACGCGGTCCTCGCCGTCGAGCAGCATCCCGTGCACATGCCCCGAGCCATACAGCAACCAGTCGACGACATGCCCGTCCGGCCGAACGGTACGCCACCGGTTGCCGAGTTCATCGTATTCGTGATGCCATACGTAGCTGCGCCGGTCACCGAACAGATCGTAGGCGTGATGTTCACGCACGAGATTGCCAACCGGATCGAAGAAGAACTGCACGCGGCTGTATCGGTTCACCGCGTCGATCAACCTGCCGCTCGGATCGTAGGCAAACCGTTCCTCGCTTTCCCCGGCGACACGCTTCAGCAGACGGCCATTTGCATCGATTTCGACCGAAGTCAGGCAGCCCGCTTCATCGATCGAAACAAGACTGCCGCTGTCCGGATCGTACTGGTAACGCGTCGACTTGCCGTCGAAGCCGATTTCCTCGATCAGCCGACCTGCCGGATCGTAGTGGAACTGATACGTCGCAAAGTTCGCATCGGTCAGCGCGGACAAGCGGCCGAGACGGTCATAACGATACGCAACCGTCTGCCCGAGCACATCGGCGCGACTCGCAATGCGACCGACCGCATCGTAGGCATATCGCGTCGACCGATTGAGCTGATCCGTATGAGCGAGCAATCGCCCTTCGGCATCGTGTTGCACATGTTCGACACCGGCTGGCGAACGAATCGCCGTCAACCGGCCGTTCGGGCCATATGCATAAGCAACGACGCCACCGGACGCGTCCTTTTTCTCGATCACACGCCCTATATCGTCGTAGCGCCACGCCGTCTTCTTTCCGGAGCAGTCCGTGTAGCTGGTCAATTGCCCGGCGGAGTTGTATTCGAGTGCCTTCGATCCGCCTTTGGCATCGGTGATCTGTGTCGGCAGTCCCTTGTCGTTATAGCTGTACTTCGTAGCGTGCTCGAGCGGATCGATTTCCTCGACGAGATTGCCAACATCGTCGTACTTGCGCTGCCAGACATGCCCATTCGGATCGACGAGCCGGATCATCTGATCCTTGTCGTCATATGCCATTTCGACAATGCTGCCGTCAGCGCGCTCGTGCCACGTCCGGTTACCGCGCGCGTCGTAACGCATCTGCTCGATGCTGCCGTCCTGCAGAATATGCAACGTCAGATTGTTGTGCTCGTCGCGCCGGAACCACTCTTCGTTTCCATCCGGATAGGCGATCCGATAAACGTAGCCCTTGATGTTGAAGTAATAACGCGTCGTCTGACCGAGCGCATCGGTTACGTAGGTCAATCGAATGTTCGGGTGCCACGCAAGACGGATATCGAGACTGCCATCGTCCGCGTACTCACGCACGCATTTCGCATTCGCGTTGTCGTCAGCGTCCGCGCCGTCCCATTCAAGCGACATCCCGCGGCCGGTGCGATCGGTATAACGCGTCACGAGATGTCGGTCGTACTGGTAGTTCCACGCGTTGCCGTGCCGATCGGTTGCACGGATGAGATCGGCCGCTTCGTCATAGGCGTAACTTGCGAGCGTGCGGCGCTTGCCATCCTCGATCACCTGCTCGATCAGGACGATCCGACCTTGCTTGTCGTGCTCGAACGAGAGCACGTTGCCATTCGCGTCAATCAGGCGCGCCACGCGGTCGCGCGCATCGTAGTCGAGCGTGATCGTGTTGCCCGCGCGATCTTTCTGCATCGCGAGCCGGAACGCGTCGCCACGCCGCTCGTATACGTGCAACTCGTCATGACCGTACGCGATCGTCACCCACGTATCGTCTAGTCGCGACAGCGTCAGGTTTTCCGACAGATCGTCATACACGCTTCCAGCTGCCAGCGCGCGATATTCAATGCTGCGTCCGCTGGCATCACGGTAGAACCATGTATCGCCTTCGACATCGATGCGCGTCGTGTACGGCGTAATCCATCGCGCGCCAAGTTCTCCAGTGTCATATGCAGACAGGCGTGACCGATAAGTACGCGCCCAGACAAGCGGCAATGCGCCGGGCAGTTCAAAGTCCGTATGCGTGAACGTCTCATCGCCGAAAGCAAAATCGATCGATCCGGTCGACGCGCCAATCCCGCAACTTTTGCAGGGGCTCTGGCCAGCACCTTCCGGATGCACATGCTGTTCGGTCGCACCCACCGGCTCCTGCGGGCGGTCATGCTGTGCCCGTCCCTTGCCGCCGGGTGGCACGTCAGCGCTCTTTTCACGAAGCTTGCCGCCCGCACGCACCCTCGCCACGGCCTCGATCACTTGCGCGATCAGCCAAAGCATCTTGCCTTCTTCGCTGCCATTCAGATCGCGGATTGCCTTCGCGACTTTCGGTGCTTCGGTCTTCAGGAACGCGACGATATCGCGAAACGGTTGAAGCCACGAATCCGGCGCAAGCCTCGCAGCGGTCCCGACCGTCGCGTTCCCGGCTTCCTTCCCTAACGCGATCGAACCTTCGTAACCGTACTCGAACGCATCGACCACGATCATCGGGTTGTACCAGGATCGCTCGTCCATCTTCCGCGCGATCTGCTGCGTACGTCGTACGTTCGCACTGCTGTCGAAAATTTGCCCTTTGAGGGCAAGCTCCAATCCGCTGGCAATACCGACCATCAACTCCTGCGCCTTGGCCGCGCAGTCATTCAGCAAGTCGACCAGAACCTCCTGCAACGTCTTCAGGAAGTTCTCGATTTCCGTCGCGGCCGCGGCGTTGACGTGCGTAATGAGCACGTTAATGATCGCGGCCCCGAGATTGCCGCGCGACACCAGCAACTGATTGCGCACGAGCGCCAACAACGGTCGCGCCGACAGGCGAAACGATGCCAGCGGCGGCGGCACCGGAATGACCCCGATCAGGTTGATCGCGAGTCCAAGGTAATCGAGCAGATCGGCGTGACGCTTCTCGACGATCATCACGATGTCGCACACTGCATCGTAGAACGCCATCAGGTTGCCGATGATCGGCACCGCACTGGCGACGGTTTTGAGGTCCTCGAACGAAATGTGATTGCCGCTGATCTTGAGCAACCACTTATTGAAACGGTCGCCCCCCGCCGCCACGTCTTTCGGCGAAATATCGCTGAGCCAGGAAACAGCCTGTTCCTTCTCAGCGCCCGGTGGAAGTTGTTGTGCCATGTCGTTCTTCGTTCAATTCGTTTTTTTCAAGACGGCTGACATGCCGCCCTCTCAGGATTTCAGCGGTCCACCAAACCCGCTCGTCGGCAGCTTCATGCCCGTCGCGCCTGCGGCCGACGCCACGGTCGTGGCGCCCTTGCCCGCGATACTCGCGACGCCCGGCAATGCGCCTTGCAACGCCCCGGACGCCGCATTCGCAGCCGGTGCGGCCAGCGCTGCAAGCCCGCCCTGACGTGCGGCCTGCACCATCCCGGCCACCTGCTTCGCCGCACCACTCAGGCTCGACGCCGTCTGCAACGCAGACGCAACGCCGGCCCCACCCAACGCGGTCGCCGCAGCCGGCAATGCGGAACTGGCGAGGCCGCCAAGGGCAGCACCCGCGCCACCGCCGCTCACCAGCCCCATTGCTGCTGTCGTCGCGGCCGGCGCCATCCCCTGCAGCTGGCTCGCGAGCTGCCCGCTAGCTGCCGCCTGCGCGGCTTCCGGCGACGGTTGCACGGGCTCCGCCGGCCACTTCACCTGCTTGAAATAGTTCGCTGGCTGATCCGACTCGCGCGGGTCCTTGCCGAACTCGACGCGCACCGCCCCCGGCGGCAAACCGCTCACAACCGTATAGCCGCTGTTGTCGAGTGCGCCTTTTTTCAGCACGGCGCCGTTCACGTCTCTCACCGTGAACAGCCCGCCTTTGACCGCCTCGCCGTTCACGTACTTGTGGAACAGTTCGAGCTGCCCCGGCTGATCCGGCCTCGGGCTCGGCAACGGATAACCCATGCTCGCCGGCCCCGCGAACGTATGAGATGCCCCCTTCACATCAACCGCGCCCGGCGTATGAATCTCGATGTTGCCGTCCTTGATGCGGATATACCCGCCGCCGCTCGTCAGCAGAATCCCCTGATCGGCGGCGATCTCGATCCTATCGGTTGCGGACACAACCTTCACCGCCTTCTGTGCAGTCACCTCGACGTTGTCCGACTGCGCCTGGATCTCGACCTTGCCCTTGCCCGCGAACAGCTTCATCCCCGCGTTCTGCACGAACAGGCTCAGCTTCTGCCCGATGCTGCCGATCAGCGACTTGCCCGCCGCGACATGCACGCTCTGCCCGCTCGCGACGTTCACGTGATCGTTCGCGACCAGGTGCAGCGACTGCTGCGTCGACATCCCGATTCCCGACGGGCTGCCGAACAGCATCACCGGCTCCTTGAACGCATTCGCGTTGCCCGTGCCGCCACCCGCCGTGCGCCCGCCTGACGCGCTGCCCGATGCGCTGTCCTGCGTCGCGTCCGTGAACGCGCGCATCGTGTCCTGAGCGTCCTTCAGGCTTTCAGCCTGATGCTGCTCGCTCACGCCCGACATCGCTTCGACCAGGCTCTCGCCCGTCACGAGCTGCTGCTGCGCTTCCTTCACGTCCAGCGGCTGGCTGTTCGGTGCCTTCGGATGGGTGGTGACGTACAGCCCTTGGCTCGCCCGCACCGCGCCGTATGCGTCCGAGCGCAGATCGAAGCCGCTGCCCAGGTACGATCCGCGCGAATTGCCGTTCTGGTCGATGATGTAGCCCAGATGCAGCAGGCTGTTCGCGCTGCTGCTCATCAGCTGCACGCGGTTCTGCCCGGTCGCGTCGTCCATCACGAGCTGGTTGTAGCCGCTGCCCGAATACTCTTTCGACCGATATCCGGACAGAATCCCGTCGCTATGCCACTGCGGCTGGTTCGCGCCGTTGTACACGCGCCCGACCGCGAGCGGCCGGTCGCAGTCGCCGCCGACGTAGTCGATCAGCACTTCCTCGCCGATGCGCGGCACATGCACGCCGCCATAGCCGCCACCAGTATCCGACTGCACGACGCGCACCCAGCACGACGCGTTCTCGTTGCCCGGATTGAGGCGATCCCATACGAACTGCACGCGGATCCGGTTCAGCTCGTCCGTATAGACTTCCTCGCCCTGCGGCCCGACAACGATCGCCGTCTCAAGGTGCATCTTCGGCTTCTCGTGTTCGAACGGGCTACGATACGGCACGCTCACGCGCTGCGCTTCGACCTCGACGAGATAGAAGCCGACCGAACCATCGTCATGCGGCACGCGAAACGCCGGATCGGCACCGTAACCTTCCTGCGCTTGCATCAGCGCGTCGCGCAGGCTGTACGGAAAGTCCGCGCTGCTGCTGGCCACGGGCAGATTGTTCTCGATCCACCATTCGACGCCGATCGCCGCGAATTCGCGCTGGTCGGCCGGATCGCGATCATGTTCGGGATGGTCCGACAGCGTGAAGCGCCGGCCCGCATCGATTGCGCGCACGCCACCCGCGCCATGGAAGCGCTTTGCCTGCGACTCCCATTCCTCCATCCGCACCTTCGTCAGATGGTCGCCGCGCGTCTGGTCCAGATACGTGTAGGCACCGGTGTACTCGTACACTTCGAGCTGGTCGGGCAAATCACCCTGGCCACTCATCGTCGGCAGCGTCGTGCCCTTCGGGTTCGACGGCTGCGACGGGTTCTTGTAGTCGAACGTGCGTGTCGTTCGGGTCACGCTCTGCAGCGTGCGCGAGCCCGACCATTGAGTGAACGCGTCGGCTTCGCTCGCCGCGCCGCCGCGGTAGAAGCGCACGGTTTCCGGCGACAGCGGCGCGAACGCCTGCAGGTTGTCGGTGATGACGAGCGTGTGCGTCTTGCCGTCGTCGGCCTGCTGCCATGTGCTGTAGAGGCCTTCCCTTTCCATGAGCCGATGCACGAAATGCCAGTCGGTGTCGTGCTGGCGCGTGTACGACCGGTTCGGCAGCGGGTTCGACAGCGCGAAGCGGAAATGGCCCTGCGCCTGCGGATGCTGGTTCAGCACATCGCTGATGATCTGGTCGACGGTCGTGTCGTTCCAGAGCCGCTGGTCGCGACGAAACTTCAGGAAATGCGTGAAATCGGCGAACGTAAGCTGATAGGTCGTGAGCCCGCCGTCGGCGCCAAGGCGGCGCGCGGTGTGGACGTATCCGTTGATCGGCCGGTAGCTGCGATCGCCCTGCTGGATCCACAACGTGACGGGCTGCGCGATCAGCTTTTTAAGTTCCAGATCACTATCGGTCGACAGCACGTCGAGCGTGAACTCGTACGCACGCCCGACGCGCGAATGGCCGACCGCCCGCTGCACGGTCAGCACATTCGGGCCCAGCGGCGTATCGAGCTTCAGCAGCCGGTCCTGCTGAAGCAACCCGCCGCGCAATGCGGCAACAGTGTTCTGCATGTTCATGGCAACGGCCTTTTCTTCTTTTGACGCGCCCTCGGATGGCGCGCGATGCGATTTCGCTCGCGCGATTTTACAGACAAATTACTGCGAGACTCCGAAAAATGAACTGATTTAAAAGAGTTTTTCAAGCGTATTCCGAGCGACCCGCTCGAACCGTTCGAACGCCTGTTCGACACGGACGCGCCATGACGTCACGCCGAACTGCTCGCCCATCGCCCGCTGAAATCGCTGCAATCAGGGCCAATTCGACTTCCGGCGCGGCCCGGTTGCGAGTAGTGTCTACGTGCCCGTATTCCGGCCCAGTCCGGGCACGACCGATGCCCGGCGCTCGATTACCACACTGAACACTGGAGATCTGCGATGAAACGTTCGAAGTTCCTGCTGTCGGGCCTGCTGCTCGCGTCGGCCCTCGGTTTCACGGCCGTTGCCGCCCATGCGGAAGACCTGCTCGACTCGGTGAAGAAAGCCGGCGTGCTGCGCGTCGGCCTCGAAGGCACGTATCCGCCTTTCAACTCGCGCGGCACGTCGGGACAGCTCGAGGGCTTCGACGTCGATGTCGCCAATGCCGTTGCCGGCAAGCTCGGCGTGAAGACGCAATTCGTCCCGACCGAATGGAGCGGGATCATTGCGGGGCTGCAGGCCGGCAAGTTCGACGTGATCGTCAACCAGGTCACGATCACGCCGCAGCGCAAGGAAGCGCTCGACTTCAGCGAGCCGTACACGTACTCGGCAGCGCAGCTGATTCAGCGCAAGGACGACACGCGCAACTTCAAGTCGCTCGAGGATTTCAAGGGCAAGAAGCTCGGCGTGACGCTCGGCACCAACTACGACCAGATGGCACGCAGCGTGCCGGGCATCGAGGTGCAGACGTATCCCGGCGCGCCGGAAAAGCTGCGTGACCTCGCCGCGGGCCGGATCGAGGCGACGCTCGACGACCGCCTGATGCTGCCGTACATGATCAAGACGTCGAACCTGCCACTGCGCTCGGGCGCGGTGCTCAACGGCGGCAAGCAGGAGATGGCGATCCCGTTCCGCAAGGGCAATCCGAAGTTCGAGAAGGCGATCAACGATGCGCTGGAGTCGCTGCGCAAGGACGGCTCGTTGAAGAAGATCTCGATGCACTGGTTCGGCAGCGACGTGACGGTGCCGGTCGCGCAGTAAGCGGTTCGCCGCGCTTGTGTTGCGTCACGTCCTTCGCTGCGGCGAAGGCGTGACGCGCAACTGCATTACTTTTCCATTCCCCTCAAGCCGCTTCGTCGAAGCGCGCAAGCAGCATCTGGCCGATCGGCGTCAGCGCCGGGCGCGCAGCCACCGCACTCACACGTACCTGCGTATCGTCGACCAGCCGCTTTTCGACGAGTACGGCGAACGCCGGATTCGACGGGTCGACACTGTCCGGTGCGCGGGCAATGCGCAGCAGCATCGAGAATTCGTGCGGACTCAGCATGGTCCTTGTCTCCTGATCGTCCGCGATCCGGTTCGAATCGGCGTCGATCGTCTCTTTTGATGAAATGGCCCGAAGGCATGTGAATGCGAAAAGGCGTAGCTGTTTGCGATGAGGGCACGTCGTCGCGAGGAGCCAGCCGCTCCCTGCGCGGTGCGATGTCATCGGATCCGCTGGATGCGTACGTCACGGCAGGACGTGCAACGTTATTGGGCCATCGTGACGCGGCCGTGACAGCAAAGCCGGAGCGCACATCTGGTCGACCGATACCGACGACCGCGCTCATCGCAGACGGCAGATTGCTCGTTTGCAGACATTGCCTGGAAGACTGGCTGCGGCGCCAAGGCATCGCTTGGTGAGGCATTGCAATCCGCGCGACAATCCGAGCTTGACGACTTGTTCGGCGGCAATAGCAGCGCGCCCGGAGGTCCACCGCTTCCGACCGCGCCCTCATTGCCGCCACCTGCATTCCCGCTCCCGCTTTGACGCCATGACGAACGACGAAATTGAAGCTTGGGCCAAAGATCCGCGCCGCGCGGACACCATGCCTTTCGGGCTTTACGAGCCCGCGCACCAAAAAGGGATCACGGGTGCCGCCCTTGTAGTGCGGGGCGTGCTTTACTTCCGCAACGGTTTCACGTCGGAGGTTCGGCAAGCACTGGTGCGCTGCTTCAAGCAGTACAGCGCGGCGATCGAGGAGTATCAGCACGCGCTCGAAGTGGCGGCCGGCCAGACGCCGTCGAAGTCCGGGCCGCTGCGCTGGTTCTATTCCGAGGGAGAGGAACCAATCCAGTACGACAAGTCTCCAGGATTCGAAAGTCTCGCGACGAGCGTCCCCGCCGACGAGACCCTTGCGGTCGCGATCACCAGCGCCGAGCACAAGCTCGCGACCGGGTTTTATGAATTCACGGTGTTCGCGCTTAGCGAAAAGAAGGCTGCACGGAAACGCGGGCTCGACGGACTGGTCTTCACGGTACCGCGTGCGTTTATCGCGCACCGCCCCGGCGTGTTCGAGGCGATGTTCCGCGCGTTCGCAGAAGCGTTGCCGATAGTTTGCGGTCACGGCGGGCTGGCCGTGAACGTGCCTCCAATGGGGCGGCGACCAAACGAAGCCAGCGAGTATTTCTACGCGCGCCGTTTCGGGCCTGGCATCGACGTCGGCGATCCAATGCGTTCCACCATTCGTAAGCTTTACACGAAGATCAAGACCGTTGACTGGCTCAACGCGCTCGATGCGGACTTGGTCGCGGCTGTCGGTGGTGCATCGGCGCTCGGACTCCCGCCAGATTGGTTCGCCCGTATTCCCCTGGGGAACGGGGGCTTGATTATTCAGGCCGGCGTCGCGCCGCAGTCCGGCGTATCCAATGGACCAGGCATTCCCGTATCTCCACCCGCCGCGTACGTCATTCTGAACCACGCGCTGCGGCCGATCATCGCGGATGAGGTCGATACGCTGCAAGACGGGACACTGGACAGTACTGCGCCCCTGCTAAATACGGTCGTAGCGACCGAAGGTTGGCTGCGCCGGTTCAACGTACAGGATGATCAACTCAGCGGCTTCTGGGTCGAGCTACACAAGACGCCGAAGCTGCACGGCGAAACGGCGTGATGTTGCGGTGAGGCAGCGCCTTGTGATCCGTCATACGCAACATCGCAGCCACCGCTTGCACCCTGGCCCCCGGTTGCAATCAAAGACTCTTCGGGTAATCACGATTGCGATTCAACATCGCACCAATTTCTGTCAGCTTGGGGTGCGGGCGATTTCATTATGCGCCGGGGGTACGGCATCCCCCCAAACTGCCAAAGTCATACCCCAAATCTTTCCCCAAAATTTCGGGGATGCCCCGGCCTCTCACGGGACGTCCTGAAACAAAAAACCCGCGTCAGCGCTAGGCTGGACGCGGGTTTTGGGACTTCCGGGTACTACTTGAAACTAGTGTTTGGTGCCGGCTGCAGGACTCGAACCCGCCACCTGATGATTACAAATCAACTGCTCTACCAGATGAGCTAAGCCGGCGTAAGCGCGAGATTCTACCTCATTTCACGATCTTGAGGCGAGGTCTGCCGCCTTTCGAGCCGTCGCCGTCGGTTTTCGGCGGTTCGTCGGCGCCTTCGGACGGCTCCTCGTTCGCCCCGTCATCGACGACAGGCGTCAACACGGCAGGCGACTCGTCACGCGGCGCATCTTCCGCCTGCGCGGCATCGTCTTCGAACGCGCCCGAATCCGCGCCCTCGCCCGCGACCGCATCGACCTGGAACGCCATCCCCTGCCCATTCTCCCGCGCGTAAATCGCGAGCACGTTGGCCACCGGAATCTCGATCTTGTGCGCCTTCCCGGAGAACCGGGCGGTGAACTCGATCCACTCGTTACCCATCTGCAGCTGGCTCGTCGCCTCGAAGCTGATGTTGAGCACGATCTCGCCGTCACGCACGAACTGACGCGGCACGCGCGTCGAGTTGTCGACCCTCACCGCGATATGCGGCGTGTAACCGTTATCAGTGCACCACTCGTACAACGCGCGCAGCAGATAAGGTTTCGTTGAAATCTCTTGCATCACAATCCTCGAACCCGGAGCGGGCACGCGGCACGCCGCGCCGCCCGCTCCGTCATGCACTCATTGCACCATCAACGACGCATGACCTTTTCGGACGGCGTCAGTGCTTCGATATAGGCCGGACGGCTGAAGATCCGCTCGGCGTACTTCATCAGCGGCGCAGCGTTCTTCGACAGCTCGATGCCGTAGTGATCCAGACGCCACAAGAGCGGCGCGATCGCGACGTCGAGCATCGAGAACTCCTCGCCGAGCATGTACTTGTTCTTCACGAAGATCGGCGCGAGCTGCGTCAGGCGATCGCGGATCGCGAGGCGTGCCTTCTCGTGGTTCTTCTCCGCTGCCTTGCCCTTTTCGTTCTCGAGCGTGCTGACGTGAACGAACAGCTCCTTCTCGAAGTTGAGCAGGAACAGGCGTGCGCGTGCGCGCTGCACCGGGTCGGCCGGCATCAGTTGCGGGTGCGGGAAGCGCTCGTCGATGTATTCGTTGATGATGTTCGATTCGTACAGAATCAGGTCGCGCTCGACCAGAATCGGCACCTGACCGTACGGGTTCATCACCGAGATGTCTTCCGGCTTGTTGAACAGGTCGACGTCACGGATCTCGAAATCCATGCCCTTCTCGAACAGCACCAGCCGGCAACGCTGGGAGAACGGGCAAGTTGTGCCGGAATACAGAACCATCATATTTGCGTTTCCTCAAAAAAGCCGAGGGCCGACACGCGGCGCAACCCCTTTCACGGGTTCCGCCTTGCGCCGGCCCCACGCCGGTCAGGCGTGTTTACTTGATATCTTTCCAGTACGCGGCATTGAGCCGCCAGGCCAGGAAAGTCAGGACACCGAGAAAGACCAGCACCCACACGCCGAGGCGCTTGCGGGTCTGCTGGGCCGGCTCGGACATCCATGTCATATAGGCCACCAGGTCGGCCACCGCAGCATCATAGTCCGGCGATGACAACGTCCCCGGCGTGACCTGCTGGAAGCCGACGAGCTTGTGGACCTTCTCGCCCGTCTCCTCGTCCGTCTTGTCTTCGAATTTGGCAGTGCGCTGCCCCTGCAGTTGCCACAATACATGGGGCATGCCGACGTTCTCGAACACCGCGTTGTTCCAGCCGCTCGGCCGCGTATCGTCGCGGTAGAAACTCCGCAGGTACGTGTAGAGCCAGTCGCGGCCGCGCGCCCGCTCCTCGACCGACAGGTCGGGCGGCGAGGTGCCGAGCCAGTTCTTCGCGTCTTCGGGCCGCATCGCGACGGACATCGTGTTCCCGACCTTGTCGGTCGTGAACAGGAGATTCGTTTCGATCTCCTTCTGGGATATGCCCAGATCCGTCAGACGGTTGTAGCGCATCAGGTTCGCGCTGTGGCAGTTCAGGCAATAGTTTACAAACAATTGCGCGCCGTGCTGAAGCGAAACGAGATTTTCCGTGTTATCGGGCGCCCGGTCGAGCGGAAAATTACCTTCCGCGCGCACGGCCGGCGCCGCCAGCAGCGCCACGGCCGTTGCCCCGATCAGTGCGAGCGTCGAAAGCAGTTTCTTCATGTCGTTCTCTCCTCGCTCTCGTTAATGGGGCTTGAAGCGCACCCGTTCCGGCGGCTGCTTGAACGTGCCAAGCGGTGTCCAGACGGGCATGCCGAGGAAGAACGCAAAGTAGATCAGCGCGCAGCCCTGCGCGATCAGCGTCGCGGCCGGCGATGGCGGCCGTGTGCCGAGGAACGCGAGGGTCAGGAACGCCGCGACGAAGATCCCGAGGAACACTTTGTGGAACAACGGACGGTAGCGGATCGACTTCACCGGGCTACGGTCGAGCCACGGCAGGAAGAACAGCGTAATCACCGCGGAACCCATCACGACGACGCCCCAGAACTTCGATTCCGTCAGGAACATGAACACGACGATCGCCGCGGCCAACACGGGCAGGCCGACCTTCCACTTGCCGCGCGCGCGGATCAGCGCGAGCACGCCGAGCAGCGCGATCACGATCATCAGCACGATCTTGAACGGGTCGGTGGTGGCGCGCAGCATCGCGTAGAACGCTGTGAAGTACCAGACCGGCGCGATCTCCGGCGGCGTCTGCAGCGGGTTCGCCGGGACGAAGTTGTTCGACTCGAGGAAGTACCCGCCCATCTCCGGCGAGAAGAACACGATCAGCGCGAACACCATCAGGAACACGCAGACACCGAAGAAATCGTGCACCGAGTAGTACGGATGGAACGGGATGCCGTCGAGCGGAATGCCGTTCGCGTCCTTCTTCGCCTTGATCTCGATGCCGTCCGGGTTATTTGACCCCACTTCGTGCAACGCGACGAGGTGCGCGATCACGAGGCCGACCAGCACGAGCGGAATCGCGATCACGTGGAACGCGAAGAAGCGGTTCAGCGTGACGTCGGACACGACATAGTCGCCGCGGATCCACAGCGACAGGTCCGGGCCGACGAACGGGATCGCCGAGAACAGGTTCACGATCACCTGCGCGCCCCAGAACGACATCTGGCCCCATGGCAGCAGATAGCCGAAGAACGCCTCGGCCATCAGGCACAGGAAGATCGCACAACCGAAGATCCACACGAGCTCGCGCGGCTTGCGGTACGACCCGTACATCAGCCCGCGGAACATGTGCAGGTACACGACGACGAAGAACATCGATGCACCGGTCGAGTGCATGTAGCGGATCAGCCAACCCCACGGCACCTCGCGCATGATGTACTCGACCGACGCGAATGCGAGCATCGAGTCGGGCTTGTAGTTCATCGTCAGGAAGATGCCCGTGACGATCTGGTTGACGAGCACGAGCAGCGCGAGGGAGCCGAAGAAGTACCAGAAGTTGAAGTTCTTCGGCGCGTAGTACTCGGAAACGTGCTTCTTCCAGGTGGACGTGAGCGGGAAGCGCTGGTCGATCCAGCCGGTGAGACCTGTCGTGGAGACTTCCTTGTTGTCGGCCATCACGCTTCTCCTTTCTCGTCCTTGCCGATCACGAGGGTCGTCGCCGACGTGAACATGTAGGGCGGGATGTCGAGATTCTGAGGCGCCGGCTTGTTCTTGAACACGCGGCCGGCGAGGTCGTAGGTCGAACCGTGGCACGGGCACAGGAAACCGCCCGGCCAGTCGTCCGGCAGGTTCGGCTGCGGACCCGGCGTGAAGCGTTGGCTGGGCGTGCAGCCGAGGTGCGTACACACGGCCATCACGACGAGAATGTTCTTGCGATCGGCCCGCGCGCGATATTCGTTCGCGCAATACGCGGGCAACGGCATCGAATACGGGGATTTCGAGGTCGGATCGGCCACTTCCTTGTCGGCCTTGACGACGTCGGCGAGCATGTCGTCGGTGCGGTTCAGGATCCAGACCGGCTTGCCGCGCCACGGCACGGTGACCATTTCGCCGGGCTTCAGGCCGCTGATGTCGACCTCGACCGGGGCTCCGGCCGCTTTCGCTTTCGCGGACGGCGCAAGCGACGCCGCGAAAGGTATGACGGTGGCTACGCCTCCCACGCCACCTGCTACGGATGTCGCAATCAGCCAGGTACGGCGGCCGCTGTCGACGCGTTTCTCTTCCTTGTCTCGCATCACACGCCCCACTTCTGAGTTGGATTTTCCGTCACGACTTTTCATTCCGCCGCTAGTTTGCGCGAATGGAGTCGCCATTTACAAGGCCCGGAGATGAAAATCCCTTCGAAGTAGTTGATAGTTAAGGGTTTCCCCCCACTATCGGAGCGATTAAATCATTTCGCTTTTAAGCGGATGCTACATTGTGAAATTTCGATGCGCCGCCGCAAATCCGTCGCTCAGACCGGATTATGAATATCGATAAAAAGGTGTTCGATATCGAATTCTTCGGACAAGTGGGCGCCAAGCGCCTGGATTCCGTAGCGTTCGGTCGCATGGTGCCCTGCCGCAACGAACGCGACGCCGCTCTCGGCCGACGCGTGCGTGACGGGTTCCGATACTTCACCGGTCAGGAACACGTCGGCGCCAGCGTCGATCGCGGCATCGAAATAGCTCTGCGCGGCACCCGTGCACCACGCGATGCGGCGCAACTGCATCTCCGGATCGCCGAGCACGAGCGGCGTGCGGCCGAGCGTGCGCTCGACCTTCGCGACGAAGTGCTCGAGCGTGACGGGCATCGGCAGCGTGGCCATCCAGCCGAGGTCGCCGTCGCCGAAACGCTGCTCGCCGATCAGCCCGAGCTTCTCGCCGAGCTGAGCGTTGTTGCCGAACTCGGGATGCGCGTCGAGCGGCAGGTGGAACGCGAACAGGTTCAGGTCGTTCGCGAGCAGCAGCTTCAGGCGCCGGTACTTGCGACCGGTGATCTGCGGCGCCTCGTTGCGCCAGAAATAGCCGTGATGGACGAGCACCGCATCCGCCCCCCATTCGAGCGCGGCTTCGAGGAACGCGAGCGACGCCGTCACGCCGGTGGCGATCTTCTCGATCTTGCGACGCCCCTCGACCTGGAGGCCATTCGGGCAATAGTCCTTGAAGCGCGCGGTTTCAAGGGTATTGTTCAAGTACAATTCAAGTTCGATCCGATCCATATAAACCTCTAATCCATTCAGATGCTTAGACGCTTCTGGCTGTTCTTCGCGCAGGCGGTGACCGTACTGCTCGCGCTGATGTTCATCGTCGTGACGCTCAAGCCGCAATGGCTGCAACGGCAAGGACAGCTCGGCAAGCAGCTCGCCACGCCGATCGTCGCGCTGCGGGAAGTCGCGCCGGGCATCGGCGGTGCACCGGCGACCACGTCATACGCGGAGGCCGCGCAAAAGGCGATGCCCGCGGTCGTCAACGTCTTCTCCAGCAAGGATGGCTCACTGCCGCCCGACCCGCGCGCGAAGGATCCGCTGTTCCGCTATTTCTTCGGCGACCGCAACGCCCGCAAGCAGCAGGACGAACCTGCCGCCAACCTCGGCTCCGGCGTTATCGTGAGCCCTGAAGGTTACATTCTAACGAACCAGCACGTCGTGGACGGCGCCGACCAGATCGAAGTCGCGCTCGCCGACGGCCGCACGGGCACCGCGAAGGTGATCGGCAGCGACCCCGAAACCGATCTCGCCGTGCTGAAGATCAACATGACGAACCTGCCGACGATCACGCTCGGCCGCTCCGACCAGTCGCGGGTCGGCGACGTCGTGCTCGCGATCGGCAACCCGTTCGGCGTCGGCCAGACGGTCACGATGGGGATCATCAGCGCGCTCGGCCGCAACCATCTCGGCATCAACACGTTCGAAAACTTCATCCAGACCGACGCGCCGATCAACCCCGGCAACTCGGGCGGCGCGCTGGTCGACGTGAACGGCAACCTGCTCGGCATCAACACGGCGATCTACTCGCGCTCGGGCGGCTCGCTCGGCATCGGCTTCGCGATCCCCGTGTCGACCGCGCGCACCGTGCTCGAAAGCATCATCACGACGGGCTCGGTCACGCGCGGCTGGATCGGCGTCGAGCCGCAGGACGTCACGCCGGAAATCGCCGAGTCGTTCGGGCTCCAGCAGAAGTCGGGCGCGATCGTCGCAGGCGTGCTGCAGGGTGGTCCGGCCGACAAGGCCGGCATCAAGCCGGGCGACATCCTCGTGAGCGTGAACGGCGACGACATCACCGACACGACGAAGTTGCTGAACACCGTCGCGCAGATCAAGCCGGGCACGCCGACCAAGGTGCACGTCGTGCGCAAGGGCAAGGAGTTCGACGTGAGCGTGGTGATCGGCAAGCGCCCGCCGCCGCCGAAGCAGACGCTCGACGAACAGGACAGCGACAGCGAGTGACATCCGGCGGGTGCCGCTTGCCGGCCGAGGATGGAAATGCAAAAGGGCAGCCTGATCGGCTGCCCTTTTGTTTTGCTTCGAAGATCCTTCGTCACGGTGACGGAGCTGCGCTCACCCGCCACCTGCACCGCCCGATCGACCGCCCGGATTCAACGTCGTCGAGGTGCCGCATCGACGGCGCCCCTCGTGCCGGGCGCCGCGCGCCGCGTTTCATCAACTCGCGGCGCCGTTCTCGGCCTCGGGCTCTTCCGTCGGCTTCGGCACGAAGAATCGCGCGGCCAGCAGCCCGATCTCGAACAGCACGACGAGCGGCAGCGCGAGCATCAGCTGCGAGAACACGTCCGGCGGCGTGACGACCGCCGCGACGACGAACGCGCCGACGATCACGTACGGCCGCATCTCCTTCAGCTTCTTCAGCGTCAGCACGCCCATCCGGACGAGCAGCACGACGACGATCGGCACTTCGAACGTGACCCCGAACGCGATGAACATCCCGAGCACGAAGCTCAGGTAGTTGTCGATGTCGGTCGACATCTCCGCGCCGAGCGGCGCGTTGTAGTGCGCCATCACACGGAAGATCGTCGGGAACACGAGGAAGTATGCGAACGCCATCCCGCACAGGAACAGGACGTAGCTGCTGCCGACGAGCGGCACGACGAGCTTCTTCTCGTGCTGATACAGCCCCGGCGCGACGAACGCCCAGATCTGGTACAGCACGATCGGCAGCGCGATCACGAGCGCGACGAGCATCGTGACCTTCATCGGCACGAAGAACGAGCCGGTGACGTCGGTCACGATCATCCTGCCGCCCTTCGGCAGGTTCTCCATCAGCGGCCGCGCGAGCAGCCGGAAAATGTCGGGCGCCCAGTACACGAGCCCGAGGAACACGACGATCACGGCCAGCCCCGCGCGGATGATGCGATCGCGAAGCTCGACGAGATGGGAAATGAAGGTTTCTTCCGGGGCGTCGCCCGGATTCTGCTGGGGGTCGCTCACACCGGCCCTCGGTAGGATTGACGAGCGAGCATGCGCTCGGCTCAGAAGAAGCGCGTCGGCCGGCGCAGGCTGGCCGGCTGATGGCGCGCGACACGCGCGGCGCCCGACTGCACGTGCGTGCGGCGGGTCGTCGCGCGCTTGTACCAGACAGGCGTCGCCGCCTGTTTCACACGCCAGTTGCGACGCTTCGGCGCGAGCGCGGCCATGCTGCCGCGCCACGACGGCGCCACGGGCGTGTCGGAGCCGTACGTGCCGGCATCGACCGAGCCTTCGTTAGGACCGCCGACCGCGGAGTTCCACGTGTCGTTCAGTTCCTTCTCGTGCTCGCGCAGGTTGTCGTGAATCGTCGTCTCGACATTGCGCGCGGCCGACTCGAAATCGGTCTTCATCGTCCGCAGCGCGTCGAGTTCGATTTCGCGCGAGACCTCGGCCTTCACGTCGTTGATGTACCGCTGCGCGCGGCCGAACAATGCGCCTGCCGTACGCGCGACGCGCGGCAGGCGCTCGGGGCCGAGCACCACGAGCGCGACGACGCCGATCAGCGCCATCTTCGAAAGACCGAGATCCAGCATCGCGAATGCCTGTCAGCGTGCCGGCGTTACGCCTTGTTCGAATCGGAACGCGTCGTTTCCTTCGCGTTGACGTCGACCGCGCCCGAACGCGGCAGTTGCTGCGCATCCGCCGGCGTTTCGCCTTCCTTCATGCCGTCCTTGAAACCCTTCACGGCGCTGCCGAGGTCGTTGCCGATGTTGCGCAGCTTCTTCGTACCGAAAACCAGCGCGACGATCAGCAGCACGATCAGCCAGTGCCAAATGCTCAATCCACCCATGATGAAACCTCTCCTCAACCACGCCGCGTCGCGGCGCAAATCGCCGGCGGCACGCCGGCTTCGACTATCGATGCGGGGAAACGCCCCGCCACGTCAACCCATCCGCAGCCACGGGCGCGGGCCGGCCAGGATGTGCGCGTGCAGGTGGTAGACCTCCTGTCCGCCGCCGGGGCCCGTGTTGATCACCGTGCGAAAACCGGTTTCGCCTCCCGTGTATGCAACGCCGAGCTGGTCGGCCAGACGGGCGACCAGCAGCATCAGCCGGCCGAGCATCGGCGCATCGGCCTCGCTCGCCGCCGACAGCGTCGGCACATGCCGGCGCGGAATCACGAGCACGTGCGTCTCGGCCGCCGGGCGGATGTCGCGGAACGCGACGAATTCGTCGTCCTCGTGCACCTTCGTGCTCGGGATCTCGCCCGCCGCGATCTTGCAGAACAGGCAATTCGGATCGTGACTCATGTTGCTCCTGCGAAACGCCCGTGCGCCGGTCAGAACCAGGCCTGCGGATCGAGCGTCTTGTTGTCGTTCAGGTACAGCCAACCTTTGATGATACGGTACAGCGTCCAAATCCACGTGACAAACATGATCACGAATCCCACCACCACGAACATCAGCGCGAAGCCGATCACGTAGGCGATCAGCGCGCGCCAGAACGTGCGGATCTGCCACTCGAAATGGTCGGCGTACGGCGTGCCGGCCACGTCGCCGCGCTTCACGTAGTTGATGATGATCGCGATGATCCCCGTGACGCCGCCCGTCAGCCAATGAATCGCGTAGAGGCCGTACAGCACGTGCGTCAGCGTGCGCAGACCTGCCAGTCGCTCGGCGTCCGCTGCGCCCGGCACCGACGGTGTCGGAAACTGGCTCGGCGTATCGGTCATGATGCTACCCCCGTTAGATGACAATTCTTACAGCTTACCGCACTGTCGTCGGCGCGGCAGGCCGCGCGTCGTCACCCGCCGTTTTCCTCGCGCTCGCGACGCTTGCGCAGCGCCTTTTCCTCGATGCCCGACAGACCTTCGCGGCGCTCGAGTTCGGCGATCACGTCGGCCGGGCTCAGGTCGAAATGCGACAGCATCACCAGGCAGTGGAACCACAGGTCGGCCACCTCGCCGACCAGCGCCGTCGGCGCGCCGCCCTGGCGCACGTCCTTCGCGGCCAGCACGACTTCGGTCGCCTCTTCGCCGATCTTCTTCAGCACCGCGTCGTCACCCTTGTGAAACAGGCGCGATACGTACGATTGTTCGGGGTCGCCGCCCTTGCGGCTATCGATCACGGCCGCGAGGCGCAGCAGCGTGTCTTCGGTCGATTGCGTCATTTGTAGATATGTTCGGGGTCTTTCAGCACCGGATCGACCGCGACCCAGTCGCCGCTGTCCACGGTGCCTTCGAATTTCTGGAAGAAGCACGAATGCCGGCCGGTGTGGCATGCGATGCCCGACACCTGCTCGACCTTCAGCAGCACGACGTCCTCGTCGCAGTCGAGCCGCACCTCGTGCACGTGCTGCACGTGGCCCGACTCCTCGCCCTTGAACCACAGGCGCTTGCGCGAACGCGAATAGTAGACCGCGCGCTGCGTCTCGATCGTCTTCGCCAGTGCCTCGCGGTTCATCCACGCGAACATCAGCACGTCGTTCGTCGACGCTTCCTGCGCGATCACCGGCACGAGGCCGTTGTCGTCCCAGCGGACCTTGTCGAGCCACGCGGGCAGGGATTTCGTTTCCGTATTCATCACAGCCTCACCGGAATGCCCTGGTCGGCCATGAAGCGCTTCGCCTCGCCAACCGTGTGCTCGCCGTAGTGGAAGATGCTCGCGGCCAGCACCGCGTCGGCGCGACCGTCCTTGATGCCGTCCGCGAGGTCCTGCAGCGAGCCCACGCCGCCCGATGCGATCACCGGGACCGGCACCGCGTCCGACACGCCGCGCGTGAGCGCGAGGTCGAAACCGGACTTCGTGCCGTCGCGGTCCATGCTCGTGAGCAGGATCTCGCCCGCGCCGAGCTCGGCCATCTTGCGCGCCCATTCGATCGCGTCGAGGCCCGTGCCCTTGCGGCCGCCGTGCGTGAACACTTCCCAGCGCGGCGCCTCGCCGTCGGCCGACACGCGCTTCGCGTCGATCGCGACGACGATGCACTGCGAGCCGTACTTGTCGGCCGCGTCGCGCACGAGCTGCGGGTTCGCGACCGCCGACGAATTCATGCTGACCTTGTCCGCGCCGGCGTTCAACAGGCGCCGCACGTCCTCGACGGCGCGCACGCCGCCGCCGACGGTCAGCGGAATGAAGACCTGCGACGCGACGGCTTCGATGATCGGCAGAATCAGGTCGCGCTGGTCGGACGTCGCGGTGATGTCGAGGAAGGTCAGTTCGTCGGCGCCTTGTTCGTCGTAGCGGCGCGCGATTTCGACGGGGTCGCCGGCATCGCGCAGTTCGACGAAATTGACGCCCTTGACGACACGCCCGGCAGTCACGTCCAGGCAGGGGATGATGCGTTTAGCTAGAGCCATGATGTTGCGCCAAATGCCGCGCTGGGACGGCCGGTTACGGAAGCCTCGCGCGAGGCTTCCGGTGGAGCCGCCCGCGGGCAGCTCCGGCAAACGGAACAACCGCGGTTACGCGTTGTCGAGTTCGCCGTTCAGTTCGTCCGCGCGCTTTTGCGCGGCCGCGAAATCGAGATCGCCGGAGTAGATCGCACGGCCGCAGATCACGCCTTCGACGCCATGCTCTTCCACTTCGCAGAGGTTCTCGATGTCCGTGAGGTTCGACAGGCCGCCGCTTGCGATCACCGGAATGCCGACCGCCTGCGCGAGCTTCACGGTCGCCTCGATGTTGATGCCCTGCAGCATCCCGTCGCGGCCGATGTCCGTGTAGACGATCGATTCGACGCCGTAGTCCTCGAACTTGCGCGCGAGATCGATCACTTCGTGGCCGGTCAGCTTGCTCCAGCCGTCGGTCGCGACCTTGCCGTCCTTCGCGTCCAGCCCGACGATGATGTTGCCGGAGAACGCGGTGCACGCGTCCTGCAGGAAGCCGGGGTTCTTCACGGCGGCAGTGCCGATGATCACGTAGGACAGGCCGGCGTCGAGATACTTCTCGATCGTCTCGAGGCTGCGGATGCCGCCGCCGAGCTGTACGGGGATTTCGTCGCCGACTTCGTCGAGGATCGCTTCGATCGCTTCGAGATTCTTCGGCTTGCCGGCGAATGCGCCGTTCAGGTCGACGAGATGGAGCCGCCGGGCGCCGAGATCGACCCACTTGCGGGCCATCGCCGCCGGGTCCTCGGAGAAAATCGTGGCCTGGTCCATATCGCCCTGTTTCAGGCGCACACACTGACCGTCTTTGAGATCGATGGCCGGAATCAGCAACATAGCAATCGGGTGTCGTCGTGGAAAATGAAAAGAATCCGGCGCGTACCGGCCAAACCGGTGCCGCGCCGTCTCGCTAGTTTAGTACAACTCTTTCGGCGCTTAAGCGGGCAAGCCCCGCGCGACGGGCCGTTCGGCCCGGTCGACTGTGGCTCGCACGCCACGTTTACGGCTTCCAGTGTACGAAGTTGCGATACAGACGCAACCCGACCTCCGCGCTTTTCTCTGGGTGGAATTGGGTCGCGAAGAGGTTGTCCCGCGCGACCGCGGACGTAAACGGCGCGCCGTATACCGTTTCGCCGACCGTGTGCGCCGGGTTGTCCGGGCTCACGTAATAACTGTGCACGAAGTAGAAATATGCGTCGTCGGGCACGCCATCCCACAGCGGGTGCGGCTGCGACTGGTGCACGCGGTTCCAGCCCATCTGCGGCACCTTGAAGCGCGAACCGTCGTCCTGCAGGCGGCCTTCGAGCTCGAAACGCACGACCTTGCCGGGCAACAGGCCGAGGCCCTTCGTGTCGCCTTCCGCGCTCCAGTCGAACAGCATCTGCTCGCCGACGCACACGCCGAGCATCGGCTTCGTGCGCGACGCCTCGATCACGGCCTCCTGCAGCCCCGACTCGCCGAGGCAGCGCATGCAGTCGGGCATCGCGCCCTGGCCGGGCAGCACGACGCGGTCGGCCGCGCGAATCGCGGCCGGCGTATCGACGATCGCCACGTCGGCGGCCGGTTCGGCCTTCTTGAGCGCCTGCGCGACCGAGCGCAGGTTGCCCATCCCATAATCCACAATCGCAATCGAAGTTTTCATCTCAGTGCAGGCAGTAGCGCCCTCAGTCCATTGACGATGAATTCCACCGCCAGCGCCGACAGCATCAGACCCATCAGCCGCGTGGCGATGTTGATGCCGGTGCGGCCGATCCAGTTCGCGATCGGCTCGGCAAGCCGCATCGCGAAGAAACACAGCAGAGCCAGGACCGCGCCGATCGCGACGAGCCCGGCTCGCTCATACCAGTGATGCGAGTTCGCCGCATAGACGATCGCCGTGCTGATCGAGCCGGGGCCCGTGAGCAGCGGAATCGCCAGCGGCACGACCGCGATGTTGTCCTTCAGCTCGGCCTCGTGGCGCTCCTCCGGCGTCGATCGCGTGTTGCCGATCTGCGCGTTCAGCATGTTGATCGCCATCAGCAACATGATGATCCCGCCGCCCACTTCAAGGGAGCCGACCGAAATACCGAAGAAGTCGATGATCTGCTGCCCGAGCAGCGTCGTCACCGTCATCACGCAGAACACCGACACCGACGCGATCCGGATCGTGCGGCGCCGCTCGATGTCCGACTGCTGCGCCGTCAGGCTCAGGAAAAACGGCACTGCGCCGATCGGGTTGATCAGCGCCAGCAGCGAAATGAACGATTTGAGCAGATCCATCGCAAGCCGGCGCGCCGCGCCGAAGCCGTGAGGTTGTCGTTGGCGTCCTGTCCGTTCGGAAGTTAGAGGCTGCCCTTCGTCGACGGAATCTGCCCCGCCGCACGCTCGTCGAGCTCCACCGCCCCACGCAGCGCCCGGCCGAAGGCCTTGAACACCGTTTCGAGCTGGTGGTGCGCGTTGATTCCGCGCAGGTTGTCGATGTGCAGCGTGACGCCCGCGTGGTTCACGAACCCGCGGAAGAATTCGATGGACAGGTCGACGTCGAACGTGCCGATCCGCGCACGCGTGAACGGCACGTGGAATTCAAGACCCGGCCGGCCCGAGAAGTCGATCACGACGCGCGAAAGCGCCTCGTCGAGCGGCACGTACGAATGGCCGTAGCGGCGGATGCCCTTCTTGTCGCCGATCGCCTTCGCGACAGCCTGACCGAGCGTGATGCCGACGTCCTCGACCGTGTGGTGGTCGTCGATATGGGTATCGCCATGCGCTTCGACCTCGAGATCGATCAGACCATGTCGCGCGATCTGGTCGAGCATATGGTCGAGAAACGGCACGCCGGTGGCCAGCTTCTGCCGGCCCGTCCCGTCGAGATCGAGCTTCACACGGATCTGCGTTTCGCTGGTATTGCGAACGACTTCCGCCACACGCATGGCAATTCCTTGAATGAGTCTGATGTAAATGGGGATTGATCGTCTCGCGCCGCCGTGCCCTGGGCTCAACCGGGCAGCGCGAGTTTCAAAGCAGCCAGCAGGCGCGCGTTTTCGTCGGGAGAACCGACGGTCAGCCGCACGCATTCCGACAGCAACGGATGCATTTTACTCACGTTTTTGACCAGCACCCGCTCCGTGAGCAGCGCATCGAACACGGCGGCCGCGTCCGGCACGCGCACCAGCAGGAAATTACCGGCGCTCGGGAACACCGTCGCACCCGGCAGCGCGGCCACGGCCTGCGCGAGGCGCGTGCGTTCCGCACGCAGTTCGGCCGCCTGCGCGTCGAGCACGTCGAGGTGGTCGAGCAGGAAATCGGCGGTCGCCTGGGTCAGCACGTTGATGTTGTACGGCGGGCGCACCTTGTCGAACTCGGTCAGCCACGCCGGCAGGCCGGCGAGATAGCCGAGGCGGATCCCCGCGAGGCCGAGCTTCGACACCGTGCGCATCACGACGACATTCTCGAACTCGGCGGCACGCGGCAGCCACGAGCGCTCCGCGAACGGCTGGTACGCCTCGTCGATCACGATCAGGCTGTGCCGCGCGGCCGCGATGATTCGCTCGACGTCGGCTTCGTCGTACAGCGTGCCGGTCGGGTTGTTCGGGTAAGCGAGGTAGACGAGCGCGGGCCGATGCTCGGCGATCGCCGCGATCATCGCGTCGGCGTCGAGCGTCAGGTCGGCCTTGAGCGGCACGCCGACGAATTCGAGCTGCGCGAACTTCGCCGACAACTCGTACATCACGAAGCCCGGCACCGGTGCGAGCACCTTCGCGCCCGGCTTCGCACACGCCACCGACATCATGCTGATGATTTCGTCCGAGCCGTTGCCGAGCAGCACGTCGCATGCGGCCGGCACGCCCATCGCACGGCGCAGCTTGTCGAGCAGCGCGCCCGGGCGCGGCGCCGGGTAGCGGTTCAGCGCGACCTGCGCGAGGCGTTCGCCGAGCGCCGCCGCAAGCGGCGCCGGCAGCGAATACGGGTTCTCCATCGCATCGAGCTTCACGAAGCCGCTTGCGTCGGGCACCGGGTAGCTCGTCATCGCGAGCACGTCGCGGCGGATGATGTCTTGTGGCGTCGTCATGGTCTCAAGCCGGCGTGCGTCGCGCCGGCGTCAATTGGTCGGCAAGGCGGCGGCTGCCGCCATGCGCTGGGTCTCCTCGTCGACCGGAACCGCTGCGTCGGCATCGGCTCCGGCGCGCGTCACCCCTTCATCCGGAGTTCGGCGCTACGCGCGTGCGCCTGCAGCCCTTCGCCGTATGCGAGCTCGGAGGCGATCTCGCCCAGCGTCTGCGCACCTTCGGCGCTGACTTCGATCAGGCTCGAACGCTTGATGAAGTCGTACACGCCGAGCGGCGACGAGAAGCGCGCGGTGCGCGACGTCGGCAGCACGTGGTTCGGGCCCGCGCAGTAGTCGCCGAGGCTTTCGCTCGTGTAGCGGCCGAGGAAGATCGCGCCGGCGTGGCGGATTTGCTGGCCCCATTGCTGCGGCTCCAGCGCGGAAATCTCGAGGTGCTCCGGCGCGATGTCATTCGCGATCCGGCACGCTTCGGCCATATCGCGCACCTTGATCAGCGCGCCGCGGCCTTCCAGCGACGCGCGGATCACGTCCCGGCGCGGCATCGTCGGCAACAGCTCGTCGATCGCCTTCTCGACGCGCTCGAGGAACGCGGCGTCCGGGCACAGCAGGATCGACTGCGCGAGCTCGTCGTGTTCGGCCTGCGAGAACAGGTCCATCGCGACCCAGCTCGGATCGGTCGTGCCGTCGCACAGCACGAGGATTTCCGACGGGCCGGCGATCATGTCGATGCCGACCGTGCCGAACACGCGGCGCTTCGCCGACGCGACGTATGCATTGCCCGGCCCGCAGATCTTGTCGACCGGCGGCACCGTGGCCGTGCCGTACGCGAGCGCGCCGACCGCCTGCGCGCCGCCGATCGTGAACACGCGATCGACGCCGCCGAGCAGCGCCGCGGCGAGCACGAGGTCGTTCTTCACGCCGTCCGGGGTCGGCACGACCATCACGATCTCGCCGACGCCCGCGACGCGCGCGGGAATCGCGTTCATCAACACCGACGACGGATAGGCGGCCTTGCCGCCCGGCACGTACAGGCCGACGCGGTCGAGTGGCGTGACCTTCTGGCCGAGCACCGTGCCGTCGCTTTCCGTGTACTGCCAGCTATGGGTGCCGCACTCGATCTTCTGTTTCTCGTGATACGCACGCACGCGCGCGGCTGCGGCTTCCAGCGCCGCGCGCGCCTTCGGCGCGAGGCCGTCGAGCGCCGTCTGCAGCGCGTCCTGCGGCAGTTCGAGCGCGGCGACGCTGCTCGCGTCCAGCCGGTCGAAGCGGTTCGTGTACTCGAGCACCGCGGCGTCGCCGCGCGACTTCACGTCGGCGAGAATCTTCGCGACCGACTGCTCGATCGCTTCGTCCTCGCTCGCCTCGAACGCGAGCACCGCACGCAGCGCGGCGTCGAAGCCCTCGCTCGTCGAATCGAGTTTGCGGATGGTGATGGCCATGGGAATTCCGTTACGGTGATGCGCTCAATTGCCATTCTGCGACGCGCGTTCGAACGCGTCGAGAATCGGCTTGAGCGCCGTGCGCTTCAACTTCAGCGCAGCCTGGTTCACGACGAGGCGCGACGAGATCGCCATGATCTCCTCGACCTCGACCAGATTGTTCGCCTTCAGCGTGCCGCCCGAACTGACGAGGTCGACGATCGCGTCGGCCAGCCCGACCAGCGGCGCCAGCTCCATCGAGCCGTACAGCTTGATCAGGTCGACGTGCACGCCCTTCGCGGCGAAGTGTTCGCGTGCCGTTTCGACGTATTTGGTCGCGACCCGCAGGCGCGCGCCCTGGCGCACCGCGTTCGCATAGTCGAAACCGGCCGGCACGGCCACCGACATCCGGCAGCGCGCAATGTTCAGGTCGATCGGCTGGTACAGACCCGAGCCGCCGTGCTCGACCAGCACGTCCTTGCCGGCCACGCCGAAATCGGCCGCGCCATATTCGACGTAGGTCGGCACGTCGCTCGCGCGCACGATGATCACGCGCAGGTTCGGATCGGTCGTCGGCAGGATCAGCTTGCGCGACGTTTCCGGATCCTCGGCCACCTGCACGCCGGCGGCCGCCAGCAGCGGCAGGGTTTCCTCGAAAATCCGGCCCTTCGACAGGGCGAGGGTCAGCGGCGCGGTCATGCTTGGCTCCCGGAGAGGCGGCGCACGTTCGCGCCGACGGCGGTCAGTTTGGTTTCCATGCGGTCGTAGCCGCGGTCCAGGTGATAGATGCGGTCGACGAGCGTTTCGCCTTCGGCCCGCAGCCCGGCGATCACGAGGCTCGCCGAGGCGCGCAGGTCGGTCGCCATCACGTTCGCGCCGGACAGCTTGTCGACGCCGGTCACGAGCGCCGTGTTGCCGTCGATCGTGATGTTCGCGCCGAGCCGGTTCAGCTCCTGCACGTGCATGAAGCGATTCTCGAAAATGGTCTCGACAACCTGCGCGGTGCCCGTCGCGACCGAATTGAGGGCCATGAACTGCGCCTGCATGTCGGTCGGGAACGCCGGGTATTCCGACGTGCGGATCGTCACCGCCGACGGGCGGCGGTCCATCTTCACGCGCAGCCAGCTGTCGCCTTCCTCGATCGACACGCCGGCCTCGCGCAGCTTGTCGATCACCGCGTCGAGGATGTGCGGGCGCACGCCCGTCAGCATCACGTCGCCGCCCGCCGCCGCGACCGCGCATAGAAACGTGCCGGCTTCGATGCGATCGGGAATCACCGAATGGCGTGCGCCGTGCAGCCGCTCGACACCCTGGATCACGAGGCGGTCGGTGCCGATGCCGTCGATTTTCGCGCCCATCGCGACCAGCAGGTGCGCGAGATCGCTCACTTCCGGCTCGCGGGCAGCGTTCTCGATCACCGTCTCGCCGTCCGCGAGCGTCGCGGCCATCAGCAGGTTTTCCGTCCCCGTCACCGTGATCATGTCGGTCACGATGCGCGCGCCCTTCAGGCGCTTCGCGCGCGCCTCGATGAAGCCGTGCTCGATGCTGATCTCGGCGCCCATCGCCTGCAGGCCCTTGATGTGCTGGTCGACCGGCCGCGCGCCGATCGCGCAGCCGCCCGGCAGCGACACCTTCGCCTCACCGAAGCGCGCGAGCAGCGGCCCGAGCACGAGAATCGACGCGCGCATCGTCTTCACGAGTTCGTACGGCGCCACGAGGTTGTCGACGCGCGACGCATCGAGCTGCACGCGGCAGCCGTCGGTCTCGCTCTTCACGCCCATCTGGTTCAGCACCTTCAGCGTGGTGCGCACGTCCTTCAGGTTCGGCACGTTGTCGAGTTCGACCGGCTCGGCGCTGAGCAGCCCCGCGCACAGGATCGGCAGCGCGGCGTTCTTCGCGCCCGACACGACGATCTCGCCCGACAACCGGCGACCGCCTTCGATCACCAGCTTGTCCATCCCATGTCCCTGCGATTCCCCGTTGGCGGCCGGGTGTGCCGTGGCGACGCTCTGGACGGCGTCGCACTCGTTGACGGTGACTTGCACTCAGTGGTTCCGGTTATGCGTTCTGCCATTCGGCGGGCGTCAGCGTCTTCATGCTGAGCGCGTGAATTTCCTGCTTCATGCGATCGCCGAGCGCCGCATAAACGAGCTGGTGCCGCTGGATCGGCCGCTTGCCTTCGAAGGCCGCCGACACGATCGTCGCGAAGAAATGCTGGCCGTCGCCTTCGACTTCCAGATGGGTGCAGGCGAGACCGCCGGCAATGTATTGCTTGACCTGTTCGGGAGTCGGCAACATGAGAGGCTCCTGTCGGCGCGCGCCGCCCGTGGCGGCCGCCACCGTCGATATCAATGACGCAGTTTGTAGCCGGTCGCGAGCAGCCGCATCGCGAACATCGCGAGCAGCACGAAGAAACCGGTGACGATCGCGAGGCTCGCGAGCGGGTTGATGTCGGACGCGCCGAAGAACCCGTAACGGAAGCCGTCGATCATGTAGAAAAACGGGTTGAGACGCGAGATCTCGCGCCACACGGGCGGCAGCGAGTGCGTCGAATAGAACACGCCGGACAGGAACGTCAGCGGCATGATCAGGAAGTTCTGGAACGCGGCGAGCTGGTCGAACTTCTCGGCCCAGATCCCGGCGATCAGCCCGAGCGTGCCGAGGATCGCCGAGCCGAGCAGCGCGAACGCGATGATGAACAACGGCGCCGCGAAATGCATCGGGACAAACCAGATCGTCACGACGAATACGCCCGCGCCGACCGCGAGCCCGCGCACGACGGACGCGAGCACGTACGCGCCGAAGATGTCGCGGTACGACAGCGGCGGCAGCAGCATGAACACGAGGTTGCCGGTAATCTTCGACTGGATCAGCGACGACGAGCTGTTCGCGAACGCGTTCTGCAGCACGCTCATCATCACGAGGCCCGGCACGAGAAAGCTCACGTACTCGACGCCCGGATACACCTCGACGCGGCCCGACAGCGCGTGGCCGAAGATCGTCAGATACAGCAGCGCCGTCACGATCGGCGCGCACACCGTCTGGAACGACACCTTCCAGAAGCGCAGCAGTTCCTTGTAGAACAGCGTTTGAAAGCCGCTTCCCGGCACTCGCCGGGCCGCCCCGATAGTGGCGGGCGCCCCCTCGGGGGGCAGCGAACGAAGTTCGCGTGGGGATTGTTGATTCATGCCAGACCCTCGATCACCTCGGCCCCGTTCATCACCTGGACGAACACATCCTCGAGGTCGGCCTTGCGGACCTCGATCTCGTCGAACGTGCAGCCCGCCGCGCGGCATTGCGCGAGGATCCGCTCGACATCGTCGTAGCTCGTCAGGCGCAGCAGGTGCTCGCCCGGCGCGCGGGCGGCCGGGTCGGACTCCAGCCCGCGCAGCTCGGACGGCAGCGCGCCGGTCCCCAGGCGCAGGTAAAGCTGCAGCCCGGCGAAGCGGCGCAGCAGCGCGTCGGTGCGATCGAGCGCGACGACTTCGCCACGGCGCAGCATCGCGATGCGGTCGCACAGCGACTCGGCTTCCTCGAGGTAATGGGTGGTCAGCACGATCGTGTGGCCCTCGCGGTTCAGGCGCGAGATGAACTTCCACAGCGTCTGGCGCAATTCGACGTCGACGCCAGCGGTCGGTTCGTCGAGCACGATCACGGGCGGCCGGTGCACGAGCGCCTGCGCGACCAGCACGCGGCGCTTCATCCCGCCCGACAGCGCGCGCATGTTCGCGTCGGCCTTCTCGGTGAGGTCGAGATTGGCCATCACTTCGTCGATCCAGTCGTCGTTACGGCGCAGCCCGAAATAGCCGGACTGGATCCGCAGCGTCTCGCGGACGGTGAAGAACGGGTCGAACACGAGTTCCTGCGGCACGACGCCGAGCGCGCGGCGCGCATCGCGGAAGTCCTTGACGACGTCGTGGCCGCGCACCGAGATACTGCCTTCATCGGCCCGGGCAAGCCCGGCGAGGATACTGATGAGCGTGGTCTTGCCTGCGCCGTTCGGGCCGAGCAGACCGAAAAACTCGCCTTCCTCGACCGACAGGCTGACGCCCTTGAGCGCCTGAAGCGATTTGTAGCGCTTCTTGACGTGACGGATTTCTATGGCTGACATGACTGTGCGCGGCGCAAGGGCCGCGACGCCTATTCTGTGCTTGCTGCGAAAGAAAATGGGGGCCGGACGCCGATTGGCTGCCCCGCAAAACGCTTGATTATAGGGCAAACCGGCTGGTGGGGCCGGCGCAGGAGGCGCGCGGCCTGAAGCGTGCGCGCGCCGGCTGGCGCGGCAGGCTTCGGTCGGGCAGGGTCAATGTCGCCCGGTGCCGTCGATGAGGGCGTCGACGCCATAGGCGCGCGCGAGGCTGGCGAGCTTCTGCGGGAGATTGAGGATGTCGAGGGTCGCGCCGCGCGCTTTGGCGGCACGTTGCCATGCGAGCAGCACGGCGAGCGCGGACGAGTCGAACTGCGTCAGCGCCGTGCAATCGACGGCGGTCGCGCCCGCCCCGATGCGCGCAAGACCGTCCGCGAGCGCGGACTTCGCGCTCGCGACGGTCAGCGAAGAGCCTGCTTCGAAGCCGCTCACGACGCCTGCTTGCCGGAGGCAAGTTGCTGGTTGCGCTGCGTCAGGAACTGGATCAGGCCGTCCACGCCGCTTTGCTGGATCTTCTCGTTGAACTGCTGCTGGTACGTCTGGATCAGCCACGCGCCGAGCACGTTCAGGTCATAGACCTTCCAGCCATTCGCCGACTTGTACAAGCGATAGTCGATCTGGACCGGCTGACCGTTGTTCATCGCGACCGTCTTCACCACCACATCGGTGTCGGCCGGATCGGCGCGGAACGGCGGGTACTGGATCTGCTGGTCCGGCTTCAACTGCGCGAGCGCGCCCGAATACGTGCGGATCAGCAGCAGCTTGAACTGCTCCTGAATCTGCTGCTGCTGTTCGGCCGATGCCGTGCGCCAGTTGCGGCCCATCGCGAGCTGCGTGGTACGGCGGAAATCCGTGTACGGCAGGATGTCCTTGTTGACGATCGTAATGATGCGGTTGGTGTCGCCCTGCTTGATCGTCTGCTGCTTGACTTCGTCGAGCACCTGCTGCGTCGCCGTCTTGATCAGCGCCTGCGGGTTCGACTGGTCGACTTGCGCGTGAGCTGCGCTGCCGAACGAGAACAGCGCCGCGAAAACGGGGATCAGGAACAGTTTTTTCATCATAGTGACCTGCATGAAGAGTCGATGCGAAGGTTGGAGCCGGTAGCTTACGCGCAAGTTCGCGTGCGCTACCGACTGAATCGTTTCCGGCTGTAACGAATGTAAGTTGGTCAGTGCAGCTTGATGCTCGGGAAACGAATCCCGCCCGGTGCGGGCGGCGTCATCTGCATTGCCGGCACGTTCGTCGCGCTGGCCGGGTTCGGTGCTTCGGCACTGCCCGACGCCGGTACGGCAACGGCCGCGCCCGATGCGCCAGCCGGTGCCGTCGCGCCGCCGACTGCAGCCGCGCCCGCCATTCCGGCCGCGCCGGCTGCCGCCGGTGCCGCGCCGTCGTCCGGCAAGTCGTACTTCGGCAGCGCATCGTTGCTCGACGCCGTCGAGGCCTCGCCGCGCGCGTTGTCGATCAGCATCTGGCGGCGCTGCAGGTACGCATTGCGCACGAACGAATACTTGTCGAGCGCCGCGGCATCCAGCACGTCGCCCGCGCCGAGCAGGTTCGCACGCGTGTTGACGAGGTTCACGCCGAACAGGCCCCAGCTCAGGCCGTCCGGCTTCACGTAGGTGAGCGGATTGCCCACGTAGTCGACGCCGAGGCCTGCTGTGTCGCGCAGCGTGCTCGGGCCGAGCAGCGGCAGCACGAGATACGGGCCCGACGGCATGCCGTAGCGGCCCATCGTGATCCCGAAATCGGCCGTGTGCTTCGGCAGTTTCGCAATCGTCGCGACGTCGAACAGGCCGCCGACGCCGAACACCGTGTTGATCACGACGCGCATGATGTCGCCGACGCCGTCCGCGATTCGCAACTGCACGATGTTGTTCGCGGCGATGTAGACGTCGCCGATGTTCGAGAAGAAGTTCGTCACGCTGTCGCGCACCGGCTGCGGCACCACGTACTGGTAGCCCTTCGCGACCGGTTTCAGCGCGTACGTGTCGACCGTGTCGTTGAACTTGTACATCGACCGGTTGAAGCCTTCGAGCGGATCGCCCTTGGTCGGCGTCTGCACGGTCGCGCAACCGCTCAACGCGGCGACTGCCGCCACCGCGAGCGCGGCGTGCCTGATGCGGATCGTCTGCATGGTCATTCCCTCTTGTCTTTCTCTCGTGTGGTTATTGGGCAGCCGAGCCAGACACCGCGGAGGCCGGCACCGCGACCGGCGCGGGTGCCGCCGGCGCGGCCGAGGCCCCGGATGCCGGCTTCGCGCCGCCCGCGTCGGCTGCCTTGCTGTACAGGAACTGGCCGATCAGGTTCTCGAGCACGATCGCCGACTGCGTCATCGTGATCGTATCGCCCGCCTTCAGCATTTCGGTGTCGCCGCCCGGATCGAGGCCGATGTACTGCTCGCCGAGCAGGCCCGACGTCAGGATCTTCGCCGACGAATCCTTCGGGAACGGATACTGACCGTCGATATCGATCGTCACCAGCGCCTGATAGGTGTTGGTGTCGAAGCCGACCGACTTCACGCGGCCGACCACGACGCCCGCGCTCTTCACGGCGGCGCGCGGCTTCAGTCCGCCGATGTTGTCGAATTTCATCCTCACCGAGTAGGTCGGCTGAAACGACAGCGAGCTCATGTTGCCGACCTTGAGCGCCAGGAATAGCACCGCAAGGAAGCCCACCACCACGAACAGGCCGACCCAGAAGTCGAGAGCAGTCTTTTTCATCGTCATCCCAAAATTTGGCTTGGCTGAGGCTTAGCTGAACATCAGCGCGGTCAGCAGGAAATCGAGGCCGAGTACGGCGAGCGACGCGAACACGACCGTCTTGGTCGTCGCGCGCGACACGCCCTCGGGCGTGGGCTTCGCTTCATACCCCTGAAACAGTGCAATGAAGGTCACGGCGAACCCGAACACGATGCTCTTGATCACGCCGTTGCCGACGTCGGCCCACACCTCGACCCCGCCCTGCATCTGCGACCAGAACGCGCCCGGATCGACGCCGATCAGCACGACACCGACGAAATAACCGCCGAGCACGCCGACCGCGTTGAAGATCGCGGCGAGCAGCGGCATCGCGATGATGCCGGCCCACATGCGCGGCGCGATCACCGTCTTGATCGGATCGACTGCCATCATCTCGAGCGCCGTGAGCTGCTCGCCGGCCTTCATCAGGCCGATCTCGGCGGTGAGCGACGTGCCGGCGCGGCCCGCGAACAGCAGCGCGGTCACGACCGGGCCGAGCTCGCGCACCAGCGACAGCGCGACCAGCAGGCCGAGCGCCTGCTCGGACCCGTAGCGATTCAGCGTGTAATAGCCCTGCAAGCCGAGCACGAAGCCGACGAACAGGCCCGACACGGCAATGATCACGAACGAATAGTTGCCGAGAAAGTGGATCTGCTTGGTGACCAGCCGCGGCCGGCGCAGCAACGGGAAGAATTCCAGCACGAGGCGCACGAACAGCCGCGTGCCGTAGCCCGCGCGCTCGAGGCCGCCGATGACGTAACGTCCGATCGCGCTGATCATGCGCGCCCTCCGCCGAGCCCGAAATCCGCAGCCAGCGGCGGGCTCGTGTAATGAAATTTGAACGGGCCGTCCGGCGCGCCGTCGATGAACTGGCGCACGCTCGGGTCGGTCGACGCACGCAGCTCGTCGGGCGTCCCCTGCGCGAGCACGCCACCATTGGCCAGAAAATACACGTAGTCGGCGATCGCGAACGATTCCGGCACGTCGTGCGTGACGAGGATCGACGTCGCGCCGAGTGCCTCGTTCAGCGTGCGGATCAGGTTCGCCGTGATGCCGAGCGAGATCGGATCGAGGCCCGCGAATGGTTCGTCGTACATGATGAGCTGCGGGTCGAGCGCGATCGCGCGCGCGAGCGCGATGCGGCGCGCCATCCCGCCGGACACCTCGGACGGCATCAGGTCACGCGCGCCGCGCAGACCGACCGCGTTGAGCTTCATCAGCACCAGGTCGCGGATCAGGTCTTCGGGCAGGTCGGTGTGTTCGCGCAACGCGAACGCGACGTTCTCGAACACCGACATGTCGGTGAACAGCGCGCCGAACTGGAACAGCATGCCCATCTTTCGGCGCAGCGCGTACAGGCCGTCGCGCGTCTGCGCGCCGACGTCGGCGCCGTCGAACAGCACCTGGCCGCGGCGTGCGCGCACCAGTCCGCCGATCAGGCGCAGCACGGTCGTCTTGCCGCAACCCGACCCGCCCATGACGGCGACGACCTGGCCGCGCCCGAAGCGCATGTTCAGGTTCGACAGGACGAGGCGGTCGCCATAGCCAAAGTCGACGTCGCGAAGTTCCAGCAGTGTCTCGGTAGGAGTGGGGCTCACGGAGCTGACAGTCCTTTTACGCAGAACGCCGAATTATAGGGCCTGCATTGGAATGATGTCGTGACGCCGTTCCGGGCCCTGCGGTCAATGATTGTCAAATTGTCGGGCAAAACATTGCTGCAACGCAACAATCGCCGCCCGATAATCGTCTGCGCCCGTGACCGCACTGACCACCGCGACGCTGCCGACGCCCGTCGCCAGCACGTCCGGCAACGCGTCGAGCCCGACGCCGCCGATCGCGACGAGCGGCGCGCGCGCGCCCGCGAAGCGCGCATAGCGGACAATCCGCGCGAGGCCCTGTGGCGGCGCCGCGACGGCCTTGGTCGCGGTCGTGTACACGGGGCCGAGCGCCAGATAGCTCGGGCGCTCGTGCAACGCGCGCAAGATCTCGTAATAACCATGGCTCGACAGTCCGAGCCGCAGGCCCGCGCGCGCGATCGCGGCCAGATCGGCCGTTTCCAGGTCCTCCTGACCAAGATGTACGCCGTACGCGCCCTCTTCTATCGCGATCTGCCAGTGATCGTTGATGAACACGCGTGCATCGGGATAGCGGCGCCCTGCCGCGACCGCACGCGCGACTTCCCGGCGCAACGCATCCGGGTTCGCGCCTTTCACGCGCAGCTGCACGGTTCGCGCGCCGCACTCGAGCACGCGTTCGACCCATTCGGCGTCGGGGACGACCGGATAGAGGCCGAGTTGCTTGGGGCACGGCGGGAATGCGGGCTCGGGTGCCGCGGCCAGGCCGGCGACGCGCGGGAACCGCGCGGCATCGATCGGCCACGCATCGGTCCCGCGCGTTTCGTCGCCGTCGCGCCACGCCAGCGCGAGCACGAGCGCGTCGATCGGCGCGAAACCGCAATCGAGGAACGCCGCGAGCGCCGCGATCCAGTCGTCGGCGAGCGGATGCGCGGCTTCCAGCGCGTAGCGCACGCCTGCGGCGTGCAGCACCGCGCCGTGCTCGCCGAACTCGATCGCGACCGCGTCCGACGACGCGGGGCGCGATGCGGCCGACGCGCGCGCCTGCGCGGCACGATCGCCGGCCGACACGATCAGCACGTCGCCTTGGGCCGGCACGTCGGGCGCCGCGACGCACAGCCGCCACGCCGTCGTGCCGGTCGGCCAGTCGCCCAGGCGGGCGCGAATCCGCTCGGCCGCTTCGGCCAGCTCGTCGGCCGGCGGCCAGAAGGCATCGGCGAAGCGCGCACTCATGCGCCGCCCCCGTCCTGGTGCCAGAACGGCATGCCGACGACCGGCGTGCTCGCGTGCGCGGTCTCGCGCGCATCCATCGGCCCAGCGAGATAGGCCGCACGGCCGGCCTCGACGCCTTGCGCGAACGCACGCGCCATGATTTCCGGATGCGTGGCCTGCGACACGGCCGTGTTCAGCAGCACGCCGTCGAAACCCCACTCCATCACCTGGCACGCGTGCGACGGCACGCCGAGCCCGGCGTCGACGATCAGCGGCACGTCCGGCAGCCGCTCGCGCAGCACGCGCAGCCCGTACGGATTCACGACGCCCTTGCCGGTGCCGATCGGCGCGCCCCACGGCATCAGGGCCTCGCAGCCGACGTCAAGCAGACGCCGGCCGATCACGAGATCCTCGGTGCAGTACGGCAACACCTTGAAGCCGTCCTTGACCAGTTGCGCGGCCGCCTCGATCAGCCCGATCGGGTCGGGCTGCAGCGTGTAGTCGTCGCCGATCAGCTCGAGCTTGATCCAGTCGGTATCGAAAACCTCGCGCGCCATGTGCGCGGTCGTCACCGCCTCGGCGACGGTCTGGCAGCCGGCCGTGTTCGGCAGCAGCGGCACCGAGTGACGCTTGAGCAGATCGAAAAAGCCGGCCTCTGCGGTGCCGCCGGTCATCTGGCGGCGCAGCGCGACCGTCACCATCCCGGGGCGCGACGCGGCGATCGAATCGGACAGCGACTGCAGCGACGGGTAGCGCGACGTGCCGAGCAACACGCGGCTTGCGAAGGTTTCACCGTACAGCGTCAGCGCGTCGGCGGAAGTGAGGGACGTCATGTCGTTTTCCTGGAAGAGCAGAGGGCGAACCGGCGGCGCTCAGCCGCCCGCGACGGGGTGCACGACGTCGAGCTTGTCGCCCGTCGCGAGCGCGCGCGCCGCATGCTGCGTGCGCGCGACGAAATTGCCGTTCAGCGCAACCGCGTACGGCGGACGCGCGCCGTACGCGGCGAGCGCGTCGGCCACCGTTGCGCCGTCGGGCAGGGTCAGCGTCTGTTGGTTGATCTGGATATCCATGAGTCTTGGTCGATTTCGGTCGGCGGCGCGCATCAGGCCGGCTGGCGCGCGTCGTCGCGGTGATGGAGGAGCGTCGGCCAGCGCGCGGCATCGCGCCACGCGGCGAACGCGTCGGCATCGGCGAACGCGCCGCCGAGCGCGGCTTGCGCGAACGCGACCGCCGCACGCGCGACTTCCGGCGCGATCATGAAGCCGTGCCGGTACAGGCCGTTGACGGCCAGCGTCGTCGCGCCGTCCCAGATCACCGCCGGGCGGTGATCGGGCAGCGTCGGGCGGCATTGCGCGTTCAGTTCGAGGATGCGCGCCTCGCCGAACGCCGGGTGCACGGAAAACGCCGCGCTCAGCAGTTCGAGCGCCGAGCGCACGCTGACGGGCGACATGTCCTCGCCCTCCACTTCGGTCGCGCCGATCACGTACAGGTCGTCCTGTTTCGGCGCGATGTACAGCGGATAGCGCGGATGCAGCAGCCGCACGGGCCGCGTGAGCCCGATGCCTGGTGCGCACACGCGCGCGACTTCGCCGCGGATGCCCCGCAGCGCGGGAAGCGCGGATTTCGCGCCGAGCCCGCGGCAATCGATCGTGAAATGCGCGTCGGGCCGGTTCGCGTCGTCGATCGTCGCGTGCCAGTGCAGCTCGACGCCGCGTTGCGCGAGGCCCGCCGCGAGTGCGCGCAGCGCCTGCCGGTTGTCGAGCTGCCCTTCGCGCGGCAGCATCAGGCCGCGCGCGAAGCGCCCCGCGAGCGCGGGCTCGGCCGCGTCGACCTGCGCGCCGGCCAGCGCGACGAAGCCACCGTCGAACAGTTCGGCCGGCGCGTTCGCGCGCACGCGCCGCTCGAACAGCGGCGCCTCGGCGCGATCCGCTTGATGCCAGACGACGAGCGTGCCGTGCTGCTGGAAGAACACCGGTTCGGGCAGTTCCGCGAGCCATTGCGGCCAGCGCGCGAGCGATGCCGCGCCGAGCTCGGTGATCAGCAGCTCGGCGCTGGCCGCCTCGGCGAGCGGCGCGAGCATCGCGGCCGCGATCCACGCGGCCGACTGCTCGCCGTCCGGGCCGCCGCGCTCGTACAACGCGACGCGATGCCCGTCGCCCGCAAGCCGCCACGCGATCAGACGGCCGACAAGGCCGCCGCCGAGTACCGCGAAATCGGGCCGGGAAGCATGGAGGTTCATCGCGCGCCCTCCCCGCGAACAGCACTATCGCGTGCGACGAACGTCGACGCGCATGCACCGTCCCGTGCGGACGCACGCGACAGCGGATCGGGAACAGCGCAAAAGACTGAAGATTGAGCGGTCATCATTCCTTCCGTAACGCGCGACGCGCGTACCCAAAAGGACGAAACCGGCAGCAAAGGCCGGCCGGGCGGGACTCGGGCGCTGACCATGTGGGATGGCAGCCAGCGCGGCCCGGCGGGATCAGAAACTTCCCTCGCCGGTATTACCCGGATCGGGTGCGAAGGGTCTTTCTCAGCCTCGCCGCGTCGCCCGGAACTGTCCGTCGGCCGCGCTCGAAGCACCCCTGTTTCGTCGTCGGCCATTAGACCATAAAAGCGGAAAGCGCCGCAAACTGTCCCCTTGCGGCAAATTCGCCGTCGCGCCGCGCCGCTCTGGCACAATGCCCGCAGGCCGGCCGCGCGAGCGGCCGGTTGCCGCGTCACCGCCGGCCTTAAGTGCCGTTTAAGACGCGCGGGCCACCATCCGGACGCCCGCCGTCAGTCGGCACCTCGTCCCGGCATGCCGTATCGCGGCGCGCGTCCGGCTCCACCCGGCCCGCGCGCCGGCTACTCATCAGGAAGCACATGACCCAATCGATCGATCCCGTCCGCTCCGTCTCCGACGCGCCGCAGGACGAGCGCCCGGTATCCGCGTGGAGCCTCATCAAGCCCTACTGGGTGTCGTCCGAATGGAAAATCGCGTGGGGGCTGCTGGTCACGATCATCGCAATCAACCTTTGCGTGGTCTGGATCAACGTCAAGCTGAACAAGTGGAACGCGCAGTTCTACAACGCGCTGCAGTCGAAGGACGTCCACGACTTCCCGAACCTGCTGATGCAGTTCTCCGCGCTCGCATTCGGCTTCATCATCCTCGCGGTGTACGGCCGCTACCTGCGCCAGATGCTCGGGTTCCGCTGGCGCCAGTGGCTCACCGACCGCTTTCTCGGCCAGTGGCTCGGCGATCGTGCGTTCTACCGGATCGAACGCGACCGCCTCGCCGACAACCCCGACCAGCGGATCACCGACGACCTCCAGTCGTTCGCGACGACGACGCTCGCGCTGTCGCTCGACCTGCTGTCGACGGTCGTCACGCTCGTGTCGTTCATCACCATCCTGTGGTCGCTCGCGGGCGCGCTGACGTTCTCGCTCGGCGCGACGCCGATCACGATCCCCGGCTACATGGTGTGGGCCGCCGCGCTGTACGCGGTGGTCGGCTCGCTGATCATCCAGAAGGTCGGCCACCCGCTCGTGTCGATCAACTACCAGCAGCAGCGCGTCGAGGCCGACTTCCGCTTCGGGCTGATCCGCGTGCGCGAGAACGCCGAGCAGATCGCGTTCTACGACGGAGAGAAAACCGAGACCGTCAATGCGCAGAACCTGTTCACGCGCATTCGCGACAACTGGTGGCGCGTGATGAAGTACACGAAGCGCCTTACGTTCGTGCTGAGCTTCTACGGGCAGATCGCGATCATCTTCCCGCTCGTCGTCGCGGCGCCGCGCTATTTCGCGGGCGCGTTCTCGTTCGGCGTGTTGATGCAGATCTCGTCGGCGTTCGGCACCGTCAGCGATTCGTTCTCCTGGTTCATCAACAGTTACTCGACCCTCGTCGACTGGCGCGCCACCGTCAACCGTCTGCGTGAGTTCAAGCGCGTGATGGGCACGTCGCACCTGAAGGAAAGCATGTCGCCCGCGACCGAGCACGGCGGCATCAACCTGCATTACGTCGATGCCGCGAAGCTGTCGACGTCGTCGCTGAAGCTCGCGCTGCCGAACGGCAATGCGCTCGCGAACATCGGCAACGTGACGATCGAACCCGGCTCGCGCTGGCTCGTGGTCGGCAAGTCGGGTTCCGGCAAGAGCACGTTCATGCGCGCGCTGGCGGGCCTCTGGCCGTTCGGCGACGGTGCGATCGATGCGCCGGTCGGCGCGCGGATGATGTTCGTGCCGCAAACCAGCTACTTGCCGATCGGCACGCTGAAGGCCGCGCTCACCTATCCGGCCGCGCCCGACGCGTTCACCGACGACGCGTGCCGCGACGCGCTGCGAGCGTGCCACCTGGAAGACTACGTCGGGCGCCTCGACGAGACCGCCCACTGGACGCGCGTGCTGTCGCCGGGCGAACAGCAGCGTCTGGCCGGCGCGCGCGTGCTGCTGCACAAGCCGGACTTCCTGTTCCTCGACGAAGCGACGAGCGCGCTCGACACCGACAATGAAGCGCGGCTCTATCATCTGTTCGCCGAACGGCTGCCGAAGGCCGCGATCGTCAGCATCGCGCACCGCGAGGCGCTGGCCGCGTTCCACGTCGGCACGATCAACGTCGAACGCGTGAACGAGAGCGACAAGGTCGCCGCTTAACCGCAAAAAAGGCCGGCGCATACCGCGCCGGCCTTCACTTCCTCGTCCTCCCCGCCTTCCAGCTTTCCCGCTACGCCGGCGCGACCGGCGCCGACACGATCGGCACATGCGACACGCCGTCGTGCGACAGCCTGCTTTCAAACAGCGTCAGCGCGACGAAACGCAGCGCGACCGGCCGCCCGGTCGCACCGCCGCGCGCTGGCTGCCCGTCCGCGTCGCGCGGCAGCCGCGCGAGCGTGACGTGCGGCCTGAACGGCCGGCCGTCGGCCGGCACGCCCAGTTCGTGCAGCAGCGCGGACACGTCGGCATTCAGCGCCGCACAGGCGGGATCGGGCGCCAGCTCCGCGACGATCAGCCTCGCGCGCGGCAGGCTCGGCCACCACGCGATCCGCTCGACCAGCTGCAACGGCAGCGCATGCCCGGCCGCGAGTGCCGGCAGGCGCGCGGCCAGCGCATTGCACCGCTCCCGTTCGATTGCACCGATGAACGAGAGCGTCACGTGCAATTGAGCCGGCATCGTGCGCCGCGCGCCGCGGGTGACCGGCAACGCGTGCAGTGCATCGCGCGATGCCGCATCGGGCACCAGCGCGACGAATGCACGGAGCCGGTCGCCGTTCATGACTCGCGCACCGCCACGCGCGCTTCGACCACCGCGCCCTCCGAAGCCGGACGCTGCGGCAGCGGACCGTGCTCGCCCCACACGTCGGCGGGCAGCACGCTTGCAAGCTCGGGAATCGTGTGGCGCGTGAACACCGGGTCGGCAACGCCTTCCGCGCGCTGGCGGCGATAGTCGCGCCACGCGGCATGCGCATACTTGCCGAGCGCGAGGATCGCGACCAGGTTGATGATCGCCATCAGCCCCATGCTCGTATCGGCCATCGCCCACACGAGCGGCAGTTGCCCGACGCTGCCGAACATCACCATCCCGAGCACCGCGATGCGGAACAGCGGCAGCACGCCGCGCCGCTTCGTGATGAAGTCGACGTTGCCTTCCGCGTACGCGTAATTGCCGATCACCGACGAGTACGCGAAGAAGAAGATCGCGACGGCCATGTAGATGCCGCCCCAGTCGCCGACGTGGCTCGCGATCGCGCGCTGCGTGAGCGCCGCGCCCTCCATGCCGGTGCCGAGTTCGTACTGGCCCGACAGCAGGATCACGAACGCGGTCGCGCTGCAGATCACGATCGTGTCGACGAACACGCCGAGCATCTGGATCAACCCCTGCACGACCGGATGCCGCACGCTCGCGGTTGCGGCCGCGTTCGGTGCGCTGCCCATGCCGGCCTCATTCGAGAACAATCCGCGCTTCACACCCATCGCGACCGCCTGGCTGACTGCATAGCCGGTCAGGCCGCCCGCTGCCTGCTCGAGCCCGAACGCGCTCTTCACGATCAGCGCGATCACGCCCGGCACCAGCGCGACGTGCGTCGCGACCGCGTAGACCGCCAGAGCGAGGTAGCCGATCGCCATCACCGGCACGATCACCTGCGCGACCGACGCGATGCGGCGAATCCCGCCGAAGATGAGCGGCGCGGTGAGCAGCACGAGGCCGAGGCCGACCGTTTCGCGGCTCCAGCCGAACGACGTATGGAACGCGTCGGCGATCGCATTGGCCTGCACCGCGTTGAACACGAAGCCGAACGCGAGGATCAGCGACAGCGAGAACAGCACGCCGAAGCCGCGCGAGCGCAGGCCCGTCTGGATGTAGTACGCGGGGCCGCCGCGATAGCTGCCGTCCGCGTGCGACACCTTGAAGATCTGCGCGAGCGTCGCCTCGACGAACGCCGACGACATCCCGACGAGCGCCGTCATCCACATCCAGAAGATCGCGCCCGGCCCGCCGACCGTCAGCGCGACCGCCACACCGGCGATGTTGCCGGTGCCCACGCGGCTCGCGAGGCCGGTCGCGAACGCCTGGAATGACGAGATGCTGCCCGGCTCGCCCTTGCTGCCGACCAGTTTGATGCTGAGGAACAGCGCCTTCAGCTGGATCATCCGGAACCGCAGCGTGAACCACGCGCCCACGCCGAGCAGCAGCGCGATCAGCACGTAGTTCCACAGCACACCGTTGACGGCGTCGATCAGCCCTTGTACGAATGCTTCCATTCAGAGTCCTTGTAAATGGGGTCAGTCAAATGCGGCGGCCACGCGAACGCGGCCAGCGGGCGATGATATGACAGTTTCCAAGGAACATTACAAAATGAAAGTATTCGGGATCGCGAAAAATCAACGTCCGATGTGATCAGGTTAGGCGACGCTTCGGGGAGGTGCGGGGGGATGCGACGGGGCGGGCGGCGCGGCGAGTGCATGCCCGGGGCTTGGGTGATGCCCCGGATCCTTGCTCTTTGTCACACGGTGCGCCAGGCTCGGCGAGCAGCGATCCCGAGCGGAAATGCCGTAGCGGGCGAGTCGCGATCTTTGACAACCGAAAACAGTCGCAATAGTGAATCGCCAAACAGAAATGGCGTTAAAAAACGAAACTATGCTTTAAGCAGTTTTCCCTACCCATTAATCACGACTACCCCTCTAGAAACGCCCAATCCCGAAAATAGAAATAAACCGGGTGAATCCGATGCAGTTTATTGCGATACCGGTTGATTGCCGTAAAAGAATTCACCCGTCGACGACGCGCATGCGTCTGAGTCGGTCGGCGCGGGTCGCCGCGGGGATCCTCTGCCCGCGGCGCCCGCAAACAATTCTTATGCTCGTAGCGATTGCGGCGCTCTTTCGGCGACTGCCTGGAAGGCATGAACCGGCGTCCATTGTTGTGCTTGGGTGCCGTTGTACGGGAATGCCCAGACGAGGTTGTTAGCCTGCCGACTATCGTAATGATCGTCGATCACGAGGCCGGTGTTGGCGAGTGACGTGATGTAACCGGGGCGAATGGAGATGCTCCACCGCTGCGAAGGCGCTCCCGTGAACGGGCGCAGGACCAGCGGCGTTTCGGCGGCGACCTTGCCGTCCGCGAAATCGACCGCCAGCTTGCCTCCGCCGTTCAAATCGCTGAAATCCAGAATGATGAAACCATGGGTGGGATCGTAGTCCCACAGGGTCTGCACATTCGGGTCGGTGAAGTAGCGAAGTTGCACCGGGGCATTCGGGCCGATCACGCTGCCGTCGGTATTGTTCTGGGCAACACCGAGGGCGCGCGTCGGATCCTGCGCAAACTGAAACGACATCGATATATACGCCATGATTTTCTCCAAAGGGTGTGAAAACCAGACCGTTCAATATGCCCGAATTAATCGGACAAAAATCACTATAGGTGGCAGCAGACCCCGATTCAACGTCTATTTCGAGATAAATATCGATATTTTTGTTTTTATGAATAGTCGATTTAATTGACGCCGAATAAATTGTTGCCTGCTCACGGAAAATCCCCGCCAACCCAGTCGTCTCAGGCTCGCACCCCATAAAAAAACCGGGCGTCCTTTCGGACGCCCGGTTTTCTTCGAAACCCGCTCGCGCGCTTCAGCTTAGCGCGGCAGTTCCGAATGCCCCATCAGGTACGCGTCGACCGAGCGCGCGCACTGGCGGCCTTCGCGGATCGCCCAGACGACGAGCGACTGGCCGCGGCGCATGTCGCCAGCTGCGAACACCTTGTCGACCGACGTGTAGTACGAGCGATCGCCTTCGGTCGCCGCACGCGCATTGCCGCGCGCATCCTTCGCAACGCCGAACGCGTCGAGCACGGGCGCTGCCGGCTGCGTGAAGCCCATCGCGAGCAGCACCAGGTCGGCCTTCATCTCGAACTCGGAGCCCGGCACTTCCTGCATCTTGCCGTCCTTCCACTCGACGCGCACCGCGATCAGCTTCTCGACCTTGCCGTTCTTGCCTTCGAGACGCTTCGTCGCGACCGCCCAGTCACGCTCGCAGCCTTCCTCGTGCGACGACGACGTGCGCAGCTTGATCGGCCAGTACGGCCACACGAGCGGCTTGTTCTCCTCTTCGGGCGGCTGCGGCAGCAGCTCGAACTGCGTGACCTGCTTCGCGCCGTGACGGTTCGACGTGCCGACGCAGTCCGAACCGGTATCGCCGCCGCCGATCACGATCACGTGCTTGCCCTTCGCGAGCAGCTGGTCGGTGAGCTTGTCGCCCGCGTTCACACGGTTCTGCTGCGGCAGGAAGTCCATCGCGAAATGCACGCCGGCCAGCTCGCGGCCCGGCACCGGCAGGTCACGCGGCGTTTCCGAACCGCCCGCGATCACGACCGCGTCGAACTCTTCCTTCAGCGTGTCCGGCGAGATGGTTTCCTTCGCGAGGCTGCCGATCGATTCGGGCAGCGGATCCTTGCCGATGAACACGCTGGTGCGGAACGTCACGCCTTCCGCTTCCATCTGGCGCATGCGGCGGTCGATCAGCCACTTCTCGAGCTTGAAGTCGGGAATCCCGTAACGCAGCAGGCCGCCGATCCGGTCGTTCTTCTCGAACACCGTCACGTCGTGGCCGGCGCGCGCGAGCTGCTGCGCGGCCGCGAGGCCCGCGGGGCCGGAACCGACGACCGCGACCTTCTTGCCCGTCTTGTGCTCGGCCGGCAGCGGCTTCACCCAACCTTCCGCCCAGGCCTTGTCGATGATCGCGTGCTCGATCGACTTGATGCCGACCGGGTCGTTGTTGATCCCGAGCGTGCACGCCGCCTCGCACGGCGCCGGGCAGATGCGGCCCGTGAATTCCGGGAAGTTGTTGGTCGAGTGCAGGACTTCGATCGCCTGCTGCCAGTCCTGGCGGTAAACGAGATCGTTGAAGTCCGGAATGATGTTGTTGACCGGGCAGCCGTTGTTGCAGAACGGGATGCCGCAGTCCATGCAGCGCGCGCCCTGGACCTTCGCATCCGCGTCGGTCAGTGCCGCGACGAATTCCTTGTAGTGCTTCACGCGCGTGAGCGGTGCTTCGTACGCCTCGTGGCGGCGTTCGAACTCCAGAAAACCGGTTGCCTTGCCCATAAGGTGCTCTTCTGTTCGGTGTATCGGGTGGGGGAGCCGCGCGCGGCCGTCAGGCGCGCGCGGCATTCGCTATGTCGTTCGTCGCTCAGGCGGCCAGCACTTCCTTCGCCGCCTTCTTCGCACCGATCTCGCCCAGCGCGCGCTTGTATTCGTGCGGGAACACCTTCACGAACTGGCGGCGCGCCGCGTCCCAGTTTTCCAGCAGCGACTTCGCGCGCGGCGAACCCGTGAACTGGAAATGACGCTCGACGAGCCCCTTGAGCAGCGCTTCGTCCGTCGTGCCTTCGTGCCAGAGCGCGCGGTCGACCGTGCGTTCCTGCTCGGCCTGCTGCAGCACCGGCTCGAGCGCGACCATCGACTTGTTGCACTTCGCCGCGAACGTGCCTTCCGGATCGTAGATGTACGCGAGGCCGCCCGACATGCCGGCCGCGAAGTTGCGCCCCGTCTCGCCGAGCACGACGACCGTGCCGCCCGTCATGTATTCGCAGCCGTGGTCGCCCGTGCCTTCGACGACCGCCGTCGCGCCCGAGTTGCGCACGCAGAAGCGCTCGCCCGCGACGCCGCGGAAGAAGGCTTCGCCTTCGATCGCGCCGTACATCACCGTATTGCCGCAGATGATGTTTTCCTCGGACTTGCCGCGGAAGTCGTTGGTCGGTCGGATGATGATCCGGCCGCCCGACAGGCCCTTGCCGACGTAGTCGTTGCCGTCGCCGACGAGGTCGAGCGTCACGCCCTTCGCGAGGAACGCGCCGAAGCTCTGGCCGGCCGTGCCCTTCAGCTGGATGTGCACCGCGTCGTCGGCCAGGCCGTCGTGGCCGTGCTTCTTCGCGATCACGCCCGACAGCATCGCGCCGACCGTCCGGTTCACGTTGCGCACCGGCTGGATGAACGACACATGCTCGCCGTTCTCGATCGCGGCCTTGGCCTTCTCGATCAGCACGTGGTCGAGCGCGCGCTCGAGGCCGTGATCCTGCACGTCGACATGGCGCGGCGCGACGTCCTCGCACTCTTCCGGCTGGTAGAACACGCGCGAGAAGTCGAGGCCCTTCGCCTTCCAGTGCTCGATGCCCTTGCGCGTATCGAGCAGGTCGGCGCGGCCGATCAGGTCGTCGAACTTCGCGATGCCGAGCTGCGCCATGATCTCGCGCACTTCCTCGGCGACGAAGAAGAAGTAGTTCACGACGTGCTCGGGCTGGCCCTTGAACTTCGCACGCAGCACCGGATCCTGCGTCGCGACGCCGACCGGGCACGTGTTCAGGTGGCACTTGCGCATCATGATGCAGCCTTCGACGACGAGCGGCGCCGTCGCGAAGCCGAATTCGTCAGCGCCGAGCAGCGCGCCGATCACCACGTCGCGGCCCGTCTTCATCTGGCCGTCGGCCTGCACGCGGATGCGGCCGCGCAGGCGGTTCAGCACCAGCGTCTGCTGCGTTTCGGCGAGGCCGAGTTCCCACGGCGTGCCCGCATGCTTGACCGACGACAGCGGCGATGCGCCCGTGCCGCCGTCATGGCCGGCGATCACGACGTGATCGGCCTTCGCCTTCGCGACACCGGCCGCGACCGTGCCGACGCCCACTTCCGACACCAGCTTCACCGAGATGCTCGAGCTCGGGTTCACGTTCTTCAGGTCGTGGATCAGCTGCGCCAGATCCTCGATCGAGTAGATGTCGTGGTGCGGCGGCGGCGAGATCAGGCCGACACCCGGCACCGAGTAACGCAGCTTGCCGATGTATTCGGACACCTTGTGGCCCGGCAGCTGGCCGCCTTCGCCCGGCTTCGCGCCCTGCGCCATCTTGATCTGGATCTGGTCGGCCGAAGCGAGGTACTCGGCGGTGACGCCGAAGCGGCCCGACGCGACCTGCTTGATCTTCGAGCGCAGCGAATCGCCGTCCTTCAGCGGAATGTCGCTGACGATCTCGTCGCCGATCACCGACTTCAGCGTCTCGCCCGCCTTGATCGGAATGCCGCGCAGTTCGTTGCGATAGCGCTTCTGGTCCTCGCCGCCTTCGCCGGTGTTCGACTTGCCGCCGATCCGGTTCATCGCGACCGCGAGCGTCGCGTGCGCTTCGGTGCTGATCGAACCGAGCGACATCGCGCCGGTCGCGAAGCGCTTGACGATCTCTTTCGCCGGCTCGACGTCGTCGATCGGGATCGCCTTGGTCGGCTCGACCTTGAACTCGAACAGGCCGCGGAACGTCATGTGACGCTTGGTCTGGTCGTTGATCAGGTGCGCGTATTCCTTGTACGTCTGGTACGAGTTGCTGCGCGTCGCGTGCTGCAGCTTCGCGATCGAATCCGGCGTCCACATGTGGTCTTCGCCGCGCACGCGGTACGCGTACTCGCCGCCCGCGTCGAGCATGTCGCGCAGGACCGGGCTGTCGCCGAACGCATCGCGGTGCAGGCGGATCGCCTCTTCCGCAACTTCGAACAGGCCGATGCCGCCGACCTTCGATGCCGTGCCCTTGAAGTACTTCTCGACGAGGTCGCTCGACAGGCCGAGCGCTTCGAAGATCTGCGCGCCCGTGTACGACATGTACGTCGAGATGCCCATCTTCGACATCACCTTCTGCAGGCCCTTGCCGACCGCCTTCGTGAAGTTGTAGACGGCCTTCTCCGGCGACAGGTCGCCCGGCAGGCCTTCCGCCATCTTCGCGAGCGTTTCCATCGCGAGGTACGGGTGCACGGCTTCCGCGCCGTAGCCCGCGAGCAGCGCGAAGTGGTGCGTCTCACGTGCCGAGCCCGTCTCGACGACGAGGCCCGTGCTCGTGCGCAGCCCTTGCTGGACGAGGTGCGTGTGGATCGCCGACGTGGCGAGCAGCGCCGGAATCGCAACATGCTCGGCGTCCGTCTTGCGGTCCGACACGATCAGCATGTTGTAGCCCGACTTCACCGCGTCGACGGCTTCAGCGCACAGCGACGCGAGGCGCGCCTCGATGCCTTCCTTGCCCCAGGCCACCGGATAGCAGATGTTCAGCTCGTATGCGCTGAACTTGCCGCCCGTGTACTGGTCGATCGCGCGGATCTTCGCGATGTCCTTGAAGTCGAGCACCGGCTGCGACACTTCGAGACGCATCGGCGGGTTGATGTTGTTCGTGTCGAGCAGGTTCGGCTTCGGGCCGATGAACGACACGAGCGACATGACCATGTTCTCGCGGATCGGGTCGATCGGCGGGTTCGTGACCTGCGCGAAGAGCTGCTTGAAGTAGTGATAGAGCGTCTTGTTCTTGTTCGACATCACCGCGAGCGGCGAGTCGTTGCCCATCGAGCCGACGGCCTCTTCACCCTGCTGCGCCATCGGCGCCATCAGGAACTTCAGGTCTTCCTGCGTATAGCCGAACGCCTGCTGGCGGTCGAGCAGCGCGGCGCCCTGCGTGCGGCCGGCCGCGACGTCCTCGGCCTTCGGCTCGATCTCGTCGAGCTTGATGCGCACGGCGTCGATCCAGCTCTTGTACGGCTTAGCGTTCGCGAGGTTGTCCTTCAGTTCCTTGTCGTCGATGATGCGGCCGTGTTCCATGTCGATCAGGAACATCTTGCCCGGCTGCAGGCGCCACTTCTTGACGATCTTCGATTCGGGGATCTGCAGCGTGCCGGCTTCCGACGCCATGATGACGAGGTCGTCGTCCGTGACGATGTAACGCGCCGGGCGCAGGCCGTTGCGGTCGAGCGTCGCGCCGATCTGGCGGCCGTCCGTGAACGCGATCGCGGCGGGACCGTCCCACGGCTCCATCATCGCGGCGTGGTATTCGTAGAACGCGCGGCGGTTCTCGTCCATCAGCGTGTGCTGTTCCCACGCTTCCGGGATCATCATCATCACCGCGTGCACGAGCGGATAGCCCGCCATCACGAGCAGTTCGAGACAGTTGTCGAACGAAGCCGTATCCGACTGGCCCGGATAGATCAGCGGCCAGAGCTTCGGCAGGTCGTCGCCGAGCACGTGCGACGCGATCGCGCCGGTACGCGCGTTCAGCCAGTTCACGTTGCCCTTCACGGTGTTGATCTCGCCGTTGTGCGCGATCATCCGGTACGGGTGAGCCAGCTCCCACGCCGGGAACGTGTTGGTCGAGAAGCGCTGGTGCACGAGCGCGAGCGCCGACACGACGCGCGAGTCCTGCAGGTCGCGGTAGTACACGCCGACCTGGCCCGCCAGCAGCAGCCCCTTGTAGACGACCGTGCGCGCCGACATCGACGGCACGAAGTATTCCTTGCCGTGCTTGAGCTTCAGCGCCTGGATACGGTGGCTCGCGGTCTTGCGGATCACGTAGAGCTTCCGCTCGAGCGCGTCCGTCACCATGATGTCCTTGCCGCGGCCGATGAAGATCTGGCGGATCAGCGGCTCGCTCGCCTTGACCGTCGGCGAGATCGGCATCGCGTGGTCGACCGGCACGTCGCGCCATCCGAGCACGACCTGACCCTCAGCCCGCACCGTCCGCTCGAGTTCCTGCTCGCATGCGAGACGCGACGCGTTCTCCTTCGGCAGGAAGATCATACCGACCCCATATTCACCGGCCGGCGGCAGCGTCACGCCCTGCTTCGACATTTCCTCGCGATAGAACGCGTCCGGAATCTGGATCAGGATGCCGGCGCCGTCGCCCATCAGCGGATCGGCACCGACCGCGCCGCGGTGATCGAGGTTCTCGAGGATCTTCAGACCCTGCTGAATGATCTCGTGGCTCTTCTTGCCCTTGATGTGAGCGACGAAGCCGACGCCGCAGGCGTCGTGTTCGTTTTGCGGGTCGTACAGACCTTGTGCGGCGGGCACCGCGGCGAGCGGCTGCTGGTGGTCGTTCATGGGGACACCGTCGTAAAGGGGCCTCGAGGGCCGTTGAACCATTTTGTGTTGCCGTCGATCCCGCTCCCGACGGGAGACGGCACGGCCGACAGTGGTTGGGCGAGCTTCACCCGGGCCACCGGAATTCGGAATATACGCGACGAATCAAAGGAATAGCAACAAAAACCGCTTGATCGAACCCCAATTAAACGCATGTTCAGATCTGGTGCAGTTTTATTGGGGCCGTATCGTATTGGTGCAAAAAGAAGCGGCGCCCGCGGCGCCGCCTCGTGATCCGCCTTTCCCGCGTTACTGCTGGATCGGCGGGGTGTTTTCACGCACCTTTCTGGGGCGTCCGCGTGGCAGCGGCGATACGCGGCGGTTCGCGGTACGCGCCGCCCATTCGCGGTAGTTCTCGCCGCCAAGCACCCAGCCCTTCAGCGTCGCCTGCTGCAGCTGATCGGCCTGCCGCTCGTCGAGCGGCTGCTCGCACAGCTCCTTGTACGCGCGCTGACGGTCGAACGGCGTGTTGCCGAGCGCCCAGTAGAGCGGATGGTCGGTGATCAGGCTGTCGACGGTGAGCCCGACGTGATGCCGGTAGCTCGACCACCGATAGGCCTCGGGCGTCGCGACCAGCTGCGAGCGCACCGGGCTCATCTCGACCACGCGGCTCGCGAGGAGGAAATAGCGTTCGCCTTCGATCACCGTCGCGCGATAGCGGCCTTCCCACAAGGTGCCGCGACGCGAATAACGTCGGTTGAAATGCGCGACGTAGCGGCGGCCGACCGCCTGCATCGCCTTCGGCAGGCTCGCCTCGTCGCTGGGCGTCACGAGGAGCTGCACCTGGCGCGGAAGCAGCACGTAGGCATGCACCGAGAGGTGATGATCGCGTGCCGCGGCCTTCAGGCAATCGATGAAGAGTTCGTAGTCCTGGTCGTCGACGAACGCAGGTTGCTGATCCAGGCCGCGCAGTATCACGTGCTGCGGCTGGTCGGGAACGTAGAGTCGTGCTAACCGTGCCATGCTGAATGTCCGTTTGAACGCGTTAGGAAATACCCGGAGGTCCGAAATTGCGCACCTGCGTAGAATGCCTGTCCCGGCGGGCGCGGAAACGTACGGTCGTACTAATCTTAGGGTGAAAACTCTAACTTACGAGCTTGTTTGGTTTTAAACGCAGTCGTCATAATGAGCACGCCTTAGATCGGAGGAGACACAATGAAACGAAAACTGGCCATTACGGGGGCTGCAGCGCTCGCATTCACGTTTGCGGGCGGTACGGCACAAGCACAATCCGCAGGTGATTTCTACGTCAGCACCGGTTGGTTCCACCTTTCGCCGCAGGACAGCAGCGACCCACTGTTCGTCTACGGCGTTGGCGGCACGCCCATCAACCAATCGATTCCCAACACCGGCGCCGGCATCAGCGACGCCGATACGCTTGGGCTCGCAACGGGGTACTTCGTCACCGACCATATCTCCACCGAGCTCGTCATGGGGATACCGCCGAAGTTCGACATCACCGGCAAGGGTCAGTTCGAAAGATTCGGCGTACTCGGCCGTGCGTACCAGTGGAGCCCCGCCGTATTGCTTCGCTACCACTTCAACGACGCCAACGCGAAGTTCCGCCCGTATGTCGGCATCGGCGCAACGTACATCTGGTTCACCGGCGCGAAGATCACGAACAGCAGCTTCGAGAACGGCGTGCTCGGCGGCCCGACCAGCGCCACGACCAGCAACCAGTGGGCGCCCGTCTTCAACGCCGGCTTCACGTACAACTTCACGAAACACTGGTTCGCGGGCCTGTCGCTCTCGTACATCCCCGTCAGCGTGACCGCGACCTTCACGACGGCTCGCCGGACGCCGGTCGGCACCCTGACGGAAACGTCGAAGGCCCACATCTCGCTGAATCCGATCGTCACGTACCTGAACGTCGGCTACCGTTTCTAAGCGTAGTCGAATATTTGGGGAATGGTTAATCCTGCTGCAATTTGTAGCGGATTTTTCGTGACGTAACGTCTCCTCGATGCAAAACGCCCCGGCGGAAATCCCGCCGGGGCGTCGTTTTTTTGTCTCAGGGTCTTCCCGCATCCACCATCGCGCGGGACGGGTCGCTACGCAATGTCGTCCAGTGCATCGGGGCCGATCAGGTCGATCCGGTCCGTGCAGACCGCATCGACGCCCCAGCGCACGAGTTCGCGCGCCCGGGCGAGGTCGTTGACCGTGTAGACCAGGATGCGCAGCCCGGCCGCCTTGATCGCGCGCACGAGCGGTTCGTCGAGTTCCTTGTGGTTTGCATGCAACGATACGCAGCCGAGCGCGCCGACGACCTGCGCGTGCCAGTCGTCCGGCACCGCCTCGTACAGCATTCCGCGCGGCAGCGCCGGGGCGCTCGCGCACGCCTGTTGCAGCGCGTCGAACGAGAACGACGACAGCAGCGGCGGTACGGCCGCGCCGTGCCAGTACGCGGCCGCATCGACGGCCACCCGCTGCCCCGTGTCGCGCTCGCGGCCCGGGCACGGCTTGATCTCGACGTTCGCCGCCATCCCGTGCGCGATGCAGCGCGCCGCCGCCGCCTCGAGCGTCGGCATCCGCTCGCCCGCGAACCGCGCGTCGAACCAGGCGCCGGCGTCGAGCGCGGCCAGCGCCGCATAGCGCATGCCCGCCGCCGGCCCGCTGCCGTTCGACGTGCGGTCGACCGTGTCGTCGTGCAGCAGGAAGCTCACGTCGTCGGCGGACAGCTTCGCGTCGAACTCGACCATCCGGTGACCGCGCCGCGCGCCTTCGTCGAACGCGGCGAGCGTGTTCTCCGGCGCGAGCGTGCCGCCGCCGCGATGGGCGACGACGCGTGGATAGGGCCAGTCGGTACGGGAAGTCATCGTGCGCCTCGCAGCAGGTCCGTCAGGGTCAGCCGGCGCGCTGGCCGGTCTCGGGATCGAAGAAATGCAGCCGGTGCGCGGGCAGCGCGGCGCCCAGCGCCGTGCCGCGCGCGGGACGATCCGCGTGCGGCAGCCGCACCGCGACGTCGTGGTTGCCCCAGCGGCCGTGCGCGAGGTTGTCCGCGCCGAGCAGCTCGCACGAGTCGACCGGCAGCGAGGCCTGCGCGACGCCCGGCTGCGGCGTCATGTGCTCCGGCCGCACGCCGAGCACCCAGTCGCGCCCGGTGGCGATCGTGGTGCCGATGCCGGGCGCGCCGGCGACCGGCAGCGCCGGACCGCCGCCCGCGACCGTAAACGTCGCGCCATCCTCCGACAGCCGGCCGTGCATCAGGTTCATTGCCGGCGAGCCGATGAAGCCCGCGACGAACACCGTCGCCGGCTTCTCGTACACGTCGACCGGCGCGCCGATCTGCTCCGCATAGCCACGGTTCATCACGATCACGCGCTGCGCGAGCGTCATCGCCTCGATCTGGTCGTGCGTCACGTACACGCTCGTCGTCGCGAGCCGCGCATGCAGCCGCTGGATCTCGAGCCGCATCTGCACGCGCAGCTTCGCGTCGAGGTTCGACAGCGGCTCGTCGAACAGGAACACCGACGGCTCGCGCACGATCGCACGCCCCATCGCGACGCGCTGCCGCTGGCCGCCCGACAGTTCGCGCGGCCGCCGCGCGAGCAGCGGCTCGAGTTCGAGGATCTTCGCGGCCGCGGCCACCCGCGAATCGATCGTCGCGCGCTCGATGCCGCGGATCTTCAGCCCGTAGCCCATGTTCTGCGCGACCGTCATGTGCGGATACAGCGCATAGTTCTGGAACACCATCGCGATGTCGCGATCCTTCGGCTCCAGCGCGTTGACGACGCGATCGCCGATCGCGATCTCGCCGTCCGTCACCGTCTCGAGCCCCGCGATCATCCGCAGCAGCGTCGACTTGCCGCAGCCCGACGGGCCGACCAGCACGATGAATTCGCCGTCGGCGATCTCCACGTCGATGCCGTGCAGCACGTGCTGCTTGCCGTCGTAGGATTTCCTGACGCCCTTCAAGCTCAGCGCAGCCATACTTGGTCCTTCTCCCGGTTGCCGTCCGTGGTTCATTTCTCGGAATCGACGAGGCCGCGCACGAACCAGCGCTGCATCGCCAGCACGACGACGAGCGGCGGAATCATCGCCAGCAGCGTCGCCGCCATTACGTATTGCCATTCGGTCGCGGCGTCACCGCTCGCGATCATCGTCTTGATGCCCACCACCGCCGTCGACAGCGACGCCTCGGTCGTGATCAGGATCGGCCACAGATACTGGTTCCAGCCGTAGATGAACGTGATCACGAACAGCGCCGCGATGCTCGTCTTCGACAGCGGCAGCACGACGTCCCGGAAAAAGCGCAGCGGCCCCGCACCGTCGATGCGCGCGGCGTCCATCAGTTCGTCGGGCAGCGTCATGAAAAACTGGCGGAACAGGAACGTCGCGGTCGCCGATGCGATCAGCGGCAGCGAGAGCCCGGCGTAGGTGTTCGTCAGGTTCAGCGTCGACACGACCTGCACGGTCGGGAATATCCGCACCTCGACCGGCAGCATCAGCGTGATGAAGATCAGCCAGAACGCCGTGTTGCGGAAGGGGAAGCGGAAATAGACGATCGCATACGCGGACAGGATCGACACCGCGATCTTGCCGACCGCGATGCCGAGCGCCATCACGAAGCTGTTGACGAGCAGCCGGCCGAACGGCGCCGTCGTGCCGCCGCTGCCGTGCCCCCAGATGTAGGCGATGTTCTCCAGCAGGTGCGTGCTCGGCACCAGCGACAGCGGGATCGTGAACACTTCCTGCGCGTTCATGGTCGCCGCGCAGAACGCGACGTACACCGGGAACACGATCAGCACGACGCCCGCGATCAGCACCGCGTGGCAGAACAGGTCGAAGCCCTTGCGATTTTCGATCATGCGTATTGCACCCTGCGTTCGACGAAACGGAACTGGATCACCGTCAGGCCGACGACGATGATCATCAGCACGACCGACTGCGCGCCCGAGCTGCCGATGTCGAGGCCCTGGAAGCCCTCCGTGAAGATCTTGTAGATCAGCGTCTTGGTGCTTTGCGCGGGGCCGCCCGCGGTGGCCGCGTCGATCACCGGGAACGTGTCGAAGAACGCATAGACGAGGTTCACGACCAGCAGGAAGAAGCTCGTGGGCGACAGCAGCGGCAGCACGATGTGGAAGAAGCGCCGCACCGGCCCGGCACCGTCGATCGCCGCCGCCTCGATCAGCGAGCGCGGGATCGCCTGCAACCCCGCGTAGAAGAACAGGAAGTTGTAGCTCACCTGCTTCCACACCGACGCGAGCACGACGAGGAACATCGCCTGGCCGCCGTTCAGCGCGTGATTCCACACGATGCCGCCCTTCGCGAGCGCATAGGTGACAAGCCCGATGCTCGGGTTGAACAGGAACGCCCACAGCACGGCCGCGATCGTCGGCGCGACCGCGTACGGCCAGATCAGCAGCGTGCGGTACACGCGCGCGCCGCGGATCACGCGGTCGGCGCAGGCGGCGAGCAACAGCGACACGACGAGCCCGCTGACAGTGACGAGCGAGCTGAACACCAGCGTCGTGCGGAACGAGTCGAGGTACAGCGGATCGGCGAACAGGCGCGCGAAGTTCGCGAAGCCGACGAATTCGCTCGACGTGCCGAACGCGTCCTGCATCTGCGTGGACTGCCACAGCGCGACGCCGGCCGGCCACAGAAAGAATACGGCGGTGATCGCGAGTTGCGGCGCGATCAGCAGGTACGGCAGCAGGCTCGCGCCGAAACGGGAACGGGATTGCATCGCGGGCATCCGGTCAGGCGAAACGGGAAAGGAACCGCGCCGCCGGCCGCGCGCGTCGCATATGCGACGCGGCGACCGGCGACACGCACGCGATGCGGGATCAGCCGCCCGACTTCTCGAAGCGGCGCAGCAGTTCGTCGCCGCGCGAGGCCGCCGAGTCGAGCGCGTCCTTCGGCGACTTCTTCTGCGCCCAGACCTGCTCCAGTTCCTCGTCGACGACCGTGCGGATCTGCGGCATGTTGCCGAGGCGCAGCCCCTTCGTGTAAGGCAGCGGCGGCTTGTTCATCATCTGCTTGATCGCGGTTTCCGCGCTCGGGTTCTTCGCATAGAAGCCCTGCTGGCGCGTGAGGTCGTACGCGGCCGTCGTGACCGGCAGGTAGCCCGTTTCCTGGTGCCACTTGGCGGCGATCGGCGGCGAGGCCAGGAACGCGAGGAATTTCGCGACGCCCTTGTAGGTCGCCGGATCCTTGCCGGCCAGCACCCACAGGCTCGCGCCGCCGATGATCGCGTTCTGCGGCGCACCCTTCACGTTCGCGTCGTACGGCATCATGCCGGTGCCGTAGCTGAACTTCGCGAACTTCTGCACGTTCGCGAGCGCGCCCGACGACGTCGTCAGGATCCCGCAGTCGCCGCTGTAGAACTTCGCGGACGCTTCGTCCTTGCGGCCCGCATACGTGAACGTGCCGTCCTTCTGCATCTGCTGCAGGAACGCGATGTGCGCGATCTGCTGCGGCTTGTTGAATTCGAGCGCCGCGTCGGTGCCGTCGAAGCCGTTGTTGCGGCTCGCGAACGGCAGCGCATGCCACGCGCTGTAGTTTTCGAGCTGGATCCAGCCTTGCCAGCCGGTCGTGAAGCCGCACGCCATCCCGGACTTGCGCAGCTTCTCCGCGTCGGCCTGCACGTCGGCCCACGTCTTCGGCGGCTGGTTCGGATCGAGCCCGGCCTTCTTGAACGCATCCTTGTTGTAGTACAGCACCGGCGTCGAGCTGTTGAACGGCATCGACACGAGATGGCCCGTCTTCGCGTCGCTGTAGTAGCTCGCGATGGTCGGCACGAACGCCTTTTCGTCGAGCGGCACGCCGGCCTGCTTGAACACGTCGTAGACGGGCACGACGGCCTTCTTCGCCTGCATCATCGTCGCGGTGCCGACTTCATAGACCTGGAGGATCGCCGGCGCGTTGCCGCTGCGATAGGCGGCGATGCCCGCCGCGAGCGCCTGATCGTAGGTGCCCTTGAAGACCGGCACGATCTTGTAGTCGCCCTGCGATGCATTGAACTGCGCGGCGAGCTCGTTCACGCGCTCGCCGAGCGCCGACTCCATCGCATGCCAGAACTGGATCTCCGTCACGGCGAACGCCGCATGCTGCATACCGAACATGAGCGCGCCGCCCAGCGCGATCGAGCGAACCACGGTCCCCGCAGGCTTCTTCTTCATCGACCTCTCTCCTATGAAAACGTTACCAACAGCGTGTGCAACATTTCCGTCGCCATTGAACCGGCGAAGTCTAGTGATCGTTTGTGACAGTCAGTTGTCGTTGATGACGAACAGGCGCTGATATTCCTTCAGCGCGAAGCGGTCGGTCATGCCGGCGATGTAGTGCGCGACGAGGCGCGGCTGCTGCGCTTCGTCGTCCGACTGGTACGGCGGCGGCAGCAGGCGCGGATCGTCGATGAACGCGTCGAACAGCCCGGTGACGACGCGCTGCGCCTTGTTCGCCATGCGCATCACCTTGTAGTGGCGATACAGGTTCTTGAACAGGAAGCGCTTGAGGGCCGCCGCCTGCGCGGCGATCGCCTCGCTGTGCGCGACGAGCTGCGGCGCGGCGCGCACGTCGTCGAGCGACGCGGGCGCGACACGCGCGAGATTGCGCGTGGTCTCGTCGATCAGGTCGACGATCAGCGTGTTGATGATGCGGCGCACCGTCTCGTGGACGAGGCGGCGGCCTTCCAGATGCGGGAATTCGGCGAGCGCGGCGTCGTAGTGGCGCTGCCACAGCTCGACTTCGGCGAGCTGCTCGATCGTGATCAGACCGGAGCGCAGGCCGTCGTCGACGTCGTGGTTGTTGTACGCGATTTCGTCCGCGATGTTCGCGAGCTGCGCTTCCAGCGACGGCTGGCGGCCTTGCAGGAAGCGCTCGCCGAGCGCGCCGAGCTTGCGTGCGTTCTCGCGCGAGCAGTGCTTGAGGATGCCTTCGCGCGTCTCGAAGCACAGGTTCAGACCGTTGAACGCGCCGTAATGCTCCTCGAGTTCATCGACCACGGCCAGGCTCTGCAGGTTGTGCTCGAAGCCGCCGTGCTCGCGCATGCACGCGTTCAGCGCGTCCTGCCCGGCATGGCCGAACGGCGTATGACCGAGATCGTGCGCGAGCGAGATCGCTTCGACGAGATCCTCGTTGAGCCGCAGGTTGCGCGCGACCGAACGCGCGATCTGCGCAACTTCGAGGCTGTGCGTGAGGCGGGTGCGGAATAGGTCGCCTTCGTGATTGACGAAGACCTGCGTCTTGTATTCGAGCCGGCGGAACGCGGTCGAATGAACGATACGGTCGCGGTCGCGCTGGAATTCGGTGCGCGCCGCCGGCGGTGTTTCCTGATGGCGGCGGCCGCGCGACTGCGACGCGTGGGCGGCATACGGAGCGAGATGGGCTTCCAGCGCCGCCAGCGTCGGCGGCTCGGCCGGCGCCGCGACGGATGCGCGGCCGGCTTTGGACGGTTTGCTGCTGGATGTCTCGCTCACGTCTCCTCCATGTCAGGGGCGCCGGGGCATCCGGGGCACCGTTACCGGGTTGTCTGCGCCAGGGTGGCGAACACGACTTCGTCGGGCGCCTGGGTGATCAGCGTATCGCCGAATCGCTTCAGCAGGATGAACTTGATCGCGCCGGCTTCGGCTTTTTTGTCGACGCGCATCAGCTCCATGTAGCGCGCATCGCCGAGTGCCGGCCCGCGGACCGGCAGGTGCGCGGCGGCGATCACCGCGTCGAGCCGCTGCCGCGACGCTTCGTCGAGGAGGCCGAGCCGCACCGACAGGTCGCCCGCCATCACCATCCCGCAGCCGACCGCTTCGCCGTGCAGCCACTCGCCGTAGCCGAGCCCGGCCTCGATCGCATGGCCGAACGTATGGCCGAAATTCAGGATCGCGCGCAGCCCGCCTTCGCGTTCGTCGGCCGCGACCACGCTCGCCTTGATCTCGCACGAGCGCTTCACCGCATGCGCGAGGGCGGCCGGCTCGCGGCGGTTAAGCGCATCGACGTTCGCCTCGATCCAGTCGAAGAATGCCGCATCGGCGATCGCGCCCGTCTTGATGACCTCGGCCACGCCGGCCGCCAGCTCGCGATCGGGCAGCGTGGTCAGCGCGCCGATATCGGCGATCACGGCCTGCGGCTGGTAGAACGCGCCGATCATGTTCTTGCCGAGCGGGTGGTTGATGCCCGTCTTGCCGCCGACCGACGAATCGACCTGCGACAGCAGCGTCGTCGGCACCTGGATGAACGGCACGCCGCGCATATAGCACGCGGCGGCGAAACCGGTCATGTCGCCGATCACGCCGCCGCCGAGTGCGACGAGTGTCGTCTTGCGGTCGGCGCGCTCGGTCAGCAGGCCGTCGAAGATCAGGTTCAGCGTTTCCCAGTTCTTGTAGGCCTCGCCGTCCGGCAGCACGACCGTCGAGACGCGCTTGCCGAGCGGCGCGAGCGCCGCGCGCAGCGCATCGCCGTAGAGCGGATCGACCGTCGTGTTCGTGACGATCGTGATCGACGAACCGGTGATGTGAGGAGCGAACAGCTCGGTGCGGCCGATCAGGCCGGCACCAATGTGAATCGGGTAGGCGCGGTCGCCCAGATCGACGTTGACGGTAATCATGCTTGTAGCGGCTTGGCGACGACGCCTGCCAGTTCGAGTTGCATCAGCACCATGTTGACGAGGCCGTTGACCGACGGACGGCCGGTCTCGATGATGAAGTCCGCGCATTCGCGGTAAAGCGGGTCGCGTACTTCGTAGAGCGCTTCGAGACGCGCCTTCGGATCGTCGGTCTGCAACAGCGGGCGGTTCTTGTCCTTGCGCGTGCGCAGCCACAGATCGTGCGGATTGGCGCGCAAATAGATGACGATGCCGCTGCCTTTCAGGCAATCGCGATTTTCAGGGCGCAGCACCGCGCCGCCGCCCGTCGCGAGCACGATGTTCTCGCGCTGCGTCAGATCGGCGATCACCTGCGATTCGCGGTCGCGAAACCCGGCCTCGCCCTCCATCTCGAAGATCACCGGAATGCGCGCACCCGTGCGGGCCTCGATTTCGTGGTCGGAGTCGAAGAACGTCCTGTCGAGCCGGCGCGCGACCGCACGGCCCACGGTGGTCTTACCCGCTCCCATAAGGCCGACGAAAAATACGTTTGCGTGTGGGTCCCGCGCTTGCAACGGCTTCCTCTGCTTGAATCTTGCTGGTGTGTGGCGCAGCTTACTGGCAAAGCGGCTGCCTTGTCGAGCCTGCACCACCGGCTTCCGGCCCCGCTTTTCCCGCATCCGCGTCGCCCGCGCCGGCCGTTTCGCAACGCGCGCCGACGACCGTCGGCGTGATGAAGACGACCAATTCGTTACGCTGGTCGCGCCGCGCACGGTGCCGGAAAAGCGCGCCCAGAACCGGTATTTTGCCCAAGAGCGGCACCCGCGTCACATCGTCCCGGTTCAACTGCTCGTAAATCCCGCCGATGGCGACCGTTCCGCCGTCCTCGACCTCGACACGCGTCTGGACGTGCTTCGTATGAATCGCCGGGCCGGCGGCCGTCGGCTCGCCGATGCTGTCCTTCGTCACGTCCAGATCGAGCACCACGCGCCCGTCGGGCGTGATCTGCGGCTCGACCTCGAGCTTCAGCGTCGCTCGGCGGAACTGCACGCCGCTCACGCCGTTGCCGACTTTCGCCTGGTACGGCAGCTCCGAGCCCTGTTCGACGATCGCCTTCACGCGATCGGCCGTCACCACGCGCGGACTGGAAACGATCTGGCCCCGGCCCTGCGCCTCGAGCGCGCTCAATTCGACGTCGAGCACGCGGCTGAGGGGCGCTGCGAACAACGTGAAGCCGGCCGTCGCCGCCTCGAAGCCGCCGAGCGGTCGCGCGGCCAGGTCGAGCGCGTTGCGCGTGTCCGTCGCGGGCGCCGCCCCCTCGGCTACGGGGGCCCGCCCTTGGGCGCGCAGCGCGACGCGAGCCCCGAGGTTGCGCGAGAACCCCTGTTCGCCCTCGACGATGCGCGCCTCGATCCGGACCTGCCGCGACGGCCGGTCGATCGCGTCGATCAGGCCCGCGATCTGCTCGATGCGCGGCGCCAGGTCGGTGACGAACAACAAGTTCATGCGCGGATCGGCCGCCGCGGCGCCGCGTTTCGACAGCAGGCGCTGGCCGGTCGCCCCCGCCAGCAACCGCTGCACGTCCTGCGCACGTGGGTAATGCAGCGCGAAGGTTCGGCTCGCGAGCGGCTCCAGCTCGGCCGCACGTGCGTGCGTTTCGAAGCGCTCGCGCTCCCGCGCGGCGAGTTCGGCCGCCGGAGTGACCCAGATCACATTGCCGCGCCGGGACATCGCCAGCCCGTGCGTGTCGAGCAACGTATCGAACGCATCGCGCCAGCGGACATTGTTCAGACGTAATGTCACGGTACCGCGCACCTGCTCGCCGACGATGATGTTCAGCCCGGTGAATCGCGCGAGCGCGTCGAATGCGGCCGCGAGCCCGGCGCCCTGCAGATTCAGCGAGATTCGACGCGCGTCGTCCGCATCGCCGGGGTGCCGCGCCGCGGCGTCGCTCATGCGCACCGGCGGAGGCAATGGAATCGGCGGCCCTTCCAGCTGGAGCACCGGTGCCGCAGTGTCCGCCTGAAGTACCGCGCGCGCCGCTTGGTCGAACGGCTGCGGACCATCGTGCGCGGGCGCGTCACCGCCCACGCCGTCCGCGCCGTCAGGCGCGCCCTGCGGCAGCGGCGTCTCCTCGGCGTACGCCCGTATCGATCCGATCGGCCAGCCGGCCGGCGGCAAAGGCGGTAGCGCCGCGTCCACGGTGGCCGCGCTCGATCCAGCCCAGAATGCGATCACCCACCATCCGTACTTCGTCATGAGTGGTCTCCGTCATCCACGACGAACCGGCGTGCGCCATCGGCCGTCGCGACCGTCACGGCACCGGCATCGACGCTCACCACACGCGACACCCCGAACGCCTCGCCCGGCGCGACGGTCGCGAATGCGCCATCGCCGGCGTCGAACAGCGCGAGCCCGGTGCGTCCGTCGCGAATGGTGCCTGCCAGGCGCGGCGGCGTATCGTCGGCTACCGTCGGCGAACCGGCGTCGCCGAATGGATCGTCGCTCGGCGCGCCGGCAAGCACCGCCTCCGCGCCGTCCGGAACGCGGGCCCCCGACAGCGCCGGAAACACGTCGATCGTCATGTCCACCCGCGACCCGGGCGGTTTCCTCTCGATATGCAGCCCCGACGGCACCACCAGCGCGGGGAAACTCGCCAACGCGCCCATCAGGCGCAGCAGTGCCGGAAAACCGCCGTCCGCGACGATCCGTACCGTGCGCCGGCCATCCGGCGCTGCATCGTCAGTGCGCCGCGGTTCGATCGACACAACCCGCAGTCCGCTTCCTCGGACCAGGTCAGCCAGCTCCAGCATCAGCGCGGGCCACCCTGGCGCAGGCGGCGAGTTGGCGGCGCGCCCGGCAGGCGTGCCCATATCGCGCCGCGGCGCGGCGGCCGCGAGCAGCCGTTGTGCGTCGGCGGCCCGGATCTGCGCCGTTGCCAGCAACGCGCGACTGCGTGCGAGTCCGCTTCCATCGACGGCACTCATCAGATGAATGCCACCCACCATCACGACCGCGAATGCCAGCGCGCAACCAACGGCGTGCACTGCGGCAGGCGACATCCGCCTCACGCGGCCGAACCACTCGACACCGTCAGGCATGGACCGATGCACGATGGCCGTCATGCGCCGCCTCCCGTTGCCTTCTGTCGCGGCGGCGCGTCGTGCCAGCGCACCTGGACGGAAAAACGGAACGGCGCGGCCGAACCCGGGACCGGCGTGGCCGACGCCGGTGTCAACGCACCGATGTCGAATCGCCAGTCGCGCTGCTCGGCCGCGATCCGTGCGAGCCACCGCGCGGCCGTCCGGTAACTCGTCGCGCGCACGTCGAGCTCGGCACCGGACGATGTCGTACGCAATGCGTCGAGCCGAACGGTGTCGTCGCGCACCAGCGCCAGCGTCGCGAGCAGTCCGGCAACGCGCCGGTAAGGCCCGGCAAGGACGACTGCCCGCGCATCGCGTTGCGCGAGATCGGCTGCCGCGCCGGCGGTGCGCCGTGCGGCATCGACCTGCGGCTGCAATTGCCGCAACCGCGCCTCCACTCGCGTGCGCTCGGCATCCACGCGCCATCGCCACGCTGTCGCCGCCCCTGTCCAGACACAGGCCCCGAGCGCGCCGAGCACGATCGCTGCCCCGCATTGCGTGGCGCGGCGCCGCCGCAGCGCCTGCGCCAGCCGCTCACGGTACGGCAGCAAATTGAAGCCGCCGAGCGCGGCATGGCTGGCGGCAGCGCGCCCGAACCCCATATCGACCATCATTCCCACACCCCGCGCAGCGCCAGCCCGACCGCGAGGGCAAACGCCGGAGCGCCCGGCGCGCCGGCGGGCTCGCGCGGCAGCCCGTCCCATCCGGAGCAGTCGAACGGCACCACGGCCACCCCGAGCGCATCGCCGATATCGGCGGCCGACGTGCCCCAGCGGCCGATGCAGCGCTCGTCGCCGGCCACGAGCACGCAGCGCACCGGCTCGAATACGCACTGGCGCAATGCGTCAGGCAACGCCGCCTGCACGTCGCCGGACAGCGCGAGCACCGGCGCGGCGATCGCGCCGTCAATCCGCCAGCCGCACACGCCCGTGTCGCCGAACCAGAATGCGGCATACGGGCCGTGTGCGTCAGGCTCGAACTGCGCGGCATAGCGCAACGCGCGCAGCGCGGCAGCTGACTCGCCGTCCACGGCCGTCAGATCGATGCCAGCCTGCGCGGCCACGTCGATCCGCCGCTCGAGCAACGCCTGCGGCGCCACGGCGACCGCAATCTCGCCCGGGCACGCATCGTCGTCCTGCCGCCAGTCGAACGCGAGGTTGTCCGGTGCCAGCCCCGAGATCCGTTCGGCCGCCTGCCGGGCGGCGTCCGCGATGTCGTCGCGCCCGGCCAGATCAAGCGTCGCGGTCTGCATCTCGTCATCGCGCAGCGCCATCACGCCGCGTGCGTCGCAGCACACGCCCGCCGCCGACAGCCGCGACACGGCCGCCGCCAACGCACGTGCCACCGCAGCCCAGCGCGCGTCCTCCGGCCCACCTGCCAGTCCGACCGGCTCCCGCTCGAGTCCTTCGACCCGAACATCCGCAGCCCGGCCGCGCCGGCTCAGCACGGCCACCCTCACCTCGTCCGCCCCGACGTCGATGCCCGTCGAACGGTGCCTGCCCGGCGCGAACCGCGCCGCCCATCGTCCTGCCATTCCAGCCTCCCGCGATCGTTGCGGCCCACGCCGCGTTTCCGATGCCTGATTCTGCAAAGCGCCGCGCGCGCCCGACAGTCGGCCGGACGGCCAGTCGTGACACAAGCGGCCGCGCGGACGCCATACTGGCGGCACCGCGATCCGCCGCGTTCCGGCCGACGCCCCCCCCCCCGCGCCAGGACCGTCTTACCGGGCAGCTATAATCGCGGGACTGTTTTCCGGTATGCCTATGCAATCCACGTCTCCTACGTCCCCGCCTCCCGCGCCCGAGCCGAAGAAGCGATCCTGGTGGCTGAAAGTCCTGATCGGCGTCGCCGCGATGTGCGTGGCCCTCGTCGTGGCCGGCGGCCTCGTGCTCGGCTACGCGCTCGTCGTCGCGTGGCCGAACATGCCGTCGCTCGAAGCGCTGACCGACTATCGTCCGAAGGTACCGTTGCGGATCTACACGTCGGATCACGTGCTGATCGGCGAATTCGGCGAGGAACGCCGCGACATCGTCCATTTCAAGGACGTGCCCGACTCGCTCAAGAAGGCGATCCTCGCGATCGAGGACGCGCGCTTCTACGATCACGGCGGCGTCGACCTCACCGGCATCGCCCGCGCCGGCTTCGTCGCGCTGACGAACGGCCATGCATCGCAGGGCGCGAGCACGATCACGATGCAGGTCGCGCGCAACTTCTTCCTGTCGAGCGAAAAGACCTACACGCGCAAGATCTACGAGATGCTGCTCGCGTACCGGATCGAGCGCGCGCTGACGAAGGATCAGATTCTCGAGGTCTACATGAATCAGATCTATCTCGGTCAGCGTGCGTATGGCTTCGCGAGCGCGGCGCGGGTCTACTTCGGCAAGGACCTGAAGGACATCACGCTCGCGGAAGCGGCGATGCTCGCGGGGCTGCCGAAGGCGCCGTCCGCGTATAACCCGGTCGTCAATCCGAAGCGCGCGAAGGTGCGCCAGGAATACATCCTGCAGCGGATGCTCGAGCTGAACTTCATCACGCGCGAGCAGTACGACGAGGCCGTCGCGCAGCCGCTCGTCGTCAAGGGCGCGGGCCGCGAGTTCAGCGTGCACGCCGAGTACGTCGCGGAAATGGTCCGGCAGATGATGTACGCGCAGTACCGCGAGGAAACCTATACGCGCGGCTTCAACGTCGTCACGACGATCGACTCCGCCGACCAGCAGGTCGCGTACACGGCGCTGCGCAAGGGCATCATGGATTACGAGCGCCGCCACGGCTATCGCGGGCCGGAAGGCTTCATCGAGCTGCCGGCCGGCGCCGATGACCGCGAGCAGGCGATCGACGACGCGCTGCTCGAGCACCCCGACAACGGCGAACTGGTCGCGGCGGTCGTCACCGCCGCAACCCCGCGGCAGATCACCGTCGCCTTCATCGACGGCAGCAGCGCGACGATCGAAGGCGACAACCTGCGCTTCGCATCGGGCGCGCTGTCAGCCAGCGCGCAGCCGAACCGCCGCATCCGTCCGGGCGCGATCGTCCGGGTCTCGAGGAACGACGCAGGCAAGTGGGCGATCACGCAGTTGCCGCAGGTCGAAGGCGCGTTCATTTCGATCGTCCCGCAGGACGGCGCGATCCGCTCGCTGGTTGGCGGCTTCGACTACAACAAGAACAAGTTCAACCACGTCACGCAGGCGTGGCGGCAACCGGGTTCGTCGTTCAAGCCGTTCATCTACTCGGCGTCGCTCGACAAGGGCCTCGGACCGGCCACGGTGATCAACGACGGCCCGCTCTATTTCAGCGCCGCGGAAACCGGCGGCCAGCCGTGGGAGCCGAAAAACTACGGCGGCGGCTTCGAAGGCCCGATGTCGATGCGCACTGCGCTGCAGCGCTCGCGCAACCTCGTGTCGATCCGGATCCTGAACCACATCGGCACGAAGTACGCGCAGCAATACATCACGCGCTTCGGCTTCGACGCCGACCGCCATCCGGCCTATCTGCCGATGGCGCTCGGCGCGGGCCAGGTCACGCCGCTGCAGATGGCCGGCGCGTACTCGGTGTTCGCGAACGGCGGCTTCCGCGTGAATCCGTACCTGATCGCCGAAGTGACCGATCCGAATGGCGCGATCGTCGCTCGCGCGCAGCCGCTCATCGCCGAGCAGAACGCGCCGCGCGCAATCGACGCGCGCAACGCGTACGTGATGAACAGTCTGCTGCAGAGCGTCGCGCAGCGCGGCACCGGCGCGCGCACCAACGTGCTGAAGCGCACCGACCTCGCCGGCAAGACCGGTACGACGAACGATTCGCACGACGCATGGTTCGCCGGCTACCAGCACACGCTCGCGGCGATCGCGTGGATCGGCTACGACAACCCGCGCAGCCTCGGCGATCGCGAAACCGGCGGCGGCCTGTCGCTGCCGGTCTGGATCGACTACATGGGCGCGGCGCTGAAGGGCGTGCCGGAGTTCAAGCCGACGATGCCGGACGACGTCCAGGCGCTCGGCAGCGAGCTGTACTTCACCGAGTTCACGCCGGGGCACGGCTTCGTATCGACGGTCGGCGTGCCGCAGGCGCCGGCGGTGCAGAACACCGACGAACCCGTACCGCACGTCGACGAGCAGGAGAAGCAGGACATCATGAACCTGTTCCGCGGCCATTGACACGCATGGCCCGAGCAAGAAAAAAGCGCCCCGCAGGGCGCTTTTTTCTTGTGCTTCGATCCGGCGTATCGGGTGCCGGGCGTTACGCGCCGAACGTGATCGGCAGGCCGGCCTGCTGCGTCGCGTAGTCGGTGAGCGCCGCGAAGAACTCGGCGCCCGTGCGCGTGTCGCGCCATTCGCCGTCCACGAAACGGTAATGGAATCCGCCCGCCTTCGCGGCGATCCACAGTTCCTTCATCGGCGGCTGGAGATTGATGATGATCTTCGAGCCGTTCTCGAACGTCAGCGTCAGCACGCTGCCGTTGCGCTCCAGATCGATGTCGTGATCGCCATCGTTCGCGGCATCCACGGTACGTTCGACGGCCGCCAGCACGGCCTCGGCACGGGCCAGGTATTCAGTATCGGACATGCTAAACTCTATCGGTTAAATTGTTCAGGGACGATCATGCGAGTCGTTTTCCGGATGAGCGCGATTGTAGCGGCTTTGGCGATACTTGCCGGCTGCGGTCAACGCGGCCCGCTCTATCTGCCCACCGTGCCGCCGTTGCCGGCGAAGCCCATCCAGCAGCAGGACACGCCGCCGTCGGACGTCATGCCGACCGATGAAAACGCGTCGTCCGAGAGCATTCCCGATTCTTCCGGCACGCCGCTCACGCTGTCGCCGGAGCTGTCGAGCGATGCGTCGAGGGCCGCGACGCCCGCATCCGGTCCGGCTGTCGCGCAGTAATCGCACACCGCCACTCGCGCGGCTCCGTTCGCAACAAAGGCGATGACGTCCCGTCATCGCCTTTTGTTTTTCCAGGCGCGCACGTCATGCACGGATGCGGCGCCAGCCCCATTCAAGCAGCCGCCAGCCGAGCAGCACCGCTACGATCGTCGCGTAGAGCTTCGGCTGTTCGAGATTGTGTTTGCCGGCCCGCATCCACCAGAAATGCAGCACACCGAACAGCGCAATCGCATAGATTGCGCGATGCAGCGTCGCCCAGTGACGGCCGAGCCGGCGCACCATCGCGCGCGGCGACGTCGCGGCCAGCGGAATCAGCAGCACGAACGCGGCGAAGCCGACCGTGATGAACGGACGCTTGCCGACGTCCTTCAGGATCGCGAGCACGTCGAACCACTTGTCGAACCACAGATACGTCGTGAAATGCAGCGTCGCGTAAAAGAACGCGAACAGGCCGATCATCCGACGAAAGCGCAGCAACGCGGGAACACCTGTCACGCGCCGAAGCGGCGTGACGGCGAGCGTGACGCAGAGCATCACCAGCGTCCAGAGGCCCGTCGAACGCGTGATGAACTCGATCGGGTTCGCGCCGAGCCGGTCGGTCAGCCCGAACAGCACCACGCGCGCGAGCGGATAGAGGCCGGCCGCGAAAACCAGCACCTTGGCGGGCGCAAGCCAGCGCGGCGAGGCGGTCCGAACCGTGCCGGCCCCTGCACCACCGGCGGCAGCCGTGCGCATGCCGGACGCGCGCGCGGGCGTCAGCGTCGAAGGAGGGATGTCGTTTCTCACCGGCGCGCTCAGAAGTTCTTTTTCAGATCCATGCCCTGATACATCGACGCGACGAGATCGCCGTAGCCGTTGAACATCAGGGTCTTGCGCTTCGGCGTGAAGAAGCCGTCCTCGCCGATCCGGCGCTCGGTCGCCTGGCTCCAGCGCGGGTGATCGACGTTCGGGTTCACGTTCGAATAGAAACCGTATTCATTCGACGCATACGTGTTCCAGCTCGTCTTCGGCTGCTTGTCGACGAAGCGGATCTTCACCAGCGACTTCGCGCTCTTGAAGCCGTACTTCCACGGCACGACGATCCGCACCGGCGCGCCGTTCTGGTTCGGCAGCACCTGGCCGTACACGCCCATCGTCAGCAGCGTCAGCGGATTCATCGCCTCATCCATCCGCAGCCCTTCCGAGTACGGCCAATCGAGCACCGGCGTCGACAGCCCCGGCATCTGCGACGGATCGGCCAGCGTGATGAACTGCACATATTTCGCGTTGCCGGTCGGCTGCACGCGCTTGATCAGTTCGGACAGCGGCACGCCGATCCACGGAATCACCATCGACCATCCCTCGACGCAACGCAGCCGGTACACGCGCTCCTCGAGCGGCGCGAGCTTCAGCAGCTCATCGAGATCGAACACCTTCGGGTGCAGCACCTCGCCCTCGACGCTCACGCGCCACGGGCGCGGCCGCAGCGTGCCCGCGTTCTGGGCCGGGTCGCTCTTGTCGGTGCCGAATTCGTAGAAGTTGTTGTAGGACGTGATGTCCTTGAACGGCGTCACCTTGTCGGCCGCGACGAACCTCGGATTGGTTTTCGCCGCGAGCTTCGCGGCCCGCGCGTCCGGCGACGCATAGGCCGCGAACGCCGCGCCGCTGCCGCCGAGCAATCCGCCCGCCGCCGCCAGGCCGGCGGCCTGCAAGACACGCCGCCGGTTCTCGAACACCGCGCGCGGCGTCATCTCGCTCGGCGCGATATCACCGCCGGTCAGTACGGTGCGCAAAGGGTGTTTGATCCACATCGTGCTGCTCCTCCTGCATGCGCGGCGCGCACGCTTCATGGGTGTTCGACCCAAGCCGTCCTGCGCCGTTCGACGCCCGGACCGTCCGCCCGTTACAAAAGAAAACCGCCGGGCACGCAGTGCGCCGGCGGTCTTTTGTCGGACCAACGTCGGAAATCTTACAGCTTGCCGTAGCTATGCAGCCCGGACAGGAACATGTTGACGCCGAGGAACGCGAACGTCGTCACGAGCAGGCCCGTGAGCGCCCACCAGGCGGCGACCGCGCCGCGCAGGCCCTTCATCAGGCGCATGTGCAGCCAGGCCGCGTAGTTGAGCCATACGATCAGCGCCCAGGTTTCCTTCGGGTCCCAGCTCCAGTAGCCGCCCCATGCTTCGGCGGCCCATAGTGCGCCGAGGATCGTCGCGATCGTGAAGAACGCGAAACCGACCGCGATCGACTTGTACATCACGTCGTCGAGCACCTCGAGCGTCGGCAGACGATCGGCGAGCACGCCGCGCTCCTTCATCAGATACGCGACCGACACCATCGCCGACAGCGCGAAGCTGCCGTAGCCGATGAAGTTCGCCGGCACGTGAATCTTCATCCACCAGCTCTGCAGCGCCGGCACGAGCGGCTGGATCTGCTGCGCGTCGCGCGCGACCGAGTACCACATCAGGAAGCCGACGGCCGCGCTGATGACCAGCAGCACGAACGCGCCGAGCGAGCGCGTGCCGTAGTGGCCTTCGTAATACAGGTAGAGCAGTGCGGTGATCAGGCTGAACAGCACGAAGACTTCATACAGATTCGACACCGGGATATGCCCGACGTCGGCACCGATCAGGTAGGACTCATACCAGCGCACCATCAGGCCGGTGAAACCCATCAGCACCGCGACCCACGTCAGTTTCTGGCCGATCGCGGAGCCCGACTCCGAGCGCGCGAGCAGGCCGATCCAGTAGAAGATCGTCGCGAGCACGAACAGCGCGCTCATCCACAGGATCGCGGACTGGCTCGACAGGAAGTACTTGAGGAAGAACGCCGAATCGGCACGCGCGAGATCGCCCTGGTAGATCTGGATCGACAGCAGCGACAGCACCGCGATCGACGCCATCATCAGCCGCGCGGGCTTCCAGCGCCAGCCGAGCACGACAAGCGCCGGCACCGTGCCGATCATCACCGCCTTGTCGTAGTAATTCATGTGTTCGTTGTAATGCACGAACGCATAGCCTGCGCCGACCACGAGAGCCAGGGCGAACAGCCAGTCGATGATCGACAGGCGGGCGAGGAACGGACGGTCGTCGAACAACGGCGCCGGATTCGGGGCCTGAACCGGCCCCGAACGGGAAGAGGAGACTTGAGTGAGATCCATGATGTTACCGGGTGGAATTCTCGGAATCGGAACCGCCGCCGGCAGGCGGACGGACAGTCGCTGCCGCACCGGCCGGTGCGGCGTCGCGTGGCGTGGCGCGCAAGGCGGCGCCGGCCGCGTCGCGCGTCTGCACGAATTCTTTCTCGAAATCGAAGGTCTTGCGGGCCGTGGACATCGCCATCACCACATCGACGCCCGAACCGGCATCCTTGAGCCAGAACCAGAGGCGCCGCTCGCGCACGTAGAACATCGAGAAGATGCCGGCGACCAACAGCAGGCTGCCAAGATACACCAGATTCTTGCCGGGTGCGCGCGTCAGCTGAAATACCGAAGCTTGCACCTGCTTGAACGAGTCGAGCTGCAAATAGACCGGCGATCCGTACAAGAAGCTGTCGGATAGCGCGTTGATCGCGTTCTGCACGAAGCGGATCGTGTCGGCGCCCTGCTGGGCGGCCGGCTCGCCGGCATGCTCGCGCGCGATCTGCCAGACCTCCCACATCGAACCCTCGAGCATGCGCAGCAGCAGGCTGGCCGCCTTTTCCTGCTCGGCCTTCGGCACCGAGCGGTCGATGAACGTCGCCACCGCCTGGAAGCCGCCGACCGGCTGGCCGTCGGCGCCACGGCCGACGCTATCGTCGCTCGCCGCAAAGAGGGTCAGCACCTTGAACGCACTGTCCTGCAGGCGGCCGCGCAGCGACGCTTCGGTCGTCGGCAGCGAACGCTGCGCGAATCGTGCGGCGGCGTCGGCACGCACGGCCGGATCCTCCAGCGCGGCGCGCAGGCGCATCCATTCGCCGATCGAATCCTGGCTATCGGCCGGAATCCGCATGTACCGGAACGGATCGTTCGGGCTCGCGCGCACGCCGGCGAGGAACACGCGCGTGCCGCCCATGTCGACGGGCAGCATGTAGTTGTTGAATTCGCGCGCCTGACCGTCCTTGCCGCGAATCTTGTACTGGACCGACGGGCCGATGTTGTGGAGTTGCATCGGCTTCGACGTCTTCGCGCCCGAACCGAGCCGCTCGTCGAACGCTTCCTTGAGCGACTCCGTCTTCGCGACGCCGCGCACGTCCGGCTTGCCGTTCGCGTCCGCCATGTTCTCGACGTTGATCGCGCGGAAGTCGGAGAATTCGATCGTGTCGCCGTCGCTGCCCGGCATCTGCAGCGGCGCCGTACTGCCGATCGTGCCCTTCACCGCGAAGGTCTTCGCATTGCCGCCCGTCATCGGGTAGGCCGTCATCTCCATCTGCGAGCCGCCGTCCTGGAAGCTCGACTGGTAGATCGACACGCCCTTGTACGTGAACGGCTTGTTGACCTCGACGCGCGCCGGGATCTTCTGGCCCGTCTCGCGATCGATGACGACGATGTCGCTCGCGAACAGCTTCGGCATCCCGGTCGTGTAGTAGTCGACGATGAACTTGTTGAGCTGGATCGAGAACGGCAGGTCCTGGATCAGCGAGCCGCTCGGCTGGTTCAGGATCGCGGTCGACACGAACTGGCCTTCCGGCACCCACGCGTAGCCGCGGAACGTCGGGTTCGACGCGGACAGCCGGTGGTCGGGGGAAATCTCGCTGATCGTCGCGCTCGTGTTGACCGGGCTCTTGCCGAACAGCCACATCTGGAATTTGATCGGCAGGTTGCTGTCCAGCAGGCCGCCGATACAGATCACGACGATCGCAAGGTGCGCGGAGATGTAGCCCCACTTCGTCAGCGCGCCGCGTTTCGCGGAGATCAGCGTCGCGCCGTCGGTTTCACGCACGACGTGCTTGTAGCCGGCCTTGGTGACGAACGTGGCGAGCGTGGACGCGACGGTCGCGCGAGTACCGGACGCCGAGTATTCGGCCTTGTGGTGGAAGGCGCGCAGGCTGCCTTCGCGGACCTTGTCCTTCCAGCTCTTCGCGTCGGCGAGCATCTTCGGCGCGTTGCGGATCACGCACAGCGAGATCGACACGACGAGGAAGATCAGGATCAGCATGAACCACCACGCGCTGTACACGTTGTACAGGCCCAGCGAGCGGAAGATGTCCGCCCAGAATGGCCCGAACTGGTTCACGTAGTTCGGATATGGGTCATCCTGGGTCAGAACCGTGCCGACGATGCTCGCGATCGACAGCACCACCAACAGTGCGATCGCGAAGCGCATCGAGCTCAGCAGCTCGACTGCGCGCCTGGACGCACTTTGACCCGACTTCGACTGCAACCCCGACGTGGTAACGCTCATTCAAACTCCGACTAAGGGGAAACAGCCCCCACGCTCACTATGTTCGCTGCCCCCAAGGGGGCGGTCAGCACTCTTGGGATGGCCCGGCGAGTGCTGACAAAAAAGGGCGAGGCAACCGCAACGGTGCGGCGCCCCACCCTTTTCTTGTTCTGACGCCGGCCGCCCTTCGGGCGCCCGGTCATTCCATTCGCGACCGTCCGTTCAACGCAAGCCCGCGATGTAATCCGCGACGGCCTTGATCTCGTTGTCCGACAGACGCGATGCGATCTGATGCATCGCCTCGTTGTTGTTGCGCGCGCCGACACCCTGCTGGAATGCGGTCAACTGCGCAACCGTGTAATCGGCCCACTGCCCCGACAGACGCGGGTACTGGACCGGAATCCCCTGTCCCGTCGGCCCGTGGCAGCTCGCGCAGGCGGGCACACCCTTTTCCGCGATGCCGCCGCGATAGATCTTCTGGCCGATCGGCACGGTCGCCGCGTCGCGTGCGGTGCCGAGCTTCGTCGTCTGCGATCCGTAATACGCGGCGACGTTGCGCATGTCGTCCGCACTCAACGCGCTCGCGAACCCGACCATCACCGGATTGGTCCGCGCCGGCCCCTTCGCGCCCGGCTGGGCCTTGAAGTCGTTCAACTGCTTGACCAGATATTCGGGATGCTGGCCGGCGAGCTTCGGGAAACTGCCCGATGCGCTGTTGCCGTCGGCGCCGTGACACGACGCGCAGACTTGCCCGGCAATCGCCTTGCCGCGGTCCAGATCCGGCTTTGCCGCATCCGCCGCGTTTGCCTCCGCTACGAAACCTACGAACCCTGCTGCAACCTGAAGCACCATCAGAGACTTGCACAGTCGATTCATTCGCACACCCTGTTTCGTCTTGTGGGAATTTGAGGTTCTGCAAAAAACGACGTCGACCAGTCTACCGCAGAAGCTGCATAAAAGCGCGAGGCAGGCGCCCGCAACCCTTCGGCAAAACCGGCGTATTGTACAATATCGCGCTGAAAGCTCCCGCGCCTATCGGGGCTACCCCGCCTCCACCAAGCGGCTCGCGCCGCCCCGTCCCTCCGGTTTCCCCCATGGCCTTTTTGCTCCACCAAGCCCGCTTCTACACGACCGTCAACCATCTGCGCGACCTGCCGCCGACGGTACAACCGGAAATCGCGTTCGCCGGCCGCTCGAATGCCGGCAAATCGACGGCGATCAACGTGCTGTGCAACCAGAAGCGGCTCGCGTTCGCGTCGAAGACGCCCGGCCGCACCCAGCACATCAACTACTTCTCCGTCGGCCCGGCCGCCGAGCCCGTCGCGAACCTCGTCGACCTGCCCGGCTACGGTTACGCGGAAGTGCCGGGGGCCGCGAAGGCCCACTGGGAAATGCTTCTGTCGTCCTATCTCGCAACGCGTTCGCAGCTGTGCGGCCTGATCCTGATGATGGATTCGCGGCGCCCGCTGACCGACCTCGATCGCCGGATGCTCGAGTGGTTTGCGCCGACCGGCAAGCCGATCCACACGCTGCTGACGAAGTGCGACAAATTGACGCGCCAGGAAAGCATCAACGCGCTGCGTAACACGCAGAAGGGACTCGACGCGTATCGCGACCAGGGCGTGAAGGGCAAGCTGACCGTCCAGCTGTTCTCGGCGCTGAAGCGCACGGGGCTCGACGAGGCTCATGAACTGATCGAGAGCTGGGTGCGGCCGTCCGTCGCCGACGAAAAAAGCGAGCCTGTAGGACAATGAGCGGGCAACGCGCGGCCGGGATCGGCCGGGCGCACCTGACGGCACCTGCGGATTCGGCCGGCTCATAAAAAAACCCGCCGTTGAACGGCGGGTCAAACAGCCTAATCGAATAACGACAGGCACCCGCTCAGGGAGGAGAAGCGGGGAGTTGCACGCGACGCGTGCCGCTCGATCGCTATCATATACCAACGATCTCGAAAATGACCTAAGGGTTCCGTAAGGTCCTTCTTGCCCTGATTTCTGCCAAATCGCCATGAGCTTCCATCCGCTTCATCGTCCGCGCCGGATGCGCCGCGACGACTTCTCCCGGCGCCTGATGCGCGAAAACCGCCTGACCACCGACGACCTGATCTACCCGGTGTTCGTCGTCGAAGGCACCAATGAACGCCAGGCCGTCCCGTCGATGCCCGGCGTCGAGCGCGTATCGGTCGATCTGCTGATGCACGTCGCCGAGCAGTGCGTCGAACTTGGCGTGCCCGTGCTGTCGCTGTTCCCGGCCATCGAGCCGTCACTGAAAACGCCCGACGGACGCGAAGCGGCCAATCCGGAAGGCCTGATCCCGCGCGCTGTGCGCGAGCTGAAGAAGCGTTTCCCCGAACTCGGCGTGCTGACCGACGTCGCGCTCGATCCGTACACGAGCCACGGCCAGGACGGCGTGCTCGACGAGAACGGCTACGTGATCAACGACGACACGATCGAAATCCTGGTCGACCAGGCACGCGCGCAGGCAGAAGCCGGCGTCGACATCGTCGCGCCGTCGGACATGATGGACGGTCGCATCGGCGCGGTCCGCGAGATGCTTGAAAGCGACGGCCATATCCATACGCGCATCATGGCCTATTCGGCCAAGTTCGCGTCGGCGTTCTACGGCCCGTTCCGCGATGCGGTCGGCTCGGCGTCCAATCTGGGCAAGGGCAACAAGATGACCTACCAGATGGATCCGGCGAACAGCGACGAAGCGCTGCGCGAAGTGCGCCTCGACATCGACGAAGGCGCCGACATGGTGATGGTCAAGCCCGGGATGCCGTATCTCGACATCGTGCGCCGCGTGAAGGACGAGTTCCGCTTCCCGACCTACGTGTACCAGGTGAGCGGCGAATACGCGATGCTGAAGGCCGCCGCGATGAATGGCTGGCTCGACCACGACAAGGTCGTGCTCGAATCGCTGCTCGCATTCAAGCGCGCGGGCGCCGACGGTGTCCTCACGTACTTCGCCCTCGATGCTGCCCGTCTGCTGAAAGCGCAGCGCTGAGCCGCACGACGGCGAGTATCAAGAAAAACGGCGGGACACTTCATCGGTGTCCCGCCGTTCTGCATTTGCGGTCCGGTGGGAGCAGCGGGCGCCCATGTGCGGCGGCGCGCGCGCCTTACACCGTCGGCACCGCTGCGCGATCGAGGCTGCGCAGGAACGTCTCGGCCGCCTGATAGCCGACCACGCGGCCGATTTCGTTGCCGTTGCGATCGAAGAAGATGATGCCCGGCGGCCCGAACAGGTTGAAGCGCTTGAGGAGCGCCTGGTCGTCCGGATTGTTCGCGGTGACATCCGCGCGCACCAGGTGAAGCTGCGCGAGCCGCGCCTGCACGCGCGAATCGGTGAACGTCAGATGCTCCATTTCCTTGCAGCTCACGCACCAGTCGGCGTAGAAGTCGAGCATCACGGGCCGGCCCGACGTCTTCAGCAGCGCGTCGAGTTCGCCGCTGGAGCGCACCGACGCGAACGCGGGGCCCACCTGCCCGGCTGCCGACGCATCGCCCGATGCAACCGTGCGCGTCGCGAGTACGGCCAGCGGCTTCACGGGGTCGTTGGAGCCCGCCGCGAGCCCGACGAGCAGCGTCGCGGCCCAGATCGCGAGCGCCGCACCGAGGCCACGACCGAGTCGGCGCCAGATCGACGCGGCGCCGGCATGCGGCGTGAACAGGCCGAGCGCCGCAGCCGCGACGAGCAGCCACAACGCAGCGAGCACCATCTTCAGCCCGCCCGCGAGCACCGGCCACACGATCCACAGCGCGGCCGCGAGCAGCACGATGCCGAAGAACACCTTCACGCCATCCATCCATGCGCCCGCGCGCGGCAGCACCGTGCCGGCACCGACGCCAACGACGAGCAGCGGCACGCCGAGCCCCAGTCCCATTGCGAACAGGGCAGCACCGCCGAGCCACGCATTGCCGGTGTGCGCGATGAACGCGAGCACCGCGAACAGCGGCGCCGTCATGCATGCGCCGACGACCAGCGCGGACAACGCGCCCATCGCCGCGACCGCGACGAAGTGACCGCCCTGCCGCGCGCGCGAAGCTTCGGCCGCGCCGTTCTGCCAGCGCTCGGGCAACGCGATGTCCTTGCCGGAAATCAGCGACACTGCGAATGCCGTGAGCAGTACGCCGAACGCGCCGAGCACCCACGGGTTCTGCAACCACGCGCCAAGGCTCTGGCCAACCAGCGCCGCCGCGATGCCCAGCACCGTATAGACGAGCGCCATGCCGACCACGTACGTCAGCGACAGCGCAAAGCCGCGCGCATGCGTCGCCCGCGTGCCTTGGCCGATGATGATCGCGGACACGATCGGAATCATCGGATACGAACAGGGCAGGAGACTCAGCACGACGCCCGCGACGAAATACAGCGCGACGATCGTGAAGAAGCCGTGCCCCTCGAGCAGCGACTGCGCGAAATCCGCGCTCGTGACCTTGTCGAACCAGTTGCCCGAGGCCGGTGCGCCGTCGGCCGGCGCGGCCGCGCCCAGCGCCGCGCCGTCGACCTTCACGACGTGCTCCGCGGGCGGATAGCAGATCCCTTCGTCGGCGCATCCCTGCGACGTCACCGCGAGCTCGAACGGTCCCGCCGCCTGCTTGACCGGCACGTGAATCACGACCTCGTCGCGATAGGTCTCGACTTCTTTTTGGAACGTCTGGTCGAACTTCACGTGACCGGCCGGGAACTGCGGATCGCCGAGCGTCACCTGCCCGCCCTTCACAGCGAACGCGAACCGCTCGCGGTACAGGTAATAGCCTTGGGCGACCCTGAAGCGGACGTCCACCTGCCCCGGCGACTCGCTCGCGCTGAACTTGAATGCGACCGACGGATCGAGAAAATCGTCGGCCGCGCGTGCGACCGACACGCCGGCCAGCATGAACATGAACGACAACAGGACTGCGAGGACCCGCAGCGCGCGCACGCGCACGGAAAGTGCCATACCGTTAAACATGAAATAGACGTTGAGTTTCGCTGGTCACCCACTGGCCGTACGCGGCCGAAGCCGTCGCCTGCCACGAGACGACTTCCGGCGTCTCGTAAGGATGATGCGCGAGAATAAATCGCTCCAGTTCGAGCGAGCGCATGGGGCTCGTCTTGAACAGCAACTGGATCTCGTCGGCCGTCTCGACCTTGCCCTGCCAGTGGTAGCGCGACTTGATCGCACCGAGTTCCGACACGCACGCGGCAAGCCGCGCATCGAGCGCGCCGTCGGCGAGCGCTTCGGCCGTCGCCGCATCCGGCACCGTCGTGAGCATCAACACCACCACCATACGCGCCCTCCTGGCTGGTTTTTACCGGCTTCCGCCGCCACGATTCGCCCATCGAGGGCCCGTGCCGACAGTTCCGTATCGTAGCGCAGCCCGCGCGACGCTGCCGGCCGCGGGCTGCGACAATCTTTCGCAGCCCGCGGCACGACAAAAAACAAAAAGGGCCAAGCAATCGCTCGGCCCTTTTCAGATACTGCTGCGTACTGGAAGCTTACTCGGCTTCTTGCACGTTTTCCGTTTCGTCGACTTCCGGACGATCGAGCAGCTCGACCAGTGCCATCGGTGCGTTGTCGCCGACGCGGAAGCCGAACTTCAGCACGCGCAGGTAGCCGCCCGGACGGTTCGCGAAACGCGGACCGAGCACGTCGAACAGCTTCGCCACCGAGTCACGATCGCGCAGGCGGTTGAACGCCAGGCGACGGTTTGCCAGCGACGGCTTCTTGCCGAGCGTGATCAGCGGCTCGACGACCTTACGGAGTTCCTTCGCCTTCGGCAGCGTCGTCTTGATGACTTCGTGCTCGATCAGCGAGTTGGACATGTTACGGAGCATAGCCAGACGGTGGCTGCTCGTGCGGTTCAGTTTCCGCAGACCATGACGATGGCGCATTTCAGTTTCCTTGATTCAAAGTTTTGATCCAGCTCTTCTATCGCACCGCTGGGGTGCACGGGCCGGTAACGAAAAAAGCAAGGTGCGGATTTTAAAGGAAAATCCGCATCTTTGCCAACTACAGCAACAACCGGGCTTACTTGTCGAGACCAGCCGGCGGCCAGTTTTCGAGCTTCATGCCCAGCGTGAGACCGCGCGAAGCGAGCACTTCCTTGATCTCGTTGAGCGACTTGCGACCGAGGTTCGGCGTCTTCAGCAGCTCGTTTTCCGTGCGCTGGATCAGGTCGCCGATGTAGTAGATGTTCTCGGCCTTCAGGCAGTTCGCCGAACGAACCGTCAGCTCGAGATCGTCCACCGGACGCAGCAGGATCGGATCGATCTGCGGTGCGCGCGACGGTGCCTCGGCGGCCGTTTCCGTGCCTTCCAGCGCCGCGAACACGGACAGCTGGTCGACCAGGATGCGGGCCGATTGACGGATCGCTTCTTCCGGCGTGATCACGCCGCTCGTCTCGATGTTCATGACGAGCTTGTCGAGGTCGGTACGCTGCTCGACACGTGCGCTTTCGACCGCGTAGCTCACGCGGCGAACCGGCGAGAACGATGCGTCGAGGACGATGCGGCCGATGATCTTGGCCGTGTCTTCGCCGTAGCGACGGACGTTGCCCGGCACATAACCGCGACCCTTCTCGATCTTGATCTGAACGTCGAGCTTGCCGCCCTTCGACAGATGCGCGATCACGTGATTCGGGTTGATGACTTCGCAATCGTGAGCCAGCTCGATATCGCCGGCCGTGACGACGCCTTCGCCTTCCTTGCGCAGCGTAACCGTCACTTCGTCACGGTTATGCAGCTTGAACACCACGCCCTTCAGGTTCAGCAGCAGGTTGACGACGTCTTCTTGCACGCCATCAAGCGTCGAGTACTCGTGCACCACGCCTGCGATCGTCACTTCGGTCGGCGCGTAGCCAACCATCGACGACAGCAGCACGCGGCGAAGCGCATTGCCCAAGGTGTGGCCGTAACCGCGTTCGAACGGTTCCATGACCACCCTCGCGTGGTTCTCGCCCAGCGATTCCACGGCGATGATCTTGGGTTTCAGCAAACTGGTTTGCATGGGCTTTCCTTTTCAATACCCTCGGCTCGTTACACCGATAAGGCTGACCGGTAACAACCAGAAAATAAACAGCCGAGGCCCCTCCTTGCGCAACGCAATCGGGGTACCTCGGCCGTCAATCGGATTAACGCGAATACAATTCGACGATCAGGCTTTCGTTGATGTCGCCTGCGATTTCAGCGCGTTCCGGCATTTGCTTGAACGTGCCTTCGAACTTCTTCGCATCGACTGCAACCCAGCTCGGCATGCCGCCTTGCTCGGCCAGCGACAGCGCTTCGACGATACGCGCCTGCTTCTTCGCCTTTTCGCGGATCGCGACGACGTCACCCGCCTTCACTTGCTGCGACGGCACGTTTGCGACGACGCCGTTCACGGTGATCGACTTGTGGCTCACCAGCTGACGCGCCTCAGCGCGGGTCGAGCCGAAGCCCATGCGATACACGACGTTGTCGAGACGCGACTCGAGCAGTTGCAGCAGGTTTTCACCCGTGTTGCCCTTGCGACGGTCGGCTTCAGCGAAGTAACGGCGGAACTGACGCTCCAGGACGCCGTAAATGCGCTTGACCTTTTGCTTTTCACGCAGCTGCGTACCATAGTCGGACGTACGTGCGCCCGAGGTACGGCCGTGCTGACCCGGCTTGCTGTCGAGCTTGCACTTGTCGGCGAGCGAGCGGCGCGCGCTCTTCAGGAACAGGTCGGTGCCTTCACGGCGGGACAGCTTGGCCTTGGGGCCGATATAACGTGCCACTTTGCATTCCTTTATCAATCAGTCACGCGGATCGAAATCCGCGCTAGTTCGCGCCCTTTGGGGCGAACGGTGGGCTTAGTCAATCAAAAAAGCAACGCCCGTCGACGCTACGCGGCGACAGGCAAATGTGCCAGCACGAACGTGCCAGCACATTCTTAGATACGACGGCGCTTCGGCGGACGGCAGCCGTTGTGCGGAATCGGGGTGACGTCCGAAATCGCGGTGATCTTGATGCCGAGGCCATGCAGTGCACGCACTGCCGACTCACGACCCGGGCCCGGGCCCTTGATCCGCACTTCCAGATTCTTCACGCCATATTCCATCGCCACGCGACCGGCCGACTCAGCAGCAACCTGAGCAGCGAACGGCGTCGACTTGCGCGAGCCCTTGAAGCCCTGGCCGCCCGACGTCGCCCATGCCAGTGCATTGCCCTGGCGATCGGTGATCGTGATGATCGTGTTGTTGAACGACGCGTGAACGTGAACCACGCCTTCAGCGACGTTCTTCTTAACCTTCTTGCGAACGCGTTGCGCCGCGGTGTTCGAAGCCTTAGCCATTACGTTTTCCTGTAACTGTCAGTTCCGCTTACTTCTTCAGCGCTTGCGCTGCACGACGCGGACCCTTGCGGGTACGTGCGTTCGTACGCGTACGCTGACCGCGCATCGGCAGGCCCTTGCGATGACGGACACCGCGGTAGCAACCGAGGTCCATCAGGCGCTTGATGTTCATCGTCACTTCACGGCGCAGATCGCCTTCGACGACAAACTTGCCCACTTCTTCACGCAGCTTTTCCAGGTCTGCGTCGGTCAGATCCTTGACCTTCTTCGAAAAATCGACGCCAGCTGCCACGCAGATGCTGCGCGAACGGGTGCGGCCGACACCAAAGATAGCCGTCAGGCCAATCTCGGTGTGCTGGTGATTCGGGATGTTAACCCCTGCGATACGAGCCATTGTTTTTCCTCAAACAAAAAGCGCAAACAAACGCGCGGTCAGCCTTGGCGCTGCTTGTGGCGCGGATCCGAGCTGCAGATCACGCGAACGACGCCTTTGCGCTTGATGATCTTGCAATTGCGGCAAATGCGCTTAACCGATGCCATCACTTTCATGATAATACCCTTTTTTCAAATCACTTCGCCCGGAACACGATCCGCGCACGAGACAGATCGTAAGGCGTCAATTCAACCGTCACCTTGTCGCCTGGCAGGATGCGGATGTAGTGCATCCGCATCTTCCCGGAGATATGCCCCAACACGACATGGCCGTTTTCCAGCTTCACACGGAAGGTCGCATTCGGGAGGTTTTCGATCACCTCACCTTGCATCTGGATTACATCGTCTTTGGCCATAGTCCTTAATTAACGCATTGGGATGTTGCCGCCCTTGAAGTTTGCCTTCTTGAGCAGCGACTCATACTGTTGCGACATAACGTACGACTGCACCTGCGCCATGAAGTCCATCGTGACGACGACAATGATCAGCAGCGACGTTCCACCAAAATAAAACGGCACGTTCCAGCGCAGCACCAGGAATTCCGGCAGCAGACACACGAAGACGATGTAGATCGCACCCGCCAGCGTCAGACGCGTGAGGATACGGTCGATATATCGTGCGGTCTGATCGCCCGGACGAATACCCGGAACAAACGCGCCGCTCTTCTTCAGGTTGTCCGCGGTTTCCCTGCTGTTGAACACCAATGCGGTGTAGAAGAAGCAGAAAAACACGATCGCCAGCGTGTACAGCAGCACATAGACCGGCTGGCCCGGCTTCAGCGCCTCCGCGACGTTATGCAACGTGTTGGAGATCCAGCTTCCCGACGGCTGACCCGTGCTGAACCAGCCGAGAATCGTGGCCGGGAACAGGATGATCGACGATGCGAAGATCGGCGGAATCACGCCCGACATGTTCAGCTTCAGCGGCAAGTGCGACGACTGGCCACCGTAGATCTTGTTGCCGACCTGGCGCTTCGCGTAGTTCACGAGGATCTTGCGCTGACCGCGTTCGATGAACACGACCAGGTAAGTCACCGCGGCAATCAGAACGACGATGATGATCGCCGAAATGATGCTCATCGAACCCGTGCGCACCAGCTCGAACAACCCACCGACGGCATTCGGGAACCCTGCTGCGATCCCGCCGAAGATGATGATCGAGATGCCGTTACCAAGACCACGCTCGGTGATCTGCTCACCCAGCCACATCAGGAACATCGTGCCGGTAACCAGCGTCACGACTGTCGTCAGCCGGAACAGCATGCCGGGGTCGATCACGAGGCCTGGCTGGTTTTCCAGCGCAGCCGCGATACCGAACGCCTGGAAGGTCGCGAGCACCACGGTGAAATACCGCGTGTACTGCGTGATCTTCCGTTGCCCTGCCTGCCCTTCCTTCTTCAGCGCCTCGAGCTGCGGCGAGACGATCGCCAGCAACTGCATGATGATCGACGCCGAGATGTACGGCATGATCCCCAGCGCAAAGATCGTGAAGCGGGAAAGCGCGCCACCCGAGAACATGTTGAACATGCCCAGGATGCCGCCCGCCTGGCTCTGGAACAGCTTCGCCAGTTGATCCGGATCGATGCCCGGCACGGGGATGTGCGCGCCGATGCGATAGACGATCAGCGCCAGGAGCAAGAACATCGCTCGCCGACGCAGATCGCCGAATTTCGCCGTGCTTCGACCGGGTTTTGCAAGACTCGGGCTGTTAGCCAAGTACCTTCTCCGATGAATGCAAGTAACGACGCGCTACGCGTGTCACTCGGCGAACGAACCGCCAGCCGCTTCGATCGCAGCGCGCGCACCCTTGGTGGCACCGAGACCCTTCACGACGATCTTGCGCTTCAGTTCGCCCGTCGCGATGATCT